>OLSG01000758.1_pt1 | contig 38283 bp, 30 predicted proteins | sample 1673041 | NCBI WGS metagenome assembly OLSG01 (sample SAMEA3136749, study PRJEB25190) | human gut metagenome | reverse complement strand
AGCGACAGAGGGGGTTCGGGTCCGAAGGACTGGCCGAGCCTGCGAGGCCTGAGGGGCTTTGGCACCTTTCCGCAGACTCCCTTTTCTCTTACTTTCTTCGAGAAGAAAGTAAGCAAAGAAGCTTTACATATTTTACCCAAAAAGCACCTGCTGACCGGTCACACGCATACCGGTCAGCAGGTGCTTTTATTTTACTTGTTTAGAATTTCTTTGGTTCTTTCTTTGCAAAGAAAGAACATCTCTCGTTTAATCCTCATCCGCAAAGTTGCCCAATGCCTTTGCCTGCTCGATGACCTTGTTCTCGAGCATCTGCGGCAGGGTCTCATACCGGACGAACTCGAACGTGAAGTAGCCGCGGCCCTGGGTCAGCTGGCGCAGGAAGGTGGTGAAGTCCTGCATCTCGGCCACGGGGACCTCGGCCTCGACGACCTGCAGGCCGTCGTCATCAGGGTTCATGCCCAGCACGCGGCCGCGGCGCTTCGTGACCTCGCCCATAATATCGCCGGTGTTGTCGGCGGGGACGTGGGCTTTCAATGCGCCGATGGGCTCAAGCAGGACGGGGCCGGCCTCGGGGATGGCGGCCTTATACGCGAGTTTGGCGGCCATAATGAACGCCATTTCGCTGGAATCAACAGGGTGGTAGCTGCCGTCCAGCAGCGTGGCCTTCATGCCGACCATCGGGTAACCGGCCAGCACGCCGTGCTCGGCGGCCTGACGGACGCCCTTCTCGACTGCCGGGAAGAAGTTCTTCGGCACGCTGCCGCCGAACACGTTCTCGGCAAACTCGATGCCCTCGCCCTCGATGGGCTCGAACTGGATCCAGACGTCGCCGAACTGGCCGTGGCCGCCGGTCTGCTTCTTGTGGCGGCCCTGCGCCTTGCAGCTCTTGCGGATGGACTCACGGTACGGCACGCGCGGATTCTCGAGCGTGATCTCGACGCCGAACTTATTCTTCAGCTTGGCCAGCGCGACCTCCAGATGCTGGGTGCCCAGACCGCTGATGATCTGCTGCTTCGTCTCGGGGTCGACCACGAACCGGATGGCGGGGTCCTCCTCGATCAGGCGGGCCAGCGCGCTGCCGACCTTACCCTCGTCACCCTTCTTGGCGACCTTGACGGCCATGCGGTAGCTGCTGATGGGGTACACAGGTGCGGGCAGCGCCACGACGCGGGCGGGGTCACACAGGGTATCGCCGGTCTTGGCGGTGGCCAGCTTGGCAACTGCGCCGATGTCACCGGCGGCGATTTCGGGCGTGTCGGTCTGCTTTTTGCCGCAGACGGTCAGCGTCTTGCCCAGGCGCTCCGGCTGGCCGGTGCGGGCGTTGACGGCGTTGCTCGTCGCGGTCAGTCTGCCGGACAGCACCTTAATAAAGCTCAGCTTGCCGACAAACGGGTCAGCCACAGTCTTAAAGACGTAGGCGCACAGCGGGGCGGCGGGGTCGGCGGTGATCTCCACCGGCTCGCCGCCAGACTCGCCCACGGCGGACGCGGTGTCCGCGCCGGGCAGCAGCACGTTCATGTTGTAGAGCAGCATATCCAGCGCCTGCGCGTTGACGGCAGAGCCGCAGAACACGGGCGTGATCTGGCCGCTGCGCACGCCGGAGGCCATGCCCTGGACGATCTCCTCTGTGGTGAAAGCCTCACCCTCGAAGAACTTCTCCATCAAAGCCTCGTCGGTCTCGGCGATGGCCTCGCTCATGGCCTGGATCAGGCCCTCAAAGCGGTGGCCGATGTCGGGCAGGTCGATCTGGACCTGCTTGCCGCCTTCGTATTTGAAGGCCTTCTGGCTGAACAGGTTGATGTAGGCGACGGTGCCGTCGTCCAGACGGACGGGCACGACGCAGGGGCAGACACTGGGGCCGAACTTGATCTTCATCTGCTCCAGGATCTTAAAGTAGTCGGCGTTTTCCAAATCAGCCTTGGTGACAAAGATCATCCGCGCCTTGTTGTTTTTCAGCGCCAGCTGGTACGCCTTCTCGGCACCGACGGTCACGCCGGAACGCCCGGACACACAGATCAGCACGCTCTCTGCGGCCATGATGCCCTCGGCAGCGCCGGTCTCAAAATCAAACAGACCCGGTGCGTCGATCAGGTTGTACTTGATGCCCTCGTACTCGACGGGGACAACGCTCGAGTTGAGCGATGCCTTGCGGCGGATCTCCTCGGGGTCAAAGTCGCTGGCGGTGGTGCCGTCCTCGACACGGCCCATACGCTCGGTTGCGCCGCTCATGTACAGCAGTGCCTCGGTCAGCGTCGTTTTGCCGCAGCCGGCGTGGCCGGCCACCAGAATGTTGCGGATGTCTTTGCTTGCGTAGCCCATGGATCGTCAAACCTCTTTTCGCGCCGGGGCTGCTTCCGGCAGCCCTGCGGCGTAGAATTTCATTGCGGCGCAGTGATTTTTGAACACTCCCGCCTGTTTGATACTACTTTACCACATTGTTGTGGAAATTTAAACAGTTTTTTCGGATTTTTTGTAAAAATTTTTAGGCAAAAGATTGTGGAAAGTGTAAAAAACAGACCCTCGCCTCCCTCTGCGAGGGAGGTGGCCCCGCAGGGCCGGAGGGAGAGAACCTTTCCATAGCCCGAAATATGTCGGATTATCGCAAGGTTCTCTCCCCCACCGCCTGCGGGCGGAGCCCCCTCGCAGAGGGGGCCAGGGTAATGAAAAAGCCGCACAGCTTTCACTGTACGGCTTAACGGCTCACTTATTTTTCCTTCTTCGCCGTCTTTTTGCGGCGGCGGACGCGCCCGCTGTCGGCCTTGGCCTCGGGAACATAGAGGCTATAGCTCAACAGGTAGCGGCCATGGGCAGGGATGCGGTAGAACGCGGCCTTGATGCGCTCCAGCGGGCCGGTGCCGCTCTCGGCGGTGCTGCCGCTCAGCATAACAACATACTGCATATCGGTGTAGCGGGCGGCCACATCGCACTGGCGCAGATTCGTGCGGATCAGATCGCCCAGCTGCTCCACCATCAGAGCGGTCTCGGCAGCATCGGTGTTCTGGCTGGGAGCCACGGTCAGGATTGCCAGGAATACCTGCAGACCGTAGCGGACCTGCACGCCGCGCTGTACGCGGTAAATTTCCTTGAACGTCTCAAAGTCGCAGATACAGGCCCCCGTGTCCTCGGTATCCGGCAGAGCAGAGATCAGCTTGGAGACCTCGCTCTCCATATTGCGGTCTGCCTGGCGCATCTGGCGGTAGGCAGAGCCTGCGCGGCCCGGCTCAATGGCATGATGCAGGCAGCCCATGGCGCTGCCGCGGCGTGCCAGATCCTCCGCCTCCTCGTGGCGGCCCAGCGTCTCCAGCGCGACGATCTTTTCCAGATAAAGGCGCTCCTCGTAGGGGTCCAGCTCCAGCGCGCGGGTACACAGCGTAACGATGCGGGTGCTCTCGCCCCATTTTTTGCAGAGCTCCAGCAGGTTTAAAATGGCTGTGCGGTACTGCCCGTGCAGACGCACGCTGACGCTTTCGACCCACGGCTCAGACGCAGACTGCGGCAGCAGGCGCCCGTCATACAGGTTGACGATCTGTTCATAAATGCGGCTGCGCTTCTCGGCGTCGCTCTCCTTGCGGGCCAGCTCCGACAGGTCGTTGACCTCAAACACATCCACGCTGCAGTCCAGATGGGGGTTCCACTGGTAGTAGCCGCGGCTGGTCACGATGCAGTCCTTCATCTCCTCCAGGCCCTCCGCGTCGATCATAAGGCGGAAGCGATGCAAGATGGCGCGCAGAGCCATGTCCGGGTTGGTAGACCGCTCCCCTGCCCACAGGGTATCGGTCAGTACCTTGTGGGAGACGCGCTCCCCGCGCCGCAAAACGAGATACTGCACCAGCGCCGTTGCCTTGCGGGACTGCGCCAGCTGTGCCAGCACGGGCTTGCCGTTCACACGGATCTCAAAGCCGCCCAGCATTTTGATTTCAATTGTTGCCATCCTAGTCATCCTCTCTGCTCTGATGCCCATGACGTTCCTGCATTTTGTCCGGCACACAGGTATTCATGTTTTAAAGTATAACAAGTCCATTTGAATTTGTCCAGTACATCCGCCGGGATTGTAATATACTTTTCAAAAATCGTCCCGGAGGGCACCGCTCACGACTCCGACGATGCCTTGCCATCCCAGGTGCCGGGTTTATACAGGATGACCGGCTCACCGGGCAACTGCACAATGGCTTTTTGGGTGCACAGCGGCACGATCTGGTCGTTGGCGTCCCGCTTGGCCACAGTCAGCACCACCGTCATAGCCGTAATGCGCGGGGTCTTGGTTTCGTCGCCGTCCTGCGTCCAGCTGCGGGCGTAGAAATGCAGTTCACTGATGAACAGCCCCATATAGGCATCCCGGGGATAGGCCGTTGTGTAGCCGTAGGCAACGTAGGGCAGTGTGTCCGTCACGTTGCCATCCGCGTCCTTGTTCTCTTTTGTGTGCTGCGGGTTGCCGTAGTGCCCGTCGCCATTCAGTTCATCGCGGTAAAACCGCATGTGCAGGTAGCCGTTCAGCGCATTGGCCTGATCCGCTGTCAGCAGTGCTGTGCCGTCTGTTTTTGTCAGCATCGGCACACAGTCCTTGTCGATCAGCTCAATGTGGTTGGGGTAGACGCTGAATTCCAATGCCGTGCCCTGGCTGTAGTCGTTACCCTTGGACGCAAAAACGCTGTCCAAATTATTAAGGTCCGTCGCGCCGTCGGTGAAGCGGATATAGCCGTTCGCCTCGAGCACCTCACCGCGGATCGTCTCAATGAGCGCATCGGCCAGATTTTGCGCGCGGGTCTGCTGCTGGATGTCCATGTACGCCTGCGCACTGGGCTGTATCAGCGTGACCGCCGCCAGCGTAAAGAGCGACAGCAGCACCATGCAGACGATCAGCTCCACCAGCGTTGTGCCGTTCTGGTTTTTTAAACGCTGCTTCATGGGTTGGTCGTCCCTTCTTCCTTGGGTTTCATGCTATAGCGGTAAAATTTGTGAGGGTTTTCGTCATCAGCCGCGTGCGTTTCCACGCTGTCCAGCTCGACGCCATCCACCGTAAACTCACCGTAATCGCCAAAGGAGAACTCCAGCCCCTCCTGTTCCTTCACCCAGCGGAGGGCCGCGTTATTGGCCGGGTACAGCCCGGCGCAGAAGGCATAGGCTGTCTCCCGCAGCGTTTCGGCCTTTTGGGACATGGCGCGGGCGTACCGCAGCGAAACGACGAACATAGCCGTGAAAAGCATAAGCAGCAGGAACGACACCAGCACTTCCACAATGGTCTCGCCGCGCTGATTTTGTAAAGTATGTTTCATAGCGGGTCACTCCTGTGTTGTGCCGGTGCTCTGTTTGGCACCGCGGGTGTAGGTGATGGAATCGGGCTGCTGGCTGGTGTCGCAATGGAACGTCAGGCGGTTGCTGCCAATGTTGTCGGCAGTAATGGACTGTTCACCACTGCCGGGGGCGTAGAACGTCAGGTCTCTAATACGGTAATACTTTGTTGTACTGTCGTTTATTGTGTAATACACCTTGGGGAATGTATTGTTTTTTGCCTGGCTGCCGTCGCTGTCGTACTTCACTGTGCGGTCATAGGTCCGCGTGAAGGCAAAGCTCTCGCCGTTTTTCGTGACTGTCACCGTAATGTCCAGCTGTAAATCGACGATTGCCATGCCCTTGCGGTCTTCGCCCTCCAGTGTGTCGAGCAGGTTGCGCAGGTCTGTGGCATTGGTGCTGTTCGCCGTCTGGTTCAGCTTGTCGGCACCGTCGCCCGGGCGGCGGCGCAGTGTTACCGTGATGGCCTCGGCCCCGCCATCAGGCTGGCTGCCTTTCGGTTTCCAGGCGAACTCCTTGGGCTGGGATTCCAAATCATAGATGTCCTTGCCGTAGCTTTGGGAGAACATGAACTGCTCATTGACGAACTTGGCAAAGCTGCTGTCCCTCTTGTTCAGCTCCCCTTCCAGCACGTCGGAAAAGCTGGTTGCCAGCTGGTAGGCTTCCTGTTCCAGCAGCTGGCGGTTGGCATTGGCCGTCAGCACGGAGGCCGCATAGACCAGCGCTGCCGACAGCGCCACAAACAGCGCGCCGATGCAGAGGACCAATATCATCGAAAGTCCCTGCTCCCCGCGCAGAATGCTGTGTGCCCTGCGGTGCATAATGCCACCTTCTTTCCTGAAATAAAATTACGATGCGTCGCTTGTTTCTATCCGTTCCGGGGGCGCGGTTTCCGCCGCGTCCGTCTCATCCGGGGCAGCGGCGGTCTCCGGGGTCGCCATGGGCAGTGCCGCACGGGCCCGCATCAGGACCGGGGGCACGCTTGCGGGGGCGCTTTCCGCCGCCGTGCTTTCTGCAGTCTCGGCGGGCGCGACGCTCTCCGCGGAATCCATACTCTGGGCATCCTCCGCCGCATCGGCGGTGTTCGTCTCGTTGACGGGGACTTTGACCGTGCCGGATTCGACGGTCTTACCCTTGTCATCCGAGTGCGCCAGCGTCTGCAGCGTCACACTTGCGGTGAACTTTTGCAGATTGAGCGAATCGTCCTGCACCTTTTCCTGCAGCTCGGGCAGGGTGATGCGGTAAACAGGCTCGGCACCGTCCTCCTGCACCAGCTCCAGCATGGGAACCGTCTTTGCCTTGTAGTACAGCGTACCGCCGTCCTTTTCCACCGTGCCGGTGACGTTATAGGGTTGCGATTTCCAGTCTGTCACGTTGCCGTTCTCGTCGGTCACAGGCTCAACGCTCAGGTCGTACCAGATGCGGGTCTCGTTGGTCTCCGCGTCCACAACGTCGGTCTGCTTGTCAAGCGCCGTCGTTTTGCCGTCATAGGTCTTGGTAACGGTTTCGATTTCCCCGCGCTTATGCGTGGTGCCGTCTTCGTCCGTCTCGTCCCTGTCGTAGTTCGTCACCGTAATGATGTAGGGCTGTTTCGTCTTACTATCCAGCGGCGTGACGGTAAAGGTATAGCTGTCGGTCAGGTTGCGCACCGTGCCGTCGGCCTGGGTGTACTTGTTCACCGCGGTCCACTCCACCGTAAAGCGGCGCAGCTCCAGCGGGGCCGTACCGCGATTGCTCTTACACTCGGGGTCGTTGTACAGGTTGACTTCCTGCGTGTAAACGGCATTGCCAAGTGCGCGTTCCGGTTCGTCCACGGGGGCGTCCAGCGTGATGGCCGGCAGCTGTGCCGCTGCGGCATCCTGCTGGATGTAGAACCAGTTCGACGCTGTCTTGCCGTCGGTGGGCATAACGCGCACCGCGGGCAGCAGGTATTGTTTTGCATGGTCGGGCGTCAGCGTAAAGCCGTTGCCGTCGGGCACAAAGGTATAGCTGGCGGTTTTGTCGTTGACGCTGGCGCTCCCGCCCACCGTGCGGCTGTCTTTCGGGATGACCAGCTCGGCGTCGCCATTGTTCAGCATCTCGTCCAGTTTTTTGGTCAACTCCTGCTGGGCCGTGTACTTGTCCTGTCCGGTGGACTTTTCCTGCCAAGTCCTGGCCAAACCGGCAATTGTATTGTAATTGTCCTTGTTGCTGAAGATATAGCCGGTAAAGTAGACATTGCCCTGTGCGGTTGCGTCCAGCGTCATGTTGAGCTTGAGGTCGTTCAGGAACGTCTCCTGATTCGGGCTGTCGGGCGCAAAGCTGCTGGCCGTAACCGTGGGCGCAGCGGCGCGGCGGACGATGGTCTCGGACTGGCTCAACGCGCCGTCCGGGCCGTCAAAGCAATTGCTACCAGCCTTGCGGCGGGCAATAACGCGGAAGCTCAATGCCTTGCCCTGATACTGCTCCAGATCCAGCGTCAGGCTGCCGACGTTGTCCGTGGTGGGCAGCGTCAGCACAGTATTGCCGCCGGCATCGACGACGCACAGGTCATAGTGGTCAATGCGCTCGTCGTCGGACGGCGACCAGCTGACCGTGTAGAGCAGGGCATCCGCGTTGTCGGTCTCGCCGTTGACGCGGGTGATGGAGCTCGGCGCGCTGATGCCGGGCAGGCGCTGCTTAACGCTGTAATCCGCCACAGCGGACGCGCCGATTTCCTTGGTGTCGGCTGCCGCCACGCGGGTGACCTCGAGCCGGACCTTGTCATAGCGCCAGCTGTCGCTGCCGTTGGCCAGCATGGTATCCACGTTGACAGGCAGGGTAAAGCTGTTGCTGCCGCTGTTCTGAACCTTATCGGCCAGATTTACGCCGTCCTTCAGCGCAATTTGCTCCTGACCGGTCACTTTGCCGTCCTTGTCCGTCAACAGGCCGTAGAGCTTGATGCTGTAGGTCGGCGTTTTCGTGCCCATGTCCTCTTGCGTCCAGTTGAACGTATAGGTCAACTCGTTGGTTTTCTCGTCAACTTTTCCTTCGGTGTTTTTGTCCAGCGTCGGGGCTTTCAGGACATTCAGGTTCAGCTGCTTGAAGATGATCTGCGGGGTCGTCTGCGTGGCCTGTATAGCCCATTCCTTGTCATCGGTGTTAACGGTGCGGCTCACGTCGGAGAAGCAGAGCGGCGTCAGATGGGCATAGGTATAGCTGTGCTCGCCCGTGCGGACGATCTCATAGCCGTTCTTCCACCAGATTTCTTTGTTGGTGTCGTTTGTCTCGCTCGCGTGGCTGGCGATGGCTGCGGACACTTCGTCCTCCGTGGCATCCCAGCGATACTTCATATCGCCCTTGCCGCTGGTGACGGGCACCGCGACAACAAGGAAGTCGGTGTAGTTCGTCATGGCATCCGACGGCAGGCTGTTCAGGTTGAAGGTGACGGGAGACTCTGTCACAATACTTTCCCGCGCGGCCAGCGTGATGTACTGGCCGTTCAGGGACTGCCCCTTGACCGTGTCATTGCCCAGATATTTTGCCAGCAGCATGACGCGGTAGGTCGGGCTGCCGTGCTCGCTGCTGTCGCTCTTGACCCTCGGGGTAAAGCTGAACTTCACGGTTGCTTCAAAACTCTCCGCTGTCTGGCCGGTGTAGGTCACATACTCCGTGTCGCCGTCCTTGTTCAGCTTGCCCAGCGGCAGACCGTCCTCGTCCTTGCCGGAGTCACCGTTGTGGTCACGCCACTGGGACGGGAGATAGGTCTCTGACTTGTACTGGGCCGAGCGCAGATACTTTGTGCTGTTGCTGTTGACCGGGGTTGCCAACGCCGTAAGCGTCAAAGTGCGTTCCAAATTTTGGGTCAGGCGGATGTACTGTTTGCCATTCTGGCTGCTGAAATAATAAGGATGCTTTCCATCGGTCAGCTTGACGGTCCAAGCCTCGTCTGTCGGGTATTCGGTGTAGTTTTTCAGCACCGCGACAACCTCATACTTGAATTCTCTCGATTTTTCATCCGGCGTCTGGCACTGATTCCAGTCAAAGCCGCCGTTCTCGCGTTTGACCAGCCGGAATTCAATCTCAGGTGTCGGCAGGGCGTGCATAAAGGTCTGCACGGCGCTGGTCCGGGAGTTGTCTACCTGCGTCGAGTCGTTGTTGGTGTTGTAGGGCGTTACACGCACGACGAAGTAACCCGTCCACGCTTTATCTGCCACAAAGGTATAGCTGCGCTGGTAGACGTCAGCTTTCAGATAGGGAACTGCATCCGATGCGACTTTACCCGCAGCATCGCAGGGCAGAATTTCAACACGGTAGTAAGCGGCGGGGCTGGCATTCTTGTCGCTGTCGCTCGGCTCGGCCCACGTCACTTCATAACGGCCATAGACGTTGTTGTCCGCGTCCTGCACCTGGCTGGCCTTGACTTGGATATCTCCCGGCTGGGCGGGCTTGGTGCTGTCCAGCACGTACTTATAGTAGTTCTGGATGACCTCGTCGGTGATGTCGGTAATATCAACGTCCGGGTTCGTACTGTTCGCGGCTTCGCCGAATTGCAGCATCACAGTCGCTCTCTGGTTGCCGGGATTGGTATCATCGCCCGCGCCGGTATCATCGTAAATGTAGGCTTTCTTACCGTCGGTCTTGATATAGGCAGAGTTTGGTTGGGCACCCAATTCCGCCGTAGCACCACGGCCGCGAATCCACCACAGACTGTACGCTGCGCCGTTCCCATCCTTTGCCAAAGTGGGCAGGAACGCAATATAAGGAGAGGTTGCTTTATCAGTGACGTTATAGCCTATGTACAGACGGTGTGCTTTTACTTTTTTCGAGGACTTGTTCCAATCTGTCTCATTGTAGGCCGAGTCACTTCCTTGCTTATCCGCTTTCTCCCAGTTACCTGTTGTACTGTTCGGTTTTACTGTGGTCAGTTTACGGGAATCTTTCTTAAAGAAGCTCTTGCCTGCACTTTCGGAATTTTCAATATAATAGTTGCCGTGGCCGGTGACATTCTCGCCACTCAGGCGCAAATAGGCAATCGGGAACCAATCTGTACCAACCGTGGCAAAGCAGTTTGTGACATTGGTTGCTTCTTGCGACCCAGAGCCATTACCGCGGCTGCCGACAATGCCGATTTTTCTGCTACACGTAAAGTCTGTATTAAGGTTTCGGCAGCGGTCAATATTTACCGTAACATTATCAATGTTCCCCTTGTTGTACGGGCCGATCCATGCCAGAATGCCGACTGCCTGCGACGCTGCCTTGATTGCACCGCTATTGACGCAGTCGATGATGTTCAGCGTCATAATATCGGTGCGCTGCTTCATCTCGATTTTACCGATAATGCCCGCGCAGTCATTTGCGCCGTTTGATTTATACCAAATCTGACCGTAGTTACGGCAGGAAAGCACATTTGTGGTGCCGCCGGAAATAGGCTGGTCAATAAAGCCGACAATACCGCCGACTGCACCGTAACCGCTGTTTTTGTCGTTCGTGTTTGTTGTGATTTTGCCAAAATTGAAGCATTTCTGCACGGTTCCGCCGTAGTCCAGCCAATAGGCGATCACGCCGCCCACATTGGCCGAGCGGCTGTTGAACACACTGCCGCAGTTGACTACCTTGTTGACAGACCACCGGTCATCGCTGCGGTTCTGCTGCTGGCCAATGACACCGCCCACATGGACAACAACACGATTTTCCCTCTTGTAAATGTTGTCATTGTCTGTATCGTCCTTGTTCTTAGCCCCATCAAACACGCGCGTAAACCGGCGCACAGCGGCACAGTTTACCACAGTGTCCAGCACGCTTTTGTCTGTGACGTTGGATTCGTTCTGGCCGACAATACCGCCGACGGTGGATGCCGTTGTCGCATTGTCAGAATAGACAAACCACTGGCCGGTGGCGGAAGTGTCGATTGTACCACGGAGAGAGTTAAAGCCTGCCAGACCGCCCAGATAACCGGCGGCACGGACGGTCTCGCTGTTGTTGCTGCCGCGCAGGGCGACAAGCAGATCATTGGCGGCAAGACCTGTGTCGCTGTAAACGTTCGTGTAGCCATAGCCCGTCACAGTGTCAACGCCCTTGAGGCCCGCGTAGGTCTTGCCTGTGGTCAGCTCTGCCGCCATGCTGTTGATGCCGGCATTAGCATCTTCCGCACCCAGCCATTTTTCAACCTGTGCAACAAGGGCGGGTTTTGTTGTGTCGCCGCTGACCAGCGCTTTTTTGCTGCCGCTGCCCGTGATAGTGCCGTTGTTGGAGCCCGCGACGCCGCCCACAAAGCCGTAACGCGCCGTGATGATGCTGCCCGCATTGCCGCTGCTGCGCACGGTGGCGACATAGCTGTTGACGATTTCGTCATTGTTGCGGCCCGCAATGCCGCCCACATGGCTGGCACTGGCGAGCTTTTCGTCTGCGGTCTGGGTCGTGGTGATGTTGCTGATACCGCTGACCTGCAGTTTGATGTATTTGACCTCACAGCCGGTGATTGTGCTGTTGTTCAGACCGGCAATGCCGCCCACCGTGCTGCCGGTGCTGCGTGCACCGACGGAGACAAGGCCGTCCCCGTCTGCGTTGCCGCCCATCGTGCCGGAATAGGTACACTGATCCAGGGTACCGTCGTTCTGGCCTGCGACGCCGCCCAAATTTGTATATTTATCAAGATTTTGTGTAAGGTCCAGCAGAACGTTGGTTTCGCTGACCGTACCGTCCTTCGTGGTGCGGCCCACCGCGCCGCCCAGCGTGACGGTGTTGGTGCCCGCGCGCAGACCGGCGTCCAGCGCCAGCGCGCCGTTTTCGACCTGACAGCCGGTGACGGTGCCCTCGTTCATGCCCGCAAGGCCGCCAATCGTGACTGCCGGGGTGCTGAACTGCACGTTGGCGTTTTCCGCCAGCTTCACATTGCGGATGGTCGCGCCCGCGCGGTTGTACGCCGCAACAGCGCCGATGCTCTCCGATGTACCGGTGATCGTGCAGTTGCTTACGCTGCTGTTGTTTTCCAGCCCGCTGTCTTGGCCGATGGTGCCGAAGTTCGTGGCCGTGACGCCGCCCGCCGTGCCGTTGGCCGCGGTGACGTCGGCGCGGACCTGCACATTCTCAATCAGCGCGTTTTTATTATTATTGCCCGCGATGCCGCCCGCCTCGCCGTTGGTGGCGTAGACTGCGGCGGCATTGCCGGACGCATGGCTGCAATAGCTGATCGTGCCGCCCGCGTCGTTCACGCCCGCAATACCGCCCGCATATTTTGTGCTGGCGCGCACTGAGGCGTAGTTATCCACACGGGTGATTTCGGCGCTGTTCGTACCGGCCACGCCGCCCGCGTAGTTGGCGGCATTGACGCTGCCCAGGACCGTGCCGTTGGCGTTTTCATCGCCGTAAATGCTGCCCTTATAGGCGTTATACGTCGTATTGATACCGGCCACGCCGCCCGCATAGCCGGTGGCGGTGACACTGCTTTGCAGCTGGCCGGACAGCGAGATATTGCCGACGTTGGCACCGGCCACGCCGCCCGCGTACTGGTTGGCCTCCACCGTGCCAGTGCTGTTGTTCTCTGTGCAGATGATGAGGCCCTTGCTTGCCGCAACGTCACCGCCCAGGTTGACGCTCGCAATGCCGCCGACATAGCTGTCGCCGCGCACGGCGCAGCCCTGCGCCGGGTAGGCAGACTGAATAAGACCGCCGTTGACGCCCGCAACGCCGCCCAGATAGGTATATCCGGTTTCACGGTTGCCGAGGGACGCCGCCATGCTGCCGCCGGTGATCGTGCCCTCGTTCCAGCCCGCAAAGCCGCCCGCGGCGCACTTATGAGCCACTGTGCCGTAGTTTGTGCAGTTTTCCAGCTTCGTGTTGGGCGTGGCATAGCCGATGATACCGCCCGCCAGTGCGCCGTGCACGTCGTCGAAATCATAGCGGCCATCGGCCAGCGCGTTCAGCGATACGCCGCCTTTAAACGCGCCGTTGTTGGACGGGTTCAGGCCGCCGACGGACAGGGCGTTCTGCGTTGCACCGTTGGTTGCATTTTGAATCGTCAGCTTCGTATCGGCGTCGTTTGCGCCGACGATGCCGCCGACGTAGATGTCGGCCTGCAGGTTGAGCTTGTTCCAGAAGTTGGCAAGGGTGACCTCGCCGTCCGCCGTTTTCACGTCGGTGCTGTCGGTCAGCACGCCGGTGCTCTCGTTAATCGTCGGCAGCAGCGCCTCCAGCGTGCCGCCTGTGGGCTTGGCCGCCAGCAGACGGTTGTAGCCGATGATGCCGCCCGCGACGGCGTCGGCCTCGACGCGGCCCGAGGCCACATTTGTTATAAATGCGCCGTCCGCCACGGTGAAGCCGCCCACCGGCAGGTTGGCGCCGATGACGCCGCCGACAAGCTGCTGACCTGCCACGCGGCTGACCTTCACAGTGGCGGAGAGCAGTTCCGGCGCGCAGTTCAGGCCGATCATACCGCCGACAGCCTTGCCCGCCGCCACGATCTGGCCGCTGATGGACAGCTTCTGGCCGGAGGTGTTGGAGATTGTCGCCTTTTCATCGTTATAACCGGCCACGCCGCCCACGTAGTTGTTGCCGTACAGGATGGCACCCAGCGTCGGGGTGCCGCTCTCATCCCACGTCACAACGCCGTTTTTGCCGTTGTAGCCCGCGATACCGCCGACGTAGTCGGCGTAGCCGCCCGCGGAGATGCTCAGCTCCTTTAACAGGTTGATGCGGCGGGTGTCGGTGGCGTTGTCGCCGGACATACGGTTGGCGCAGTTCTGCACGGTGGCTGTGGCTTTCGGGTCTTGACTGCCGCCCCAGTCGGCATCATTGACGCCGACGATGCCGCCGACGTAGGCTGCGTTCTTTCCAAAGGCCGCGACCAGACCCGTATTGGTCATGCCGCTGATTATGCTGTTGCTGCCGTTGACCGACACGATGCCGCCGACGTAGCGGTTGCCAAAGACGTCACTGCTGTTCGTATCGTTCTGTTGTACGCCGCTGCCGGTAAAACCACCGGCCAGACCGCCCACAAACCGGCTGCCGAGCACGTAGCCCTTGCCGGTCTTGCAGCCGTTCAGCATAATATCCTTGCCGTAGCCGACAAGGCCGCCGACGAAATCACCCTTGAGGGGGCTGGCGTAGGTCAATGTGCCGGTTTTTTTGTCGAAGCCTGCCTTGACCTGCTCCTTGAGCTGGGTCTCGGTCAGGTCGCTGCGGGTCACACTTTCGCAGCCTTGCAGGGTCACGCCCTTGCCGTAGCCCGCAATGCCGCCGAAGAACTGCCCCAGCACCAGGCTGCGCGCATCGCCCTTGGTATCGCCCTTATAGTTGGCGCCCGCGCTGACCGTGCCGTTGTTCCTCAGGCCCGTCAGGCTCGGGGACACGCTGGTGTCCGTCGTAAACAGGTTGCCGACGATGCCACCCGTAAAGCCGTTGCCGGTCACAAAGCCGTTGTTGACGATGTTCGTCTTGCCGTTCGTTTGCATCTGGGCCGCGTCCACCGTGCCGAACACGCCGCCCACGCCGACGCTGCGCCAGAGGGAGTTCTCGCCATCCGGCCCGGCTGCCGCGGCAGCGTAGCGGGCCTTCTCGGCCTGCTGGTCTGCCGCTGTGTTTGTAACGGTTTTCGTGTCCTCGTCCACAAGCAGACCCGCCACCGTCACGTCCGACGCGACGGTCAGATTCTGCATGACGGAATCGGCTTTGGGTATGGCAACGCCGACGAGACCGCCAATGCCGCGCGGCTCGTCTGTATAATAGGTATATCTGTTGCCGCCAGCGTCCAGCGTCTGCGCTTTGCGATCCGTTGCGGTGGTAGTGTTGTTAAACGCCAGCGCCGCGGCCACCAGCGCACTCGTCGAGGAGTTCGTGCCGCGGGTCAGGGCGCAGTTTTCCAGCGTGCCGGTGTTGACGCCGCAGAGTGCGCCGACAGCACGCACATCGCGCCAGTTCTCGTCGTCCTCCTCCAGCGCCGTGACGAATTTGGTTGCGGTCAGCTTGAGCTGGTTTGCCTCCGGCAGCGCACCAGCGGCGACGGTCTCGGTCTTGACGTTGACCTGAATGTCCGGGTCGCGCAGTGTGATGTATGAAATTTTGCCCTTGTTCTCGCCGATAAGGCCGACATAGTGGTCGGCCAGCTCGTCCTTCTCTGCCCTGCCGGTTTTTGCAACGGACTTGCTGCTCAATTGCAGATTGAGGATGGCACACGGGTCGTTTGGGTTGTAACACCCGCTTTTTTGCTCGTAAGTTCGATTTTTTCGCCCAGCTCCGGGATCGTCGGCCAGGCGACAGGGTCATTGAGGGACGGCACCTTGGCCGCCGGGTACTTCTCACCCGACGCGCAGTAGACCGTGACGCCGCCGCCCGTCCAGTTCAGACCGGTGCTGTTGCTGACCTGGGGGGTCAGCATGTAGGTGCCCTCGTTGGCAATCTTCCAGTCGGCAGACCAGCGCAGGTTGTACAGATGGCGGAAATATTTCAGGTCGGCCTTTTTCGCCGTGCCGCCCTTGGCCAGCAGGGTGTTTTCCTCGTTCGTCGTTTCCTCTTTGCTGGCTGTGTAGGTGTCGCTGTAGTTTTCCCGCGGCTCGGCGCGCATGGCAATGTAGATGTCCTTCGGGTCGTTCAGCAGGCGGGTGATGCTGTACAGGCTCGTGGCGGCAACCTTTGCGTCGTTCTCACACGCGCGCAGCAGCGCCGCGTCCGCCATGGCATCCAGCGTCAGCACAAAGCTGCCCTTGTTGTAGCTTAACGGGAAGTAGAGTTTCTTCTCCTCGGTGCCGGTCTGCTGGCCTTCGTCGTTGTATTGGTAGATAACAACAGGCATCTCTGTGATGACCTGCTTGTTATCATCCGCCGCACCCGCGGTGTCGCGCTTGATCGTGATGGTAAACAGCGGCTTCGTCTTGCCGGTATCCTTGGCATCGTAGGCCGTGGCCGTGTAGGAGGTGTCCAGATCGCCGAGGCTGGAGTTGCCGCTCCAGCTCAGGGTCAGCGTCTCGCCGTTCGTCAGGCGGGGATTCTTGACCTTCAGCTTCGTCTGCACCAGCTGCACAACGTTGACGCGGTCCTCGGCAGAGTAGTAGCCGACAAGGGTGTCATTGCGGCGGTGGTCATAGCTGCGGTCATAAATATTCGTAGCACCGTCCTGATTGAAGCGGAGCTTATCGGATTTTGTATCGTAAAAGACCGAGTAGACCTGCCCGCTCTGCACGTCGATCTCGACACAGATCGAGGCATTCAGCAGCGAGGCGTCGTAGATGTAATCGCCCAGCAGCTCCTTGACCAGCGCGTTATGGTTGCCGTCCGCTGCGCCGGTCTTGTCATAGTATAGTGCCGCGATATAGGTGTTCAAGTCTTTCTGGGTGCGCCCATCGAGAGGTTTGCCGTCCGCATCAGTCAGACCCTCGGCAAAGTGCTGACCCATGCTGCCGCTTTTCGTCACCTTATCGCGGAACGCATCCAGCTCCCCCGCCGTCTCCATCCGGGTCAGGGAGATCTGCGCCGTCTGGAACAGCGTGCGGGCGTTGGCCTCGTTCTTTTCAAACCGGGCCAGCCGCGTGTAGGCGATCAGCCCGCCGCCGACCAGCGCCGCCAGAATGGCCGTGATAGCCAGAACGACCATCAGCTCCACCAGCGTAAAGCCTTTCTTTTTGTTTTTTATATTTTTATTGTACTGCACCATAGATGCTCCCGTCGTTTCTCCGGTGAAAGGTTACAATTAGACACAATATCAGATTATATATATTGTCATTATACTCGGAATGTGACGTTTTCGCAAGAAACTCCGCGAGATTTCAGCAAATTTACACCAAATATAGTGGGTCAGCGGCAGGTTGTGCACGATTTCGCCATAATTTCCGTTATCTTTGAACAAAAAGCAGAGTTTTTTTCGCGAAATTCCTTGCAAATACAGGCCCGGCACGCTATACTAAATAGTGCGTTATTATATGGTAGAGGATGTGTAACAATGCTGGCAGCACGACTGGGCGCATGGCTGCGCCATACCGGGGAACGCTGGGCCAAAGCTGCGTTTGCGGAAAAGCTCGCCGTACTGCTGGCGCTGGGCGCTGTCCTGTATACTATTGTGACCGGCGCGGCGGAGCTGCGCTATCAGGCCCGTGCGCGGGAGGCCCTGGCTCAGGTCAAGGCTGCGCGGCTGGCGGCCAGTGCCGTGTCTGCCCAGTGCTACTCCGCCGGGCAGACGTTCGCCGACCAGACAAGCGCGGACGGCTTTGCGGACGGCATCGCCGAGGAAATCCGCACGCTGGGCTCACTGCCCGGCACAGTGACGCTTTTGCAGATCGACCCGAACGGCTACACCGTGCAGCGGCTCCTGTATCAGGAGAACGGCATGTACGCCATCTATGATGCCGACGGCGGTTACCGCGTTTTCCGCGCGGAGGACCGGCTGCAATACGGCGCGGGGGTGGGCCATGCTGCTGCTTGAGCTTCTGCTGGGACTCATTCGTTTTCTGCTGGGCGCGGCGCTGTTCAGCTTTATGAACGTCGTCGCGTGGCGGCTGCCGCGGGGCATGGACCCGCTGAAGGGCCGCAGCGTATGCCCGCAGTGCGGCCACACGCTGGGTGCGCCGGACTTAGTGCCTGTGTTCAGCTGGTTATTCTTGCGCGGGCGGTGCCGCCACTGCGGTGCGCACATTCCGGCGCGGTACCTGCTGGTGGAGCTTCTGGGCGGCGTGCTGGCGCTGGGCTGCACTTGGCGGTACGGCGCTGCCTACGCCCTGCCGGGCGGACTGTTCGGCATGAGCTGGGCCGCGCTGCTGGCGCTGGCGGTCTGCGGGATCTTGCTGAGCGTTTCACTCATTGATGCCGAGACGCAGACCATCCCGGACCGGCTGAATCTGGCGCTGGCGGTCTGCGGCGCGGTGAGCGTGCTGCTCTCCCCTGCCGACTGGCTGCCGCACATCATCGGTGCGCTCTGCGTCAGTGTGCCGATGTTTCTGCTCTGCCTTGTCATCGACGGCGCGTTCGGCGGCGGCGACATCAAGCTGATGGCAGCCGCCGGGCTGTTCCTGGGCTGGCAGAATACGCTGCTGGCGATGTTTTTCGGCATTGTTTTTGGCGGTATGTACGGCATATACCTGCTGGCCGCCAAAAAGGCAGGGAAGAAGGACCACTTTGCCTTCGGCCCGTTTCTGTGTGCGGGCATCGTGATCGCGATGCTGTTTGGCGGGCCCGTTTTGGAATGGTACTGCGCGTTTTTGTGAAGTTCAGACCGTCAAAAAATTGCATTCTTGCCTTATTGCGTGTGTAGGGGCGACCATTGGTCGCCCGTCAACTTACCGCAGCAACGCTTTTTCCGGGACAGTTGTCTTACAAAGCAAACGGGCGCGGGCGAGCAATGCTCGCCCCTACAAGAGTTTTTCGACAATCTGAAAGTTTTTAACCTGTTTTCGGAGGAATCTCCCTCATGCCACGTTTTCGTTATACTGCCACCAATGAGAAGGGCAAGACCGTCCGCGGACTGCTTGAGGCCCCCAGCGAGGAGGCGCTCTACGCCAAGCTGCGCAATGACGGCCTGTACATGACCGACGCGCAGGAGGCCCAGAAGGCCCACGCGACGTTCCGCCCGCTGAAAACCGCTGTGCTGGCGGATTTCTGCCGCAACCTGGGCACCCTGCTGACCGCCGGTGTGCCGCTGGTGCGTGCGTTCCGCATCATGGCGGACGAGCGCACCATCGACGCCCGCCAGAAGGCCCTGTACGAGGCCATCCTGAGCGAGCTGCGCAAGGGCGTGCCGCTGTCCGATGCGATGGAGTCCTGCGCACCCGCGTTCCCCACCCTGCTGCTGGCCATGATCCGCAGCGCCGAGGGCACCGGCAGCATCGACCACGCCTGCGCCCGCATGGCGACCTACTATGAGCGTGAGCACAAGATGAACCAGCAGGTCGGCAACAGCATGATGTACCCCATTATCCTGTCCGTGCTGATCGTCGGCGTTATTGCGATTTTGATGACCTTTGTTCTGCCGCAGTTCAAACCGATGTTTGACCAGATGGAGACCCTGCCGTTCCTGACCCAGCTGCTGTTTGACGTCAGCGACTTTGTCGGTGCCAACTGGCCGGTGCTGCTCGTCGTGGCGGCGCTCATCGTCTTTGGCGGCAAGCTCCTGCTGGCGCAGCCGAAGGTCCGCCGCCAGTGGGACCGCTTCATCCTGCACGCGCCGGTGGTCGGCGTGCTGAACCGCAAGATCTGCACGGCGCGCTTTGCCAGCACGCTGTCCAACCTGTACGGCAGCGGCGTGCCCATCATCACGACACTGGCCGCGGCACGCGACGCCATCGGCAACCGCTGGATCGAGAGCCAGTTCGGTGACGCGCTGGACAGCATCCGCGCAGGCCACAGCCTGTCGGAGGCGATTGCGGGCATCGACGGTTTTGAAGTGAAGCTCTCCTCCTCCGTCGCTGTCGGCGAGGAGACCGGCAAGCTGGACAGCCTGCTGGCGACCATCAGCGAGACGCTCGACTATGAGGCCGAGATGGCGACCAAGCGCCTTGTCACGCTGCTGGAGCCCGTTATGATCGTTGTTATGGGTCTCGTGGTCGGCGGCGTCGTGGCCGCGGTCATCGTGCCCATCTACCAGTCCTACGGCACCATCGGCGCGTCGAGCGGCGCGATTTAAATTCTATTCCGGGAGGCCCACCATGGCACTTCTTACCTCTTTATATCTGTGCAGCCGCACGGTGTATGCCGCCGTCGGCACGCCCACGGGCAGCGGGGCGCGCGTTGTCGCCGCCGCCCAGACCGAGCTGCCCGAGGGCTGCCTGATCAACGGCGTCATCACAAACGAGGCGGACCTGACCGCCGCGCTCAAAGAGTTTTTCACCGCCAACAAGCTGCCGATGAACCGCGTGGCGCTGATTGCAGGCGGCAGCCAGTTCATGCACCGCATCCTGACGCTGCCCGCCATGAGCGAGAAAAAGCGGATGGCCGTGCTCTCCCATGAGCTTGCCAGCGGCGGCGCCGAGGTCAGGGCTCCGCTGGACGACTACATGCTGCTCTCCCGCGATGCCAAGACCCGCGTGGATACCGTGCTGGCCACCCGCGTGGAGCAGAGCGTCATTGCCGGGTACGACGCGCTGGCCAAGGCCGTCGGCTTCAAGCTGTACAGCATCGACTTAGGGCTGGCCGCGCCGATCAAGGCCGTGCGCACGATCCCCGATTTGCAGCAAAAAACCTTCGTGCTGCTGCAATTTGACGATGACACGATCTCTGCCTGCCTGTTTGTGCAGGGGCAGTACACCTACTCGACCCGCAGCCGCCTGTTCAACCCGCGCGGCTCGGCGGAGTCCGGCACCGAGATCGCGCAGAAGCTCTCGGGCCTGATCCAGTTCCACACGACCAGCAAGAGCGAGCACCGCATTGAGACGGTCTGCTTTGCCGGTTCCACGGCGGACGACCTTGCGGTCTGCCGCCCGGGCTGTGAGGCGCTGGGCCTGCAGGTGGACCGCTTCCCGGATTCACCCACCGTCAGGCTGCCGTCCGGCACCGCGCTGGCCGATGTGCTTTACGCGGCGGGCAACCTGATCGCACGCTGATTTTTACCTGCAAATACTTGCCCCGGGGGCTTATCATTATGGCTATGAAACAGAACAACTTTTATCTGCGCTGGCAGAAGGCCGCCGGTGCGGCCAAGTCGGAGTCCCGCAGCCAGGGCCTGCGGACGCTGGTGCCCGGCCTTGCTGTCGTGGCTGTCTCCATGCTGGGCTGGGGTGTGCTGACGCTGCACACCTCGATGCTGAAAAGCCAGCGGGAGGACATCCTGAACTGGTGCAGCGACAATACCGAGCCATACCGCGCCGCAACGCAGGATTCCGAGTCTGCGGCGCAGTTCCGCTCGCTGACCGACTATTCCGACGGGATGACCGCGCTGCTAAACAGCTACCCCGACGTGACCAGCAGTCTGCTGCACCGGGTCGAGGCTGCCGGCGGGTCCGGCATCACGATCCAGTTCACCGACTACAACGCATCGACGGGCGAGCTGCTCTTTAACGCGAACTCCTCCCAGGTCATCGACATTCCGGCCTACATCCGTTCCCTGCAGAACTGCGGGGTGTTTTCCACCGTCAGCTACACCGGCTACAAGGCCGATGACGACGGCTATTCCATCGATCTGCGCTGTGTGCTGGCAGCGCCGCAGCAGTAAAGGAGGGCGCTATGGAAATTGCACCAATGACAAGGCGCGATAAAATTCTGCTGTACGTCGTTCTGATGCTGGCGTTCGTTGTGCTTTTTGTCCGGTTCCTGCTGATTCCGGGCATTGAGAACCACCAGCAGGCCGACGCCGATCTGCGCGAGGCGCAGGACGCCCAGACCTCCATGCAGGATGCGATCATGCTGGCCGGCACCTACGCCGCCGAGAAAAACAACAACTGGGGCGAACTGCAGACCGCCAACGCCAGCTACTACAGCCTGCTGAGCAGTGACGAGCTGGACACGCTGGTGACAAGCCTGGAGCTGAACCACAATTTACAGCCCGACTCGCTGACCATCGGCGAGCCCGTGACCCAGAGCCTTACCTATTATACCGCCAGTGAGAACGCCGGACAGAGCGCTGCCCCCAGCGCAGCCGCGTCCGTCTTTGCCGGTGACGACGACAGCATCACCGCTGACACCGCCGACACGACGGCCCAGGGCAACGCCATTTTGCAGCAGATCTTAGCCTCCGACCTCATCCCGGACTATGACCAGCCGGGCTATTACCGCAGCGTGGCGGTCAGCTTCTGCTGCACGGGCGAGGACAGTGATTTTCTTTCGATGCTGGACGACATGGCCGCGAACTACCCGTCCGTACAGCTTGTATCCTTTTCCATCGATACCCGCAGCTTCGCCGACACCGACGGCAGCGCCGTGACGGCCACGGCGTTCAATGTATCCCTGAACGTGATCCTCTGTGACAAAGGAGGCGTACAGCCGTGAAAAACATCCGCCTCGGCGACGTTCTGATCGAGTTCGGCTATATCACGCCCGACCAGCTGAACACCGCCCTTGCCTACCAGAAAGAGCACCGCGACCTGCGCGTCGGCCAGGCTTTGCAGGAGCTTGGCTACGTCAATGAGCGTCAGGTCCTGGAGGCACTGGCCCAGCGCCTCCAGCTTACAATGATCGACATCGAGCACACCAACGTCGATGTGACCGCCGTTGAGAAGGTCCCGCAGGAGCTTGCGCAGAAGTACGATATGCTGCCGATTGCGCAGAGTCCGCGCGCGCTGACGATTGCCGCCAACGACCCGCTGAACTACTACGCCCTTGAGGACATCCGCCAGCTGACCGGCCTCGAACCGGAGATCGTGCTGGCCGAGCTGGAGCCGCTGCGCCGCGCCATCCGCTACTATTACGCCGAGGTCAGTGCCCGCAAGGCGGCCCGCACCGCCAACGACAGCGACATGGCCGCCGCCCAGACCGAGGATCTGGCCATCGACATGACTGCCGAGGGCGGCGACCTCGACGCGCCCATCATTCGTCTGCTGAACAGCCTCGTGCAGCGTGCCGTCACGACGACGGCATCGGATATTCACATCGAGCCGTTCGAGGGCGAGACGAAGGTCCGTATGCGCATCGACGGCGTCATTATTGATTATGTGACGCTGCAGCGTGCTTTGCACCAGCCGCTGATCGCGCGTATCAAAATCATGTCGAACCTTGACATTGCCGAGCACCGCATCCCGCAGGACGGCCACTTCCGCGCGCGCCTCGAGACCGGCCCCGACGTCAACGTCCGTGTTTCGATCCTGCCGACGGTCTTTGGCGAGAAGGCCGTTCTGCGTATTCTGTCCAGCAACACCTACATCAAAAATGCCAGCCATTTCGGCATGAACGACGAGACCTACAAGCGCTTTCTGCCGCTGCTGAACCGCCCGAACGGCATCGTCTACCTGACCGGACCGACAGGCTCCGGCAAAACGACGACGCTGTACATGGTCCTGCAGACGATTGCCGAGCGGCAGGTCAACGTCTCGACGATCGAGGACCCCGTGGAGCGCAACCTGGCCCGCATCAACCAGACGCAGGTCAACAACATTGCCGGCCTGACGTTTGAGAGCGGTCTGCGCGCCCTGCTGCGCCAGGACCCCGACGTCATCATGGTCGGCGAGACGCGCGACGCCGAGACAGCGTCCATCTCGGTGCGTGCGGCCATCACGGGCCACATGGTTTTCTCAACGCTGCACACAAACGACGCACTGTCGTCCATTGTCCGTTTGGAGGATATGGGTGTCGAGCGGTACATGATCGCAAACTCCGTCGCGGGCCTCGTGGCTCAGCGTCTGATGCGCCGCGTCTGCCCGCACTGCGCCAAGCAGATGCCGGTCACGGCGGAGGAGCGCACCTATTTAGGGCCTGACATTCCGTTTGTGCGCCGCGGCACGGGCTGTACCCAGTGCAACGGCACGGGCTACCGCGGGCGTATCGCCATCCACGAGCTGGTCATCATCAACCGTGAGCTGCGCGAACTGATTTCTGCCGGGGCAACGCAGGCGCAGCTGACCGAGGCCGCCCGCCGCAGCCAGGGCATGACGAGCCTGCGCGAGGCCGCCCTGCAGCTCGTCCGCGAGGGCGAAACCACCCCCGAGGAGCTGCTGAAGATCACGTTCTATGAGGAGTGACGGGAGGAGTAACTGCCATGCAGATCCATGAGCTCACCGCGCTGGCGCGGAACAGCAAGGCCAGCGATATTCATATCTCCGAGGGGCTGCCGCTGATGTTCCGCATCGACGGGCATCTGGCGGAGGCACCGGTCCAGCTTTCGGCGGCAGAGACGCGCTCACTGATTTTGAGCCTGATGGACGAGGCCCACCGCGAGGCCATCACATCGGAGCGCATCGACGCAGACTTTGCGCTTGTCGCGCCCGACGGTACCCGCAGCCGTGTGAACGTCTTTTACCAGCAGGGCAGGGCCGCGGCCACACTGCGCCTGCTGAACGACTCCATCCCGACCTTGGAGGAGCTGGCCATGCCGCCCGTTCTGACAAAGCTGGCAGACGAGCCGCGCGGCCTGATCCTGGTCACCGGCCCCACGGGCAGCGGCAAATCCACCACGCTGGCCGCCATGATCGACCACATCAATAAGACGCGCAGCGACCACATCATCACGATTGAGGACCCCATCGAGTACGTCTATCAGGGCCGCTGCTCGCTGATCCACCAGCGCGAGGTCGGCGCCGATGTGCGCAGCTTTGCTTCGGCGCTGCGCAGCGCCCTGCGTGAGGACCCCGACGTCATCCTCGTCGGCGAGATGCGCGACTATGAGACGATTTCCGCTGCCGTCACGGCTGCCGAGACCGGACACCTTGTCATGAGCACGCTGCACACCATCGGCGCGGCGCAGACAATCGACCGCATCATCGACGTCTGCCCTGCCGGTGCGCAGAACCAGATCCGCGGCCAGCTGGCCGCCGTGCTGCGCGGCGTCATCACCCAGCAGCTGCTGCCGCTGGCCGTCGGCAAGGGCCGCTGCGCCGCCACGGAGATTCTGGTGGGCACCGACGCCGTCGCAAACCTGATCCGCGAGGGCAAGTGCTACCAGATTCCGAGCATCCTGCAATCCGGTGCGGCCCTTGGTATGCACAGCCTGAACGCCGACCTGGCCCGCCTTGTCAGCACAGGCCGCATCACCCGCGAGGCCGCTGAGCGCTGCGCCACGAACAAGAGCGACCTGAAAAATTACCTGTAAGCAAAATAAAAGAAGGGTATCTGCCGTTCATGCGACAGATACCCTTCTTTTTTACCGACTCGCAGGTTCACGTTGTCAGCCTTCCCCCTTGGGGGAAGGTGCCCGAGGCCCCGCCCGAGGGCGGATGAGGGGCAGCCCTGCGGTGGTTCCCCGTTCGCGCTCTGCTTTTCGCAAGCTCATCCCTCATCCGGCCCTGCGGGGCCACCTTCCCCCACTTGGGGGAAGGCAAAGCTGCCGCCCATTCACGGGCAAAGCCCCTCCGGCCATCGCCGCCGCACCCCTCACTTTTCTGCCCCCTCCTTCCCCTGCGCCAAAATCCTTACCAGCCACCCGGGCACGGGTGCGCCCATGGCGGCGGCGTTCTCGGCAATGGAACCGAGCTCGGTAAAAATATACCACACCAGCACCACCGGCAGCACCACGCCGTTCACCTCAAGGCCCAGCCCGGGCAGGTTGGCAACGGCCACCGCCAGCACGGCGTCGGTCAGGGCGCACACCAGCACAACGACCACCATCCCGGCCTTGTGCCAGATGCCGGCCCGGGCGGCAGCGCTCGACCACGCGCCCCTGCTGGCCGCGGCGGCGCTGCCGCTGACCCAGTCCAGCGCCATGCAGGCAGCCCACGCCACAACAAGCCAGCCCAGCCAGCCGAACGCTGCCGTGAACGCCCCGCACACCGCCGCCACAACGGCCTTGCCGCTGACAAACAGATTTCGTTTCTCCATTAAGCATCCCTCCATTCGCTTCTGTACAGTCCGGCATCCACCAGCCCGCGGGCCCGGCAGACTTCCAAAACCGCGTCCGCATCGCCCTGGGTGACCGGCCCCACCGTGATGACCTGCATCCGTCCCGCCGCGCCGTACACGCCGACAGCGTTCTCGCACCCCGCATACACCGTCGGGTCCAGCCCGACGCCGCCCGCTGCGGCGCGCACCTCCAGGTGGCAGTGCCTGTACGGCGGGTCGGCCAGCGCCGCATTGCCGGTATTGCCCATGACAGCCAGCGCGTCCCCGCTTGCCACGCGCTGCCCGGCCTTGACCAGAAGCGACGCACAGTGGGCAAAATACAAAAAGTTTACGGCGTCGGGCGTCTGCCCGCGGTCCAGCTGAACACACACATAATAGCCCCACTCCCAGGTCTTGTCGCGCCTGTCCGTGACGATACGCGCCCGGGTCACGCGGCCCGTGATGCGCTTGCCTTTATAGTAGGGCATTCGGATCGTCGCGTCGTCCAGCCCGGCCAGGTCAAGCCCGCCGTGCCAGACCTTGCCACCGCCGCGGGTCCAGCCCCAGCGGGCGTAGGGGCAGCGCACCTCGGTGCGGCCTGCAAAAATTCCTGTCTGCTGCATCTTCAGCCTCCTCTGCGCAGGGTGTAGATGACCTTCATCGTCTTGTCGGCGGTCTTTTCCACCGACTTCGGCAGGTCGTTGATCGTCGCCAGATAGTTTGCCCGCAGCACACGCTCGGTACGGATGCGGCTGTCGCCGTAGTAGCGGCGCAGCGGCGTCAGCGGCTCGCCCAGCACCGGCGCTGTTGTGGAAAAGCCCGACGTCGTGTTGTCGTAGCCCGCCGCCTCGCAGGAGAACAGCTCATTCTTACCGGTGTTCAGCACCACGGCGCGGGTGCGGTAGTAGCAGTACAGCCGCCCGTCGTGGGCGTCGGACAGGTAGGCCATGTCGTCGCCGTGCATCGTCACGGCCTGCACATCGGTGGGGTCAGCCAGCGGAAAGCGATAGATCTGCTCAGCCTGGTCCTGGACCATGTAAAGGCTGCCGCCGTAGACCGTGCCGTTCAGCGGCGTGCCGCGGTTCTCACTGATGAAGGACTGCAGATCAACGCCGGTGTTGTTCGGCACAGTGTAGTCCTTTGCCGCCAGCGTTTTTCTGTCGTACTCACGTATTTTTACAACGCCCATTGCGTCAATGTAGTCAACCTCCGGCGCAGACACCAGATAGATTTTATCCGCCTCCGCGTCAAAGCAGATGCGGCAGTAGTCCTCCCCGGCGGAGGAATCCACCTGCAAAAAGTCCGCCACATCCAACGTGTCGGTGCTCCGCAGGCTGTCCCACAGGCCGGTAGGGTCGCGACGGAACAGGTCCAGCGTTTTCAGCCCCAGCGCATGATGCCGCAGCTCCAGCACGCCCTCGTCGGCGTTCAGATACCCGGCCACGGCCTCGTCCGCCTCGGGGTCGGCGTAGAGCAGCACGCCCTTCTCGTCGGTGGGGTAGGTCGTTTTGGCCAAAAGGCCCGTCAGCAGCTGGTCACCGCCCAGCGCCCCGCCAAAGCCGAGCCGGTCCGCGTTGCAGGCAGCCGCGTCCGGCGCGTCGATCATCTCGGAGTAGTACGCACCCATCGGGTGGGTCAGGCAGACCGAGCCGATGACGCCGTTGGCCTGGCTCGTCGCGAACTCATAGACGTAGGTCACGACGCCGCTCCACGGGTCGATCTTCGTCTCGGTCAGGTTGGCGCTGCCGCGCACCGTGTTTTTGGTCGCGTTGACCTGCCCGGCCATCGCTGTGCCCACAACCCCCGCGCCCGCCGGGGCAAACAACGTGGCCGGGTCGCTGCCCAGCGGCGTGTCGTACAACAGCAGGCCGCCGTAAAACATCGTCACCAGATCCTTCGGGGCATTCGTGTACCCCTGGTCGCCGCGCCACAGCAGCATGGCCTTGTTCAGGCTGCCGCCGTAGCCGTTAAAAATATCCGACACTGCGTTGGTGATAAGATTATCGCTCTCCACCACCTCCACCGCGCCGGTGTGCACATCGGTCAGTTCAATGCGCGTATGACCGTGTAGGGTCATTGCATCCGCTCCCTTCGTTTTATACATCGATGCTGCGTGCTTTTATTGCAATCGGCAGCAGTGTCTCCTCACATTCCAGCGTGCCGTCCCACGGCGTCTCGCTTGCCATGCCCTGCCCGGTCACGGTGGCCTTGATGCCGTAGGGCGCGATCTTCACCGTGCCGCCCGCGCAGACCAGCCGCACCGACAGCCGCGTGACCGTCCCGGCCTCCACCGACGCAAACGGGTAGAACAGCGCCAGCGTGTGTGCGCCCATCTCCAGCCGCTGCTGCGGCGCAAAATTTCCCACCGGCACGTCGTTTATATAGTACCGCACGGTCACCGTCAGTACCTTGCCGGTGTCGGGCGCTGCGTCCAGCAGCAGCTGCGCCAGGAACATAGCGCTCGTCTCCTCCACTGCCGTGAAGGCAATTGCCACGGCGGGCGTCTCCACGGTCTGCACCGCCAGCTCCGCCGGGTTCGTGAAGCTGTAATACACGATCCGCTTGCTCTCGGCGCTGTTCTGTAAGCGGCGCAGCGCTTTTTCCGTCGCGCCGTCCGTTGTGCCGCCTAAGTAAGGGTTGCGGCCCACGCCCTTTAAGGTCTGCCGCCCGCGGTAGCGCCAGACGAAATGCGTCACGAGCATCTCGGGCGCAGTGCCGTCCTCCATCGGCAGCGCCACGCGGTCCCCCGGCTCAAACGCCGGGTCGCCGGGCATCGTCACGGTGGCCGGGACGTAGTCCAGCCTTTGCAGCGCCGCAAACAGGTTGTCGGTGATCTGCTGCCGTGTGGCGGGCAGACCCTTTTCGGCCAGCGTCATGTTGGAAATGCGCATCGTCAGGCCGGTATCCTGGCTGCGGCCTGCGGCAAAGCTGCCGTCATCGGTCTCGATGCTCAGCGCCGCGTAGTGGCAGGCAAAATCCGAGACCGCCGCCTCGCTGCGCGCCGCCGCGGTCAGCGCGGCACAGGGCTTTTCGGCAAAGGTTCGCAGCACCAGCCGCCCCGCGCGGTCCGCCGCCGCAAAGCCGCCCACCAGCTGTGCCACAGCGGCGGCGCACTCCCGCCAGGTAGACAGGCCGTCCGCGCCGCTCAGCTGGCAGACGAGGGCAGCGTTCGGGTTCAGTGCGCCGATCTCGGCCTCGGTCTGGCCCAGCGTCAGCCCGCAGGCCGCCGCGATCTGCCCCAGCAGCGCATAGGCCGTGCCCTGCATCGTCGTACCATCGTATTTTTGCTGCAAGGCCAGAATGTTGTCATAGGCCTTGATGCTCACATACAGCGCGCGCCGCTCGGCCTCGGCCACCGTGTAAACGCCAAGCGGCACGGTCTCCCACCGCCCGCCGGGCAGCTGCAGGCCGTAGTGCAGCACGAGCTTTGCGCCGTAAAACGCATGGCGGCTCAGGTCGGTGCGCAGGTTGAGCGCCGCCTGGCCGAGGTAGGCGCAGCCAAAGGCCAGCTCCTCCCCCGTGACGCACTGGTTGTCCAGCGTCAGCGACCCGCTCATGAGGTCTGCCGCGTCCAGATTCAGCACCGTGCCGTTTGTCAGCGTCAGCGTGCCCGTCACCCGGTCGGTCCGCGTCCGCGCGCGGATCGCGGTTTTGTAGGCATCCGATACGGAATAAATTGTCACTCACCTCGTTTCCTTCACATCGTAGGGGCGGGGCATGCCCGCCCGCAGCTGTCCCTCAGACGGCCTGTTGCGGTAAGGCCGCGGGCCGGACATGTCCGGCCCCTACCACCTGCAAAATTCTGCATTAAAACTCGATCAGATTCACCGCCACCTCCCACACGGCCTGCCCGTCGCGGGCGGCCTTCAGGTCGGCGGTGCGGTCCCCGGCGTACATCTTCGCCGTGCGCACGCCGCCAAAAAAATACTGCACGGTCATGCTGTCCGGGGCTGTGGCGTTCAGCACCTTGGCGCAGTCCGCCGTCGAGAGCGCCGCCCAGCCGGCGCTGATCTTTGCCACGCCGCCGCGCACCCGCTCCCGCACAAGAACGCCGTCCTCGGTGCGGCCCGTGCCGCTGCTGTCCAGATCGGAGAGCTGCACCTTGTACGCACTCGGCGCGGGCAGCGCCGTGCCGTCAATGTTCAGAATTTCCACGCTTCACCTCCCGCCGCTGCGCAGGGCGCGGCGATTCTGGCTGTTGGCGATGACGCTGTCCAGCAGCTCCTCGCCGATGTAAATGTTGATGGGCTGGCCGTCCGCGCTGCCCTGCCAGCCGGCCAGCGTCTCCGTCATGGCCTGCTTGATGGTCGCCAGCGGCGCTTCCACGTTCGTGCCGGTCGTCTGGTCACCGAGCATCGCCAAAAACTGCCGGTTCGGCGGGATGACCGCCCCCTGCGCCAGCGCCGGGACTGGCACCGACGCCGCGTAGCCCAGCCCGGGCAGCGCACTTTGGCTGCTGACCAGCCTGCCCGCGCCGCCCAGCACGCTGCCCGCCATGCTTTTGGCATGTCCGATGGCCGACAGCAGCCCGTTGATGGCCGCCGCAATGGCCGCGACCATGCTGCGCACAACGCCCAGCACCGTGGAGACCGCCGTCTGCACAATGGAGACGATGCGCCCCCACACGGTAGAGACCGTCGCGGCCATCGCAGCCCAGGCAGCGTCCCACTCGCCCCGCAGCACGGCGGTCAAAAAGTCGGCCATACCGCGCAGCACCGCCAGTGCAATCGTGATGCCGTCCGCAATGATGCCCGCCGCACCGGTCACCGCCGTGCCCAGCGCCGCAAACACCTGCACGGCCACGGGGGCCAGCGCCGTGATGAGCCACTGCACAAACGGGGCCAGCACGGTGTTCCACAGCGTCAGCAGCAGCGTTGTCACCGCGCCGAGGCACGCCGTCAGCTCGTTCCAGAGCGGCTGCAGGTGCGCGGTCCAGAGCGCACCCAGCAGGTCAAACAGCTGCACCAGCACAGGCTGCAGCACCTCGCTCCACAGCGCCGAAACGATGCCGACGACGTTCTGCCACCCCTGCGCAAGGCCGTCCAGAATCGGCTGGCCGTAGGCGGCCCACGCCTGCTCCATGCCCGCCCAAAGCCCCTGCCAGACCGTGTCCAGCAGCGCCAGCGCGGGCTGGACCACCGTAGAGAGCGCCGCGCAGAGCTGCTCCCATACGCCGGCTGCCACCGCGGAAAGCCCCTGCCAAACCGTCTGCCACGCCGCGGCGAACGGCGCAAAAAATTCCTGCAGGTACGCCCAGAAATCCGCCCACGCGCTGCGCAGGCTCTCCAGCACGCTCTGCCAGACTGCCGTCAGGCCGCTCAGGTCGCTGCCCGCTGTACCGCTGCGGCGTGCCGCGTTGCCGGTGGTGGATCTTGCGGCCTTCTCGGCCTTCGCCGCGGCCTCGGCGGCCTTTTTCTGCTTTTCCGGCGCCGCCGTTTTGTCCTCCGCCGGGGCGGACAGGCGGTTGATCTCGTCAAATTTTGCCAGACTGCGGGCCGATTTCACGCTCTGTGCCGCCGCAGCCCGCAGCGACACGCGCAGCTCGTCCACAACGCTGCGCGCCTGCTGCCCGGCGTCGCCCACGCTCCCCAGCGCCGCAGAAATTCTATCCAGCGCCGTGCGCAGGGACGCCGAGGGCTGCTTCAGCGTTGACAGCTCGTCAAAGGTTATCTCCTGCATTTCTCATCCCCCCAGCAATTCCAGCAGCCGCTTTTTCTCCGCCTGTTCCTCGGCGCTCTCCACGCCCCGCAGCTCCACCACGGCGCGGTGGGTGCGGTAATAGTCCAGCTCCCAGTTTTCCAGCCGCTTGCCGCGGCGCAGCTTATCACGGATGGCCACCACCGTCGCAAAGCTCCCCTCGCCGATGGCATCGAACCACGCCAGAAAGCTCCACCAGTGCAGGTAGGGCAGCGTGCGCACATCCTGCCCCGCGGCCTTGCTGATGCCCGCGGCGATCAGCGGTGCGTCCTGCTGCCAGTCCATCAGCGCGGGGCCGGGGCGGGGCTGCTCGCGGCGGCCCGCCGCCAAAAACTCCGTCAAAAACTGCGTGGCATCGGGCCAAAGCGGCTGCGGCAGCGCGGCAAATTCCGGGTAGAACAGCCGCATGGCCACGTACCAGCGCTCGCTTTGGTCCAGCGCCGGGTCTGCCTGGCCGTTCAGCCAGCGCAGCAGCTCCAGCACGTCGCGGTAATCGCTGCGGATGGCATACCGCACGCCGCCCAGCTCCGCCTGCATCGGCAGTCCCCACGCCCCGGTCATACTGCGCCCCGCTCGGCGCGGGCGGCATCAGCCCGGGCTGCGGCGGCATCGGCGGCAGCGGTCAGGCGGCGCTCGGCGCCCTCGCGCAGGATCGGCGTCAGCGCCTCCAAAAGGTTCTGCACCACACGCTTGCCGTTGGCCCCGACGCCCGCCAGGTTCACCCCGCCCAGGATCGCGTCAAAGTCGTTCTCCGCGCCAAAGATGCCGGTCAGCAGCTTCTTGATCTTGCCGTCGTACTCGTTCAGCAGGGCCAGCCCCGCCGCGGCGCGCTGCTGCTCGTCGCCGTCCAGCGCCGCCAGCGCCTTTGTCAGCGCGGCGTCGTAGCCGTCAAGCTCTGCCCCCGCCGCAAAAAAGCGGTGGTAGAGATTCGGGTCTGCCGGGTTAAAGCGCAGCACCCCGCGCCCGTTGACGCGGAATTCCTCCACGCCGGTGTCAATGTTCAGCTCCATCGTACTCTCCTTTCTTCAAAGCCTTCCCCCCTCGGGGGAAGGTAGCGCCGCAGCGCCGGATGAGGGGCAGCCTTCCGGCAGCCGCTCTTTTGCCTGTCACGCCTGCGTAAACTTCTTGGTTGCCGGGTCAAACGTGCCCTTCGTCTTGACGCCGGTGTAATGCACGTTGAACGGGATCTGGTAGCCGGTGGTGTCACCGCCGTAGCTGACGACCTCGATGTAGCATTCCTCGCGCACTGCGGGGTACGCCCCCGCCGTATCCTTGTCCCAGAGCTTGACCTCGACGATGTCGGTTTTCAGGTCATCCAGCACCAGATCGCCGTCGATGATGGCCTGCAGACGCTCAAACAGCGGGTCGCCCGGCTCGGCGTAGTAGGGGCTGACCTCGCCCTGTTTCTGGTAGCCGTTGATCGTAACCGTCGTCTCACCGACGATATTCGACTTTTTCTCCACGTTCGCGGTCAGCTCGGGGGAGTATTCCTCCAGATCGCTGCCCAGGCGGGTGTAGCTGGCGTCGCCGCTGCCAAAGGCGGCGTTCAGGTAGTGGGCCATGTACTTGCGTTCAATTTTCATGTGGTTTCCTCCGTATAAACTTGTGTGTATTCCGCTTGTAAACGCACGGTGTAGACCGCCGTGCCGCCCGCGTCGGCGCGCTCCATGCGGCCCTGCTCGGCGCGCAGGACCTCGCGCCCCGCGTTGCCCAGCACCGGCCCGCGGCCTGCGGCGCTCTCCGCTGCCGCCCAGGTCTGCAGATCCAGCAGCCGCGCGGCGTTGTCGGCATCGGTGCGCGGCAGGCAGAGCCGCAGCGTGAACTCCGCCCGGCAGCGCTGTGTCACGCGGCCCAGCAGGTTTTCCCGCCGGTCCAGCACCGTGATGCCCCGGCACCACAGCCCCGCCGTGTACGGCGCGGGGCCAACGTCCCCCACCGTCAAAGAAAGCCCCTGCAGGGCAGGGGCCCGGGCCAGAAAGGCCGTCATTTTTGTAAGCATGGTTTGCCTCCTTCTCTAAAGCCTTCCCCGAGGGGCTGCGCTCGCAAGCGCGTGTCGGAGCGCAACCGCCGAAGGCGGCTTTTAGCGCGTAGACTGAAGGTGGCGCCGCAGCGCCGGATGAGGGCAGACTTCGCGCGGCCCTCCCGTTCATCGTTCGGCCACGCAAGCTCGCCCCTCATCAGCCGCCTGCGGGCGGCAGCTTCTCCCCCGGGGGAGAAGCCAAAAAAATTCTCACCTCGTCAGGCTCCTCACGCCCGTTCCGCTTCCGTTCCACCAGGCACCGGCCTCGACATGGTGCGGTTTACCGCGCAGCCGCATCGGCAGCACGTACTGCACCAGCGCCGCACCCTCCACCGCCGCGGGCACAAAGCCCGGCCAGTCGGCCCAGGTCAGCGCCGGGCCCTCGCCGGGGAACAGCCTGTCCCCCGGTGCCAGCGTATAGTCCGCGCCGTACCGGGCCGTCGTCTCCGGGATGACCACCAGCAGCGCCGTGCCCCGGCGTGTGCCGCCTGCGTCGGGCAGCTCCCGGCGGCCCTGCTGCCAGCAGACGCCCCGCAGTACGGTGCGCACCACGGTCTGCGCCGCCGCGTCGGCGTGGTAGAGCGTCACGGTATCGCGGTACAGCTTATTCATGGGGCAGCCACCGCCCGATCCGCAGATAGTAGCCCGCCTCGTGGCGGAAATGCGCCGCTCGGTCTGCCAGCGTGCGGGAGCACAGCTCGGGCGGCGCGGTGTAGGTCTCGCTCACGCTGCCGACGCTCACCTTCGCAATGCCCCGGGCTTCGTCCTCCTGCGCGAACTCGTACATTGCGTCGGCCACAGCACAGAGCGCCATGCTCTCGGCCAGCTCCGGGTCCAGCCCCTGGCGCGGGGCCACGGCGTACATCTCCCGCATACGGCGCAGCTCGTCCCCGGCGCGTCTGATGAAGCGGGGGAACTCCTTCTCCGGGATGTCCTCGCCCAGGTAATCCTCTACGTAAAAGGTATAATCCGGCACGCGCACGCCCCCTTACGCCTTGAACTTTGCCAGCACGACCTTAGCCTCATTGGACAGCACAGCGACGTAAAATTCGTCCGCCGTGATTTCGGTGGTGCGGGTCTTGGGCTTGCGCTCGGTCTCAATGTTGACCTCGCGCTTGCGGTAGATGGTCAGCGCCGGGATCTCGTCATCAACCTCGGGGTCGGCCTCCAGCTTGACGATGGGGCAGGCATAGACGCCTTCGGCCAGCGGGACCTTCTTGCTGGGCACAAGGCGGCAGCCCGCGATCATGCCGATCTCGCCGGTCAGGCTGACGCCGGGCGTGTACTTGTCAGCGCTCAGGAAGTCGGGGTTCTTGCGCAGCTGGGTGACCTGCTTCGGGTGGATGAACAGCACCTTGTCGGAGCAGCCCATCTCCTCCTCAAACAGGTCAACAGCATCGACGATGGCGTTGTAGCTGATCTGGGCCTGGCTGCCGTCATAGATCAGGCTTGCGGTCTGCAAAGCGTCCATGCAGTCATTGTCGACCTTGGCGGCAATGGCCTGCGCCAGCTGGGTATTGGCCTCGCCCACCGGGTTGCCGTAGCCGGACAGCACGGCCTCGTCGGTCAGGCCGATGCCCTTCATGGCCTTTTTGATGGTGGCCTTGCGGGTGGAGGTCGTCATCTTCTCAATGGCGACCTCGCCGCCCTCGGCCACGTCGGAGGCATCGCCGATGTAGGTGTAGGCAGGCACGGTGATGGTATCGCCGGGCACGCCCTGCAGCGTATCGTCAATTTTGGCAAACGGTGCCACGCGCAGCTTCTTCGGGATGCGCGCGGACACCATATCTCCCATAACCTCAGGGTCGATCAGTTCGGACAGCTTCGTGATGAAATCAGACATATAGTTTCTCCTTTTTTGTGTTTTTACTTTTGTACGGTAGGGGCCGCTTTCTTGCCTCCCTCTGCGAGGGGGGTGCCCCTCACTTCCTCAACTCTTTATAAACCTCCGGGTTCTCCTTCTTCAGCGCCAGTCTCTCCCGGTACCCCATCCGCGCAAAGGCGTCGCGGTCCAGCGCTACCGGCACGCTGCCGGTCCCCGCAGCATAGGGCGCGGGGGTCTGCATCGGCTTGTTCTGCTCGTTCTCCATTGTATTTCACCTCACTTTCTGCAGCATCGTAGGGCGGGGTGACCTCACCCCGCCGCACTGCACGGCAGGCTCATTGCGCCCGCCCTGCATCGCCCATAAACCGGCGGCGAATCTCTGCCAGCTCCGCCTCGGTCTCATGCGGCAAATCAAAATACCACGCCAGCGCCAGCTCGGGGCGCAGAAGCCCCGCGTCCACCAGCTCACGCTGCTCGGCCCAGATACGCGCACGGTCATACAAAACGCCGTCGCCCCAGTCGATAGCCGGGGCTGCGGTCTGCTGCAGACCGTCCAGCCCGTACACCGCGCCCAGCGCACTGCACAGCGCCATGGCCTGCTGCACCGTATCCGTCCACGCGCTCTGCAGGTCGCGGATCGTCAGGTCGTAGTCCACCGACGTTGCGGTGATCTCCGTCGCCGTGCGCGGCTCGGCGGGGGTCTCGACCTCGCTCAGAATGCCGCGGCGCAGGCCCAGCAGGCTCTCACACCCGCGCAGAAGATCCTGCTTGCGGGCCAGATAGCTGCCCTCCCGCAATGCCGGGCTGTAGACCGTCACGCCGACGTTGGCCGGGTCGTCCGGCAGGCCGACAAACAGATCGTCCTGCAGCACACGTCGGCCCTGGGCATCGGGGCGCAGCAGATCCTCCGACGCAAAAACGCGGGACGCACCGTTCGCAAATTCGGCGTTCAGCTGCTCCTCGCAGCGGGCCAGTGCGTGCAGCAGCCCCGCCGCCGGGGCGTAGATGCTGACCGCGTCGGTGCTGCCGTCCACACAGTTCATCAGCGGCGTTTTCAGCACGGCCAGCCCGACGCCCTGCACCCCCGGCAGCACAAGCTGCGGGACCAGCTCCGCACAGGCGGGCAGCGTGGCCAGCGGCACACAGCGGCCCAATGTCTGGCCGTTCAGCTCAAACAGCCGCGTTTCGATGGTCAGGCCGTCCGCGCCCGCGGTGCGGCGCTCCAAAAGGGCGTACTGCCGCCCATCGACGCTGTGCCGCTCCATCGTGCCGACGGCCAGAAGGCTGCCGTGGGCGTCGCGGGCCAGCGGCACGTAGCAGTCGCGCCGGATGGCCGCAAAGTCGAACGCCCCGTCCCGCGGCACCGGTTTCAGCAGACACTCTCCGCCCACCAGCGCGTACTGCATCGCGGTCTTGGCCGCCGCGTTCAGCGCCGACAGGCTGCGGCGCAGCGGGTCCGGTGCCTCGGGCGGCAGGCGGGTCTCGTACTCGGCAAAGACCGTGCGGCAGAGCTTGCCGACGATCAGCGCCGCCACACGGGGCGCGGTATCCTCGCCCGCGCGCGGCACGCCGTAGTACAGATCAAACCATTCCCGCACCGCCGCCCGCATTTTGACAGATGTAACGTCACTTTTCCCAAATGCCTGTTCCAAATAGGATTGCAAATCATCCTCTCCTTTCTTCATTGCCACGCGGTAGGGGCCGGGCATGCCCGGCCCGCGGCCTTCCTACAAGCGTCCGTTTTCGCCAGGCTGCGGGCCGCACATGTGCGGCCCCTACATGCGCAACACATTTTAGCTTCCTCTCCTTCTCCACACCCCCTCCACCGCGTACCGCACCGCGTCAATGTGGTGGTTGTTCACGTCGGGGTAGCCCGGCAGCACCTCGCCCGTCCGCGGGTCGCGCTCGTACTCGTACTCACTGAACTCCGCCGCCGTGGCCGGGCAGCGCACCGGATCAATGATGATCGCCGCCAGCCCCTGCAGCCACTTCATGCTCTCGCGCACGCTGCCGGGGCCCTTCTGGGCCGCGCGGCAGGGCAGCCCGGCGGCGCGGTAGTCGGCGCAGGATTTCGGCTCGGCGGCATCCGCTGTCAGCGGGCCGTCCGTGCCCGCGCCGCGCGCCAGCAAAAGCTCTGCCGTCTCGCGGTTCGGCGTGCGGCTGCGCGTCAGCTCGTCAAAAATCACCAGCACCCGCCGCGCCGCATCGTAGGCCGCGGCGTTGTAGGCCCAGGGGTCGGGGTACCAGCCCCAGTCCACGCCGTAGTAGACGCGGTCATACCGTTCCAGCTCGTCGTCCGGCACGGCCCGCAGCTGCAAATTGGCAAACACCGCCGCGCCGCTGCCCACGACCTCGCCGCCGTACTCATGGCGGAACGCCGCCGGGTTCGTCCGCTGCAGGTGCTTGGCGTCGGCCCAGAACCGCTCGCCCAGCATGGCCCGCGGCAGATCGCGGTAGGTCGAATGGTGCACCAGCTTGCCGGGGCGGGTCTCCAGCGCGTAGCGGTTGGCCCAGCTGCGGGCCATGGCCGGCGGGTTGAAGCTCTTTAACGTCAGCGTCCAGCTGCCGCCGCGCAGCACGGTCTGCTCGACGTTGCGCACCTCCTCGGGGCCGTCGAACTGGTCAAGCTCCTCAAACCAACAAATGCCCACAGCGCCGAACGGCAGCTTTAAGCTCTTGAGCTTGCCCGGGTCGTCCGTCCCGAAGAATAAGATCTTCTGCCCGGTGGGCAGATAGGTGCACTCCATCGGGCTGACCGTGCAGCGGAAATACCCCGCGCACCCCAGCTCCCCGATGGCCCATACGATCTGGTTGTACACGCTGTTGCGCAGCGTGCCGCCGACCTTGCGCAGCACCACGGCGTGGCAGTCCGGGTGGCGCAGCAGCTGCCAGACCAGCTCCATCGAAAGATAGCTCGACTTACCGGACCCGCGTCCGCCCTTGGCCACGATTTCGGTCACCTCGCCGCGCCGTATCGCCTGATGCACGGGCCAGAACACACCGGGTATCTTCTCCTTCAGCCGCACTTCCACCTTGGTGCCTCTCTCCTCTCTCTTCTCTCCTAAGGCAACACCGCATAATTCCCGCCTTACGGCTTAAGCACCGCTCCGGCGGC
>OLSG01000757.1_pt1 | contig 38335 bp, 26 predicted proteins | sample 1673041 | NCBI WGS metagenome assembly OLSG01 (sample SAMEA3136749, study PRJEB25190) | human gut metagenome | reverse complement strand
GTCAAAATGCATTCCAAATCACCTTCGGTGATGGCATTTTGCCTTGTATGTCTCGGGATTTTGGCAAAAAACATGCCAAAACGCCTCGCGGAATACTACCTGCTGAATATCTACGATAAATAAAAATACCCAAAACGACAAACAGGGGAGGAAAATCCCATGGGAAAAACAATAACTATCTGCTTCACCAACAACAAAGGCGGCAGCGGCAAATCTACGACCTGCTCAAACCTCGGCGCAGCCATGGCACGCGCCGGTAAGAAAGTCCTGCTGGTTGACGGCGACATGCAGCTGAATCTTTCACTGGCCATATTTCCAGAGGACTGGGTTCTCGAACATGCCCAGGGAGAAAAGAACCTTTATTATGCGATTGGCAAGCAGGAAGACCTGACAGACTACATCGTACACACACCATACGAAAACCTCGATCTGATCCCGTCATCCACATTGATGAGCTCCATCGAGTACGAACTTTTTACCAAATGGCAGCGGGAATTTATCCTGAAGAAATGCCTCCAGAAGATCAAGGATTCGGGCGTCTATGACTACATCCTCATCGATGCACCGCCCACTCTTGGCGGCTGGGTCATGAACATCCTGTGCGCTTCCGACAAGGTGATCATCCCCGTAGAAGCAAGCCCGTGGGGAATGTTCGGACTTGCAAATATGTTCGAATTTCTGGGCGAAGTCAAGCAGATCGCGCCAGATCTCGAAGTTGCGGGAATCGCAGTGACCAAAGTCGATACCCGCAAGAATTATTTCAAACAAACCATGGAAACTTTGCATCAGCTGGACAACATCCACGTATTCGACAACCTGATCCGTGTCGACAGTACCATCGAATGGTCCCAGGACAACAGCATTCCAGTCGTAGAATACAAGAAATCCAGCAGAAGCGCGAAGGAATATACAGAATTAGCCAGGGAGGTAATGGACTATGTCAGTAGGTAAGGACAGCATTCTGCGTGCTGCAAACGCAGAAGCCAAAAACACAGAAGCAAAAACAGCACCAGTAAAACCAGCAGAAGAAGCAAAGGCTCCGGCAGAAGCCAAAGAAGCACCAAAGGCTGAGACCAAAGAACCGGCAGCAAAGAAAGCTCCTGCCAGGAAAACAAGAACCACAAAGACAAAAACCACAACAGCCAAAAAAGCAGCACCAAAGAAAACCACAACCCGCAAGAAAGCCGTAAAGACTTCCGTTCTCACACCAGAGAATTCCGAAGAACTTCAGGCAGCTTTCATCAAGGACAAAGCTCCGGAAGAAGTACAGGGTTCCGTTCAGGTAAACGAAGAACTCCCGGTATATCTCCTGTAATCGTTACTGTTCACTCTGTTGGTTTTCCCCATATTGATCTATATTGACCAAAACAAAATCAGGTTTCCACACGACAGATAATATCGTGCGAAAACCTGATTTTTTGTTGCCCAGATCCACAGATCTGGAAGAATCATTTCCTATTTATGTATAATACAAAATAACGAACTGCATATTACGAAATTACATTACATCTCAGATGCAGCCTGGCGAGTTCCCTCTTTCTCCGGGAAAACATGTCTGAAGATAAAACGTACCAGCGGTCCTACATAAATAAGTTGCAGGAAAAATGCAGCCGGGAAATTCATAGCAGTAGTTTCAAGCCATACAGCGATGAACTGATTTCCGGCATTTTTGAAAAACAGTGTTGCAAAAAAGCTCATCAGCGGGCACATCAGTGCAATAGATGCAACAGAGATTGCAAGGATCATGCTGAATGGATGGCATTTTCTGACATCGACCATACGTGATGCACATGCAAAAGCCAGCTTGGATACGATAAAGAAATCAAGAATAAATGCGATCGGTCCCATGAATGTCAGCTCATGAAAAGCGGAAAGAAAAACAGAGTTTGTCATCTCTCCGACATTGAGTCTGATATTATAACAGATCATGCTGTAAACCATAAAAAATACCATAATGATCGTAAAAATTACTTCCTGAAACTTGTTTTTAGGCATAAAAAAATCCTCCTTGAATAAATATTAAAGATACAAGAGCATGTGTTGTTCGTTAATCATTCAGGAGAATGTGCGTTTCCAATTAGACCATATTCAATTGACAATTGCGGATTATAGCACAGAAAAAAACAAAATGCAAGAGAAAGTTTCAGGACTATACTGCTGGTCTGACCCAAAAACGGCAGAAATAGTAAAAAAATAGCCCTTTTATACATTTCCGTAACTTTACAGACAGGAATCACTATGTTAAAATAAACTTGAAACTACATATAATGGTAGAAAATGTCATGAAGCAACATAATTCATGAAAATTCAACAGCATATTCTACAAAGTGAACAGCCGCAGTAAGAACAAGAGTAATCTGGGGCTGTTTGTGGGCTTTGCAGAAAATACTGAAATTTAAGGAGGAAATGAAAAAGTGAATCATGAAAAGAAACATGCAGGAAAGCCGAGTGAAGACCGTCGTTGGATGCAGTATTATCCGGAGATGATGCTCAAGATGATCCAGATCCCAGACTGTACTGTATGGGAATATCTGGAACAACATTGTCCAGGCCCTGATGTTGTAGCTATCCATTACTATGGAGAGGATATCACCTGGAAGACTGTTTTTGAGGAATCAGAGAAATGTGCCAGATCCTTACGAGCCATGGGCTTTGGTGAGGGAGACCAGATCCCGATATTCTTCAGACTTGTCCCGAATTTTGTATTCCTTCTGTTAGCAGCAGAGAAGATCGGTGCTTCCCTTCTGTGCAGAGACAATACACTTATTGAGAACGTTGAAGCAGTCAGCAGAGCAGATGCAAAAGCAATCTTTGCACACGATTTCCTGTCCCAGAAAGAACTCAGAACTTACTGTGAAGGAGCAGGCGTTAAGAAAGTCATTCTTCTTAACCCTTTGTACTACGGACATGAGAGTACCCTTCCTGACTACATAAAAGCATCCCTGGATGAGAACTATCCAAGGGTGACCGCTTCCGGCGAGAACACCATGACCTGGGACGAGTTCCTCAAAATCGGTGATTACTATGTCGGCAAAGTAGAAGCGGATAAGGATATCAACAGACCGTTGTTCCGTGCTTACACAAGCGGTTCCACAGGCCCGTCCAAACAGGTCATCCACTGTGCGAACAGTATCCTTGGTACCGTATGTCAGATGAACTTCTATGGCGGTTCCGATGAGATCCGTCCGAAATGGATGGTAACCTGTCTTCCACCGGCACTGGTAGCAGTTGTGGTATCCATGGTGATGCTCCCACTGTCATCCAACAAACTTCTGATCATGGACCCGTTTGTCGATCCAGAGGATGTCGACCTTGAGATGATGCGCTACAGACCGAACGGCTGGCCGATGATCCCGATGTTTATCGAGATGGTCATGCGTAACGGACGAGTTCCGGATGATTATGATATGTCCCACCTTCTGGCAGCAGGTGCCGGATGCGAGGCTGTCAACAACAACCAGTTAGACCGCGTACAGAAGTTCCTTGAGGATCATAACTGTCATGTACGCTTTACCGTAGGATACGGAAGCAGCGAAGGCGGTTCCAATCTGACTTTCCAGATGGCACCGAAGTCCATCCACAATGGAAACGTAGGAATCCCAATGCCGCTGACCAATATGAGTGTTTTCAAACCGGGAACCCAGGAGGAACTTGGATACAACGAGATGGGTGAGATCTGTGCTTCAGGCCCAGGCATCATGCTCGGCTATGACAAGAGAAGTGCCACAGCCAAGACTCTCCAGACCCATGCTGACGGCAACATCTGGCTACACACAGGAGATATCGGTTATGTGGACGAAGAAGGAATCTTTTACGTACTGAACCGTGGAGCAGCATACCGCTATGGCGGCGGCGAACTCGCAGTCCTTCCGATGGAAAACCGTCTTGCAGATGCCAAGATCAAGGGCATCAAGGACGAGTTCTTCGTACTCATCGAGGATGAAGACCACGATGGCTACTTTGTCCCATACCTCTATGTCGTACTTGAGGATGGATACTCAGTAGACGATATCATTGACGACGTACAGTCTTGTCTGGAACCACATATGTTTCCAGTTGAAATATTGGCAATCGATGAAAGACCTTTCTTCCACTTTAAGACAAACCGCATTGAACTGTCTAAAGAACTGAAGAGAAAGAAATACGACTGCTAAATATATACCTGGTGCTGTGCCAAACAGTAACAAACCAGATAGAACTGTAACTATAAAAAAAGAAGGAGAATGATATGAGTACAAAATCACACTCAGGTCTGAAACGCACGCTGGCATGGATGCTGACGGTAGCTATGATGGCTCAGGGATGTGTCGTTTATGCGGACGACTTTACCAGCGAACCGGAAGCAGCAGATGTTGCTGAAGCTGTTTCAGAGACAGTCGATACAAGTGCGGACAGTGACCTGGAATTTGCTGATGATGGGGAAGATACGTCAACAGATGAAGATACTCCTGAGATCAGTGATGAAGATATTGCTTCAGATGTAACAGCAGACGATCAGCAGAACGCTGATGACAGTTCAGAGCCTGAAATGTTCTCTGACGGAAGCGATGATGCAATTGTTTCTGACGGTGCTGAATCAGTAGGAGATACAGCGGTAAAACCTGCTGAAACAGGAGATATAACAATTGTCGGAGATGCAAAATACAGTTATGCCCGTTTTAGAGACACAAATAACTACTACAGATATGCGGTAGCTGTGTACCCGGCAAATAATGCTGAACTGACTATGAATCTCGGAGATACCAGAGCTGTCGATCACAAGATCATGTATAATACGCAAAAATATGCGGCACTCAGTTTTCTGAGAGAGAGCAACTGGAGTTGCGGAAAGAATAAAGCAGAATCAACATATGGTAACAGCAGTGTGGGTTACTCAGCAGGAAACTGGGAAATTACAGAGGAAACACCAGCAGGTGAATCTGAGCATGTAGTGGAAATCGTAAAGAACACCAATGATTATGTAACAGGAATCAAAGCAGTTGGAGCAGGAGATGCAGTTGTCACTTTCTCATGGAAAATAACAGAAGGCACTTATGCAGAACAGATTCCTGGTTATGAGGCCAGCTTTAAGGTTCATGTAGATGAAACAAGACCGGTTGTTAATGTGGGTGATTCCTTTAAAGTAAGTGGTACAGCCAGCACACCGAGTCTTGCCAAGAGTAAAGGTGAAGCTAAGATCTGGGGAGACAATGAGGAATTAGATTATGATCTTTCCAATTCTGACACAGGACTTAGTTCATGTGATGCAAGCTGGAGAGTATGGTCTGATACAGGAATGATCACACATACTGCTTACATGGATTACTGGCAGGCAGTTGGGAAATCTGTTTCAACAAGTACCAGTTCAACGTATACAAAAGCACAGTCTACATTAGCAGATGCTTTTTATTGCCCGGTTAATGCCCCGAAGGATGGTATTTATATCAATAAAATGACATCTACCAGTTCTTCAAAACCGGTACCGAGTTATGTAGGAGAAAATCTGGTATTCGATGGTGTTTCTTCTACAGGTCTTAATATTTTCTTCGTAAATGTTAAGAATAAGACGAAAATTCCATGCAATGAAAATGGATTCCACTGGACAAGCAGTAATCCTTCTGTAGTAAGAATTTCCAGCATGAGTGCGGACAAAATTGTGCTTATGGCAGATGGAGAAGCAGGAACGGCAGTTCTTACCGGTTCTTACAAAAATATTTCCATCAGGATTCCGTTTATTGTAAAGGGCTTCCAGATTGAGGAAGAAAAAAATCCGAATTCTACAGAGGCAAGAGATCTTCCATATGTAATGTATATGTCTACAGATGATGCTGATGGAAACGGCCGTCAGATCAAATATTCTGTATACGATGAAAATGGAGATGCAAAAGGTAAGTCAACTATCACCTGGGGAGTAGCCGATGACAGTATCGCGTCTGTTGACTCTGATGGTATTCTGTCAGCAAAGAATGATGGCATCACTACAGTGACTGCCACCTATATTGATGCAGCTTCCAAAAAAACAGAAGTAAAGATCAAACTGGTTGTTTCCGGAAAGGGAGAACTAAGACTTGATCCAGAGTTAAAAGTGGTTAAGGGCAACACAGCTCGGATTAATTACACAGCAACCTTCAGTGGTGAAGAAGTAGCAAATCCGGATATCAGCTGGAGCATTGACAAAGAAGACCAGAAAGTTGCAACAGTGGATGCAAATGGTGTTGTAACAGCGCATGATTATGGTGAAGCTACAGTCAACGCTTCCTGGACTGCAGACAACGGCAAAACCTATACAGCCAGCATGGTTGTAAAAGTTGTACCGGAAGGATTCTTTGTGGCACAGTCTGATATCAGCCTGACACAGGGACAGACAACAGAAATTGCATACAGAATCATGAAATTTGGTGATCTGGTTGCCGGAAGAATGAACTATGACACAGCAGAATGCAAAAATGCAGATTCTGTTACATGGGGAACTTCTGATTCCAGTATTGCAACAGTAAAGAACGGAGTTATCACTGCCGGAAGTAAAGCAGGAGATGCAGTCATCAAAGCATACTGGGAAGATGAAGATGGAACAACCTACAAGAAAGAAATCAATGTTACTGTAACAAGCGATGCACTTCCGACAGCAGTTGCAGGAGAAGCTGTCAAAGTCACCGGAACAGCAGGTGCGAAGGACGGTGCTCACAGCTGGAAGAGCGGTTACTATACAAATGGTGACAGCACAGCTAAATGGAACAGCAGCGAATTCAATCTTTCTGTTACAGGAACTACCGCAGAGGCAGAAGTTACAGGTGTCAACCCAACATGGAATAAAGTTTATCTGACACATTCCTATCAGGTAGCAATGGAAGGTGCTGATAAATTATTTACAGTAAATGAAGGGTTCTGTGTAAATGGAGTTACCGGAGAAAACAATCTGTACCTTGATCAGACAGAACTGAATCTTCCATATGGTTCTGATGCAGATTCAGCAACTGTCAATGCAGTTGTTTATGACAGTAAGAATGCAAACACAGACCCGGCAGTAAAATGGACAAGTTCTGATTCTTCTGTTGTAACAGTTGCAGCAAGCAATAAGGATCAGACAAAAGCTACAGTTACTGCAGTTGTTCCGGGAACAGCAACAATCACAGCTGAATGGAACGGACTGAAAGCAACCTGCAAGGTAAATGTTACAAGTAATCCGCTGATGTTCATTGATCCGGTCAAAGCAACTGTAAAACAGGGATCCGACCTGACAATCAATGTTAAAGCATGGGACGGAACAAAATATGCAGAGAAACCTGAAATTGCATGGACAAGCTCTGACGAGAAGGTTGCAACTGTCAAAGACGGTGTGATCACAGCAGTCGGAAAAGGAAATGCAAAGATCACAGCTGCATGGAATGGCATCACAGAGACGATTGACATTACAGTAACTGCAGCAAGATCTACAGGTGTATCTGTAAAATGGAACGACGGTGACAACCAGGATGGTGTTCGTCCATCTAAGGTAAAAGTTCAGCTTACTGCCAACAACGAGAATTATGGTGAACCTGTTGAACTGAGTGATGCAAACAAATGGGCATACACATGGTCTGGTCTGGATGTAGATGCGGCAGACGGAACTGCTATTGTATACAGACTGAAAGCTGTTGATACAGACAGTGCTTATACAGCTAAGGTATCCGGAAATACAGACGACGGCTTTACAGTTACTTATTCACATGAAACTGAAAAGACCAGCGTTTCAGCATCTGCTGAATGGAAGGATAATGATGATCAGGATGGAATCCGTCCTGCAAGTATCAGTGTTCAGCTTATGGCAGACGGAAAAGCAGTCGATGACAAAGTAACACTGGATGCTGAAGGTAAATGGAGTAAAACATGGACCGGGCTTCCTAAGAACAACAAAGGAACAGAAATCAAATACACTGTTGAGTACAGCAGAATTCCTTCTGCTTATACAACAAAAACAAGCGGAAGTGCAGCAGCCGGATATAAGGTAACCGCTTCCTACACACCAAAAACAACAAGTCTTGCAGCTTCTGTGACATGGAATGATGAGGATAACAGAGACGCTATCCGCCCGACAGAAGTAACAGCAGTACTTCTTGCAAATGGTAAGGAAACAGGAAAAACATTAACTCTGACAGCAAAAGATGGCTGGAAGGGAAGCTTCGAAAATCTTGCAGTAAATGAAGCTGGCAAAGCAATCACCTATACACTGAAAGTTGTTGATATTAAAGGATATACCTGTGAAGCAGCAACTGGAAAAAATGGACTTACACTGACATACACTCACAAAACAGGAACCGTCAGTGTCAAAGCATCTGTAAAATGGAATGATGCAGAGAATCAGGATGGTGTTCGTCCGAAATCTGTAAGCATGCAGCTTTTTGCAGACGGTGCAAAATATGGCGAGAGCGTTACTGTTGGAGAAGCTGATGGCTGGAGCAAGATCTGGAACAGCCTGCCTGCGAAGAATGCGGGAACAGATGTTAAATACACAGTAGAGATCAGTGGAGTTTCTTCCTATTATAATGCAGAGATGAGTGGAAATGCAGCAGAAGGTTATGTACTTACTGCTTCTCATACAACAGCAGTTGCAGATATCCCTGTTTCTGTATCCTGGAACGATACAGATGATCAGGATGGAATCCGCCCGGCAGAAGTAGAAACAGAGCTTTATGCAAATGGCAAAACAACTGGCAAGAAACTTACTCTGACAGCAGAAAACAATTGGAAGGGAAGTTTCGAAAAACTTCCAGTAAATGAAGCTGGCAAAGAAATCACTTATTCTCTGAAATCTGTTTCAGAAGTAAAAGGATATACAGCGACAGGTGAGGGAACAAATAAAGGACTTATCCTGACATTCTCTCATGAAACAGCAGTCATTGATGTGACAGCAGTTACAGACTGGGAAGATGCAAACGATCAGGATGGAAACCGTCCGGATTATTATACTGTTCAGCTCTATGCAAATGGTAATAAGAGTGGTTCAGCAGTTACACTGAATACTTCCAATAAGTTTTCCAAGACCTGGAAGGGACTTCAGAAGAACAGTGCAGGAAAAGCAATCGAATATACGGTTAAGGCAAGCAACCTTCCGGAAGGCTACGAGACAGCTGTAAGCGGAAATGCAGCAGAAGGATTTACCGTTATCAATACTTATGTACCGTCAACTGTCAAAGTTCCTGTTTCTGTACAGTGGAACGATGCAGACAACCAGGATGGAGTTCAGCCGGCAGAAGTAACCGCAGAGCTCTATGCAGACGGACAGACAACTGGTAAGACAGTAACTCTGAATGCAGCTAACAACTGGAATGCAGTATTCGCAGAAGTCAATGCAAAGAAAGACGGAAAACAGATCGAGTACAAAGTTGTAAGCACTGATGTAACTGGTTATACATACGAAGTTACAGGAAATGCACTTTCTCAGAATGGATTTGTTATTGCATATGCTCATACACCGGAAGTTGTAAGCATCACTTCCAATGCAGTATGGAAAGACAATGACAACCAGGATGGAATCCGTCCGGCAGACGCAGTTCTTTATCTGTACGCAAACGACAAAAATATTGACAAGACAGTTATCAAAGAATCAGGAGAATGGACAACAACCTGGACTGGTCTTCCGAAATATCAGGCTGGCAAAGAAGTTGTATACACAGTCAAAGCTTCTGAGGCAGCTGGATATACTGTAAACGTAACAGGATATACAGCAGAATATGTACATGCGGCAGAGAAGATCAACGTGACTGTAAAGAATACCTGGGATGATGCGGCAAACCTCATGGGTGCCCGTCCGCTTAAGGTAACAGCAGAGATCTTTGCAAATGGAATTTCCACAGGCAAAACAGTAACTCTGATGTCCGCAAATAACTGGACAGTCAAGGTTGCTTCTCTGGACAAGAACTCTGCAGGAAAAGCAATCACTTACACTGCAAAACTTACAGCACCGGCCGGATATACAATTTCCGGAACAACAGCAGATCAGAATGGAAACATTTCTGTTCGTGCAACATACAAGATCAATAAGAAGTTCAGCGTGAAGCTTTCTGCAACAAGATTTACCTACAATGGAAAAGTGCAGAAGCCGAAGGTAACTGTCAAAGTTGGAACTAAGACACTTTCTTCCAAATATTATACAGTGACTTATCGCAATAACAAAAACACTGGCTATGCAACCGTACTTGTACAGGGCAAAGGAAGTTATGCAAACTATGCTGCAAAGATAAGTTTCGTAATCATTCCGAAACAGATGAAAACACCTTCTGTAAAGAGCACAGCAAAGAAAAAGATGACTGTAAGCTGGACAAGAGATTCTCAGGCAACACAGTATATCATTCAGTACAGCCAGAACAAGAACTTCACTGGTAAGACAACAAAGACCGTAACAATTTCCAAAAATACGATCAAAGCCAGAACATTTACCGGCTTGACATCAAATAAGAACTATTATGTTCGTATCCGAAGCGTCAAGGTGGTTAATGATAAGAAACTTTACTCTTCCTGGAGTAAGACAAGCAGAGTAAAAGTAAAATAAAAAGGAGGAGATTAAATGAACACAAAATTGCACTCAAAACTGAAACGTACATTGGCGTGGATCATGGCAGTGTCAATGATGGTTCAGGGTGTCTCAGTCGTTTCAGCGGAAGACTTCAGCAGCGAGCCTGATGTGGCCGTTGTTTCGGAGGAAACCGCAGATATCGATTCTGAGGCAGATGCTCCTGTTGTGACCGATGATGAGTCAATACAGGATGCAGATTCAGATGTAACTATTGAAGAAGAAACTGAGGATGAGCAGACCGCAGATGATGCGGCTGCCTTCTCGGACGATACAGCGTTATTTTCAGACAGCGCAGATGACGCATTGTTTTCCGATGGTGCTGATGCGGTAGGCGACGAAGCAACTATCGGAAGAAGCAAAACCGGTAAAGTCAAAATTGCAGGAGATCAGTATTACAGCTATACTTATCTTTGGGACAAAAATGACATCTCAAGATATGCTGTAGGATTTTATCCGGCAAATGGTGCTGACGTAACACTCAACGTCGGTGACAGAAAAGGTATGGAAGTCTGGACTCTGTATAACAAGTACACTACTGAACAGGAACTCAAAAAGAGTGGCTGGGACGGTGGTGCTACCCCGAGTTCTTCCTATGTGAAAAGTGTTACATGGGAAACCAGTAATAAAAATGTAGCCGTAGTTGTTAACAGCAGTAATTCACAGGTGACCAGTGGAACTTATGGCATGGGAGTAAAAGCAGTTGGCGAAGGTACAGCTACCATTACAGCTACATGGACAGTAGGATCCACATATTCAAGCGTTGTTCAGAACACGATTACAAACTCTTTTACAGTTAAAGTTGAAAAAGCAGTAGAACCGGTGAAAATCGGACAGCATTTTACTGTAAAAGGTAGTGCAACGACTCCATTACAGATTGCAGCGGAGAAAGAACCGGAACTTACGTATTGGGGACCAAACAGCACAGTTACTTATGCACCGTCAGGTGATGGCTATGAAAACTGTGATATGAGCTGGACATCATGGAAAGAGGATGGAATGATCACTCACTATTTCGCCATTAACTTTGGAGAGATGATCATGGATTATCCAAATGAGACACTGACAGAGAAAAACTATTATGGGTATAATAACACCAGATACATTTCATCTGTGTCAACATATGGAGGATCCACCAAAGACGAATTCTATCGTCCGGTAATAGCAGAAAATAATATCGAAGCGAATGTTTCTGCGAACAGCAGCGAAGGTAAATCAGATAACAATGATATTGTATTCTATTTTCCGACGAAGGGAACAAATCTTTATGTAACTGTTAATGCTGTAAAAGCGGCAACAGAAACAGAAGCAGCAAAAAGACTTTTAGCCAAGGAGTTAACATGGACTGTTGAAGATCCGACGGTAATTGATCCTAATGTTAAAACAGATAATTATTATCAGCTTCAACTGAAGGCTTTAAAAGTTGGTTCAACAACTCTGACTGGAGAATTTGATGGTTTCAAACGTAGCTTCAAGGTTTATGTAGAAGGTTATTACATTGACGAACCGGTAGGCTCAGACGGCAAAACCAAAACAATTGAAATGACACTGGATGAGAAAACCAGAAAGATCAATACGGTTGCGTATGATGATGTTGACGGTTTAGGTCCTGTAGAGAATCCAAATGTCAGCTGGGGTGTTGATAACGGTTCTGTACTTACTGTAAAAGATGGTGTTATCACTGCAAAGAGTGCTGGTACAGCTACAGTTACCGGTACTTACAGTACAAAGGACTGGGGTTCTGACTCAACAGATAGCGTTAAGGTAATTGTAACCACAACTGGTGGAAGCATTAGTCTCGGAGACGCATCCACTCAGGTGAAAGTTGGAGGAACAAAGAAAATTACACCAACTGTAACCTACAATGGCGAGACGATCAAAGATGCAGCCGTTACATGGAGCAGTTCAGATGAAAGTGTTGCGACTGTAGACAAGAGCACTGGAACGATTACCGGTGTTAAGAAGGGGACAGCAACTATCACAGCAGAATGTACTTATAATGGAAAGACATTCTCAAGTACAATCGATGCAGATGTTGTATATGATGGTTTCTTTGTTTCAAAAGATCAGACAGAAGTAAATCTTACTCAGGGCGGTACCCAGGAAATCGTATGGCAGGTTCTTGATATGGGAAACTTCACAGCTGGTAAGACCGGAAGTGGAAATGCCGGATATAGTGGAAAGACTCCTGTAACATGGACTTCTAAAGATACCGATATTGCAACGGTAGATGATTATGGTGTAATCACAGCCGGAAACAAAACTGGCAGCACAACTGTTACTGCAAAATATAACTCAACAACTTATACAATCAACGTAAATGTTAAGGATCCTTTTGAAGTAGAAAGAGGAAAAACTACTGACATTACAGGAACCGCCGGTATTACAGGCAGTGAACATACATGGAGCATTCAGTACTGGAAGAATGGACATGTAAGTCTGGGTGCGGAACACTTCACAAATATAGATTATCTTGATCTGAGTGGAAATGGTGCTACTGCAACAGTTACAGGTAAGATTCCGAAGGCAAATCCGGTTACTGTAACTCATGGATTCAGTGTATCACTGGAAACTGAGGACAAACCTTGTACTTCTTATGAAGGTGTATGCATTAAAGTTAACGGTGAAGAGGGACTCTACTTTGATGAAGAGAGCGTTACTTTAGATGCGGCATCTCAGCAGAAAAAACTCCTGATCCTGAAGGCTTACGGCAGTAATGTATTACCATCAGATTCAAAAACTACTGTAAAAGATGAAAATGGAAAAGACATTACAGTTATCATACCAGCCAAACCGGTCGATTTTACTACAGATGATGAAGATGGCTCAATCATCAGGCTTGAAAAGGTAGAGAAAAATACAGCAGCTATCAATGTTGTAGCAGTTGGACCTGGAAAGGCTACTGTAACAGCAAAGACAGGTAACTATACTGCAACCTGTGAAGTAACTGTAACATCTGCAAAGCAGATTTTCCTTGAGCAGAAATCTCTTACAGTAGGACAGGGAGCAACAGCGAGTCTTACTGCAAAAGCATGGGATGGAAGTGCTTATGTAGAAAATCCAACGATTAAATGGACAAGCCTTGGTACCTCTATTGCAACAGTTGATGACAAGGGTACAGTTACAGGTGTTGGTATCGGTACCGTAGCAATCAAAGCAGAATGGGAAGGTGCAACAGCAACTGCCCAGGTTGAAGTCAAAGAGACAAAAGATGTTAAGGCAACTGTTGTATGGGATGACAAGGAAAACCAGGATGGTGTACGTCCGGCTTCTGTAAAACTTCAGCTTACTGCAAACGATAAAAATTCCGGAGAAGCTGTTGATCTGAATGCAGATAATGAATGGACATATACCTGGGCGCATCAGTTTGTAAAAGATGACGATAATAATCTGATCACTTACAAAGTAACTGCAGGCGATATCGAAGGATATACAGCAACAGTAGATGGAAGTGTTGAAGATGGATTCACTGTAACTTATAAACATGAAGTTCGTACAGTATCTGTTAATACAGCAGTTACCTGGGATGATGCAAATGACCGCGATGGAATCCGTCCGGAATCAGTAACCGTACAGCTGTCTACAGTTAATGGTGATACCAAAGAGGCAGTTGGCGACAAAGTTACTCTGGATGCATCCAACAAATGGAAGACAGAATGGAAAGAACTTGCTGAATACAAAGCAGGTAAGAAACTTGAGTATACCATCGACGTAGAGGGAATTCCGACAGGCGAAGATCAGTATACAACAGAAACAACCAAGACAACTGATGAAACAGGAACTGTAACAAGTTTCACAATCAAGAATACACATATTCCACTTACCGTAAAAGTTCCGGTACAGGTAGTATGGAACGACGGTGATAACCAGGATGGTGTTCGTCCGGCATCTGTAGAAGCAACACTCTATGCAGATGGTGAAGCAACAGATAAGAAAGCAACTCTGAATGAAAGCAACAACTGGACAGATGACAAGACCTTTAGTGATCTTGACATGAGCAAAGATGGCAAAGAGATTGTCTACACTGTAAAAGCTGCTGACGTAGAGGGATACACTCTTGAAACAACAAGTGATGACAAGACAGGCGTTGTTCTGAAATATACCCATCAGACAGAAGTTACAAACGTAACAGCTTCTGTTAAATGGGATGATGCAGACAACCAGGATGGCAAACGTCCGGAAGCTGTAAACCTTCAGCTCAAAGCTGATGATGCAGCTTCTGGTGATCCGGTAGCTGTAAATGCAGCAGGAGAGTGGAAGACAACCTGGACAGTTGCTAAGAATAAACCAGTAGCGAAAGAAATTGCTTATACAGTAGAAGCAGCAGCACCGGAAGGATACAAAGCAGCCGTATCCGGAACTGCTAAAGATGGATATGTGGTTACACTTTCACATACACCAGAGGTAGTTACAATTCCTGTATCTGCACAGTGGAATGATACAGAAAACCAGGATGGAAAACGTCCGGCATCTGTTGAAATCACACTTGCAGCAAATGGAAAAGAAAGCAAGAAGGTAGCTCTTACAGCAGAGAATAACTGGAAGGCATCTTTTGACAATCTCGACGTATATGCTGCAGGAAAAGCAATCACCTATACTGTAACAGCAGCAGATGTTGAAGGATATACTGCAAGCGTAGCAGGAGACAGTGCAGGATTTGTAGTAAGCTTCAATCATGAAACAGACAAGACATCTGTTTCTATGACAACCGTTTGGGATGACAAAGACAATCAGGATGGTCATCGTCCGGGATCATACGCTGTACAGCTTAAGGCAGATGGTCAGGCTGTTGGAGATCTGGTTACATTAAATAGCGATAATGGATTCGCGAATAAATGGGATGGACTTCAGAAGAACAGAACCGGAAAAGTTGGCGAGCAGATTGAGTATACCGTTGAAGTAGTAAATATTGACGAAACTTATTATGAATCAACTGTCAAAGGTGATGCAGCAAATGGATTTGTAGTCACAAATCTTTATGTTCCGCTGACAAAAGTGATTCCGGCATCTGTGCAGTGGGATGACGCAGATAACCAGGATGGAATCCGTCCGGCATCTGTTGACGTAGAACTTTATGCAGATGGCCAGGCAACTGGAAACAAAGTAACTCTTACAGCAGAGAATGAATGGAAGTCTGCTTTTACAGAAACAGACATTAAGAAAAATGGTACCAGAATTTCTTACACAGCAGTTGTAACAAGTGGTGAACTGGCAGGATACACCTGCACCGTAACAGGCGAAGCTCTGGATGACAATGGATTTGTAGTTAATTATGCACATACACCAGAAGTAACCAAAGTTATAGCATCAACAGTATGGGATGATGCAGACAACCAGGATGGAATCCGTCCGAACCACGTAAACATCCAGCTCAAAGCTGATGGAGTAAATGTAGGTAAAGAATCTGTTCTGGATACAGATGGAAACTGGAGTCTGACCTGGGATAATCTTCCTAAGTTTAATGCAGGAAAAGAGATTATCTATACAGTAGAAATGACCTCCACTGTAGATGGTTATGGAGAAGCAGTGGTAACAGGAAATGCAGCAGAAGGCTACACCGTAACCTACGCACACAGCGTTGCCAAGACAAAAGTAACCGTTAAGAATACTTGGAGCGACCTGAACAACGTTGTTGATTCCCGTCCATCCAAACTTGTTGTTGAGATCTATGCAAATGGAAAATCAACAGGCAAGAGAGTAACACTTACAAGTGCAAACAAATGGACTGCATCTGTATCCAATCTGGACAAGAATGCAGCAGGAAAGGCAATCTCCTACACAGGAAAAGTTGTCAGCGCACCGTCCGGATACAGCATCTCCATTAAAGCATCCAACGGAACTGTAACTGTTACAAGCAAGTACACCAGATATACCAAGAAACTTACTGTAAAACCGTCCAAGACCGTTCTGGTATACAATGGCAAGACACAGAGACCGTCAGTCACTGTATACAACGGAAATAAGAAGGTATCAAGTAAGTACTATACAGTAACTTATAAGAACAACAAGAACACTGGTTATGCAACTGTTATTGTCAAAGGCAAGAGCAGTTATGCAAAATATGCAGGTAAGGCAGCATTCATTATCAGACCGAAACAGATGCGTAAACCGTCTGTAAAGAGCACTGCTAAGAGAACGCTGGCTGTGACTTGGACACGTGATGCACAGGCTACAAAATATGTAGTACAGTACAGCCAGAGCAGCAAATTTACAGGCAAGACCACCAAGAGTGTAACTATCAGCAAGAACACGATCAGAAGCACAACTCTGAAGGGTCTGACAAGTGGCAAGTACTATTATGTACGCGTACGCAGTTACAAAGTGGCAAATGGAAAGAACATTTATGCACCTTCCTGGAGCCAGTCTGTAAGAATCAAAGTGAAATAAAGAAATCCACTATGTGGTCGGGAGCGGCGGCAACGCCGCTTCTGGAAAATGAGGAGGAAGAAAAGAAATGTATAAGAAATGGTTAGGATGGAAAAAGGTTGCCGTATGCCTCGTCGGCGCTGCAATGATCATGCAGGGCGGAAGTCTGGCAATGGCAGCTGATGAATATCCTACAGAGCAGGATGGAGTTGATTATGCAGAGGATGATGAAACATCTGAAGATACAGCAGAAGACTCTGAAGATGAGGATACTTCTGATGAGGATACAGATGAAGATGATTCTGATGCAGATCAGGATGCAGAAGATGCAGATTCTGATGAAGATTCCGACAGCACTGCTGATGTAGTGATCGATCCGGAAGAAACACCAGAAGAAAGCGATGATGTGATCGCAGCAGAAGAAGATGGAGAGGATGCTGAGGCAGCAGGACTGCTTATGACAGGAACTGTAAGCCACATCGACCTTGCCAGAGTAGCAGAAGCAACTCTGACTGTTGGTGACAAAACACTGACACAGACAGTTGTTTTTGACGAAGGAGACCTTGGAAACATCTCTGTAGATCCGGACTACGCAGGAGCAATCGTTCTTGGCGAAGGTCAGATTCACATTGCAGGTGTATTCCCGGTTGGTACCTTTTGTGACAGAGTACAGTATACTGTATCTATCACAAAAGATGTAACATTCACAGATCCTGAGACAGGAGCAGCCTATACTCAGACTATGACATTTACATCTTCATTCAACTACTGGGATGACAGCAACATGTGCCCGAGCCTTGGATACAGAGAATACTGGTCCAACGGATTCGTAATCCCGTGGTCAGGAATGGACTTCTGCTTCGGATCTGCAAGCGCAACAATTCCGGGACCAACAGCAGTACCGGAACCAACAATCACTGAGACACCAGTAACACCGGAGCCAACAATTACTGAGACACCAGTAACACCGGAACCGACAATTACTGAGACACCAGTGACACCGGAGCCGACAATTACTGAGACACCAGTGACACCGGAGCCGACAATCACTGAGACACCAGTAACACCGGAGCCGACAATCACTGAGACACCAGTAACACCGGAGCCGACAGTTACTGAGACACCGGTAGACCCAGATGTAACCGTAACACCAGATCCAACTGAAACACCAGTAGATCCTGACGTTACAGAAACACCAGAAGATCCGGATGCAACAGCAACACCTACACCAACAGCAACAGGTACAACAACTGGAACTAACGGTGGAAACGGATCTTCCACAAACGGAACATCTTCCAACGGAACTACAACTTCTGGTTCCCAGAAATCAAACCAGGTAAAAACAGCCGATAACACAAAAGTTGCAGGTTCAGCTTTCATGTTCGCATTTGCACTGGTTGACGTAGTTCTTGCATTCTTTGCACTTCATCTGAAACGTCGCAGAGATAAATAATAATTAATCAACACAGGCCTGTGCATTCCCTGCCGCATCGATTGGAAACAGTTGGTGCGGCAGGATTTTTTTGCATGGAAATAAGCAAAAACTAATGTCCTGAAACTTTACAGGAAAAAAAGCTTGTGATAATATAATACCAATAGTGGATGAGTTTACCATTCGATAAAGTATAGAAACTATTTCAGATGTTTTTTTATAGAAAGAGGGATAAGCATGAGTGTAAGATCACATTCAAAATGGAATCGTACATTTACCTGGATGTTATCAGCTGCTCTTATAGCACAGGGCGGAATCGCTGTTTATGCCGGCGATTTCGGAAGTGAAGCATCTGTTGAGGCGATTTCAGAGGAGGCGGCTCAGCAGGTCGGGACAGAAGAGGATTTTGGAAGCGATCTTGAATTTTCAGGTGATGAAGAAACGACAGCCGGAGAGGAGAATACAGAGACTGGAACAGATGCAGCTGATTTTGAGATCAGCGAAGGTGACGGACAGGTCGAGGATGACAGTGTTTCCGGCGGCGGGGAGGATTTTTCATCAGAGCTCCGTATTGAGCAGGAGGATACTCTTGTGGACGGTATTTATCTTGGTAATGCTGTCGCAGATACTTCTGTTGGTCAGATCATAGACGGAAATATTGTGTTTCATGGAGTTTCTGAGGATACCAGCCTTTTTGTTCCGGTTTATGGTGAGAGGGGCGGCAATAAGATCGCTGTCAGAGATATGACATGGGAGTCCAGCGATGAGACGGTCGTAAGTATCTTTGATACAGATTCGGATGATCAGCTGCAGCTGAGAAGTCACAAGGCCGGAGGAACTGTTATCACTGGAACATATCAGCCAACAGATGAGAATGGTGCTGCGTCCGGTGATCCGATGACGATCAGCATCCGGGTTTTTGTGAAGGGCATTGTACTTGATGCCGGATCTGAGAGTATTCAGTTATCTTTGAATGAGGATCTGTCCGCACAGGCAATCGGCTACAGGCTGATCGATGGTACAGGTGAGACTGGTGTGGCAGCTGACGGGCAGGATATCACATGGAGTGTAGATGATCCGCAGATCGTCCAGGTGGATACTGACGGAAATCTGACTGCGAAGGCTCCTGGTGAAGCAGAAGTAACTCTTACATGGGGAGAATTTACAGCCACCAGTAAAGTAAGTGTTACAGGCATGGGTGTGAAGCTTACACCGGCAAGTCAGAGTATTAAGCAGACCGGTGCGACGATCATTTTTGCAGAAGCATGGGACGGCACAGAGAAAGTGGAGGATCCGGTTCTTACATGGACCAGTTCTGATCCGTCTGTTGCTACTGTAGATGAGAAGGGAATCGTCAGTGGTATCGGTACTGGAACAACGGATATCACAGCTGTCTGGAATGGAGTTCAGTCAGAGCCGCTTCAGATCAGGGTAACCGCGGCAACAGATGTTTCTGTGACCACACGCTGGGAAGACAGCGGGGCATTGACTTATCGTCCGGCACGGGTCAATATCAGTCTGTTATCAAATGGATTTGATTATAACAGTATTTCACTTGGTACAGATACGGAATGGAGACATGTATGGGTGCTTCTGGATTCACAGGATGACAACGGCACTCCGATCACTTACGACATCTCCCCGGAGGTTCCAATTGGATATACTGCTGAAATACAGGGTAATGCGTCTGAAGGATTTACCGTAGTGTATCGGCAAAAATAAGAATTATCAGGCCCTCGGCAATGCTGGGGGCTTATTTTGACGAATAGTTGAAACGAATTCTCAATAATTTTGCCAAAATGTTTCAAATTTTCAAAAAGTCTGTCCACAAACAATGCCACATATTGTAATATATAATAAATCATGTATAATCTTATTTATAAATCGGCGAGTATGAAAGAGAAAAAGCGTTGCTGCGAACGGAGTGAACAGTAACGAAAACCGTATATTTAGGGGTATACCTGAGTATACGGCTTTTTTTATTGCATTGCATATTGGACAGATGCCAGTGGTTCATTGATATGCAATTACGGAGGGGGAAGAGGAAATGAGATGTCCAAATTGTAAGAGAGAAATAAAGAGAGGGCAGAATTTTTGCCAGTATTGTGGAACGAGAATTCCACCAGAATTAGACAGAGAACCGGAGAAACCAAAGAAATCCAGGATTTTGCTACCTGTTGGTATCGGAGTGCTGTGTATTTTCTGGATCGTGGTTCTGGGTATCATTCTGGTACCGAAGCAGACAGTTGCCAGCAAGCTTCAGGAAAAGCTGGATCTTGGGAACAATTATCTGGAAAAGGCAGATTATGTGAAGGCAAAGGCGGCTTTTCAGGAGGCATTGAGTATAGATGAGAAGTCCCCGGAGGCAGACCTTGGTATGGCAGATGTTTATACTGCACAGAAGGAACCGGATCAGGCTCTGAAGTATCTGAAGAAAGCCTCCACAGACCTTGAGGCGGCATCTCAGAACAAAAATCCTGTCAATATCCCGAGAGATCCGGATCAGTTTAAGTCGCGTTATAAGCAGCTGTGCAAGGATAATTCTGATTATTTTGATCATTCAGGAGATTCGGATAAGAGCAACGAACTGGATGATCTTTGGAAGTATATACATGACTTTGATATTCCGGTTATAACGAATACGCCAACTCCGAAGCCGAAAAAGAAGATAACACCAACTCCAGATGATGGATTGGAACAGGGTGGGGCTTCCAAAGGCGGCAGTACAGTAACAAAGACCCCAACACAGGGCGGTACGGTAACACCGAATCCGGGAGATTCCGTAACACCGCTTCCAGGGGATACCATAACACCAGTTCCGGATAATCCAATAACGCCGAAAGCGGGAGGTGATATACCGAACCCGGGAGATCCCGTAACACCAGTTCCGGGAGACACAATAACACCAACTCCGGTAGAAGATACCGTAACGCCAACTCCAACAGACACCGTAACACCGACACCGGTGGAAGATACGGTAACACCAACCCCGACAGAAGCGGCAGAGCCGGAACCAGACCCGGGAACTCCTGAAATACCAGAGCCGGAACCAGACCCGGGAGATCCTGAAACACCGGAACCGAACCCGGAAGACCCAGAAATACCGGATACAGACTCGTATATTACAGCCCAGACCCCGGAAGAAATCCTGGAGACCTATATACAGGAGAATATTTCAGTTCAGCCAGAGGCATCATTTGGAGGAACTTCTGTGGACAGTTTTTCAGCGGCTTCGGTGATGAATGGAAGAGTCGGAATGAAAGAAACAGATCTTGATAAGGACGGAGATCCGGAACTACTGGTAATTTCAGTTCAGGGAGGACGACTTTCTTTCACTGTTTATAAAGTCGTAAATGGTGCGGTACAGGAGACTGCAAATGTCACAGCAGTCTGCGATGGAATGGGAACACCTCTGTCAGACATGACATATGGAAGTACGCAGGAGTGTTTTATCAGGGATAACGGTGCAAATTACATTGTAGGATTTGCTTCTTACCTCTATGGTGCAGATGCAGGAGATGGAACTCCGGCAGCCAGAACAAGCGTGGAAGCTTATCAGATCAATGGAGATGGAAGCGCGTCCCGTCTGTGTGCTGCGACGATCCAGAATGGTGATGCCGTGTATTCAGATGGAAATGCCACAACAGCACAGCCGGGCGGTCAGGATCTTTTTGCCGGCATGCTGGGAGCAGCTGGTCTGTCTGGAAGCTGGAATGCAGAAAACGCAGATTCCCTGATCTCTATGGACCTTGTAAATGACCCGTGGCAGGATATGGGATGGCTTCCGGATCCGCTTGCAGGTGGACTGAATGAGCCTGGTACGGAAGATCTGGTGATCATAAATGCCGACATGGGAGCAGGAACAGGAGTCATGAGCCTTGGTCTGCAGGATAATACATCATTCTAAGGATAGAGGAATATAAAATGCAGAGAAATCTTTCAGATACATATCAGATAATAGGGATCATTGGTTCTGGGGGATGTGGCGATGTTTATAAAGCTTACCACAAAAATCTCAAGAAATATGTTGTTCTGAAAAAAATCCGCACAGGAGTCAGAAATCTCATGAACAGCCGGAGGGAAGCAGATGTCCTCAAAAACCTCCGGCATTCCTGCATTCCACAGGTATTGGATTTTCTGGAAATAAACGGTGAAGTATATACGGTGATGGATTTTATTCCGGGAAATACATTTCGGCAGTATCTGGATGCAGGGAATGTATTTCCAGAAAAGTCCGTGATCAAATGGGCGAAACAGATCTGTTCCACTTTATGCTATATGCATGGACAGAAACCTGCCATCATACATGGCGATCTGAAACCGGCAAATATCATGCTGATGCCGGATGGAAATATCTGCCTGATAGATTTCAATATATCTGCGATCCTTGATGGAAGCCAGGCATGGGTGACCGGGTACACCAACGGCTATGCGCCGCCGGAACAGATCGAGGCGTTGAATTTCAATCAGCGTGAGCGGGATTACAGACTGTGGAAGAAATCAGATCCAAGGTCAGATATCTACAGTCTTGGAGCAACACTGTATCATCTGGTCAGTGGATACAAGCCGATGAGAGACCAGCAGGGACGTGTGAGGGACATACGGGAGACAGGAGCAAGGATCAATATTGTTTTTGCTTCGATTATCATGAAATGCCTGGAGCCTGATCCAAACAGACGTTATCAGACAGCGAATGAACTTCTGGATGAGCTGACCAATATACATCAGAAAGACAGACGTTACAAAGAGCTGGCAGTAAAGCAGAAAGTGGCTTATGGAGTAACTGTAGGATGCATGCTGATCTGTGCGGGAATCGCACTGACAGGATATCTGCGGCTTGGCAATGATAAGCTCAAATCATACAATGCGCTGGTGAAGCAGGAGAGGAAATATCTGGCAGAAAACGATATGGACCGGCTTGATTCCTGCTATGAGCGTGCGATCAAGATCATGCCGAACAATCTGGATGCATATTATGAGAGGGCAGTTGCCTATAATCAGAACCGGCAGTACGATGACTGTGAGGAGTTTATCAGGTCAGAGATCCTTGGAAATCACAAGATAGCGGATCAGAAGGATACCCTGAATAATGTATATTATCTGCTGGCAGACTGTTATGCGAAGCAGGAAGACTATTCTGCCGCATGCGATTACTATAAGACAGCCGTCGAGATTGACCCGAATAACAGCAGTTATTATCGTGACTATGCCATTGCACTGGCGTATTGTGGAGAAACGGACAGATCAGAAGAAATCTTGGATTCTGCCAGGGATCAGGGGCTTGATTCAGTTGAGGTCAGTTATGTAAAAGGAGAGATCCTGTTTAATACAGGGGATTATCAGGGCGCGAAGCAGATTTTTTTGAACAGTATCGATGATACTGAGGATTCCTACACAAAAATGCGTGCATATATCATGACATGCAGATGCATTGACAATCTGGACAGCAGCATTAATGGAAAAAATGAAAAGATATCGCTTCTGGAAAAAGCATCCAAAGAGATCGGACGGGAAAATAATATAGGGATTCTTGAAGAACTGGCACAGACGTACTGTGATGCCGGGGACGAGACGGATAATGCAGAATACTACAGAAAAGCGATAGGCGTGTTTGAACAGATCGAGAAGCAGGACATGGCAGATTATGATACAGAGTATAATATGGCAGTTCTCTATCAGAATATCCATGATTATGCAAGTGCAGAGAATAAACTGAACCATATTCTGGATGTATATGGAGAAAACTACCGCACATATAAGAGTCTGGCATTTCTGGAAGTGGCGGAGCAGTCTGCTCTGTCAGCGGACAAGAGAAATTACAGCAAATTTGAGCAGTATTACAGGAAATCCAAAGAACTTTACCAGAAGACTGATGTTTCCAATGCGAATGATGTTGAGATGGATCGTCTGGATGATCTTTATCAGCAGGCAGTTGACAGCGGATGGCTGTGATCATAAATGGTGAGAAAGGAAGAGGGATATGCTGTTAGACAGGATCATGATAATCGGCGGGATCGCAGGAGTAATGATATGCACAGGGATTTTGTGTGTACTTCCACATTTCTTTGAAAAGCAGCGCAGGAAACTGCTTCAGAAGATCAAGGATGAATTTTAAATATGTAATGATAAACGGGGAACTGTCAAAGCTCTCCGTTTTCAAGTTTGAGGATAATATCCTCCACATATGCCGCAGCCTCTTCTGTACTGTAGAAACTGCTTTCCTGCATATTCTGGAGATAATCGAGAAAGGTCTCCAGAAGTCCGTATTCCTGAATGGTAAACAGCATGACTTCGCCGTTATATTTCTGGAAGATCAGGGTTCCGACATTTCCACGGATGCAGAGGTGTAGGTTGGCCGGCAGATGGTTCAGAGGCTTCTGCAGGATTCTGTAAGAACCATGGCGGCAGCTTTCGGCAACTCCGCGAAGCATCTGGATCCGATGTTCCACTGTGAATCTGTGATAAAAGACTTCCGGGATCTCGGCCGTTCTTCCGGAAGCCGCAAACTTCAGAAGGCCGTCGGCTGTAAAGTAAACAAAAGTCTGACTGTCCGTAAGCCGGTGCATATTTCCTTCAAAAGCAAGGGCAGCCTGCGCAAGAATCTCCTCGCTGTGTGGAAGATCGTAATTAAAAGCTTCTTTCAAAATCTGTCTGCTGATAAATGGTGTGATACAGACCTCAGGCTGAAGTGCAAAAGTGGATTCGTCTTCGGAAACCTCAAACACGGCATTGAATACATTGGAAAAATTATCCGGTGCAAAGGCAGTCGCCAGGAAAAGCTGTGAACACTCTTCCAGATAAGTATTGTACATCTCCTGAAGCATATGTATGACATCGCCGCTTTGGTAAAAGATCCCGGACTGACCATCAGCAGTGCACATCAGCGCGGCATCAGAAGTCAGGATCATGCATGGAAAAACATTCAGATTGTGATAATGGGACTGAATATTATCATAATAGTACCACAGCGTATAATTCAGTCCGGACATGTAGATTGGAAAGATCTCATGTAAATATTTCAGATTTATAAGCTCATGGTTCTCTGTAAAAGTATCTTCACTGTTCAGACAGAGAATATGCTGAACTTCCAGGGTATCAGACGGAGCCAGCGTGGAGAGCAGATGAAAAACAAATTCATGATCTGGCTGTAGAAACAGTGATATCTTGCCGGAAGACCTGGATGCTTCGGCGAGGAACATTTTGTGGATGAAATAGTTGACGCTCTGAAGACTGGTCAGGACTGTGCAGTCCGATTTCTGATTATTCTGGATAAGTTTTGAGGAAAAAATAAATTCATCCGGTGATACAGAGGAATGACTTGGAAAGTGCCGGATAAAATTTTCTACACTTTTGCGCTTGTAGTAGACTTCCGGACCGATCACGGTCACTTCCCAGGCTTCCTCGAAACGCTGTATTTCTGCTGGCGTCAGGTGCATGAACTGGGCCATTTTTTCAAAAATATCTTTGGACGGCGGATTGCGTTTACCACTGATCAGCTTGTACATGGTAGAGCGGTCAATTCCGCAATATTTGGTCATAGGTGCAACTTTGACGTGCTTGGCTTTGATATATTCGGTAAGAACCTCCGAAAATGTTGACATGTTAAAAACTCCTTCCGGGTTGATTTGATATGATGAAATCCGGAAAAGGAATTTTATTCATCCCATCCCTCATAAAAACGGATATTTACAGAAATATTCCGGACGATATCGCCTTTTTCAAGTTCCAGGTCGTCTGCATCAGAAACAGGCGGGAGCTGGCAGTCATCCTCATCAAGTTCCAGAGAGATCCAGTTGTAAGCAGCGGCATTTGCCTCCTCAATTGCTTCATCCAGAGTCTCGCCCTCTCCGAAACAATCCTCAAGATCCGGGAAAAATCCCTTATAAGTACCTTTATCAGTTTTGCGGAATACCGCAGGATAAATAAATTTCATGATACACATCTCCTTTTTACTCAATGTTAATAGTATATCATATCAGGTGGAAAAAAAGCAGAAGATTTTGTATAATGGTGGAAAATGAATGGATAGTTTGCAAAAAAATACAAAGGAGATGTGAAATGGCAGTCAAACTTATCGCCAGCGACCTGGACGGGACCCTGCTGACAAACAAAAAAGAACTTTCTCCACGTACAAGAGAAGCCCTTGATCTGGCGGCAGCACAGGGAATCTACCTTGTGCCGGCAACGGGCAGATCCTTTGAATCTGTACCTGAGATGATCCGTGAGTACCCGGGAGTGGAATATCTGATCACAGCCAATGGCGGCGCTGTTTATTCTGTCAGCGAAAAGAAGCGCATTTACCAGTGCCTTATGACACCGGAATCCGTAGAAGCCGCGATCGCTGTAAGAAAAAGGGAAAAAATGGTCATGGAAGTCGTCATCGACGGTGTTCCCTATGCGGAGGAAGATTACGTCAGAGATCCGCTTTCTTATCTGGCAACAGAGTACGGGGCAAGATATATCAAGGCAACGAGAACTCCTGTGAAGGACATCATTGAGTTTGCGACGCAGCATGCGAAAGAACTGGACAGCATCTCCTTCGTATGCAGCCACGAGGACAGAAACCGCCTGTATGCATCCCTGGAGGATGAGATCCCGGATATCTACGTGACTTCCTCTGTGTCGAATCTTCTCGAAATGGGGCACAAAGATGCAGGGAAAGGCAAAACTCTATTGTGGCTTCTGGATAAACTCGGGATCTCCCCGGAAGAAGCGATGGCATTTGGTGACGCAGACAACGACAGCAGTATGTTGGAAGCGGTAAAATACGGCATCGCAATGGGAAATGCCACCGAAAACTGCAAGAAATCCGCCGCCTGCGTGACCGGAACAAACGAAGAAGACGGTGTGGCCGAGGCTATTTTATCGCACATAAAATGTGAAATTTAACTAACCCTATTGACAATGGGAAAAAATCGTGGTATTTTATAGAAAATTTGATTTAGTTAATTAAACCGTTGAAGCGGAGATAAAAACTATCATGCGCGCACAGAGAGTCCGGGAGGGTGAGAGCCGGGTGGAAATGCAGATCGTTAAATGGACCGCTGAGGGCACAGGGAAAGGCGATCGCTTAGTATTCTGTGACGTGAGGCATACGTCAGTTGCCGGGAATATGCAGGTATTCCGCAAAGCGCACGGGTCATTCCGTGAATCAAGGTGGCACCGCGGGTGGATTTTAACGCTCGTCCTTGACAGAGAGCAGATTCTGTCATGGGCGGGCTTTCTTTTTTACTCTGACAGGAACAAACAGTAATACACAGGGAGGTATGATCCATGTATCCTACGATAGAAACCATCAGAGAGATCGCAGCAAAAGGTCAGTACAAAAGAGTTCCGGTCTGCCGGGAAGTATACGCAGACAGATATACACCGGTAGAAGTTATGAGGACTTTAAGAAAGGCGAGCAGGCATTGTTATCTGCTTGAAAGTGCCAGCCAGACAGAGGTGTGGGGCCGCTATTCTTTCCTCGGATATGAACCGGCCATGGAGATTACCTGCACGGACGGAGCAATGAAGATCCGCCGCACGGAAGGCGAAGATCAGGGTGAGATCACAAAGCAGGTTGCACATCCGGGAGACACTTTAAGAGAGATCCTGAAAGAATACAAGAGCCCGGTGATTGAAGATATGCCACCGTTTACCGGCGGTCTGGTCGGATATTTTTCCTATGATTACATCAAATACAGCGAGCCGAAATTAAAGCTTGGCGAACACGAAGATCCGGATTTCAGAGACATGGATCTGATGCTTTTTGACCAGGTGATCGCCTTTGACCATTACAGACAGAAAGTACTTCTGATCACAGGAGTCATGCTGGACGACCTGGAAAATTCTTACCAGAAAGCAGAGGAAAAACTTCAGGAAATGGCAGATCTGATCCGAAACGGACAGAAGGCTGAGTTCCTGCCATTACAGCTTGATTCTGAGATCAAACCGCAGTTCCCGAAAGAAAAATACTGCCAGATGGTAGAAAAAGCAAAACATTATATCCAAGAGGGAGACATCTTCCAGGTGGTGCTTTCCAACCCGATGAGAGCAAAAGCAGAGGGAAGTTTATTTGATACTTACAGAGTCTTGAGAGCAACAAATCCGTCACCGTATATGTTTTATTTTTCCAGTGATGACATCGAACTTGCAGGTGCTTCACCGGAAACGCTGGTAAAACTGGAGGACAAAAAACTTACCACTTTCCCACTGGCAGGAACCAGACCGAGAGGCAAGACAAAGCAGGAAGACAGGGAACTGGAAGAGGGACTTCTGAAAGATGAGAAGGAACTTGCAGAGCACAACATGCTGGTCGATCTGGGACGAAATGACATCGGAAGGATCAGCAAGATCGGAACGGTAGAAGTGGAAAAATACATGAGTGTGGAGCATTTTTCACAGGTTATGCACATCGGTTCCACAGTCGCAGGAGAGCTTCGAGAAGACAAAGATGCGATAGATGCAGTCGACTCCATCCTCCCGGCAGGAACACTTTCCGGGGCACCGAAGTTCCGTGCCTGCCAGATCATCGAAGAACTGGAACAGAGCAAACGAGGCATTTACGGCGGCGCGATCGGATATCTGGATTTTGCAGGAAACCTTGATACCTGCATTGCGATCCGTCTTGTATACAAGAAAAAAGGTGAGATCTGCATCCGCTCCGGAGCAGGGATCGTAGCAGACAGCGTTCCGGAAAAAGAATTCGAAGAGTGCTGCAATAAGGCAAGAGCCGTAGTTCTGGCAATCCAAAAAGCACAGGAGGGATTGGAATGATCGTACTGATTGATAATTATGACAGCTTTTCCTACAACGTATATCAGCTGATCGGTTCCGTAGAACCGGACATCAAAGTTGTTCGAAATGATGAATATACAGTAGAAGAAATCGAGGCAATGAAACCGGAAGCACTGATCCTTTCACCGGGACCGGGCAAGCCGTCAGACGCAGGAATCTGCATCGAAGCAATTAAATATTTTGCAGGAAAACTTCCAATCTTCGGCATCTGTCTTGGACATCAGGCAATCTGTGAAGCCTTCGGCGGCAGAGTTTCCTACGCAAAAGAACTGATGCATGGCAAGAAAAAAACAATCTATACCGTCGGAGAAAGCAAACTTTTTGAAGGACTGGGAGACAGCTTCCAGGCAGCCAGATACCATTCACTGGCAGCAGTAAGAGATAAACTTCCGGAGGTTTTAAGAGTCACAGCAGAGGCAGAAGACGGCGAGATCATGGCAGTGGAACACACAGAATATCCAATCTATGGAGTACAGTTCCATCCCGAATCCGTTATGACACTGGATGGTAAAAAGATGGTAGAAAACTTCATAAATGTTGTAAGAGTATAGTTAAGGAGGACATGAAAATGATCAAAGAAGCAATCGTAAAACTTTCAAAAAAAGAAGACTTAACATATCAGGAAGCAGAGACAGTCATGGATGAGATCATGAGCGGACAGGCGACACCGGTACAGATGTCTTCCTATCTGACAGCACTTTCCATGAAGGGTGAGACCATCGATGAGATCACCGCTTCCGCAGCAGGAATGCGCGCGCACTGCATCAAATTACTGCATGATCTGGATGTCCTGGAGATCGTAGGAACCGGCGGTGACGGAGCAAACTCCTTCAACATTTCCACCACTTCCTCACTGGTGATCGCAGCAGGCGGCGTGCCGGTAGCAAAGCATGGAAACCGTGCAGCATCCTCCAAGAGTGGTGCAGCAGATGTTCTTGAAGCACTTGGAGTAAACATCACAATCTCCCCGGAAAAAAGTGCAGAACTTCTCAAAAAGATCAACATCTGTTTCCTGTTTGCACAGAATTATCATATCGCAATGAAGTACGTAGCACCGATCCGTAAGGAACTTGGAATCCGTACCGTATTCAATATCCTCGGACCTTTGAGCAACCCGGCAGGAGCAAATATGGAGCTGATGGGTGTGTTTGATCAGAGTCTTGTAGAGCCATTGGCACAGGTTATGGCGAAGCTTGGTGTGGTAAAAGGAATGGTAGTTTTTGGACAGGACAAACTGGATGAGATCTCGATGAGCGCACCGACTTCTGTCTGCGAGATCAAGGACGGATGGTTCCAGTCTTACGAGATCACACCGGAGCAGTTCGGTTATACAAGATGCTCCAAAGATGATCTGGTTGGCGGAACTCCGGCAGAAAATGCAGAGATAACCAAGGCGATCCTGAGAGGCGAAGAGAAGGGACCGAAGCGTCAGGCAGTATGCCTCAACGCCGGAGCTGCACTCTATATCGCAGGCAAAGCAGAAACCATGGAAGCAGGTGTCCGCATGGCAGAAGAACTGATCGACAGCGGTGCAGCACTGAAGAAATTAGAGGAATTCATTCAGGAATCTAACGCTTGAATGACCGATTAGAAAAGGAAATTTTTTACTATGAACATATTAAATGAGATCGCTGAGAAGACGAGAGAGCGCATCGAAAAAGACAAAAAAGATATGCCGAGAGAGGTTCTGATCCGTGAGATCCAGCAGAAAAAAGTGCAGATGCTTCTCAATCCGCTGATTCAGTCTGAGACAGCAAAAACGCCGCACAGTTTTTATCAGGCACTGAAAAAACCGGGAATGTCCTACATCTGTGAAGTCAAAAAAGCATCCCCGTCCAAGGGTTTGATCGCACCGGATTTTCCGTATCTGGACATCGCAAAAGAGTACAAGGCAGCCGGTGCATCCGCGATTTCCTGTTTGACAGAGCCGTTTTACTTCCAGGGTTCTGATCAGTATCTGTGGGAGATCGCATCAGAAGTTGACATTCCGGTGCTGCGAAAAGATTTCGTCATTGACGACTATATGATCCTGCAGGCGGCTGCTTATGGAGCAGCGGCAGTGCTTCTGATCTGTGCATTACTCGATGACAAACAGCTTCGCGAATACCGGGAAATGGCAGAAGACCTTGGCATGGATGCCCTGGTGGAAGCGCATGATGCAAAGGAAGTTGAGCGGGCTTTAAAGAGCGGCGCAAGGATCATCGGAGTCAACAACCGTGATCTCCGGACTTTTGAGGTGGATATGGCGAACAGTATCAATCTTCGCAAGCTTGCACCGGAGAATGTGATCTTTGTTTCCGAGAGCGGCATCCGTACATCAGAGGATATCCAGAGACTGCATGATAACAAGATCGAGGCCGTGCTGATCGGCGAAACGCTGATGCGAAGCCCGGACAAAAAAGCAGCACTCGAAGAATTAAATGGAGCACCGTTGACTGAGGATTGAGAAACAGAGAGATGCGGAAATGACAGCTCAGGATCATAGCAAAACTAAGATAAAAATATGCGGACTCAGACGCAGGGAAGACATCCTTACAGTCAATGAAGCGAAGCCGGATTACTGTGGATTTATCGTAGAATTTCCCAAAAGTTTCCGGAGTGTGACGGCGGATCAGGTGAGAGAACTTGTGAAGGAACTGGCTCCTGAGATCCAGCCGGTCGGAGTATTTGTGAATGCTCCGATGGAACTGGTGAGGACACTTCTGGATGACGGAACACTTGCACTTGCACAGCTTCACGGACAGGAAGATGAGTCCTATATCAGAGAATTAAAAACATACACAGACAGGCCGATCATCAAGGCTTTTTCCATAAAAACAACCGAAGATATCGAGAAAGCACTGCAGAGCCCGGCAAATTACATCCTGCTGGATCAGGGCGGCGGGGGAACGGGAAAGACTTTTGACTGGTCTTTGATCCCGGAGATCCGGAGACCGTTTTTCCTCGCAGGAGGGATCGGAGCTGCCAATCTGGAGCAGGCGATTCGGGAAATCCGCCCGTATGCGGTGGATCTAAGCAGCAGTGTGGAGACTGAAAAGTGGAAAGATCCAGCGAAGATCCGGCAGGTTGTGGATATCGTCAGGAAATTATAAGAGGAGGATACAAATGTCAAAAGGAAGATTTGGAATACATGGAGGGCAGTACATCCCGGAGACACTGATGAATGCAGTGCTGGAACTGGAAGAGGCCTATAACCGTTACAAAGATGACCCGGAATTCAACCGTGAACTGACCGATCTGCTGAACAATTATGCAGGCCGTCCGTCACGTCTGTACTATGCAGCACATATGACAGAAGACCTCGGCGGAGCCAAAGTTTATCTGAAACGTGAGGACCTGAACCATACAGGAGCACACAAGATCAACAACGTTCTGGGACAGGTTTTACTTGCCAAAAAGATGGGAAAAACACGTGTCATCGCAGAGACAGGAGCCGGACAGCACGGTGTTGCAACCGCAACAGCAGCAGCTCTTATGGGTATGGAATGTGAAGTATTCATGGGTAAGGAAGACACAGAACGTCAGGCATTAAACGTATACAGAATGCGTCTTCTGGGAGCTAAAGTACATGCCGTTACATCAGGAACTGCAACCCTGAAAGATGCCGTTTCCGAGACAATGAGAGAGTGGACAAACCGCATTTCCGATACACATTATGTCCTCGGATCTGTCATGGGACCGCACCCGTTCCCGACGATCGTCCGTGATTTCCAGGCAGTCATTTCCAAGGAGATCAAAGAGCAGATTCTCGAAAAAGAAGGCAAACTTCCAGATGCTGTGCTTGCCTGTGTGGGCGGCGGTTCCAATGCGATCGGAACTTTCTATAACTTTATTGAGGATGAAGGAGTCCGCCTGATCGGCTGTGAGGCAGCAGGACGCGGTGTCAATACTGCAGAGACGGCAGCGACGATCGCAACCGGAAAACTTGGTATTTTCCATGGCATGAAGTCCTATTTCTGCCAGGATGAGTATGGTCAGATCGCACCGGTTTATTCCATTTCAGCGGGATTAGATTACCCTGGTGTCGGACCGGAACATGCACATCTTTATGACATCGGACGTGCCGAATATGTGCCGGTAACAGACGATGAAGCGGTAGATGCATTCGAATATCTGTCAAGAACAGAAGGCATCATTCCGGCGCTCGAGAGTGCTCATGCCGTGGCTTACGCGAGAAAGATCGTGCCACAGATGCGTAAAGACCAGATCGTAGTTATCACTATTTCCGGACGAGGAGACAAGGACTGTGCAGCGATCGCACGTTACAGAGGGGAGGATATCCATGAATAAGAGAATTACAGAAGCATTTGCAAAGGGAAAAGCATTTATCCCGTTTGTTACCTGCGGGGATCCGTCCCTTGATGTTACCGAAAAAATCGTATATGCCATGGAAGAAGCAGGTGCAGACCTGATCGAACTTGGTATTCCATTTTCTGATCCGACCGCAGAAGGACCGGTTATCCAGGGCGCAAACCTGCGTGCTTTATCCGGTGGAGTTACCACAGATAAAGTTTTTGATATGGTAGAAAAGATCCGCAAAAACAGTTCTATCCCAATGGTATTTATGACCTATGCGAACGTTGTTTTTTCCTATGGGATTGAGCGTTTCTGCAAGAGGGCAGCAGAAGTTGGAATGGACGGAATGATCCTTCCGGATGTCCCATTTGAGGAAAAAGAAGAGTTCGCATCCGTTGCAGAGAAGTATGGTCTGGATCTGATCTCTCTGATCGCACCGACCTCCCACGAGAGAATCTCCATGATCGCAAAAGAGGCAGAAGGATTTGTCTACTGCGTATCCTCCCTCGGAGTTACCGGCATGCGAAGCCAGATTACCACAGACATCGGAGCCATGGTGGAACTCGTCAAAGCCCAGAAAGACATCCCATGTGCCGTAGGTTTCGGAATCTCCACTCCGGAGCAGGCCAAAAAGATGGCCTCCCAGGCCGACGGCGTCATCGTGGGTTCTGCCATTGTCAAACTCTGTGAAACCCACGGAGCCGACTGCGTACCGTATATCAAAGAGTATGTGAAGTCCATGAAGGATGCGATAAGATAAAAATATGTATAAAGAAAGATCTTTCACTTTTATGGAAGATCTTTTTTATGTAGAAATTAAAGATTTTATTGTAGGTAATGGAAATACGTATTATAATATTAATAGCAAAATTATGATGAAAAAGAGGGAGAAAGCTTATGAAGAAAAAAACTATGTTATTACTGGCGTTAATTCTGACACTTGTATTTTCAACAAACGTCTGGGCAGGGACGACATATTATTCATACAATAATGTGGGGCTGAATTACAGCAAGTCAAGTGGCGGTTTTTATGGAGCAGGCAAAAATGGATATAAGTGGGTGAAGGTGACTTCGGTAAGCGGAAATAAAATAAAATACAGATATGCGAAATTTGCTTATGACGGAAGTACTGGACATAATGTTATCAAACCATATGGAAAAACATATACAACAACTCTGACAGGCAGTACACGATATTATAAAGGAGCATCTTGGTCACGTCTTAACAGCCTGAGAGCGTATCAATATGGATATCACAGCAGTAGATTCAAAAGTTTGAAAATCCTTCAGAGATGCAGTAAAAGCAGTGAATTTGGAAGATATTACAAAAATGGCTCCTATTATATAAAAATAGTAAAAGGAAAGGTGAAAACAGTCGTATCACCGGTAGTATTTGCAATATAATCTGCTAAAAACATAATAAGTAATGGTCGTAAAAAGAGATTTACCAGAAAACGTTTGCTCTGGTAGATCTCTTTTTTGTATGAAAGATAAAAAATCAGAAGGATTTTCGTTTGCTTGTAAAAGGAATACCTTCATGTTATGATACAAAAGAAAGAAAACTGATTTATTATTGGAGAAGAGGGGTATAGCATGGAATTCCAGCATGAACTGGTGATCCCGGATGAGGGACTGCCGTTTAAATTTTTTCTGTTTGAGGGAAGTCAGGGAAATTATGTGAGAGAGAAGCACTGGCATACGTCTGTGGAGATCTTTGCGGTGATGGAAGGTTCGCTGACTTTTTATCTGAATGATGAGAAACATCCGCTCAAGGCGGGGGAGCTGATGATTATCAATTCCAATGAAGTGCATTCGATCGATTCGCCGGAAGAGAATCATACGGCAGTACTTCAGATTCCGCTGAAGCAGTTTGAGGACTATTTTACCGCACACCGATTTGTACGCTTTGCGGGAAGTGTTCCGGAGATGGATGCGACACTCTGGAGACTGGTGCGTGAAATGTACAAATTATACGGGAAACGTGGAGTCGGATATGAATTCAAGATCCGTTCCTTCTATTATGATGTGCTTTATTTTCTGGTCAATCACTACCGGTTGGACGAGGCGGGCGAGCAGGAAGTACGCCACAGCCGCCGCCTGGATGCTCTTGCGAGAATTACTTCCTATATGAGAGAGCATTATCAGGAAGAACTCAAACTGACCGAAGTAGCGAACATGTTCGGTTACTCCGATGCATATTTATCCAGAATGTTCCAGAAATATGCAAATGTCAATTTTAAGACGTACTTACAGGACATCCGAATGACCTATGCATACAGGGAATTACTGAACACAGACAAGACGATCAGCCAGATCGCCCTGGACAACGGATTTAGCAGCAGCCGCGCTTTTACGCGGGAATTCCAGAAACGATACGGCATTCTGCCAAGCGAACTTGGACGAGAAAAATAAAGAATAAAAATGCAAAAACAGGCGGATCAGAAACGCCTGTTTTTTTTCTTAATAGTTATAAATGTTTGTACAAAACAAAAAACTAAAAGGTCAAAAAAGTGCACTAAAGAGGACAAAAAATCTGGCGAAATAAAACACACCTCATGATATGATATCTCCAACATGAAAAATATAAAGGAGGTAACTTCAGGTGAAGATTCAGAATGTAGCAGATGACGCATTTCGCAGATATGGTAAAGTACTGGAGGGGTATGACTTTACAGAACTCCTGAAGGAAATGAAACACACACCGGTACCGGAGGACGTGATCTATGTGCCATCCGTAGAAGAGATGGAGGCATTGCCGGTAGCGAAGGAACTTCAGAACAAAGGATACGGCGGACTGCCGATCGAGATCGGATACTGCAATGGTCATAATAAGAAATTAAACGGACTGGAATATCACCGCAATTCCGAGATCAACGTAGCGGTTACAGATCTTGTCCTTCTGATCGGACATCAGCAGGATATCGAAAAAGATTTTACATATGACACATCCAAAGTAGAAGCATTCCTTGTTCCGGCAGGAACCGGAATCGAAGTATATGCAACAACTCTTCACTATGCACCATGCCATGTAAACGAAGCAGGTTTCCAGTGCGTTGTTGTTTTACCAAAAGGAACAAACACTGAACTGACCTTTGACACAGCCGCTGAAGGTGAGGACAAGCTTCTCACAGCTAAGAACAAATGGCTGATTGCACACGAAGAAGCAGCTATCGAAGGTGCGTTTAACGGACTCAAAGGTGAGAATGTCGGAATCGACTGATTTTTTATACTGAAAAGCAAATAACTGTAAATACAAACTTATATAATATGGAGGAATTTTTATCATGAACAATATCCCAGTAGTAAAACTTGGAATCATCGCAGTAAGCCGTGACTGTTTCCCGATCCAGCTCTCTGAGAAGAGACGCGCAGCTATCAAAGCAGCCTACACAGGAGAACTTTACGAATGTCCAGTAACTGTTGAGAACGAGAAAGACATGGAAAAAGCACTCGAAGATGTAAACAAAGCAGAGTGTAACGCCCTGGTTGTTTTCCTTGGAAACTTCGGACCGGAAACACCGGAGACACTGATCGCAGAAAGATTCGACGGACCGTGCATGTACGTTGCAGCAGCGGAAGGCGACGGCGACATGATCAACGGCAGAGGTGATGCTTACTGTGGTATGCTGAACTGCTCCTACAACTTAAAGATGCGTCATCTTGAAGCATACATTCCGGAATATCCAGTTGGAACAGCTGATGACATCGCCAAGATGATCGGTGATTTCGTACCGGTTGCACGTGCCGTTATCGGCGTTCGTAACCTCAAGATCATTACATTCGGACCACGTCCGCAGGATTTCTTCGCTTGTAACGCACCGATCAAAGGACTCTATGAACTGGGTGTTGAGATCGAAGAAAACTCCGAACTTGACCTTCTCGTTGCTTTCAAAGAGCATGAAAACGATCCTCGTATCCCGGAAGTTTGTGCAGATATGGCAAAAGAAATGGGCGAAGGTAAATACTACGAAGACCTCAATGCAAGAATGGCACAGTTCGAGCTTACTCTTCTTGACTGGGCAGAAGCTCACAAAGGAGCAAGAAAATACGTTGCATTTGCTGACAAATGCTGGCCTGCATTCCCGTCACAGTTTGGATTTGAACCTTGCTATGTAAATAGCCGTCTGGCTTCCAGAGGAATTCCGGTATCCTGTGAGGTTGATATCTACGGAGCACTCAGCGAGTACATCGGACTTTGCATTTCCAACGATGCTGTTACACTGCTTGACATTAACAACTCTGTTCCGAAATATATCTATGACGAAGATATCAAAGGAAAATATGACTACAAACTTACAGATACATTTATGGGATTCCATTGTGGAAATACTCCGGAATGCAAGATGTGCGAATCCAGGGCCGTTAAATATCAGCTCATCCAGCACAGACTTCTTGAGCCAGCTGGATCTGAACCAGACTTTACAAGAGGAACTCTTGAAGGTGACATCGCTGCTTCTGACATCACATTCTATCGTCTGCAGTGCAACTCCGAAGGCGAATTGGTAGCATACGTTGCAGAAGGTGAAGTTCTCGATGTACCGACAAGATCCTTCGGTGGTATCGGTATCTTCGCTATCAACGAAATGGGAAGATTCTACCGTCACGTACTGATCGAAGGCAACTATCCGCATCACGGAGCAGTTATGTTCGGACATTACGGAAAACAGTTCTTCGAAGTAGTGAAATTCCTTGGACTGGATGTAAAGAAGATCGGTTACAACCAGCCAGCAGGAGTAAGATACCCAACAGAAAATCCATGGGGATAATTAGGAGGAAATATGTACTATATTGGTGTGGATTTAGGAACTTCTGCCGTAAAACTTCTTCTGATGGAAGAATCAGGCAAGATCTGTAATATCGTATCAAAAGAATATCCACTGTTTTTCCCGCATCCGGGCTGGTCAGAACAGAATCCGGAAGACTGGTTTACCCAG
>OLSG01000747.1_pt1 | contig 38752 bp, 49 predicted proteins | sample 1673041 | NCBI WGS metagenome assembly OLSG01 (sample SAMEA3136749, study PRJEB25190) | human gut metagenome | reverse complement strand
TCTTTTGCCGTTACTATTGTTGGCGGCATTGGAATCCTTGGAATTGATAGACATATATAATAAAAAAAGGTATTCGTGCCTTTCCTGCTGTCTATCACATTCCAAGGGATGTTGTGGTCCCATTACAGTTCCACACAGGGGTACACGAATACCAAATATCGTTATACAATAAATGTGTGTGCATAAAAAATGCCCACATCCCTTAGTTAAATATGATAGACACCGCAAAGATGAGCACTAATTCTGAATTGTGCAAGGAAAAATTTCCCCTCCCTTATATTTTAAACAGAAAACTCTTATGACAATTTTAGATTTAATCAAGGCGGCATGTAAGACGAAAGGCGTGCCGGAGAAGTATGCGGAACGTATTCAGAAAACGTTCAAGATTGAGAAAGCCGAGGGGATGGAGGCTTTCGTGGACCTGTTCAAGGATAATATTCTTCCGGCAATCCAAGAAGCGGAGAATGAAGCTAAGACTACGGCTGAAACGGCCGCTGTCGCCGCTTATGAAGCCAAGCATGGGTTGAAGGATGGTAAACCGGTAGAAGATCCGGATAAGAACAAGAAAACGGAAGAAGAACTGTTGAAGGATCTTAGCCCGGAACTGAAAGCTTATCTGGAAAGTATGAGGAAGAGCGTCGATGATATGGCTAAGAAGGTGGGCGATTCTATTACCAACTCGGCAAACGAGGCTAAGAAAGAAACAGTCCGTAAGCAGTTGAAAGATGCTGGTCTTCCGGATAACTGGCTGGGACGTGTGGACTTGGCTTCGGAAACCTCTATCGAGGATCAAATCAAGGCGCTTTCCGAAGAGTTTACCGGAATCCAGCAAAAGGCGATCGATGATGCCGTGGCCCGTGGTGATTACGCTCCCGGTTCCGTGAATCTTCCGGAGCGTTCCGAGGCGGATTGGGCGAAGCTGATGGATCAGGATGCCGACAAGAGTGCGAATAATCCCGGTGTGGTGAACCTGGGTATTGAATAATCCAAGAAAAGTGTAACGTTATGTACAGAAAAAGAGAAAGAGAATTCCAGTATCCTCCCGGAATTGAAAAGATTATTGAGGATGTGATCGGCGGTGGGACGATTGACCGCCGGGATTTGCGGAACGCTTTGTTCAATGGACGAGCTTCCTCCGATCGTGATCGTGGTGAAAGATCCGGAAACGGGGCTGTATCATGTATTGAAGACGGCGATGGCTTCCGATGCTGGCAATGAAACTACTTATAAGGTGTCCAAGAATCATCTGTTTGGTGTGGGTGACTTCGTGACGATTGGTGGAGCTTTGACAGGCGCGTCCGATAAGATCACGGCTATTGATAAGAGTAATGCGGAGTTTGATACGATCACGTTGGAAGCGACTATCGGTGCTGCCGCAAAAGGTCAGGTATTGGTTCAGGCTAAAGACAAACAGGCTGCGAAAGCCGCCAAGTTGCCTTATGATGGCGAATTGGTTGTCACGATGAATAAAGTCGACTTGACTGTGGCCAACCAGCAGTCCGGGTTATTGGTAAGAGGTACGGTAAACGAATCCTGTATGCCGTTCCCGGTAGATAAGGACTTGAAGGTATTAATGTCGTTTATCCGTTTTGTGTAATCCATTAAAATCAGATATATGGAAAGAAGTTTAATTAAGCAAGTGAATAAAAAGAACATGGCGGCCCGTTTGAATACCCGTCATGTGAAACCGGTTGTCTTCCCGAACTTCTTCGGGGTGAAAAGAAAGACCTCGTTGAAGTGGGAGACTCTGACCGGTGAGAAAGGCGCTCCGGTAATGGCAGACGTGATCTCTTTCGACGCTTCCGCACCGCAGAAGACCCGTGAGGTGATCAGCAAGCTGTCCGGCGATATCCCGAAGACAGCCGTCAAGCGTGGCATGAACGAGAGCGATTACAACGAGTATAAGCAATTGGAACGTGACGCGCAAGGTGACGCGGACCAGTTGGCATTGTTGAATCTGGGTTTCAAGGATCAGGATTTCGTGTATAACTCCGTCCGTGCCCGTTTCGAATGGTGGTGTATGCAGCTCATGAGCCGTGCGGGTTTCCATTTGTCGGCAAAGAACAATGGCGGTGTCGTTACGGCTGAGTTTGTCGGTTGCGGTATGCCGAAGAAGAACCAGCGTAAATCTACTACGGACTGGAGTAACGCTACAACGGCCAATGGATTGCAGGATATTGAGGATACGGTTGTGGCCGCTTCTGCCGAAGGGGTGACGATCCGTTACGTTGTAATGCACGTGGCTGATTTCTCTTTGCTGAAGAAACAGAAATCCACGTTCGACACGTTAAAGGCATGGGTTAATTCGTCCTCCAAGATATTGGTGACAAAGAATCTCATCAACGAGTATCTGGCCGAGCAGGAGATCCCGGTGAAGATCATTACCGTGAACCCGGCTGTCCGTATCGAGGATAGTGCCCATCGTCGTAAGACGATCAATCCTTGGGAGCGTAAGCGTGTATGCTTCTTGGAGGATTTGAAGGTGGGTGACATTCAGCATGGGCCGATCGCCGCCGAGTCTTCCGCTACCTTGCAGAAAATCGCTCTCATGGTTAAGCAGGATTGGATTTTGGTAACCAAATGGTCTGAGCTGGAACCGTTCAAGGAATGGACGAAAGCGGAAGCGAACGCTATTCCTGTCGTGAATGATCCGGATGCCATGTTCATCATGAAAGTGGATGGGAAGGATTGGAACGCTTCTGAGGATACCGAGGGTACGGATGATATCCCGGCGACATTCTTGGGTGAAACCGTCGAACCGGAGGATCAAACGATTCAGGATACTGAAAACGGAGAATAACAATTATGGCTAAGACGATTCGAGATACGATACTCGCTTATCCCGGTCTGGCTGACTGTGAAGATTTTTTGGATAACGTCGTTTTGCCGGGACGCGGTTTTGAAGGTACAGAAGATAGTAAGACGATCGATATCCAAAAACAAAAGCTGGTGGCCGCCGACCTTTATTCCATGGTCGGCGGTCTGCCGGATTTCACGGAAAACAAGCTCTCCATCACGTATCCCCGTGCATGGTATGATGCTACGGCGAAACGACTATACCGGGAGGGAGGAGAACCGGAGAAAGCGGAATTGATAGGCAATAAGATCGAGGTACCCAAAGGAAGGGCGAGAAACAGATGGTAAAGCGATATTCACATACAGCGATAGTGACGATTCAATCCTGCCAATTAGCCAAAGGGGAATGGGTTGCCGGTAAACCGACGGAAATAGAGGTCACTGGGCAATACTACCCGTCCAATAGTGGACAGCAGTTGAAGCGGAACGTCGATGGAAGAGAGTTCATCGTGCATGGTGAGTTTTCGACCAAAGCCCGTCCTGTGGAAAATGCGAAGCATATCCGGATTGATAGTATCGCTCTCGATGTGGATATCATTAGCTGGGAACCGTTTCAGACTCACTCTGTAATCTATGTGTAGCTTATGGCAAGGAAAGGTGGTTTGACTCCAATGTGGAGTGATAGGGAAGTGGAACGTTGGTTTAAGTATAACGTAGATGATTGGGCTAACGCTCGTACTTATTCTTTATTTCAACGTGCCGGGGAAGAGTTCGTGAAGATCGCTCGAAAAAAAGGGAACTATCAGGATCATACCGGTAACCTCCGTAGTTCTATCGGCTATGCGATTATTAATGATGGCAATATACTGAATGAGAACTACGAGCAATCCACAGAGGGAACAGATAAGCAAACCGGTATGCGTGAAGCGAAACGGCTGATTTCAGAGTTGGCATCCGTCTATTCGGATGGCTGGGTATTGGTCGGTGTCGCAGCCATGCCATACGCCGTGTATGTGGAAGCAATCGAGAATCTGGATGTTATCTCCGTTGCCACGGAACATGCCGAGGATTGGATCAAGAAACAGAGTCGAACGTTATTTGATAAACTCGCTGAGAAAGGATATTGAACATGGCAGATCAGTTTGATATAGTGGATATCGTATATAATGCGGTTGAGCCGGCGAGTACGGGCTTTATCCTGTATAAGGATCAATCCGGCGATGGCGAGAAAAGAAATCATATCACGATCCGCTCTCTGGTCTTGAATGGGAAAGATTATGTCAACAAGGGATCGATAAATATCAATATCTTCGTCAAGAGACCCTCGAAAGGCGTATCGGATCGACAGTTGATGATAGAGACCGTACGAGGCGTGAGGTTCGTGTTGCGGGATATCAAGCCGCCGTTGGGGATGTATTGGAAATCTCGGATCGTCTGGTCTGAGCCTATGGGCGAGGCCAAGGATGGCTTCGATTGTACGAATATTAGATTAGAGGTTATAACAGAATTAGATTAGTGATATGGAAAGAAGTTTAGCGCTGGATGTGGCGTATTTAGGAGTTGCGGAACCCGGGGATGGCGTGGCCGGTACCGAGTTCACCCAATGCGTTGACGTGGATACGGTGACGTTCAATTTCTCGGACGCCAAGGAGCTTAGTTTTACGTCCATGGGACATGAGGATCCTTGGGCGGTGGTGAGTCGGAAAGGAGATCCTTCCAGTATAGAGTTCACTATCCCTTCTCCCACGATCGACGAGATGAAAATGTTTTGCGGGGGAACCGTTTCCGGTGATAAATGGGAGGCTCCCTTGTCTACGCCCTCGATATTGAAGACGATCAGGCTACAGAGCCTGCCGTACCAAGGTAAGTTCACGGAATATGTCTTTGTCAAGTGCTCTGTGTTCGGGAAGATCAGCCAAGCCCCGGATAAGGAGAATTGCGATCTCTTATTGGTAAAGGCCACGATCATGACACCGGTATCTGCGGCTGGCAAACAAGCGTCTCCGTATAGCAGGGCGGGGAAGGCCGAATCGGAAGACACGGAATGATGTTTTTTGTTTAGGTTGTCTAGAGCCTCGGTTTTTGCCGGGGCTCTTATATTTTAGAGGAAAATGATTATGAATGCGGAAGGAATTAGAGAGATTGCTAAAATGCAGTGTTCGATTGATGGTTATTCATATTTTCTTAATAACTTATATCTAAAATTGATTTATCCCAATAAGGAAATAGCCTGTGTTTCTTCTGGTGATGATATTAGTGAAGCTATTTGGCAGGAGGTTGAGAAATTACAAAATCGATTAAAAGACTATGAGCGTAAAGCGAGCACTACAGATTGAGAGCGACGTGGTGACAAGTCGGTCAGTCGTGATTCCTTTCGAGTTCAAGCCGGAGACGATCCCGGCGGGTAAGAACGTTGGTGATAGTATCGTTATCACCCCGATCACGGTAAGGACCGGGTTTAGGATACGGCCGTTACTCTTGCGGATTGACAAGGCGGACAAGGATGCTATCGTGGCTCATAAGGATGTTACGTTTGATAGTGTACTGTCGGAGTTGATGGCGAAATATGACGAGTTGATCTTTGAGATCGTATGTTTGGGTATCCATAACAAGAAAGGGGACATGCCCGCTTGGTTCCGGGAGGTACTGAAGGATAATTGTACATGGGAAGACCTGTATATCCTTTTGAACGCTATTCTCTTTCGTCTGGGTTGTAACCCTTTTTCTCGTACTATCATAGCTTTGGAAGCTGTGAGCCCGTTAAGCGAAGAGGAGATAATAGCCCTTCAAGAAAACAACGAGACTTGGGTAGGTCGGAGCCGGTGACGCAAAGTGGCTTCATGTTCCTTGTACTATGTAACGAGGCGTTCGGGTATACGCATGAGCGGACATTGGACAGCGATCTGGCGCTTGTCATGTCCATGCTACGGGAACATGGTTACTTGGTGAACGACCGGAACAAATCACTGCTCGTGGACGATGATGAATCCGGGGATAATCATGGCGAGTGGGTCGAGGTAATCGATTTCGATACGGGAAAAAAGAAAAGGGTTCGAAGAATGAGCCCGGTATGATATATATTACTTTGCGTAGAGAACGTTTGTCATAGTGATTTTGGTTGTAAAAAAACCGACGAACCGTGAGGCTGGTCGGTTTTTGTTCTCTGTAAATGTGTCAAGATCTTCAGAGTGTCTGCTTGATAACCAGAGCGGTGTCTTCTAGCGAAAAGTAATTGGGTAACGCTCCGGATGGATTATGCTGTCAATCTCAAGATCCACATCAATTGCGTCCCAACGCAACGAATCCTCGTCCGGTATGGTCACGTCCAATACATCCGATACTTTTGCATTTCTGAACCAAGGGTATCTGTCATACGATAGATAATATTCCTTCCCTCCTACGAAAAGGAGGATACCGTGTGCATTAATCATTGTTACTCCCGCAGGGGGTGTTCCATTCATTTTTTTATTATATCGAGGCCGGACAAGCTGCATGAGAATATTCGTTGATATCTATAAGATGGATATTCAAAACATCTTCAATATCAAAAAGAGTGCTGGTTGTAAAGTTGTGGTCACCTCTTAACCATTTGGATATCTCAGAGGGACGTTTACTCATTTTTTCGGCAAATTCCTTTTGGGATAGACCTTTCCTTTTGATACCTTCTGCTATTTTTACGGCAAGCATCATACGTCTTTCCATGTTCTTGGCTCTTTTCGTGTCTATATTGCCAAGTACTGTATCCAAAATAGATGTATTGTTCATATTTATTCCTCCTTCAATTTTAAATTACCTAAGAAAAAACCGTTATCATCGAGATGTATATCCTTGTTTTTGATGGCTTCTGATATGATTCTGGATATTCGAACCACTGTTTCAGCTTCTTTTTTTAAGGAAGAACTTTCTTGATAAGCTCTAATGTTTTTGGGTTTGTATCCTCCACCTCCAACAACGATAGCAACGTTAGCAAATCGAATACAATAGATTCTTAATTTTTTATCAGGACTATCAAATAGGGCGCAGACACCATCACCGGGTTTCCCTTCGTTTAGCTTGAAAAAATGTTCGGCTGCCCCAGTTTTTGTAGCCATAATTTTCAATTTAGATACGATATCTTCTATTTCGGTTGGGTATTCAGAATAGTTGTTCTGAAGAAATTGTTCAAAAACGCTCTGATCCTCTTGATTGAGAATGACAGAATATATTTGAGTCTTCTTTCCTGACAGTTGCTTTATTTTGACAATCTCAAGTTCCACGATGAATTTTTTTCTTTTTACAAAAGAACGAAGAAAAAGCGACAAGGCAAAAGAAAATGTCGAAAAAGATAACTTATAAGTGAATTTTTAACGGTTGACAGTCTCACATGAAAGGCTATCCTATATTTTACCATAAACGCATTATGGGAATCAGAAATAGAGAGGGCAGTCTGTACATGGCTACCGGGATCGACAACTCCGGCTTGTACGAAGGAAAACGCGAGGCTATGGGAATTATCAAGACTCTGGCAAGCGATATCACCTCTTTTGATATATTTGGCGGTATCGGTATCAGTGCGGCGACGGCGTTTGCGCAAGCGGCCAAGAGCTCGTATGAGTTTGAGAAGGAATTTCGCAAGAACATGCTGGAAGTGGCGACCATTTCCACTCAAGTAACGGATGATATGACCGGTTTCATGAATCAGGTCATGTCCATAACCCAAGAGATACCGATCAAGGCTCCGGAGGCCGCCAAGGCGTTATATAGCATTGTTTCCGCCGGACATGACGGGGCGGATGGCATGAAGATCCTAGAAGTTTCGGCTAAAGCTGCCGTGGGAGGGCTTACGGAAACCGAGACGGCAGCTGATGCTATTACAACGATCCTGAATGCTTATAAGATGTCTGCGGAGGAAGCCGGTACGGTCTCGGACCAGCTTTTTACAACCGTCCGGTTGGGTAAGACTACATTTGGCGAATTGGGAGCCTCCATAGCCCAAGTTGCTCCTATTGCGGCTGCGTATGGGATTAGTATCGACCAAGTGTTGGGTGCTGTCGCTTCATTGACCAAGCAAGGAACGCCGACGGCGCAGGCTATGACACAGATCCGTGCCGCTATCCAAGGAACCGCCGGAGAACTTGGAGACGCCGCTTTCCAAGGTCGTACTTTCCAAGAGGCATTACAATTGATTTATGAGAAGGCTGGTGGTTCCGCTTCCAAGATGAAGGAAATGCTTGGCACGGATGAAGGCCTGGCCGCTACACTGGCTTTGACTGGAAAGAATGCAAAGGCGGCAGCAAATGATTTGGGAGAGTTGCAGGGCTCCTTGGGTGCGACAGAGGCTGCGTTTGAGAAGATGGCTGACGCCGCCGATAATCAGCTCACGTTGTTGGCGAATAATGTACAGGCTTATTTGCGCCCAATGGGAGAGAGGATATTGAAAGAGGTGTCAGATATCGCCAAGGCGTTTAATGAGGCTTTTGAGAACAATGATATCGAGGGGACGATATCGAGGGTTGAGGCATTGGTGAAAAATGCGGCGGGAGCGTTTCTTTCTTATAAAACAGCTATTTTGTTGGTTCAAGTGGCGCAACGATCTTATATCAAGACATCAGCTTTGAGCAGACTGGCGACGATTCAGCATACGACCGCAACCGCGCTGCTTACAGGTGCTTTGAAAAAACAGGCTGTCGCAATGTTGGCCGCCGGAAAAGCTGCCCTTGCGAATCCGTATGTCTTGGCCGTGGCGGGTGTTACGGCCCTTGGGTATGCGATCTTCAAGCTCGCGACACAGGCGACGGCATCAGAGAAGGCGTTGGATTCCCATAACAAGAGGGTCGCAGAGATGAAGGACTGGATAGAAGGCATGAGATCTCAAACGGATGAACTATTGAATGCTTTGCGCGACGATAACAAGTCCATGTTACAGAAAGTGGAGGCATACGAGAAATTACAAGCCCTCTATCCGGATGAACTGAAAAATCTATCCTTGCAAAAGTTCATGTTGATGGATATGACGGAGGCTAATAAGATGCTTTCTAAATCGATAGATGAGCGAACCATGGCCCAACAGCGCGCTACCGTAAACTCCATAGAGGATGAAATTGCAAAAAATAACCATCGAATCTCCCAGCTAGACAAGAAAAGTTGGATTGATACCAGCTTTTCGGAGGCATTTGAGTTACGTCGTTTACGAAAACGGAACGAGCAGTTGAAGATTGAGCATGATAAAGCGGTTGAGATAGTCGTACAAGGATTGAAGGCTCGTACGAAGGCGGAGGCGTTAGCTAGTAGCCAACAAGAGGAGGAAAAGGCGAAAATAGCTACACCTATTGATAAAAAGGAACTAGAAAAGCGAAAAAAGCTTCAAGACGAACTCCTATCCCTCCGCCGGCAGAACCAGCAATCCGAGATCGATCTGATGAAAGAAGGCTCCGCAAAGAAGATCGCCCAGATAAACCTAGACTATGACAATGAGATCGCCGCCATACTTACCAAGGAAAAAGAGTGGAAAGACGCTCAAGGCGGCAAACTGACTAAGGAACAGACCGTGGAGATTCGTACAGCCTTGGTGAACTCATACGTCAAACGGGAGCGATCGACCTCTAATGTGAATAAGGAACAACTGGAGGAAGAGAAACGTGCCATGAACGAGTATCTGAAAGAATACGGTTCTTATCTTGATAAGAGAGATGCTATCACGGCTCTTTATAACGAGAAGATAGCCAAGGCTACGACGGAAGGCGAGCGTAAGTCCCTTTCCGAGGCCATGAAAAGGGAACTGTCTGATCTCGACATAGAGGCGAGCAAGACGACTTCCGCTATCAGTCGGTTGTTCGGTGACATGAAAGACAAGACCCTCTCCGAGTTGGAGGCCATCAACCGGAAGGGGCGTGAAGCCTTGGAGTTCTTGAAAAGCGGTGTCTGGGATGAGAGCAAGGGCAAGGATTTCGGTATCACGAAAGAGACGTTTGAACTGTGGAGTAAATCACCCGATAAACTAAAAGATATCTCGGATGCGCTCAAGGAGAACAAGGAAGCCGCGGACAAGTTGCGCCCGGCATACGAGAAGGTCGCCAAAGGTCTGAAAGGCGTATTTGAGGCTGGTAACGATACGAAAAAGCTGCGACAGGCAATTGACGATATAGAGGAAGGGCTTGGCGAAATCATGCGGTCCGGGCAATTCCTCTCTGATACTTTCTCGAAACTCGGGGATTCGTTCGGTGGTGCGTTCGGTGAGATAGCCGAAGGCTTGAATGTGGCCATGGACGCGGTCAATTCCGCCATGGACGGGGCGAAAGCCGGTGCGATGTTCGGGCCGATCGGTGCGTCTGCCGGTGCCGCTATCGGGGTGGTCACATCCCTTGCCTCCTCTATCGCCAAGATCCATGACAAGAAGAACGAGAGTCGTATCCAGCGTTTGCAGGATCAGATCGACACGTTGGACAAGTCGTACGATAAGCTGGGCAGGTCCATCGAGAAAGCCTATTCCAAGGATGCCTCCAAGCTTATCGACCAGCAGAATAAGCTATTGGAACAGCAAAAAGTGCTTATCCAAAACCAGATCAAGGAGGAGGAGGACAAGAAGAAAACCGACAATGACCGCATCAAGGAGTGGCGGGACCAGATAGACGAGATCAATAACACCATAGCGGATAATAAGGAGGCCGGCAAGGACGCCATTTTCGGTAGTGACATAAAATCGGCGATCGACGATTTCGCCAACGCTTACGCCGATGCGTGGGCCGCCGGGGAGGACAAGGCGCGATCGGCCAAGGATCTCGTGAGGAAGATGATAAGGAACATGGTCACGGAATCGATCAAGGCCGCCGCATCCGATCCCATGAAAGAGATCCGGGAGAAGCTGCTCGAGTTCTGGTCCGACGATTATATCAGCGACTGGGAACAGGATTATCTGGATCGGAAGGCGCAGGAGCTGGCCGACGACCTCGACCGTAAGTTTGGTTGGGCCGACAAATATTTCAATACCGGTAATGCGGTAGAGGAGGACGACGGGCGTACGGCCTCGTCCAAAGGTGTTGGTTCCATCTCCCAGGACTCCGCGGATGTTATAGACGGTAAGATGTCGACCCAACTTATATTTTTAGATAGGACGTTGGTGCAAGTGACGGGTATAGCCGACCAGATGCGCTTCATCTACGACCTCCAGACAAGGGGCTGGAAGAACGTGGAGGCGATCAAGGACCTGTCCGGGAAGGTGTCGGAGAACACGGCCAAGGTAGCGGAGATCTCCGGACGTATAGAGGCCCTATCCGAGAAGATAGAGGCCAATACCAAGTCGGCGGCCTCCGGTATAAAGACTATTAACGACAAGGGGATATTAATGAGATCAAGATAATAATGGAGACGGTTAACGACATAATTAAATCGGCCCTCTCGCTCGGGGCATGCAGTGGTTCTAACGGGGTGACGGACTGGAGAAGCCTCGTGTGGCTGTTCTTCAGCCCGCAGGGGCGTGAGTTTTGCGCGGAGAATGATTTCCCGTCGTTAGACATGTTCCGTGGCATGGCCGGTCACGTGATGCCCTACGGGGTGTACGTTGACTCCGGCCACGTGTACGTAACCAATCCCGGCAATATCGCCGTGATAGGTGATACGGATGCGGTGATAACGATAGACGATAACGAACGTGTTCACAAGGTGATCCTCATGCACGGCGGCAAGGCTAGGGTCGTGGCGAGCGACTACGCCGTGATCCTGCTGGTGAATATCGGGGGAGAGGTTGAGATAAACAAGGATGATACTGTGGTGATATTATGAGGGATGAGTTATACATAGACGGCAAGGACGCCTACACCGATTTCGGCGTATGGATTACGGAGGGAGGTTACGACGGCCTCCTGCCTTTCCCCGAGCTGGTGGAGCCGGACAGGAACGACTGGCCGGACGAGGACGGCATAGAGCCGGACCTGGAAAAGCCCACCTTGAAACCACGGGAGCTCAACATCACGTTCGTCCGCAGCGTGGACGGAAGATCCGCCGGCGCTCTCGTTGAGCACCTATCGAAGTCCGGGTATCACCTCTTCCGTATCCCCTCGCTGGGCAGGGAGTGGAGCTTGCGACTCATCCAGAGCCCGGCATATGAGGATTGGGACACGTTGGAGGCCTTCACGTTACGGTTCGCCGAGGATCAGCCCGTAAGACCCTCGTCCGTGGCGATCCCGGAGGGTAGAGCGTATGTTCCTCCATCCGAGTACGAGCTGGACGGCGTACCCTTGGATCGATACGGCGTGATGGTGACGGAGGGCCGGGACGAGATCATGAGATCTCCGACCGTGAAGACTAACCTGTCCCGTACGGTACTGGACGTTGACGGTAGGATCTACGATGCCGGCAAGGTGGTGTATAATAGCAAGGAGGTCACTCTTAAATGCTGTCTCATCGCCGGCTCAATGACGACATTCTGGAGTTGTTACGACGCCCTGTTGGATGCCTTGATCCAGCCGGGCGAGCGTTCGCTGTACGTGGATTACAACGTGGAGGAATACCCCTGCTACTACAAGAGGACGTCCGGCTGGAAGCTTGAGAGCCTCCGGGGGCGTATGGTGGTGACATTCAACCTCACGCTGGAGTTCACGGTGTTCCGGATGGATGGTATCGATTACCTGCTGGCTACCGAGGCCGGGGAACTGGTGGTCACGGAGGATGGGGAGTATTACATAGACTTGAACATATATGCCGATTAAGAAAAAGAAAATATCAGAACTCACGCTGGCTGACAGCCTTACCGGTCTGTACACGATCGGTTGCAAGATCATAGACGGTATACAAACCAGCGTGAAGGTGAGCCTCGGAACCATCCAGACGGCTTACGAGAACATGCTCACGGAGATCTCCAACGCCCGTGCCGCCACTAAGGCGGCCAATACGGCGGCCTCCAATGCCAACACCGCCAAGCTGAACGCCGAGGCGGCCACGTCAAAGGCCAATACGGCCACGGCGAACGCCATCACCGCGACAGGGAACGCCAATACCGCAACCGGTAAGGCTAATACCGCAGCTGATTTAGCCAATAAAGCCGCGGCTAACGCTAATGCCGCTCACGATGGGTTAGAGAAGATCAAGGAAGATACCGAAATCGCAACTAAAAACGCAAATGACGCGGCGAAATTGGCGAATGAGAAAGCTTCTTACGCCAACACGCAGGGTAACTTCGCCAAGACACAGGGTGACCGCGCGCAAGAGCTGGCCGACCACCCGTGGAAGGTTGGCGATAACGGCAACTGGTGGAAATGGGATCTGGATGGGGACAGGTATGTCGATACGGGCATCCTCGCTAAGGGAGGCGTCTTGTACCCGACCTTCACGATCAACCCCACCGACATGACGCTGGTGATGTCCTACGAGGACGAGGTGTCACCAAACCTTGTCAAGCTCAACCAAGAGACCGGTGAGCTGTATTTGAACGTATGACCAAAAAAAGGAAGGAGGAATTATAATGAGTCAGATAGTATTGGGGAAGGTGGCGTTCGTCGATAAGGGCGTTTATGCCACGGCGAGTACGTACAACACCTTCGATTTCGTCGTCACGGATGATAGCTGCTACCTCTGTGTCAAGGACGGAAACAAGAACCACCCCTTGACCGATACGGCTTGGTGGAAATGTATCGCCCGTGGTACGCAGGCAACGGAAGCGGCCAAGACCGCCCTTGCGGAGGCGAATAAGGCTATCGAGGCCACGAGGAACGCTATCTCTGCTGCGGGTTTGGCTAACGCTAAAGCGTTGGAGGCTGGGAAACAGGCTGATTTGGCCGGTCGAGCATCTGATGAGGCTTTGGCTGCCGCTGTCGAGGCTGAGGCGATGATTTCCGAGGGCAATGCGCAGATCGCTTCCATGAAAGCGGCCGAGCAATCGTTGATGAGTCAAGCGCTTCTTGCCCCTACCCGTATGGAGCTGAAATATGTCAAGAGGATAACGTTAGGGAATGCCGTCGCCCAGAAGATAGCCGTGAGTCTTTTTCCAGCTTATGTATTACCTAATGTGATATTTCAACAGGCGTTTTATTCCGGTGATGCGTTGTACGTGGACCCACGTGGAAACTTGACTGTCCGTAAGACCGGCACGGCCACGATCCACGTTATCCCGTCGCATAACACCTCGTTGTCCCAAACGATAGTCATTGAGGTTACTGCCCCGGTCATTCGTAAGGCCGGTAGCGTGATGAGATTTTTATCCGGTAGCCGGATACGAAAGGTATAATTGTCTAACATTTTAATATACAGAATCATGTCATTAACAACAGCAGAGGAGGAGAAGGTACGCGCTATCATCACGGCCTTCGATAACGGCAAGACGATCGACCAGCTGCCCTTGGCCGACACGAGCCAGCCCTCCAAGTATTTGATCGAGGGAGTGTCCAAGGAAACGGGCGAGTCGGTTAAGATCCCTTTCGCCGACGCAGTATCGATCGTGAACAAGCACGTCGCTATCCGTCGCTGGAAACGCGGTCAGGGCACGCCAGTCGGCGAGGCTTACGGTAATATCGATTTCCTGCGGGATCTTCCCTCCGTGATCGGTCTGGGCTGCTACCTCGTGTCCGTTGACCGTAGCCGGCGTAAGCTTGACCCGACGAACCACCATCGTTTCGCCGACGGCAGTCCCGCCGCCTTGGACGGCACGATGGGCGATTACCTGTGGTGCTGGAACGCCCACTACTACTCTTGGTGGGTAGACTCCACCTATTATTACGAGGCCGTGAGCCCGACCCCGATCGAGGGTCATTTGAACTATTATATCCCGGCCGGGGGTACGTCGGCCTTGGGAGCCGGCGTGATGGATCGTACGAGCGGCACGTTGGTCTCCGTCGTCAGCGACGATCCCCGTTATCGTGGCGGGAACAACGACGCGACGAGGGACGGGAAGCACAACACGCAGCTAGGCATGGTTGCCACGAACATGAACGCCACGGCTTTCGGCACGGCCGCCCGCAAGAAGGGTGAGGGCTGGGAATCCGGCTGGTTCGTCGCGAACAGCGTCGTCGGTTATCTCTACCGCCTTATCATGGGTACCCGTGATTGCCAGTCCGCGTTGAACCCGGTAAAGGACTCCAATGGCCTATATCAGGGCGGTACCGGTAAAGGTGTTACCGAGTGGTCTTGGGATCCTTGGTCTAGCCATAACGGTGGTTATCCGATTATTCCGACGAGCGTAGGGATCGAGTTGGGGGACTCAGTCGGCGTGAGCGACTACGCCGTGAAGGGCTCGGACGGTGGTACCGTCCACCAAGCGCACGTCCCTTGCTTCCTCGGCTTGAAGAACTTCTACGGCCATATCGGTCTGATCGAGCGTGGCTCCTTGATAAACAAGCTGTCCGACGGTAGCGGAGATTATTATGTCGCCCCGTCCCTTTACTCGGCTTTCAACATCAACTCGATCGAGGGTCTGATAAAGGCCGCGAAGGTTCCTAAGAACGATCCCAGTGGCTGGAAATATATCACTGAGCTCAGTATGCAGAATCTATGCTCCGCCCCGACTGTCGCCTCCGGCAGCTCCAGCACCTATTATTGCGACGGTTGGTATAACGACAACGCTACATCCGGCCTTCGCTGTCCGTTCCGTCGTGGTCTTGCGTACGACGGTGCTATTGCCGGCTTAGCGTGCCTCCATGGTAGCCATGCGGTCTCGAGCGCTAGCGTGGACTGGTCGTCGCCCCTCTGCTATTTTGCAGAGGACGTAAGCCCCGTGCCCGTGCAGTACTAGCGTTCATTGTGTTCGGGTGTCCATCGTGTCCATTAGGGTGCGAAGCGCCCGAGCACCCAAGGCACGTAAGTGCCGCATCTTAGTTCTTTGACATGTTGTTTCTGTTCCTGTTTTATTTTTCCCGCCGTAAGGCGGTCGCACATGAAAAATTAAATATTACCTTTGTTCCGCCTATTGATTGGGCGGGTTGTCTTCTCTGACGTCCAGTTCCGGCCTTCGCTGTCCGTTCCGTCGTGGTCATGCGAACAACGGTGCTAATGCCGGCTTAGCGTACCTCAATGGTAACAATGCGGTCTCGAACGCTAACGTGAACTGGTCGTCGCCCCTAGGATATGCCGCTGATTTATTCAGTAAGAAGAAGTGGAGGAGAGACCCTGTCACTGGACAAAAAATCAAGGCTAAAGGTATAGTCCCGGTAGGTTGATAAACCGACGGCTCATGACCCGATGGCGATTGCAGACACTGGACACTAAAAGACACTTGGGACACCATGAGGAGAAAAGGTGACTTTTCCGGGGATATAGCCCGGAAAGAAAACTATTACAAGGCTTTTGATCATGCCAGCAAGAACAAGCATGGCAAAAAGGCCATAACAAAGTTCGAGGCGGACTTGGAAAAGAACCTTTCCGATCTCCTATACTCTTTTGAAAACGGGACGTTCGTAACCTCCCCGTATCGTTTCATGACCGTCCATGAGCCGAAAAAACGTCTTATCGGGATGCTCCCTTTCCCGGATCATGTCCAGCACTGGGCGATGCTCAATGAGGTGGAGGATTATTTTACGAGATCCTTCTCCGCGTATACCTACGGAGGGGTGAAAGGACGCGGTCCCCACGCCTACATGAGGATGATCCGGAAGGTCCTGAGAAAATATCCGGAACGTACCACCGACTATCTCCTGTGCGATATCCACCACTTCTATCCGACCGTCAATCACCCGGTACTGAAAAGCCAGCTCAGGACACGTATCAAGGATAATCATTTATTGCGAAGGCTTGATGAGATCATCGATAGCGTCGAGGGGGATACCGGTATGTTTCCCGGCACGAAGCTGGCGCAGTTCTTCTCGCTTGTCTATCTTTATCTTTTCGATCACGATTTGAAGCGGTGCTTCCATGTCGGGGAATGCCCGGCTTTGGTTGAGTACTACACGAAAAGATATATCGAGGAAAGTATCGCAACGGCCAAAACAGAACATGATTATGAGGAGTTATCCAAAGGGATCCAATATCTCTCGGACAGGTTCAAGGGATATCTGAACCGTCTGGATTTCTGCTACCGTCTCGCCGATGATGTCCTGATACTGCATGAGGACACCGTATTCTTGCACCTTGTCATCGAGTGGATCGGTCTTTATTACGCTAACGAGCTTAGGATCGGTCTTAACCCGAGATGGAAGATCGGGCACGTGACGGACGGTGTCGATACGGGGGGATACGTGCATTTCCCGGATCACGTCCGTGTCCGGAAACGTAACAAGGTGGCTCTCTGCCGCCAGATAGCGAGATTGAGAAAGAAGGGTTTGCCGGACGAGGAGATAAGGAAGAGGGCCTCTTCCCGTATAGGCTTCATCCAACACGCTGATACGAGTAATCTATTAAATAAATTAGGAATGGAAACACCAAGGAAAAGACTGGGACAGGTGATAAGGAATAAAAAAAGTCCGTGGGAGGATCTCCCGGCCGACCGGAAAATGAGATTCGAGGATATACTTTATGATACCCGAATACCGGAGGACCGGAGAGGCCCCGAGGAGGACAGGCTGATCGAGTTGATCGATTATAAGATTGAGGATAGCAAGATCGAGAGAAACGAGGACGGCACGCCAAAGAAGTGCCTCGCCATACGTTTCCGATGGAAAGGCGAGGAGCGTTACGCTTTCACCGGTTCCGCCGTCTTGATTGATCAGGCGCTCACGGACTTCTCTCACGAGGACTTGCCGGTGGATACCGTGATAAAGGTGCTCACCAACAAGTTCGGTAAGAAATTTTTCAGGTTCACTTGACCCGTGGGGATCGCTCTTGGCCGATCCTTCCGGGTCGGCTAAAAAACATTTAAATATATGGAGACAAGAGCGATTTACACGGAGAGAAAGACATTCGTAAAATACGATGACAACCATTACCTGCTATACCTGAACGAGGAGGTCTTGGAGAACCACGTTCCGGAGGGCCACGGGGGCGAACCGGAACCGGAGCCTTGCACGGCTTACGCCTATACCGGCACGTGCGAGGATGGCGGCACGCTGATAGAGGCTGCGGATGCCACGTACGAGCGGTTCGTGTCCGGGCTCGTACGCACGAGATATTCCGCTGACAGGGTGGAGGCGATCACCCTCAATAAATTAGGTTCGGATACGGCAAGGATGGCCGAGTTCGAGGCGGAGTTCGAGGAGCTGGAGCGTTACAGAAGCGACTGCAAGGCGAGGGTACGTGCCTTGCTGGGTATGCCCGAAAGCGTCTCGAACACCCTTTAAATACCGTTCGAGATGCGTATCTATGATAAGACGGGCGAGGTATTGCTTGACATCCCGGTGGACGATGACAGCTATCGTTACCGGGCGATAGCGCAAGCGAAGAAGGTGGAGCTGCGTTACTCCCTAGTGGATCACGTGGAGCTGCCTACCGGGGCGTATATCGAGTATCAGGGGGAAAGGTACACGCTGTGGTACCCTTCGGATTTCAAGAAGGAGGGCACGAGGGTCTTCGACTATACCGTCACCTTCGGCGGCAACGAGGAGATCCTGAAAAAATATAAGTACAAGCTGTTGTCCGACAAGCCGTACAAGCTCAAGTTCGTCATGACGGCCACGCCGGGGATGTTCATGGAGCTGCTGGTGGACAACCTCAATCTCTATGATTCCGGCTGGACGGTCGGCACGGTGATCGAGGCCCCGGAGAAACTGTTGTCGTTCAACCATGAGAAATGCTGGGCTGTATTGGGGCGTTTGGCCGAGGAGTTCGACACGGAGTTCGAGATCGTGGGCAAAACTATCAACCTCCGCAAGGTGGAGTATTACAAGGACGCTCCTCTAAAGCTATCCTACGGAAAAGGTAACGGATTCCTTCCCGGTGTAGGTCGTGCGAACCAAGGCGACAACCTCCCCGTTGAGATCCTTTACGTGCAAGGTGGCGAGCGGAATATCGATTATTCGGCCTACGGAAGCCAGACCTTGCTGCTCCCCAAGTCGCAGGAGCTGGAGTACCAAGGCCGACGGTACAAGACCGACAAGGACGGGATGTATGTCACTCGCGCGGACAGGCCCCTTTCCTCTTATAATGAGGACAGCTACGACGCCAGCGATATATATCCATCCCGGGTCGGCACGGTGAGCGAGACCGACACGGAGCCGGGCGAGGACACGGACGGGAACGATGTCACGTTCTACAACTTCTATGACTCATCGGTTCCCGCCAACCTCAATTTCGAGGATTGCCTGATCGCCGGCCAGACCATGACGGTTATCTTCCAGACAGGCCGTCTGGCGGGCCGTGAGTTCGATGTAAAGTATGTACATGACGGCCGTAAGTTCGAGATCGTCTCGTCCGAGCAGGATGGCATGACGCTGCCGAACGCTTCCCTGTATCCGGAGGTCGGCGACAAGTACGCCGTTTTCAACATATCCCTTCCCGCCGCCTACGTGTGCGACAACGCCACCAAGACCGGGGCGAGCTGGGACATGTTCCGGGAGGCGGTACGCTACCTTTACGAGCGTGAGGAGCGGCAATTCACGTTCATCGGAGAGCTGGACGGCATATGGGCCAAGAAGAATTGGTTGGCGATCGGCGCCAAGCTGGTACCCGGCGGTTATGTTGATTTCAGCGATCCCCAGTTCCAGCCGGACGGTATCCTGATCCGGATCACCGGGGTGAGGGATCACATTAATAGGCCCCACAGTCCGGAGCTTGAGCTATCCAACACGCCGGTAGGCGGTTTCCTGTCCGATGAGTTGGGCAAGCTGGAGAGCGAGGAGGTCGTTAATGACAAGAGGTATAAGGAAGCGTTACAGTTTATCAAGCGCCGTTACCGTGACGCTATCGAGGCGCAAGAGATGCTGGAAGTGGCCTTCGATAATTACTCCAAGGGCATAGACCCGATATGGGTACGTACCATGTCGCTCTTGGTGGGTGATGAGTCCCTGCAATTCCGTTTCGTCAACAGCAAGACCGCTCCTGTGACCGTCATGCCCGATTTCAGGTATGATGACAACACCGGGGTGTTTACCGCCCCGGCTTTGATCTTGCAGCACATGACGCTGGGCATCAGTGATATCAAGGAGTCCCATAAGCCTTCCGAATACCAGTATTGGGATATGGGGGCGTATACGAGTCCCTACTTGGGGGATTACGGGAAACTCTATCTCTATGCGAAGTGCGGCAAGAGCGGTGGGAAGGGGACGTTCGAGATGTCCGGGAGCCCTCATAAGTTCGAGGAGGATGGGTACTATTATTTCTTGACCGGTTTATTGGGGAGCCAGTTTGACGGGGCCCGTTCCTTCGTTACCGTGTACGGTTTCACGGAGATACTCCCCGGCCGGGTGACGGTGGATAGGATTGTCTCGACGGATGGTAATACCTATTTCATACTGAATAAGGGGGATGGCTCTGGCGAGTTTCATGGGCGTATGGTCTTTACCGCCGGTTCGGGGCTGAAAAACCTTGATGAGTGGCCGGAATTGGATCAGTCTATCAAGGAGGCCAAGAAATCCGTGGAGGACCTGAACTATTACGTGGACGGGGCGTTCAAGGATGGTATAGTCACGGAGACGGAGGCCGTAGCGATCGAGAAATACCTGAATACGGTCAATGTTTCCAAGGCCGAGGTCGAGGCCACTTATAAAAAATTATATGAGAATACCTATCTCTCCGGCCCGGCCAAGACCGGGCTTTTGAACGCGAAGGTGACATTGTTCGGGGCGATTGACAACCTATTGTCCTCCATCAATACCGCTATCGTTGACGGCAAGGCGACAGAGGCCGAGAAAAAAGACGTTGACGCCAAGTTCACGGCCTTCAATACCGCCATGTCCTCTTTTAACACAGCCGTAGAGGCCGCAAACAAAGCTATTCAAGATACGCTGAAAGGGTATTCAGATACAGCCATGAAAAAGGCGCAGGACGCTCTTAGCGAGGCGGAAAATGCCAGTAACGCTGCCAATAACGCCCAAGGATCGGCTAACGATGCCCAGAGCATGGCCAATGACAAGGCGAAGGTGTTCTACCAATCCACGGCTCCGAGATCGGGAATGCGGAAGAACGATCTTTGGGTAGACGGCGTGAATATCTATCGCTATAATGGTGAAGGGTGGGTTTTCGCCTCCGAGTACGACTGCACGATTACCGAGATCAATGGCGGCCTCGTGTCCACGGGGGCGATAGCGTTCGGTAATACCGGGGGCATGGCCGCTAGCGGTACCGTAAGGATATGGTCCGGCGGGAACTCCGGGGCGAACGGGGAGCCTCCCGCTTCCCCGACATTCAAGGTACTCAGTGACGGCAAGGTATATGGCAGCAACTCCATCATGTGCATGAACCGTAATTACGAGGTCTCATGCGGTTTCGCCAGTGACGGTAATAGCGGTGGCGATATCTCGAACCTTGATCCGGGATCTGTCCGTATATGGGTCGGCAGCACTTACGAGCGAAGGGATGAAGCCCCTTTCCGGGTCGGGCTAAGCGGTTTGGTGGCCGCTAGCGGATTGATGCTCTCCAAGCGACATTATATGTATAACGGGGCGTTGGCCATCCACAACGACGGACAAGTCACGCTAAGATCGGTAGATACCGATAATGGTGGTAACCACCTGCGTAATGTCATAATGCAGACGTATCCGAATTACGTGAACTCGGTACTTGATCTGACCGATATATTAGACTCCGCTACGGCGATAAGTGTCCCGCCTATCTTGACATTGAGGTGTGGGCGTTCCGCTTATACCAATTATCCGAGGATATGGATTAACTGCGTGCATAAGGCTGGTTGGGGTTCCGCTTTCCGGGTCGAGTCCCGGTATTTTAATGACGATGGTGCTATGGAGAGAACTGTCATTAATGTCGGCTCCATGATGACACACGTGCAATTGGGGGCGTTAAGCTCTTCGCCCGAGCTATATCCTGTTTACTATGATAACAAAACAGGTTATTTATGTATGAAATACTAATAAAAAAAATAACAGATATGAAATTGACATTGAAAGACAGGGTATTAATACTCAATAACGTGCTGCCGATGTACGACAATCGCAAAAATATCGGCTTGAAAATATCTATCTCCGGCAAGGTCCAGCTATTGGATTCGGAGCGGAAGGAAGTGGTTATGACCCCTGTTGGTAACGGGGAATACGAGATCTCGTTCAAGACCGTGGACGCCATGACAGGGGTCAAGTCCTTTGATTTTGCGGACGATGAGTTATGGTACCTGAAACAGCGGGTGGATTACCTTGATCGGCAGGGGATGTTCTCCGCCGAGACGATCGATTCTTATTCCAAGATACTCGACCAGCCTTTTTCCGGGGAGGAATACCAAGATAGATGGAATGAGCTAAAGGGAATAGATCCTATCGCTTAACGGGATATAAGCCTTTATCGGGGGCGGGCAAATAAAAGCCCCCGTATATATTAAAAGAAAACGAGTTATGGGAGTTGATTTGAATACGATATTGGCGATAATCGGTGCGATGGGCGGGATCGAGGGGATAAAATGGGGCATCCGTGCGTGGGCGAACCGTAAGACTAACGCCCGTATAGCGGACGCTCAAGCTGACGTGGAGGAGTTCAAGGCCCTGCGTGAGTATAATGAGTTCTTGCAAAAGCAGTTGTCTGAGAAGGAGGAACGGTTCGTTGAGCAGACCGGACGGCTCCGGCAGGTGCAGGACGAGCTTTTCACCTTGAAGGAGAGTTATTCGGACGTGAAGCTAGAGCTCGCTTTGAAGAGGTGCGAGAAGAAGAAATGTGGCGATCGTGAGCCGCAGAACGGTTATTAATGAGGGAGGATAAGGAATGAGAAATAGTAGTCTGCCCAGAGGGTTGAGAAACAACAACCCCGGGAACATCAGAAAGAATAGCGATGTCTTCCAAGGAGAGAAGACAAGCTCAGACAAAGAGTTCAAGCAATTTAAATCGATGGCATACGGGTATAGGGCGATCTTCAAGATCCTGTCTAACTATTACCGGAACTATAAGCTGGATACGATCCGCAAGATGATAGGAAGATGGGCACCACCGAAAGAGAACCATACGGAAAAGTATATTCAATTTGTATCTGACTACGCTGGAATCCCGGCTGACGATCCGATCAATATTAACAACCGAGAACAGATGATTCGGATTGTGGCAGGGATGAGCCGTTTTGAGAATGGGAGAGAAGCGGATATGTCGGATGTTATTGCGGGGTGGACTTTGTTGTAATTAACATGGGAAATGACAGACCGTGTTTGCGTTCTTTGATATAGTGGGGGCATTGTTTTTAATTCTGATGCTATTTTTAGCATTGAAAATTCTATTTTATGTATGATTTTCCCTATTTTTGTACAAAAATAGCATCGGTATATGTATTTGATTAAAAATAATAGTAACCAAAGGTGTGAAAATTTACCTTTGCGAGAGGTTTTATCTCGATTTTTGGTGGAGAATGAGATTACAGATTCCGCTATTGCTGAAGAGGTAGGTGTAACAAGAGCGACTTTGGGTAAATTCTTAAAAGGAGAATCGGATTTGAAATTTATGCAAGCCGTTCGATTAATGAAAGTTTTAGGTATTCCTGAAACGGACTATGTCGCTGCTTATTGTGTGGATAAGGATGCGGAAGAAGACTCACTTGAAAGAGTTGAAAGAATTTCTTATATTTCCAAGAACTTTGATTTGGCGGCATTAAAAAAGTTAGGAATTATACCGAAAGTGAAAATCGAGGAGTATGAGAAGTGTATTTGTGATTTTCTTGGCATAAATTCTATTTATGAATATGATGACACATCTTTAATGCCAACTCTCTTCAGTAAGTCAAAACGGAGGATGTTAGAAGAGAAAGAATCCAAAATGACCTCTTTCTGGTTAAAGTGTGCTATTCAGTCGTTTCTTAAAATTGGGAACCCGAATGATTTTGATAGGGATTTGCTTTTGCAATTACTCCGTCGGTCAGCGGAATTTACGAGAGACGAGAAGAATGGATATTATAGGTTTGTCCTTGTATTGTACCAAATAGGAATCACTGTACTGACGCAATCTTATACTACAGGAACAAATGCACATGGAGCTACTCTTATTTTAAATGATAAGCCTTGTATAATCATAACAGATATGGGTAAAAAATATCATAAATTATGGATTAGTTTACTCCATGAGCTTTATCATGTTGTTAATGATTTTGAAATAATAGAGACATTAAATTACCATTTTTCAACTCCTAATATGCCTGATTTGCTTTTGAATGAACAAAAGGCTGACCAATTTGCATTGGATATCTTGATTAATCCGGCTGTTCAAGAACGACTTAAGAGAGTTGTATCATTTCCAATAAAGGTGAAATCTTTGGCTAATGAGTTACATATTTCACCATCTATTATCTATGGGGTGTATCTGGAATCTTTACCTAACGGTAGATTGAAAAGTCAACAATTTGCAAGGTTTAATAATGAAGAAATGTTGATTTCATCAGAAATAGCTACTAAGGATATACTGTTCGATCCTATATCTAAACGTTCATTGCAAGAAGCTATTATTGATATGAAGTCAGCTTTAAATAGAAAAGCTATATAACTTAACATAAAAATTACTCTATATGGAATTATCAAAGAAATCATTAGACGATTTGATCAGCGTGGCCGATAAAATTATTGAAGCGAATAGAAGTACGGAAAAAGATCTATTTGGTGAAATTAAAAATCCAGAGAAAATCAAAAAAATATTAGGTATAGAAGAACAAGATCCGGAACAATCGTATAAATTATATTATGATAATATTCAAGGTTTTTTAGGAGAATTCTTGCCTAAAGGGGAAGATATAAGCAAGGTTATACGCAATTTGATTTGTACCTTGCTTACTCATAAGGAGTTATCAGGGTTAACTTATGGAATACGAGGTGGGGATTCCCGTATGTCAAAGACTGAAGATATGGAGAATATGATAGATGTATTATCTGAATGGTCGGAAACTCCAACGGATTACCTTAAGTTAGCTACAATCCTTTTGGATAAGTGTAAGATGTTAGGTTATGTACCACAAGAAAGGGTACTGAACGATTACGTGCCGGCAAATGTCAACTCCTAATTTAGCTTTATAAAGAATATAAAGGCGGTGTCTTCACAAAGTTGGAGTTCACCGCCTTTTTATATCCGGGCGGTATCTAAATTCGGATACAATTAAATTTTCAAGATAATGAAACTTAGATGCATTGTATTAATAATGGTAGGTATCCTCTTCCTGTCTGGGTGCCGGACCAAGATACAGTCTGTCGCTATCGAGAGCCGTACTGACTCGATCTACATAGACAAACTAATACCTTACCCTATGCCTATAGATAGCGCCTCCATCCGTGCGTTGATGGAATGCGATGAGAACGGTAAGGTAGTCCTTCGTTGGCTGGACATGGCCAACACCAAGAACGTAGAGCTCATGTTCGCCTTGGATAGCCTCGGTAACGTGATCGCCAATATGAGGATTCCTAGGGATACGTTATATCTGCCTTCGAAAGAGATCTACGTGGATCGTAAGGTGGAGGTTCCGGTAGAGGTCGAGCGAAAACTATCCAAATGGGAACAATTTAAGATGGATATTGGTGGATGGGCTATTGGGGGGCTTTTGGGATTGTTCTTATTGGAAATTGGTAGAGTCTATTTTATCGTTAAAAAGAGTGTATAGAGTGAATATGTATATTAAATAATAAATTTAGATTCATCCTTATTTGAGTCTTTGAAAGTGATATTTTGTAAGTTTGATTTGAAAAAATAAGTTGATTTTAATTTAGATGATGTGATGTTTGTATTCGTTAAATTACATCTTATGAATTGTGTAGAGGTTAAATCGGATTTGTCTATATTACTTTCTTCCAAGCTTACGTTTTGTATATGTGCTTTAGATAAGTTTGTGTTTATTATTTCAGTCGCAAAAAAGTCAGAATCTACTATGGATGAATAAGAAAGTTCTGTGTCTGTTATAGATGCACATGATAAATTTGTATTTACAAATCTTGTTGATATCATGGATGTTTCTTTGAATAAAGAATGACTTAAATTTGTATCTTGTAGGGTTGCATTGTCTAATTGAGCTTTTTGGAGATCTGTACAATTTAAATGTGAATATAATATTTCTGCCTGTAATAAATTTGCATGAACAAGTCTAGAATCTCTCATATTTGTATATTTAATTTTCGCTCCTTGAAGATCACAATGGTACATAATTGCTTTATCTAATGAAACATGGTTTAAATGTATTTTTTTTAGATAAGCAAAACTAAGATTGGCTCCATTTAAATGGGCATTCCATAAGGAAGCTGAATAATCTGCAAATAAATATACATGATCTGTTTTTTTAAAAAGTAGATTTAATATAGTTTGTATTTCATTAGAAGGAATATCCATGTGATTTTTTTGATATGTTATATCTTGGGTTATAGTTGTAATGTGTGAACATAGAATTTTAAAGATACATTCTTTATAGTCAGATTGAAATTCTTTAGCTAAAAAGAAAAGGGTGTATATTCCTCCAATTCGGGTAGATTCTTGACTATTACCTAATAATTCTACACCTTTTGCAAATCTGGTATTATTCTCTGATATTGTTTGTGCTTGTAGTTGTTTCTCTTGTTGTGTTATTCTTTTTTGATTTTGAGAAATATTGTATACAACGCCAAAAACCCCAAAAAGGCTAATCCAAAACATGAAAAAGTCTTTTATGTTTGTAATGCTAAAAGTATATAAGGGCCCAAAAGTATATCCCATATCTCCAATTATTATTAGTATAAATGGAACTAAAAATAAGCATACTAAAATTATCAACATATGGTTGTATATTATAGATTTAAATTTTTCTATCATGATTGTGATCAATTTTAGTGATATATTTGTATTTGTTATAGAGGGAGCAGAAGAAGTCTCCAGCCGTTAGTAGAATCTCTACCTTCCTACTAACACAAACATACAAGTGAACCACATGGTCGGGGGCTGAAAACCCTCTTCCACAGTTTACTCGCATTTTGCTTTTAGGAAAATAAAGGTTGCAAATATAGTTACTAATGGCAACATATCAAAATAAAGAGCTTGGTGAATCAAACGGAAAACTCAATCTGTTTGTAAAAGAATAATTTCAGTTTGCTTACACGACATTCAAATTGAACAATGGCCTTATATTGCCCTATTTGAATGTCGTGCTATTCTCAAAATAGTAACCTCCCCTCCTTCTTCTCCATCACCGCATTGAAAACACTTTTGTAGGTTTCGTACAACTCTTTCCTGTTTTCCGGTCCCGGCCAATCGGCAAAAGATTCTCCGGCGAAGAATTTCCAAGCAAAAATGCGTTTGGCTTTTTCGGATAAGCCTAATTGATCGACCATATCCCGGATATCCTGCATACGTTCCCGGATATACTCGGTACGGTCAATACTATCATCGGGCTCATCAATAATGTTCAGTCTTCGCCAATCCACATTCTCATCTACCGGGATAGGCTTGTATTTATGCCGGTAGGGAGACGTGTCCGAGGTAACGTTCAGCTTTATCATTTGCAGGATATACCAGTCAAGTTCGGTATATTTACCTTGCTTGGCTTCCATAAGCCGGGAGAGGTGTTCCAGAGGCTTTTGAAGTAGCATACACATTACCTCGTTCAATACGTCAATAGCTTCACTACTCATTCCGGCAAGTGAGCTGTGATACTTAGCGTAATCCAGCCACCTGTCGTAACGTTTCTTAATATATTTATTCAATGCCTCACTTGCCATAGTTGTCTTTATTTGATATATTTGTTGCATGCTGTAATGGGGTGGCGCTGTGAGGCGCTGCCTTTTTATTTATTCTCTTTGTTAGTCTTTATCTCTCGCTATAAAATGTTATCTTTAGCCTTCTTTTTTATTCTTAGCCCAATCGATAATGTATTCAATACCTGCGTTGAATCCTTTGCTGTAACCATCTTTATATTCATGATTTGATATTCCATGATAGTAAGCCGAGCCGAAGCACAAGGCGAAACCAATGGCTATCAATACCATCCCTGTTCCAAAGTATGGATAAGCTAGGGATATATGGAATGGCTTGAACTGAATCGATATTCCAGACGTGAGAATGAATATTAGCGAGATCATTCCGATTATTAACAATGATATTTTAAGCATCTGAACCTCCTTTGTTTACATTGTGCGACATATTCTTTAATCTTGTTTGACTTTTATAATCCTTACATCCATAAGCGGCGAGATTAATGGCGTGCGTACCTATTCCTTGTCCGGAGAAGCATGGATAACGGATACATCTTACGCATTTCCTTCGTGGATATTTATTAGCGTCCTCCCGTTCTTTCAAGCGGTTGATCCCTATGTATTCCTCTGCCATGATTATTCCTCCTCCTCGGTCTCGTCGAATATCCGGGCCATCATATCGACGATGTTTGTTTGTATATTGTCCTCCGCTCCAAGCACGGCGTTGCTTATATGCTTTTTCTCCTCGATGATCCTGTAGAGCTTCTGGTCGATGGTCTTGCGGCCAAGCAGGTAATAGCAATTCACTGAGTCCTTTTGACCGATACGATGCGCCCGGCTCTCGGCTTGGTCGCAATCTGCGTATGTCCACGGTAGCTCGATAAAAGCGACATTGCTTGACGCTGTCAACGTGATACCCGCCGCAGCAGCCTTGATGGAGCAGATGATGACGTCCGTCTTGGGATTCCGTTGGAAAGCGTCTATGGCCGCTTGCTTTTGTTGCATATCTTGCCGTCCGGTGACACACACCGCCGAGGGAAACGCCTGTAGGAGCCGGTCTACGATCTCATGCAGGTTGCAGAAGAGGATGATCTTCTTTCCGTTCTCCCGAAAATCCTTCACGAAATCGATCACCTCTCTCAACTTACCCCGGGCCGTTATGTCCTTCAATATGCCGATTCGTACCATGACCTCGCCTTTCAGCGATTTTTGTACCTTCTCATCGTCGGCCTCCTTGTATCGTCTCAGATAATCCACCAAGTCACGCTCGGCGTCTTGGTATTCCTTGCGGTTGGTGATCTCGCAGGTCACGATCTGCCGTACCTTGTCGGGTAATTGAGTCAGTACCTTGGATTTTTCCCTCCGGAAGAAACAATGCTTCCAGAGCATGAAATTGAGCTCTTTCAAGTTCGAGGCCCCGTGCGGCCCGGAGCAATAGCGGTTCGTGAAATATTTCCAGCCTCCGAGATCGTTCATCCGGTCCATGATAGCGAGTTGGCATATAAGGTCGTTGGGCTTGTTTACGACAGGGGTACCGGTCAACAGGATGATCCACTCTTTCCCGGCGGTGATACCTTTGCAAAACTTGCTTTGTTGGGTAGCTGTTGATTTTACCTTATGGGATTCGTCAATGATCACGCTCTTGAACAACTTGATCGTATTATGGAACTCTACGTCTTTCAGCGTCCATTTCTCCGATTTGTTGATTCGGCGTACGAAATACTTCCGTAGGCTCTCGTAGTTCACGATGAACACATGGTTCATGCCCGTTTGCCAGAAGAATGGCCATGAGGTTCGTACCGAATCGGTCAATACCATGGCTTTCTTGTCCGTGAACTTGTGCCATTCACGTTGCCAGTTGATCTTGACCGTATTGGGGCAGATTACGAGACAGGGGAAAGCATTAGCTTTGTTGATGGTAGCGATGCTCTCTAATGTCTTGCCGAGGCCCATGTCGTCCCCATTGATAAACCGTTTTAGTTGTAAGCCTCGTGCGATTCCTTGCAGTTGATAGGGGTAAGGTTGTATCTTTAGGCCATGATCCTCGTCCAACTCGGGCATGTCCGGTATTTGATAGGCTATGTCCTCGTCGGTCTTAGACTCGTTCCCTCCCCAGTTGACGGGTTCGAAGTGCCTCACGTAATAGGTGAGCTGGTCTAGTTCCGCCTTGCACTTATTGTTGGCCGGGATCATCCACGCTCCGGTAGACTTGTCCCACCAGCGGACGCTGACGGCTGTCTTTAGCTTGTCAACGACCTGCTGGCGGTACCTGTCAAACCTTACCGCGTAGCATTGTCCCTTTTCCGTGTTTTGTAAAGTGATTTGCATAACGGTTGTTTTTATTATTGGTTAGGCGAACTCGTCGAAGGCTTTCACCTCCTCGGCGATCTCCTTGATCTGCTCTTTTTTCTTCCGTCCCCGTTTCTTAGGCTTCTCTTCCTTCTCGCCCGTGATATCCGATTCCTCCGGGGTATCGAAATCGAAGGATTCTTGCTTGATGCCATATTTACCTTCGAACAGATAAGCGTCCACCTCGTAGCTACATCTACCGATGGCCTCTTTCAACTCGGCTCCGTAAAGGTACCCGTCGCCAGACTCGTCCTCGTATTTGGTGAATGGGACGGAGAGGTTAAGGATCTGCCCGCTCTTCAGGAGTTTTTGCGCTTGGATTGATACGCCGGCTGATTCATCATTACCGCCTTTGCTGTATCCGGTGACGATGATATTCTTTAGCTTCTCGTTCAAGTCATCGTCGGAGGGATTGGCGACATTGACCAATGTAGCCTCGTGCATCTCACAGATTTTCACTACGTGTGGCTTAAGCCGGTTCAACGCATACAGTAGATCGGGGTGGATAAACTGCTCCGATTCCTTTAGGATGTTGTTCTTGTAGTTCGCTTCCACGAACTTTTCCGTATACTCCGCCGTGAGCTGGTTGTTCTTGATCTTCACTTTCTGGATCTCGTACACGGGTTGCTCTTTTACTAATTCTTCCATGCTCTTTTAAAATTTAGGATTGTTATAACTCTGAGGCGCTAAGGCCATTTCAGCTTTCGCCTTGCTAATTATCGTGCGACACCATTCCAATTGGTGGGTCGCAGTCCGGTTCAATCTATCACACCAGTCGACTAGGTATTGCTCATCCTTGCACAGGCTGTCGATGATAGCGTTTACGGCCTTTGAGGTCGCTCCGGCCCGTGAAGCGGTTTCCCGTAATGTGTCGAATACTTCCGATTTCTTTTTCACGTTCAGGTGATATTTTGCGTCCGCTAACAGCTTCCCGGTTCGGGCGATATAGACGGCAAGGTCGTTTCCACGTAGGACAGCTTCTTGTACGTCTTCGCTCATTGTGATATTCAGGAAGGCATCTATGGCGGCCAGTTCCTTGGATATCTTGTCTGTCGGTGTGATATTGAGATTCATGATTTTTATTTTAAGATATAATCGTTGCCACAGTTGCCGCAATGATATACGTTGAATGTATTTCCCGTATGCGTCTGTAATTTCTTTACGAGTACGGAAGCTCCGCATATAGGGCATTTCTTTGCCAGCCTGCACTTTAGCCAGTCGATTAGGATTAAAACTAGACTCTTCATACTATTAGCTTATTAGCATCCACCACCGGAAGGCTAGTTCCTCGTATTTCTCTTTCCCTTTCCGGTAGCTCGGATCGTTCCGTCTGATGAAAGCCTTGAACACTTTTTGGTTCTTCTTGGAGATACCATAGATGAAATCTTGACGGCTTCCGGCGATATCCATATACCAGGCACGGGAACGATCCCAATCAAAAAAATCAATCGCCTCGTCAAACTGTTTCTGGGAACTGGCGAAGGTAGTTTTCAAGTCTCCGCCGAATCCGAATGTGGGAAGCCACCAGTCCCATTTGCAACGAGTGTCGAGCGTATATTCAAAGTTGCCGTATTGGAAACGTTGCCCCTTGTTTACCATGAACCGTTGCGTCTCCGCTTTAGCAAGCACTTGCGCCAATAAGGGATCGTGTCGGGCTTCCATACGGAGTGACTTGATCATGGCTTGTGCCAGTTCCCAATCTTCGCTGGAATACAATACGTCATCTACCGTATGTTTGTCATATCTTACCCGTTCGGGTTCTGTCAGCATCGCATCCACCAGACTCCCGAACTTGAACGCCTTCTCCTTATCCCCGTATTGCGTACGGGGATAGAGGAGGTTCTTTAGTTCTGTCAGGTCTGAGTTGCTGACCTCAGACCGTTGGTAATACGTATCTTGCATCTTTTTCCTTGAGTTTTAAGTATTCAATGACTGCGAAGTCAAATTCAAAATCGTAAGTGTTATCCATCAGCCACCGGAACCATTTGCGGCCCTCTTCCGTATCGAGGATCTTTTTTAGGTTACTCGGTGTACGCCTGTATTTCCCGAAGTTTATCCATGAGGACAGATATAGCTTTCTCATATCACTTGGCCGTTATATCATCGACATATTTCACGAATGCGGACTGGATTCGCTCACCGTCCTTATTGGCTGTTTTCTCGCAATAGGAGATCATCTTCTTATGGATCTTCTCAAGATCCTCCATGCTCATGTTGATACCCTCACGCATGAACCACATCTGGTATACCTGCATGAATCCTTGTGGATTGGTGACTTGGATCTTTTTCTTGATCTTCGCCTTGGTAGGGGTAGGAGACATACTGGCGGCACTGAAATCGAAGGCTGCCTGTACTTCCGCGGTGGCTTTCTCTGCCTCCGCCTTGGCTCTCGCTTCCTCTTCCTTGCGCTTGCGTTCCAGTTCGGCCTTTTGACGTTCTTCCGCCTCTTTCCGTTTGCGCTCCTCCTCCAGCCGTGCCGCCTCGATTGCGTTGGTCTTGCGAATTTCCTCTTGCTCCTCCAGTTGTTTCCGGAGGGATGGGAGGCGGTCGACCAAGGATTGTTTCAGTCCCTCGATCTCGAAAGCGTATCGATCGGAATATTCTTTTTTCTTTAGGATGGCTATCTCGTTCTTGATCGCTTTGCGGGTCTCACCGTCCATATAGAATGTCTGTTTGTTATCCACGACGTTTTTCACGAAATCCGTCCATGAGAAACCGGTGCTTGTTTGCGTGATCTGCCGGCATACGTCCCCATACGTGGCTAGGGAGGCACGATTGAAAATCCCGTTCAAGGCGTTGATATGCTTCTCGACGTAGGCGGCGTACGTGGTATCAAGCAAGACCGTTATGTCGGCCCGGTATTGGGCTTTCTCGTTCTCCGCCAACTGTTTTTGCCGGGCCTCTTCCTCACGGCGTTTTTGCTCTTCCAGCTTCTTGGCGGCGTATTTGTTACGCTCCATCTGTAGCAGATAAGGGATGGTTCCCTTGGATTTGGCGTCTATGGAACCCTCTAGTGTCGTGAAACGTTTGGATATGGCCGTTAGCATTTGGGTTAACGGCTTCCGGCGGTTGTTCATGTTCTCTACGGTCTTCTTTGACTTCGCAAGGTATTCTTGTACCGCAGTGTCGATCTCGTCCGTGCCGATACCTCCATTTCCCTCAATCGTGTCCAAGAGGGTTTTCCCTGCGTTCGTGCAAGCTGAGACCGACGCCTCATTGCGGGCGAGAATATCCGGGGCTGTCTGTAAGATGCTAATGACCTCGTTAGCCTTGAAAGGTAAATTGTTATTCTGTGTATCCATGTCGATAAAATTTTGAATGTTGATATTGAACTCTTAAAATCCGGCTTCTTCATCTTCTTGTGATATTTGGGCTGTTATACCAGATACGGGTATCGGTTCCGCTTGCGGTTGCTCTCCGAATCCTTGTAAAGGATTTTCCGATTGGGGCTGGAGGGCTTGCGGTTGCTGTCCGGCTTGATTGGGCTGGATAACGGTTGTTTCTTCCAGTCCGTAGTCGATCTCTTGCGGTTCCTCCTGTGTCTCGAATGAGGAGAACTGTCCCGTGCGTACCTTGGGATATCCGTCGAAAGCGTGCTTGATAAGCTTGCTTTCCAAGAATCCCGGATCAATACCTCCTTCGCTAGAGGTATAAAGGGCATTGGCCTTCCCTTCTTTCTGCCGGGTTTGCGGGTTCCATTTCTGGTTGTTCTTAAAGCTGTACACTTCCAATCGCTTGATATCGCCTTCCATCATCCAGTGCCAGTCCACGGTACCGTCGGAGCGTACGATACGTAAGAAACCACCTATCACCTTGTTGGACTTTCGGGGGCATGCCGCTTGGTAGGTCACGGTCTTTACGCCGTCGATCAACCCGGGGGAGAAGGTATCGCCCTCATAGCAAACCACGGGATTATCCACGTAACGGACTTGTCCGGCACGTTGCCGCATGACTAACTCGCCATATCCGGTGATGGAGAGATAAGCACGTAGTTCGTAGATATCGCTACCGTTGTTATCCTTATAGCCGGTCTTCGTGCTACGGGGAAGAATATAACAGTGCGGTCGTCCTGTCGGGTCAAGTGACAGGCCGTTGACCGCTATATCCAAAAAGCATCCATAGAGGGATAACGGTGTGCATTTTTGCAGTTCCGGCTTGTCTTGTAAGATCTTCCGGAAGTTGAATTTCTCTTTCTCGTAGATTTGCGCTCCTTGGGCGGTACCCCAGATCGCGTTATACATTTGGATGAACTTTTGTTCTACCCTGTTATCTTCCGCTATCATGAGCGGGTTTAGCTGATTCAACTCAGCTACTTTGATCTGAATTAGATTCGACATGATGTTATGTTTTTAAATGTTAGTTACCAATGTTTAGCTATCATGTAAGCCATTGCCGCACATCCGGACGTCGTGATGATATGCAGGAAATGTCCTAGGCAAATAGCCACGATTCCAAGTATGGCGAGCGTTCCGAAAAGGATGTAAAATCCCCACCTCACCGCTTGGGCGAGTTTCCAGTAATCTGTTTTCATACGTCAATGATTTATTAGCAATGCGGTTTACCGTCCGTGAAATAGCGAGTTGGATGGGTATCGTAAACTTCCTTTTGCAACGCCTTGCCAAGGTGCCTTGCTATGTTAATGATTCATTTAATAGTCGTATGGATCCAGGGCGCACTTATACAGGTTTTCCAGCCTGTACTCGATTTTGCCCGGTCGCTTGTAACGTTGTAGCCTACCTTCCGAGACCCATCTTTCCACGTTCTGCCTCCCGAAACGGAGGTGCGCTTCCTTTTGCCCGATAAATTCCCGGGTACCCGCTTGCATCCTTGTGATTTGCCAAGCAAGGTATTCGATCTCGATCTTTCGTAAAGAAGGTATGCTTTGATAGGTGTTTTCGGTTGGCATGGTTATTCGCTTTTAAATAGATTCTTTTCGTTCGCATATCGCATAAACTCCGCCATAGAGTGTATCGAGAGTTTTCGGAACACGTTCTTCCGGTGGTTCTTTACGGTGTGGGACGATATAAAAAGCGCTTCCGCAATCTCTTCGTCTTTCTTGCCATAGTAGCAAAGCTCCATCACCCTAAGTTGACTGTCTGATAATGTGCTGTTGAACTTCGGTTCACAGATTTTCTTAAACCCGTCACATTCTCCTCGTAGAGGGCAGCCGACAAACTCGAATTTGAAATTCCAGTTCTCATCCACGTCTATCATGTTATCGTACAGCCCGAAGTTGCATTTGATAAACCTACGTACAGCCAAGAAATCCCGGTAGCATTTATTCCCGTCGTAACGGGCGTAATACTTGCGGAGTGCCGCAACTCTTCCAAAATCTCAAGGAAACTTTGAATGAAATCCGTATCGGACTCTTTCAACTGGCGTTCCGGCTGTCCCTGCTCTTTGATAGTTACTTCGCCGGAGGGGGTGGTATAGAATTCTATTGCGCGCATACCTTATCCTCCTTTGGGAATAACTCGCTGGCAGGGATGCCAAGTTCTTGTGCAATTACTGTTTGTGCCAATGCGTCCGGTTGGTAGACTCCCGCTACCCAACATCTGACGGCCGATTCAGATCGTTTGGTAATGGTGGCTATCTTTTTGATGAAAGCCTTCTTAGGCGGCGTGTTGTCCATGGAGAAGTAGATCTCTCTGAACGAACGAGCACCAGTCTCATGACCTTGTAGGTTTAATTTTTCCATTTTTGCCTCCTTACATTATTATATATATTCTGTACTTTATATTTTCGCAACTACTATTAATCAATGCAGGTGCAAATATGGAATAAACTTGTGAAACATACAGGTATTTTTGCGAAAATCTAAATAAAAACTTTTGTTTTTCGCAAGTTGTCGTGTAGATATTGTGCGTAACTTCATAAGTATGAATGTAATAGATAACATATTTAAGATAATGGCTCAAAAGGGTATCAAACAACGAACGTTGGCTGATGCTATGGGTATTGATGAGTCCCAAATTTCTGTAATGAAAAGGGGAAATCGCGATTTGAAGATTTCCGAAGTTGAGAATATCGCAAGTTGCTTGGGTGTTTCTATAACAGACTTGTTCACTTGGCCAGAGCGATATGTGCCGGAGCAATCTGCCGGAGAAAAAGGCTTAACTACCCCAAAAGTTATACTGCAATTGGAGTTGGAAGATAGTGATGTGAAAGCTGATGTGATAAAGTTAGCGTTTGGGGATAGGGTGTTAGAAATAAAGAATAGATAGTAATGAAATGGATTTATATAATTGGCTGTATATTAATAGCCATTATTTTCTATGTATTAGGAAATATTGTTCCATACAAAATATTTATTCCAAGCATAGACTGGAGTAAGAATATCTCATCTGGTGAATATTATTACTATTTTATTACAACTTTAGGAACAATAGCTACTGCTGCTGCTGTTTTTGTTGCTTTGTTTGGAGAAAAAATAAAGCAATATATTTCATATCCTAAATTTAAAATTAAACTTCATTCAGATGATATATTGGCAGAGAGGTCTTGTCAAAAATCAAGTAAATATTATAATTATTTGGAAGTTCATAATAAGGGAAATGTATGTGCTCAAAAATGTGAATTGTTTTTAGAAAAAATAGCATCGAAAATAGATGAAGAAATGAAACCTTGTATACATTTTGAAGGATGTGAACAAGCTTACTGGGATTGCGATAAAAAGCAGAAGAAAGTTATAATTCCAAATTCGGGATATAGAATACATCAATTATTTAGTATTGGCCCAAATCAAGATGTTTCAGCTCCAAATGGAGAAGGGACATTATCTAATATCCTTTTAAATATATCAGGAAAGGATATCGCTTATCCTTCCCAATCGAATCACACAATCTATACTATTGATTATTTACTCTATTCTGTATCATGTAAACCATATAGATTTACAGTTGAAATTCGATGGGATGGCAAGTGGGAGGATTTGAAAGATGATATGAGTCAACATATTAAAACAACTATCAAATAATATATCTCTATGAATAAGAATGTAATATTGATTGTGTTCGATGATAATATTGATAATCAAAAGCTTTTACAAGATCGCATAAGAGCAATTGATGATAGTTATATTTGCTTTGATAATTGTGGTATTATAAGTACGATATTATCTCCTAAGGAAGTTTACTTAAGATTATCACGAGATGAATTTTCGGAAGCGCATATTGCTTGTTTTATCTTGGATCTTGGATTTGAAAGATATTGGGGGATGATGCCTACTTCTCTTTGGAGATATTTGGAGCAAAATATGTCTTTTGGCAATTATTCATGTGAAGAAGAAGTGAATAAACTTAATAAAGAACTTATAGAAATGCAAAAACAACTAAGTGAGTCAAAAGTTGAATATAGAAGAATAGAAAATGATTTTCGTAATCTTCAAGGAAGCTATAGATTGGTATGTCAACAGAAGTCTGCTTTGGAACAAGAAGTATCTTTATTAAGACATGATTCAGAAAAATAGTTGTAAGTTTTTTCAGTTAGTTCTCTGGTTTAGGGTTTGCTCCATACGCAGTGAATTAAACGAAAATGTAGGTTTGATGCTGTAACTAAAAAGGATCCTGATAACTTTAGCAATAAAGGATAAGTTTCTTAGTTAATGTTAGCTTATGTTTTTACAAGAAAATAATAACTGAAATATAAATTGTAGACTATGGATAATCTTAAGAATATCGATGATGTCATATTTTGGCGAACAAAGAGTAATATTATACTTACTCAATATGCTATGAAAGATAGAAAAGTGGGACGTTTTGTAAGAGCTCGTTATTATAATAATATTAAATCTTTCACAAGTGATCCGACTGATAGGGATATTATAGAAGAACATCTAATTAGGGAAAAATGGTTGAAAAGATCTGATGACAATAAGCGATCTATATCGATTACAGAAGAAGGTCTCTGTGTGCTTAGGACCGGACTTATTGAAACAGAGGTTAGAGCTATGTTAAATAACTATATTATGGTTGCGTTTTCTATTGCGGCTTTTGTGATTTCTGTATTAGCTTTTATTAGTAAAAATTGAATCATAGATATGAGGAATTGTTGGGTTTCAATATTGGCATTGGTGATGTCTGTTATAGCGCTAATGTTGTCATATCGAGTTGCTCCTATTGATTTTAAGGATTATTGGGGTTTTGTGCTTGGAGTACAAAGCCTATTAGTTACAATATTAATAGGTTGGCAAATATTGAATGTGTTTGAGGTTAAAAGACAAATAGAAGACTTTAATGAAACTATTAGTAAACTAAAAAAAGAGAATGAAAATATAATTCACGACAAAATTAGCGATTATGATCTGACTGTAAGTGCATTGTTTCAACAGTTAGAAGGTATTCGTCAATTTAATAGTGGACATGGGAAAGATGCTTTGGCTTTTTTCATGAAATCTTTAAAGTTGTTGAATGCAGCGTCTGATAAAACTCCTATAGATGGGCTTGTGAGTTACATTTTGGGCATAAAATCCGAAAAGTTATATGTATCTCCAATAAGTAAAGAAGACGTTGATTTATATCTCCAAATTATATCAAATTGTACGTCGGAGAAGAAACCGGAACTTTTGAAATATGTGATGTCTTTGCCTGTGAGTGAAAAAAATGATAACTAAACTATTAAATTGTAGATTATGAAAGAAAATTATGATAGATCAGTTAAGCTTCGCTGTATAACATGCGGTGATGATTCTTCTTTTGAACCTAATGAAGATAGGACATATATAAAATGTACTCGTTGTGGTCGAGAGTATTTTGGAGGTTATGATGAGCTTGTTGAATTGAACCAAGAAGCCATCAATGATGAATTGGAAAGTCTGAAAAATGAAGCACTGGGAGATTTGAAAGCTGATATAAATAAAATGTTTAGAGATGCTTTTAAAGGTAATAAATCAATTAGATTGAAGTGATTTTGGATAACACTTTAGTTAATAGTGCTTTTATTTTTGATTTAAAGGACAGGTTTTTTTTAGTATTATCAGTGCTGCATGCATTTAATAGATGCAACTC
>OLSG01000740.1_pt1 | contig 38913 bp, 35 predicted proteins | sample 1673041 | NCBI WGS metagenome assembly OLSG01 (sample SAMEA3136749, study PRJEB25190) | human gut metagenome | reverse complement strand
GATTTTGCCTTTAGATTTTCTTTTGACTGAGAGTTGATATGTGAAACCATGAGATTCGCTTTTTCTTGACAGTTCAATCCCAGTTTTTTCAAATCTGTTTCTTTAGGACAAATATAACGGATTTTCTTATGCTTTTTTTCTAAACTTCCTTTTTGACCGGATGCCATAGGATCACAATAGAAGACACAAGTTCTTCTTGAACCGTCTTCTTCTTTTTCAAAACCATCTGCATCTATAAATTCACTGCCACGATTCGTTTTTAAGACTTCAACTTCTTTGTAAAATAAATTTTTTCCTAAAATTGTTTCCAAAAGATCAAGTCCTTTTAGCATGGTTTTGATGTTTTTTCTTCATGATATATAATAAACATGAAAGAGTAAGACCGAAATTTAAATGTTTGTATAAAGGGATCGGTAGACCCGTTATTATAGACGGTACCATTTCGACAATGCTGAGATTGTCGTTTTCATTTACATAGTTGATGAAGTCATCATATGTACGTCCTTTAAGATATTTTCTGTCTTCTCTTTTTTTGCATTTGTTTGAAGCTTTTTTCGTAATTCTTCTTTTTGTTTTGATTCTCAAATCAACACCAAGAAGACCAAATTCTCTAAAGATACCATTTTCAATGTAGTTATAGAGAGTTTTTTCTGAAATGTTTAATTCGGGATGATTTGTAATGACCTGATAGGGAGACTCTCCGGCCTTGATGAGAAGGACAACAACATTCGCTAAAGCTTTAAGCTCTTCGTAGGTCATATTGATACCGATTCTAGCATCAACAAGTTCTTTTCTATATTCTTTGTGGGCTAAATCGGCAGAATATCTAAACTTGTCATAGCGGCAATGGTTATATTTGGAACAGCCATTGCAGGCACCAGGAGATCTGTCTCTGCAAAGCAGGACAACCGGAACACACGTGATTGTGAGAACATTCATCCTTATTTGCACATACAGGATTATAAGAAGATTTGTAAGTTTGAACTTTGCGAGATTTATATTATCATACTATAGTTTGGAAAAATATAAAATTATATTTCATCAACGTTTCATAAATGATGTGTATAATATTATTGAAAGTAGTTATAAACGGCTATTGTTTAAAAAATAAAGGAATAAAGGAGGAAAGAATTATGGAAAAAAAAGTATCAAGAGGTGCATTCCTATTACTTACGTTATGTTTGAGCTTAAGTACAGTTGGGTGTAAAAAAAGTAATGAAAGCAATAAAATTAAAGAAGAACAATCAATAAGTTCTGAAGAGAAGGGTATGTCAACTAACGAAAAGGATAAAAATGCAACATTTAAGCCATCAGATTATACTTTAAAAACAAAAAAAGAATATGTTTATGAATATTTAGGTCTTAAATTTAAACTTTCAAATAAATTTAAAAAGTATATGAATGATAAAAAGATAGCGATGTTAGATGATCAAAGTCCTATAGATAAGGAATTAAAATATGCTTTTTTAACTTTTAATAAAATGACTAAAGAGCAAAAAAAAGCAGTTGTTAATAAAAAGGAAGGTGGTTATGAAAAATGGGAAAATGGGCTTAAAAGAATTGGAACTATTGGTATATTTGAAAAAAATACATCAGAAGAAAAAATATCTAAATTGACAAAATGTGATACTCATACTAAAATAGGAGTTTCAAGTGATGGAAAATACGATTGCTATTTTAGCACAAACAGTGGATCTGAAATTAACCTTCTGAATGAATTTAAAAAAACTGAGATTCAAATTATAGAAAAAAAAGAACGTCCTAAAAATGGTTTTGTTCTATCAGAAAAAACTGATTTAGAAAATACAGAAGCATTTAAAAAATAATCAGTTAGGAATTTACGTAAACTATTACCAAAAGACATAAATGGTTAGGATTTTACAAGTAAATATTTTGAGAAGTATGGTAAACGTATTTACAATTTAGCGTAAAGTTTGTGTAAAAGAGATTCCAAATTTAGTTGAGGTTTAGAACGAAATAAAAATTAAGTGTTTTAATATTGTTAGTGTTGTTACAGATAATGGTGAAAACAAGGGATTAATTGTCTTTATTAATATGACTATGACTTACTATGGATATAGTCATGGAGCGACTAGAGTTGAATTGGAGAAGGTAATAAGAATTTGCTTGGAGTGTGTTGGAATTGGATAGAATTAAAAAAATTGAGACATTTAAGTTTGATAAGAATTTGAGAAAATTGAAATATATAATATTGATTGTATTTGTAATAATACTTCCTCTATTTTTAGTTGATATTTTTGTAAGCTTATTAGTCCAATAGGTATGCTTGGACTTTGGGAGCTATTTATTCAGTTATTAGCCCAATTTCAGTATTCAGATATAGACTAGACGAAGAAAAGTGCAGAATGTGAAAAAGTTTGCCAAATGAATATAGATCCAGTTGAAAATTGTAATCATCTAGAATGTATCAGATGTGGACGATACAAAAATGTTTGTCCTGTGGATACATTTAGTTGTGGAATAAAAAAAGAGAGGAGCGTATTAGAAAAGTGATAAAAAATGCAATAGCATACATTACAAGAAAAAAAAATAGAACATTTATTATTTTTGTTATTTTAACAATAGTTCTTTCTTGTTTGTATTCTTGTTTAACAATAATGAAATCAAGCAATGAAATAGAAAAGACTTTATATGAAAGTTCTAATTCTTCAATATCAATAACAAAAAAAGATGGTAAATATTTTAATGTTAATCAATTTAAGGATATTGAAAAATTAAAAGAAATTGAAGAAATAATAATTCAATATGATGGATTAGCAAAACTAAAAGGTGCTAAAGTAGTTAGTGGAGAGCAAAAAATAAATAGAGAAGATTTATCTGATGAATTTAAGAATGTTGTTTCACTCGAAGCTACAAATAATACTAAAAGAAACATTTTATTTAATAGTGAAGTATTTACAATTAAAGAAGGTAAAAATATAGAGAAAAATGATAAAAACTCAATTATTGTTCATGAAGAATTCGCTAAACAAAACAATCTAAAATTAGGTGATGAAGTTGATCTTGAATTACTAGATACTGAAAAAAGTGGAAAAATAAAGAGTCATAAATTTGAAATTATAGGAATATTTTCTGGTAAAAAACAGGAAACATATACAGGTCTATCTTCTGATTTTAGTGAAAATATGGTTTTTGTGGATTATTCAACAAGCCAAGAGATATTAAATAACTTAGAAAATAATAAAATTGCAAATAAAATTTTAATGTATTCTGGTAGTTTAGAATCTACAGACTTAGTCTTAAATAAGTTGAAAGAGCTTAAAATTGATGAATCAATGTATTCCATTGAAAAAGATTCTAATGTATTTGAGGAGTCTTTAGAGTCAGTAAGTGGAATAAAACATATAATAAAAGTAATGACTTATTCTATTATGTTAGGAGGAATGATTGTTCTTTCATTAATCTTGGTTCTATGGTTAAGAGAAAGAATTTATGAAATAGGTATATTTTTATCTATTGGAACATCTAAGATGCAAATTATAATGCAATTTATACTCGAGTTAATATTCATATCGATGCCAAGTATAATATCTTCCTTACTTTTAGGAAATGTGTTACTAAAAGTAATTGTAGATGGATTCATTAACTCAGAGGATTCAATAATTTCCGGTGGAAGTTTAATAAATAATAGTGGTTTTATGTTAAATATAGGATCACTTGGACAAAGTTATTTAATATTAATAAGTATTATTGTTTTATCAGTTGTATTTGCTTCTTCATTAATATTAATCAAGAAGCCTAAAGAAATATTATCAAAAATAAGTTAGGAGAAAATAATGGATATATTAGAAATAAAGAATGTGGCATATAATTATGTAAATTCTAAAGAAAAAATTTTGTCAGAAGTAAATCAAAAATTTGAACTTGGGAAGTTTTATGCGATAGTAGGAAAGTCAGGAACAGGAAAAACTACACTTCTTTCCTTACTTGCTGGACTTGATAAACCTAAAACAGGAAAAATATTGTTTAATAATGAAGATATACAAAAGAAAGGATATAACAATCATAGAAAAAATAATATATCTTTAGTATTTCAAAACTACAATTTAATAGATTATTTAACACCGATTGAAAATATTAGATTAGTAAACAAATCAGCAGATGAAAGTATCTTGTTTGAACTGGGTTTAGATAAAAAACAAATAAAAAGAAATGTTATGAAATTATCTGGTGGACAGCAACAAAGAGTAGCTATTGCTAGAGCATTGGTATCAAATGCGCCAATAATACTAGCTGATGAACCTACTGGTAATTTAGACAGTGTTACTGCTGGAGAAATAATTGCTATATTAAAGACGTTGGCTAAAGACAAAAATAAATGTGTAATAGTTGTAACACATAGTAAGGAAGTAGCAGATTCTGCGGATATCATTTTAGAACTAAGTGGTAAAAATTTGAAAAAAGTAAATAAAATGAATTTGGAGGTTGAATAATGATAAAAAATGCATTTGCTTATGTAACTAGAAAAAGCTTAAAATCATTAATTATTATGTTAGTAATTTTATCTATGTCAGTTTTAAGTTTTATTAGTTTATCTATTAAAGATGCTACGGACAGAGCTTCAAAAGGCACATTGGCTAATATAACAAATAGTTTTTCTATGGAGATAAATAGACAAGTAAATCCAGGAACACCTAGAGGTGGGGGAAATGTAAAAGGTGAAGATATTAAAAAGATATCTCAAACAGATAGTATAGACTCCTATGTAAAAAGAATAAATAGTGTTGCGGATTTAGTCGATTATGATATTATTGAAACTCAAGAGACTCTTGCGAATCAATCTCCTGAAAGAGCGAAAAATTTCAAAAGAACAGTTATGTTAACTGGGGTTAATGACTCATCAAAAGAAACAAAATTTGTATCAGAAGCATATAAATTAGTAGAAGGAAAGCATTTAGAAAATGAAGATAAAAATAAAATATTAATGCATAAAGATTTAGCTAAAAAAAATAATCTTAAAGTTGGAGATAAGATAAAATTAAAATCTAATTTATTTGACGCTGATAATGAAAAAGGTGCAGATGAAACAGTAGAAGTAGAAATTAAAGGTCTATTCGATGGGCATAATAGTGGTGGAGTAAGTGCAGCACAGGAACTATACGAAAATACATTAATCACTGATATTGATACGGCCGCTAAAGTTTATGGTAATACAGAAGATACAGCTGTATATCAAGATGCAACATTCTTTGTAAAAGGTGATAAGAATCTTGATAGTGTGATAAAAGATCTTGGGAAATTAGATATAAATTGGAGAGAATATAATTTGATTAAAAGTTCATCAAATTACCCTGCATTACAACAATCTATATCAGGTATCTACTCAATTTCAAATAAATTATTTGTAGGTTCATTAATTTTTGCAGGAGTTGTAGTTTCATTATTACTATTCTTATGGATGAATGCTAGAAAGAAAGAAATAGCGGTATTACTATCATTAGGTATATCAAAATTAGAAATTTTTGGTCAATTCCTAATTGAGATGATATTTATATCAATCCCCGCATTCGTTGGTTCTTATTTCTTAGCTCAATACACAGCTAGCAAACTTGGAAATAATATATTGAATAAGGTTACTGGTGATATAGCTAAACAAATAGCTCGACAATCTGCATCTAGCCAATTAGGGGGTGGGGCAGAAGCTGAAGGATTTAATAAGACATTATCAAGTTTAGATATAAATGTAGTACCTAAGTTTATAATTTATGTAGTTATATTTATGAGTTTAGTATTGCTTGTTTCATTGATTGTTTCTTCACTCCATACATTAAGAAAAAACCCAAAAGAATTATTAATTGATAATAATTAAAAGTTTTGGTGCTTTGACTTTATGAAATAACATGATATTTTTAAAACGAAGCTAATTAGATTACACGAGGTTTTTTCTATGGAGGAGACCTCATGTTTTTATATGCTCTATTATTGATGTCTTGCCATAGTCCAGATATTTTTTACTTAACATTGGTAACACAATAAACGGTAAACCTACTCAAAAATTAGTGTATTAAAAGAATAGCTGACAACTAATAATAATATTCTTTAATTAAAGCAAGTAATTGATTTAAAAATACATTTAATAAGCTTAAGAATAGAAAAATGACTATGACAAAGATAAATAAGAAAAGACTTAATGAAAAGAGAAAAATTAAAAATAACTATATCTAATTCTTTAATATCCCATAACTTATAAATTGTAAACAGCTAATCCATTAGCGTTAGTTATTATTATGAAAAAGAGCAAACTTCATATAACAGAAAAGGCTCGCTTTTAGTTTTAGTTATTAAAACCGCAAGATTTTGAAAAGCAGTTTCAAATATCATGACATAAAATAAAACCGGTGCTTTCTAGCACCGAAATTTTTTTGACTTTTAAATATCAAATAATATTCTGTATAATATAAGTGTATAGATTTAAGTGGAGGTATATATGAAAATATTAATTGTTGAAGATGATAATATGATCAGAGAGGGAATAAGTGAATATCTTTTGGAATTTGGATATACTGTTATTCAAGCTAAAGATGGAATAGAAGCTTTGTCAAAATTTAATAGCGCTATAAATTTGGTTATCTTAGACATTCAGATACCTTTTATAAATGGTTTAGAAGTGTTGAAAGAAATTAGAAAGAAAAGCAATTTACCAATTCTAATCTTGACTGCATTTAGTGATGAAGAATATAAAATTGATGCATTTACTAATTTAGCAGATGGATATGTAGAAAAGCCATTTTCATTGCCAGTCTTAAAGGTTAGAATAGATTCTTTGATTAAGAAGAATTATGGACATTTAGAGAAGTTTGAATATAAGGATTTATCGGTTAACTTTAATAGCTATACAGCTAAAATAAATGATGAAGAAATAGATGTAAATGCAAAAGAACTAGATGTATTAAAGTGTCTATTGGATAATAATGGACAAGTATTAACTAGAATGCAAATTATTGATTATGTATGGAAAGATAGCGAAGAAATTCCTTACGATCGAGTAATAGACGTATACATAAAAGAACTTAGAAAAAAATTAAAATTAGACTGCATAACCACTATAAGAAATGTGGGATATAAATTGGAGATAAAATGAGAAAATGAAAAAATTAAAGATATTTCCCAAAATGTTCATACAAATATTTTCTGTTCTTGGAATAATAATTATATTAGTTCATTTATTAGTTTTCTTTATTTTTCCTAAAACATATTTGGAGACCAGAAAAGAAGAGGTCTATAGTAAAGCAAATGAAATTTCTAATATTATGAATGGAAAAGAAATAAAATATATAGAACAAACCTTGGAACTTTATTCTAAAAGTAGCGAAATAAAGGCATTTATAAAAGAAAGAAATAATAATAATAATGAAATAAAAATCAAAGATAATATAGATGCTAATTTAGAAAGTAATAGTAATTCTTTGATAATTGAAGAAAGAGAAATAAAGCTTAATAATGGTAAAAAAACATATCTACAATTTGTCTCTACAGCCGATATGCAAAAAGATGCAAAAGATTTAAGTCTTAAATTTTTACCATATTCTTTGTTAGTATCAATTTTATTTTCTTCTATTATTTCTTTAATTTATGCAAAATTAATAAAAAACAATATACAAGAAATACAAATTGTTACTGATAAAATGATGAAACTTGATAAAAAAATACGTCTAAAAGTTAGCTCTAATGATGAAGTTGGAGAATTAAAACAACAAATTAATGATTTGTATTCTACTTTATTAAGAACAATTGACGATTTAGAATTTAAAAATAAAGAAATTTTAAAATTAGAAAAGTTAAAATATGACTTTTTTAAAGGTGCATCCCATGAACTTAAAACTCCTCTTGCTAGTCTTAAAATAATACTGGAAAACATGAAATACAATATTGGAAAATATAAAGAAAAAGATATTTATATTAATGAATGCATTGAAATCGTTGATAGTTTAACAAAAAATATTTCTCAAATATTATCAGTTCATTCTATAGAAAATTTGAATAATGATGAAGAATATTTGAAAATAAATGATACATTAGAAGATGTATTAAAAAAGTATGAAATATTAGCACATCAAAAGAAAATAACTGTCAATAATTATATATTAGATGAGAATGTTTATATAGGAAAAACAGCTTTAAAGATTATTTTATCTAATTTGATTAGTAATGCGGTAAAATATACTGATGTAAATGGGGTAATTAATATTGGGATGGTTAATGATTGGTTATATATAGAAAATTCATACGGTAACAATAAAATTTCGAATATGGATGAAATATTTGATGTTAAATTTGATTTAAATAAGGAAAATAGTAATGGATTAGGTTTATATATTGTAAGTAATATTCTGAATAATTACAATATAGAATATAAAGCATTGCAGGATGAAGAATTTTTTATCTTTAAAATTAAAATTATATCTTAAGTAAGATATAATTTTTTAATAGTTATTGAAAAATAGAGATTTATTATTAATTGTGGAAATAAAAACTTTTTTCTTATTGAAAGTGAAAAGAAAATAATTGATAAATGATTATTCCACTCTAATTGATCACTTATTCCGATGGGGTTGATCGATCATTACGATGAACCTGACCATCTAAAAGTTTTGGTTATTAGATATCAGCTAAAGCACTTATACAAAAGTTTACTAAGCTATCCTGTACTAATAAATTGAGAACATAGACTTGCTGAGTTGAATGTTACGCTAGAAAAGTCCATTCAATACGTTGAATAAGTCCACTTTACCAAAATATTGAATATGTTTATAAAGTCAAAAGGATTTAATATATTCTTCTTGCAATAATTTCTATATTAAAATTTGAGAGGGACTGTTTATTTTGGTATTCTCAAAAAATTAAATAGATAAATAAAAAATATGGGAAAAAATGCATAAAATTGTATGCTATCATACCATCAAGTTATAAATAGATGTATTCAAAATATTATAGCATTTATTGTAGCTTAGGTAAGCTAAACTTAATCGGTTCAGTTTGCTATCTAAAGCAGTTAATTATTAATGAATAGGTACAAGCTCGTTTTTTAATACTTCTTTAAATTTCTATTACATATAAACCTTATTCATTAAAAATATTTATAGGAGGTGATACAACACAAAATAATGAAAGCTTTTAGATTTTAATAGCAATCTAAAAAGCTACCACTCTATAAAACTTAATATTATAAATCGCTTGTTAATCTTAGATAGAGGGTAGACTTATAAGTTAATATTCTAAAAGTTAAAAATAAGATTATTGTTAAAGATATCTAGATAAAAATCAATTTTGGTACATTGCACAATTATAGATATTATAATCCATTTAATGATCCTAGCTCTTAAATTTATAGACAGGTAGCATTCTCTAATAAACATTAAGTGTTTAAATAACAATTCTTATTTAATATTGAGTAGTTGTAAAAAAAGAATTTAAGTAGAATGAATAAATTTATAAAAGAAATAATAGGGTGTATCTATGAGAATATGATATTAGGTATTTTCATTTTAATAATAACTTCCCAAAAAATATTAAAACCTCATAAAAAAGATAATTTTACTGTAAATCATTTCTATACATGCTTAATCATTATATTTTATGCACACATAAATACGTACTTTTATAAATTGGTAACTTAATTCTAAGTAGTTTAAAGAATTATAACTTTTGATCAAAAATAAAATTCATTCTCCCAAATGAAAAACGTAACAATTCCGAATCAAATTTTATAATTCTTTTTTTCATTTATATAATAAGGAGGCATTTATGATTCATTCAGAAAAGATTTTGTAGATAAAAAAATGAATAATAAATTAATTTGTTTTAATAATGTTTCAGATGATTATTTATTTTTTTATGATATAAAAAAAGATTCTTTTTGTGCTACAAAAAGAAATAAAAAACATATCGAAGATGACCATGTCTTTTTATATGATTATAAAAGTATAAAAGAAAAAATATATTTTAAGGATAGAAATATAATTGATGATTTATATAACAAAATCATTCGTAATGAAATTCATTCATTTCAAGTATCCTTTAGAATCGTTCATGAAAATCAAATGGAATGGTATGAATGTCAAGGAAATAAAATAGACCAAAAAGAAATTGTTTTGGGAACTATTTATGAAAAAAATAAGTTTAAAATAAAAGAATATATTGGTGTTGAAAACTTATTTGATTCTTTTAAATTAAATAATGCAAGATTTGCTTTGATGATGAAAGTAGATCAGTATGATGAAATTCATTTTACGACTTACTATAAATATGGTGACTTTGTAAAAAGTAGTATAAAAAAATGTATTATTTCTTCTTTGAAAAAGAAACAAAAATATATTGAATTGGATTCATGGAATTTTTTAATTATTGATTTAGAAGGGAACGCAGAAGATGCAAAGAATCTTTTTCAATGTATTACCAATTCAATAAATCAGTTATTAAATGGTAATAAACAAAAAATCTATTTTTCAATAGCTGCAGGAGCTATTGAATTGAGTAAAGAATTTTATTCTTATGATGGAGTGTTAGAGTGTTTGAATTTTTCTTTAAATCGTGCAGAGGGATTTAATGGAAATAAGTTCTATCTATTTGATATGCAACACTATATAAGAATAAAAAGAAAAGAAGAAATATTAAAACATATTTATTGGGCTATTAATCATGATTTTGAAGGTTTCGAACTTTATTATCAGCCAATTATTGATACAAATACAAAATCAATAATAACTTTAGAAGCACTATTGAGATTAAAAATGAAAGATGAGTACGTTCAACCGAAAGAATTTATTTCTTTACTTGAACAAACACACTTAATTCTTCCTGTGGTAAGATGGGTTTTAAAAACAGCTATGGAAAGTTGGAAAGAATTGCAACAATTGATTCCAGGTCTAAAAATGAATGTGAATATGTCATTTGTGCAAGTAAATCAAAATAATAGTGTTCAAATGATTATAGATATTATAAAAGAAATAGATACAACTTTATTAGGGATAGAAATAACAGAAACAGGAGAATTAAATTCAAATCAATATTATAATTTTTGTATAGGGCTAGAAAAAGGGAAAATAGCACTTATATTAGATGATTACGGATCTGGATTTTCAAATGTACATCGTTTAGCAACGGCAAAACCACAATATTTAAAAATTGATCATTCATTTACAAAACAGATTATAAAATCGGATTATTATCGAAAAAAATTAAAAAATACTATTACAATGGCGCATGATTTAGGTCTATTGATTTGCATAGAGGGAATTGAAGAAAGTGTTGGATATGATGTAATTAAATCTTTAGGCGCTGATTATATGCAAGGTTATTTATTTGCAAGACCAATGGATAAGCATTCTTTTATAAAAAATCATAAAAGAATGAGCGAAAATTTCTTAAATAACTAAAAGAAGATATATAGGGGGAAATATGAATTTAGATTTTTTAAAAAAGATAACAGGGGGACTATTCTTATTAACAACAGAATTTAACGGTATAAAGAATGGTTGTATTATTAATAATTGTATGGAGGTTTCAACAAATCCATCATGTATTTCTATATCGGTTATGAAAAATAGTTATACAAATGAATTGATAGAAAAAAGCAAAAAATTTGCGATTAGTATTTTAAATAAAGATGTATCAAGTGAAATGGTAAAGAAGTTTGAACTTTTTTCAGGAAGAAAAAATGATAAGTTTCAAAATATTTCAACAGTTATGGATAAAAATAATGTTCCTTATGTAACAAAAAATGTAAGCACTGTCATAAGTGCTAATGTAATCAGTAAATTTGATTTAGGGACACATACACTCTTTATTGCGCAAGTTATTGATATCAATGATATCAATAATAGTAAGCCTATTACATATGATGAATATCAAAAAAATGTGGTATTAAAAGAAAAAAATAAAGCATCATCTCAACATATTGTGGGATGGAAATGTCGAAGATGTGGTTATGTACATATTGGTGAAATACTTCCTAATAATTTTATTTGTCCTTTATGTGGCCGAGGGAAGGGTGACTTTGATCCTATATTTAAAGAGGAAATAGAAAATTGAATTTAGTAGTATATTATCAAAGTAATGGAAAAGTAGTAAATCATAAGTATTATATTGAAGTGATTGATCATGATAGTTGTTCATCTGTTAAATTTGATCTAATTACAAAAAGATTTATATTCTTTGAAAAAAGAAGAATAAGAAAAAGAGTTTATATGGAATTAAATAAATCAAAGTTACTTTTAGAAAGTATGGATTTTAAGTTATCATGTAATGAAAAATTACAATTTTCTGTATTAAAAATATCACAAAATTCCTCAAAGTTTTAAAAATATAGTAGGGGTATTAAATGAGAGATGAATGTGGTCTTAGAAAGTTAAAAATCATATAAAAACAGCTGTGAAGAGTAAATTTTTTCTAGCTAAAAAATATGATAAAATAGTAGTGAAAAGGGAGAATATGGGGAACCATGTTCTCTTATTTTTTTAGAAAATAAAAAAATAGGGAGCTGATGACTATGAAACTAGAAAAAGTAAACGACTCACAGAAAAGAATTACAGAGCTTTTAAGGAACTTCTAAAAATTATCAAGCACTATTTTCCAAATTTCAATAAGTTGCTTTCTTCAGTAAGTGATCCAAGACACAAAAGCTATATAACCTATACACAAGAAGAAATTCTTTTCTTTAGAATATTGAGCTACTGCTATCATTTTAAAAGCATGAGGGAAATTACAAGAGAACTCAATAATGATCATGGCATTCAAACAAGCAGATTACTTTTTGGCGATGAACTGGAAGAAGTTCCTCATGGTGATACGATAAACAGTTATCTTGAAGAGGTCAGCATTGATCAATTAAGACACATACTTCGAGAAATGCTGAGAGAGTTGATGAAGAAAAATTTTTTGATGGATTTAAAATAAACAACAGGTATTATCATATGATAATAGATGGAGTGGAAATATTTTCATTTAAAAACAAAAAAATAGAGAGCAGTATAAAGAAAGAACATGTAGATGGTCTAAGATATTATACGATGATGCTGGTAGCGGTCATTGAAAGGAACAATATAGTCATACCAATAGAATTTGAGCCGATAGAAAACGAAGGTTTGAAATATGGCAAACAGGACTGTGAACATGAAGCAGCTAAAAGATTGATGAAAAGAATAAAACCATTTTAAAAGAATGGAAATATGTGTTTCAGGAGATGCACTTTATTTTAGTGAGCCAATGTTGAAAGAAATAAAAGAAAAGAATTGGAAATATATCGTCACATATAAAGAAGGTCGTGCACAAAGCGTAGCAGAATACTATAATATGGAACATGCATACAGCTATCATGAAAATGCAGTAAAAGGACACTTTATCTTACTGACGATTGCACATATAATCATGCAGCTGATGGAGATGCATGAAAGGAACATAGGAATATTTGAAACGATACATAAAATATCGCAAAGAATAAAAGAAGCACTTAGGACACAACCCCTAAGTGCAAGCGATGTATTGGATATATCCACGTCGTTTCATTTAAGCAGAATATCCCTGTAGATATTATAACATGACTACCTTGAAAAGTGTGAAAAAAGATAAAAAATTCGTAGGTACTTTTTGAACAAAAAAAGGACATTGAATATGTCATATCATAAAAGTTGAAGAGATTATTATAAATCACAATAAAAAATGCTTAAAATTAAAAATTTACTCTTCATTGCTGATACAAAAAGAATCATTCTTGACAGGGGGGTACACTTTACAATAAAATTAATAATAGAGATTATTGATTGTATCAGTTTTTTTCATAGAAACTTACCATTTTTTTAAATCATTTCACGTGTTCTCAAATATATAGGTAGGTGTCAAAGTAAACAATAAATTAAATATTTTGCATATACAAATTTATATACAATTTTTATTGAATTCCTACTTATTTTGTAAGAAATATAAATGCTGTTTGTTAGATAGAAGATAATGAATCGGAGTGCATATAGAAAGTGAAACAATAACAAATCATTGTCTTGTTAATTTAATAAATAATTGTAAAATAAAGAAGGAATATTAAAAATATAGAGAACACACCTTAGTAGAAAAAATATCTATGTTGATAAGAATTTAACTGAACTAGAGAAAAGTAGGTTTTTATATGATCTGTACCTGTTTTTATTAATGGTAATGAAACCTTTATGTAAAGCAACAGACAATACAATCGACAAAGAGTATTTTTTATAGATTTATGAGACAGATAAACTTAAGTTTATAAGTCTATTTGCTTTCGGTAAAGGAGATAAATGCATGAGAAAAAAATCAAAGAAAATAATAAGTAGTATTTTAGGTTTAGTTGTGTTGTTTCAAATGGTATGTCCAGTTTCTTCCTATGCAGTAGAAAATGGTGGACAAGAAACGACGAATGAAAGCTTAGTGATGGATGAAAACACTGGTAAAGACGAAGATAACAGTGCTCAGGACTCTTCAAAAGATGAAGAAAATATCGTTGTTATGGCTGCTCACGAAAGCGAAGACTATAAATATCTTTCTGATTTAGATTATATTACAGAAAATAATTGGTCTTATGCAGGATGGGGAGAAATCAAAAAAGACAAGAATATTGAAAATGGACAAATCAGTTTACTTGTTGATGGAACAAGGATCTATTTCAATAAAGGTATGGGAGCGCATGCTTCTTCACAACTTACCTATGATGTTTCTGGTTTTTCAGGTACATATACCCGATTTGTTTCTAAAATGGGAGTCGATGCTTCTAAAAATGGTCTAGGAGAAGTTTGGTTTAGAATTTCTGCTTCAAAGGATGGAACAAATTGGGATGAACTTTATAAATCAAATACAGTAACTTCAAAAGACAATGCCTTAGATGTAGATTTAAATATTAAAGATTATAAATATTTAAGATTATATGCAGATAAAAATGGCTCAAATGCAGTAGATCATGCTGTTTATGCAGATTCGCGAATTGTAAAAGAAAACTATGATCTTTCATCAGAACTTTTTGATGATATTAAAAAGGTATCTTACTATGATGAAATTCTTTCTAAAAATACAGTAGAAGAAAACTATAATAATCATTTCGATACAGTATTAAAAAGAGAATTTGTCAATCGCATGGGTTATTGGAATTTACAAAACAGTATCAAAGACGATGATACTGGTGAAGCTAAAGAAGCTATTAAATGGATTTTTAATGACCAAAAAAACTTACAACTATTTATTGAAACTGGAAATGTAGGAGATTCTTTAAAATGTGTTAGTCTATTAAAAGAATTATATAGTAAGCACAAAGATGATCTTAATGATCAAACAGAAGGTGATGTTTATAAAAAGATGATGATTGCCTTAGCAATTGCTTATAGCACAGATAAAAACGGTTCACCGTTGAGTTTCAATATGCAACCGAATTCTTATGATGCTTTAAAAAGATATGAAATTATAAAAGATCTATACGATTCAGGTCTGTTTGCTAGAAAAGATGAATTTAGTACATACAACATGGAACTTATTCGAATGGTAATGAATGATTCTATTAGTAATGATGAAATCTATTGGTTAAGACATTACTCACAATCACGTCATGGAACGGATCTCAATAAAGCTCTAAACCCTTATAATTATATGCGTTATGTTTCACCAAACTATGCTCAAGATAAATTTTATGATGCAAACAATAAAGAAACATATGATACGAAGTATCAATTAAGTAAATATAACATTCCTTATGGATTAAATAGTGATGGAACAAAGACATCAAGAACATGGATGGTTATGGAAGCTGGAGGTATTTGTTGGAATATTTCAAGATTAGGACAAAACTTAAATCGTGTTTATGGAATACCAACAGTAGGTATCTATCAACCAGCTCATGAATCTTATTTTACTTATTCACAAAATAGTGATGGTAAAGGTATCTGGAGTATTGGAAACAATATTTTTGGTTGGGGACAAAGTTCGTCAAAATGGTATGGTGGAAATGGAACACGTTTATTATTAAATTGGAATAATAAATCATTTACACGTCCACATATGGGATTAAAGGTTGATCTAGGTAATGGAGTGAAATCGGATGTAGGAAATAACGGTGGATATCAATTATTAGGACAAGCTGCTTTAAATAACTATGAAGCTTATCAAAAATCACTTTATTATAACTTAATTGCTAATTCTTATGAAAGTGCAACAATAAAAGAAGAAGTTTATAATAAAGCACTAGAAGTTTTAGATATCAATTTAGACAGTTTTGAAGCAATACTTAATCTTTATAAACAAAAAGGTGATCAAGTAACAAGTGCAAATTGGTTAGAATTCGCTAAAAGAGTGATTTCAACATATACCTACTATCCAATGGCTATGACAGATTTATTAAGAGTGATTAATCCTTATTTGAATAGAGAAGATACACTAGAAGTTGATATGTTAAAAACAGAAGCTTTGAATAAAGCTTTAAATGCGACAGATGATGAGGTATTACAATCAGGAGCATGTAGAGAAATTGCCCGTGCACTCCTAGGCAGTGACAAAGTCGATTTAGCTTCATTCTCTTTTGATGGAGAAAATGCGGGTAAGATCGTTATGAATTCAAAATATGATGATTATGATTTCCAAGTCCAATATAGTTTGGATGGGGGAAATACTTGGGAAACCTCATTAGAACATAAAATAGTTTTATCTAAAAAACAAATCGAAAGTATTACTGCTGATAATGATATCCAAGTTAAAATATCAGGATCAAATCAAATATTTACGATTGATATTTTAAAAGGTGAAAATATTTCTTCAAAAACACTTGCGATGAATGATGATGAAGATTCCTTTGTTGGAAAAATAGAATTTTTAGAATATAGTATAGACAATGGAAAAACATGGAAGGCTTTTGATAGTGATACGAGAATTACAGGAAATCAAAAAGTGCTTGCTCGATACAGAGCACATGGGGTGTATTTAAGTGGAGATAGTACAGAATATAACTTTACTGAAAATAACGATAAAGAGAAAAAATATGTTTACGTTAAAGATATTTCTTACGTATCTTCTGGAAGTTCTCAAAGTGGATATGCTGCAAAAAATATGATCGATGCCAGTCCATTTACAACATGGCATACAACGTGGGGACAAGTTGCTAAAGATAAAACCTATGTCGTAAGCTTTAATGAAGTAAAATATTTATCACAAATTACCTATGATCCTGCCGATGGTGTCAATGGTCGAATCAAATCAGCAAAGGTTTATGTTAGTCTAGATGGGCAAGAGTGGACCTTAGCGGGAGAAAAAACAAATATGGCAAATAACACCGCCAGAAAAGAACTTGTTTTAGATGAATCTCTTCCAGCAAAATTTGTGAAAATCGAAGCAACGGAAACTTATGGAAACCACGAAGGACCAAATAAATATGTAAGTGGAAGAAGATTCAATTATTATGAAGATACAACAAAAATATATAAAGGTCCAAGTATCGAATATTCAGTAACTTCACTTACTAATAAAGATGTTGTAGCGACTTTACAACTTCCTTCAGGATTTAAAGCTGTTGGTGAAAGTACATATATATTTGATAAAAATGGTGAACATACATTCACTTATAAAGATTTAAATAATAAAGAAAAAACCATCGAAGCCAAAGTTTCATGGATCGATAAAGAAGTTCCAACTGCAACAGTAGAATATGATATTACAGAAAAAACAGAATTTGCGGTGAAAGCAACTTTAAAAGATTTTTCAAAAGAAAATGTAAAAGTGCTTAATGGTGATGAAAATGGTAGTCATACTTTTACAAAAAATGGCGAATTTACTTTTATGATTCAAGATGAAGCAGGTAATATTGGTTATGTTACCGCAAAAGTAACATGGATTACAGCTAAAGATACTGAGGTGGATGATGATTTATATGTTAAATCAGATGATTATGTTGTTAAAGATGATGTAATTAAAAATATTGATGCAAATACTTCATTAGAAGAATTAAAATCAAAATTAAATACAAATGCGAAACAATTCAAACTTATTAAAAATGGTCAAGAAGTTGATATAATTTCAACAGGAACAATTCTTGTTCTTGATAATGATAGAAGTTATACATTAGTTGTAACTGGAGATATTAATGGTGATAGTTTTCATAATCAATTAGATCTAACTCTTTTAATTAATCACTTGTTAGATCGTACTTTGATTCAAAATGAAATAGAATCAATGGCATCGGATATGAATGATGATGGTGAAATTGATATTGTCGATCTTTCAATAATGAACAAGAAAACACTTAATTAGTGGTAAAAGAAGGAGAAAAAGATGAAAAGAAAAATTATCTCAGTTATAACAACTTTTGTATTAATACTATCTTCTCATTTTTCAATGATTTACGCATTGGATAAACCTCATTTAAATTTAAATGAAAAAGAAGATTCAGTAGAAGTAACACTGAATCTTCCCAAAGTAGAAAATGGATTAGATGCTTTCTCTGGTAAAATTGATTATGATCAAAATAAATTAGAACTGGTTAAAGTAAAACAGGTATCAAAAAAATTAAAAACACCAGAGTATAATGAAAATAACGGAAAATTTATTTTATTGATCAATTCTAAAACCATTAATGAATCAGTTGATGCAGTATGCTTTACATTTAAAGTTAAGAAAAATGTTAAAGGGGATACAACGGTAAAAGTAACTAAATTAACAGGAGCTACTTCAAAAAATCAAAAGATTAATTTAGATGATGTACAAACTGTTTTTACAACAGACAAGAAAGAAAACAATTCCAATACGGGTAACGGTTCTAATAGTTCAGATACATCTAAAGACAATGATTCAAAAAATGATACGAATAAATCAAATACAACCACTAAACCAAATGATTCTCATAAAAATAGTGATGAGAAAAACACAAGTAAACAAAATAAGGTTAGTTCAGATGATAGTTTAAGTAAAAAGGAGACAAAAAAAGAAATTATTTCAGCAAATAAAACGAATCAAAAATCATCAGTAAATGAAGCAACAAAAAAAGATACCGATGCTAATAAAACAACATCTTCAGAAGATAAAACTTCTCCAAATGAAGATGAAACAAGCGTTTTACAAGATGACAGTAAACAAAAAAAGGAAAAAGGAAATAAAAAAATATTAATGGAAAACTGATCGTTGAAAAAAAAGAGCAAATCTATCCAAAAATCTTGATAGTCGTTGCACTTTTGATTTTATTGTTACTACTAAAATTAAGAAAGAAAAAATAGATAAAAGAAAGGGTAACCAAATAATTTAGAGGATAAGCCAAATTATTTAGGGTACAACTTTAAGGGTGATTAAGAAAACTCTGTTGAAAGTTAGGGGTTCTTTAGGTAGCTAACCTAAAATACTAAAATAAAATTTATGAAAAAGAGAGCAAATAAGGAATGTAACTGTTGGCACCTTCTATTTTGTCATAGCCGTTAGTTCCATAATAATTTTGCTTATATGTACGATTGAGTCTTTCTTCAATCTGTTTGAATGGTCTATATTTTTGGCTTTATGAAATAACATGATATTTTTGAAATAGAACTAATGAACAACCATGAGGCAAATCTCAAATGAGACACCTCATGGTTTTATATTGCCTAAAAATCTACATGTCTGAGTTCGAAAAGTTTATCTAGGATATCATAGTTTTTCAAAGCTATATTCTTTATGCCTTCCAACTCTTTGTTTAGGGCCTGTATTTTTAAATCAATTTCATCTAGCGTTATATTACAGTTTTCATTAAACGCCTGATAATCTTCATCTACAATCACTGCATATTTTTTCATGTTTTCCAATAAGCAGAGCATGAGTCTTGCCGCATGCGGCACAAATAATACGCTGAATGGAAACTTTGATTTTTCTTCCAAGAAAATCATAGCAGCGAGAATAGGAAGAATGCATATGCCAGTTATGACTGCCACAGGTGCATTCAATAGAAGATAAAGAAAATGAAAAAAGGAAATCAGAATATAGTTTTCTGAATTTGATAAGAGCATCAAAATCATTTTTAGCTTTGGAAGTATTGAGTTTTATAGAGTAATCAGTTATTATAATCATGTCTTTAACGAGAGCTGATACACCATTGACATAGTTTATGATGGTCTGGTGAGAAATACGCACACCATGTATCTGTTTCATGATGAGAGCTGTTTTTCTGGCACCAAGGCCATAATTGACGTAATACGTCAGAATAAGACCAAGAACTTTATGATCAAAATGAATTCTTAAATATTGAATCCTGTATTTAAAGATTGAGATGTCTTTTTAAGAGGGTCCATATCAAATTTGAACTCACGATAATGATATCTGAGACGATACTGATTGCCAGAAGTAAGAAGAGAATCCCTGTCATCACTATCTAAAATTTCTTTATTATGTTTGTAATAGGGACAGTCTTGATTCATGCAGACATAAACAAAATAGCCATTGCGATCATGGTGTAAAGTAAGTTTTCGTTTGCAGTGAGGACAGTAGATACCAATATCATATTTAATTGTCGTTTTAACGGTAAAAGTATTCCTGCAAGCTTTGCATTGATATTGACCTTTGCCTTTATTGTTGTCGTAAATATATTCTTTAGGAGCACCACAATAAGGACATACACCATCAAATGTAAAAGATTTGGGATTTCTTCGTCTAACAGGCCCAATATTCTTTTCATTGATGATGTCTTCAAAAGAAAGCTGTTCAACCAGTTCGTTTTTGAATAGAGGCGGTTCATCGACCTTGAAATCAGCATAGGAAATTTGGACATCTTTGTTTTTAGAAGATTTAAGATGAGAGATTTCTTTTTTGGTAACAGGATTGATATTGTCTTCAAAGAACTTGTTGGGTCAGTTAATATGTTCAGAGGCCTCATCAAGATGATAGATAAAATCAATATCGTTCAAATGATCAGAAATAGAGTTAGGGATCCTGTTTAAGAGGTTTAAAGGTTGAAAATATTGAGAGAATTTAAAATTTTGTTTAGAAGAAGATTCAATAGAATCAATTAAATGTGTTATACTTTGCATGATGAAATATCCTTTCGTTAGATTTTGATTAGCACTTAAAAGTATAACAAGGAATTTCATCTTCTTTAGTATAAACGAAAAAAGATGATTACTAAGATATACTCAGTAATCATTTTACTGTTAATATAGATAAATTGGAAGGTAGTGTATTTACGCTATTAATATAGATTTTTGACCTACCAAAATAAAAAGGAAAGTGTTATATGAAAAATCATGTAAAAGTGAAGATTGATGGAATATTAAATAATAGTTTATTTAAGATTACAATGATTGTTCTATGTTGTTTGATATTGTCTACTTCTATTATTAGAACGGATAATTTTATAAATTGTATGTTTAATGGGTTAGTCATTTTTGCTTTATTAATAAATATCTATCATTTACCAATAGTAAATGATTATATAAAGAAGTGCAAAAAGAAATGTGGACTTATAATATTATTAATAGGATGTATTGTTTTTGGTTTTTGGTATTATTTTGAAATTGGTGGATTAGTGGGTTTTACGATCATTTGTATTTCCTTTTATTTGATTATATGGGGTATATTAAATACTTTTAGAATTAAAGAATTGTTTTACATGTTGTTAAATCTTATATAGATCTAACAATTTTTTTATATGTTGGTGTACATAATTTTCTATGTGCAACTCATTTATGTTTTGTTATAATAGGGCAGAAGGTGGTGATTTTATGCCAGTTGGCGTTCTAACAAATATCTGTGCTGTCTTTATTGGCACATTTATTGGAGGATTTATTAAAAAAATATTACCAAAACATCTTATTGAAGAACTTCCAAAAGTATTTGGGATTTGTTCAGTAACGATTGGGATTACTTCTATTTTAAATGTAAAAACATTACCTATGGTTATTATGGCTATTATTTTAGGTTTTGTTATTGGAGAACTTTGTCATCTTTATGATCATGTTCATCATATTTTTGCCTATTTGCTTGATAGGTTGCCTTTTAGTATAGAAGGTAATCAAGAAGAATATATGCAACTCTATTTATTAGTTGTTTTAATGTTTTCTATGTCAGGAATGGGTTTATTTGGAGCTTTGACTGAAGGAATGTCAGGGGATGCTTCTGTTTTAATTTCTAAATCTGTTTTAGATTTTTTCACAGCTATTTTATTTGGGGCAGCTTTAGGTTATGCTCAAAGTTTGATTTGCGTTCCACAACTTATTATTTTACTCGCTTGTTTTTTCCTTGCTAAAGCAATCTTACCATTTGTAAATGCAACAATGATTGCAGATTTTAAAGCGTGTGGGGGTGTTATTACGATGATTACTGGTCTAACTGTTTCTAAAATACTTGATGTACGTGCGATGAATCTTGTACCAGCCCTTATTTTAGTAATACCTTTTGTAGGAATTTATGCAATGTTATAGGATGGATTATGTTAAAGAAAGTAACTTTAAAAGATTTAGATCTTATTGATTCTATTGAAAAAACATGTTTTCCTAGTCAAGAGGCAGCAAGTAAGGATTCTTTAAAAGGACGTTTAGAAGTTTATCCAGAAGGCTTTTATCTTTACTATGTAGATGAAACACCTATTGGATATATCGGTGGTTTAAAAAACAATCAATGTGAATTACCAGATGAAATGTATGAAAATGCTTCTTTGCATCATCCAAATGGTGATTATCAACTTATTTTTTCAGTCTGTATCTTGCCGGATTATCGTCATAAGGGTTATGCAAGAAAGATGGTTAAAGAATACGTTTCTTTAAAAGAAAATGAAGTAAATGGATTTGTTTTAACATGTAAAGATCATTTGATTCCTTTTTATGAAAGCTGTGGCTTTCGTTTTAAAGGAGTTTCAAAATCTGTTCATGGAAATGCTAAATGGAATGATATGGTAAGAATAAATGAAAGAGAAAGATAGTATTTCTCTTTTTTTGTACTATTTAGCCAATGACTAAAATACTATTTCGTTTTACAATGATAAAAAGGAGAAATTGTATGGATGAATGTTTAGAAATAGTGTATCAAGCAGGATTTTTATATAAACATAAGGAAATTTATGGAAATGAAGAATTAGAAGTTTTAGAAAGAGCTAAAGATTTAAAACGAATGAATTATAGTTTATTTGAAAATTGTGAATTAAATAAAAGTTTTTTATTTTATAAAGTATGTGAGGTTTTAGAAAAAAAGAATAACCAAATGGATCTATTGACAACGGGTTGGTTGAATACTATTTTAGGTAAAAAAGAAAAAGGAATTCAAAAAGAACTTGAGGTTGATGATTGGGATGATTGTTATTTGTCTTATGAATATACTTTTCTTTCAATTGTAGAAGTTTATTGTATGACACATACAAGAAAACAGTTGGATGCTTTTTTAGAAGATGTTTCAATTGAAATGTTATATCAATTACAAGGAATAGAATTAATGATTAAAGAATATCAAAGTCATTGTAAAGAAATACAGTATGAAAATCTTAAAAATATTTTGGTTGATTTATTTAGTGATGGATTACATAAAGTAGAAATGGAATATCCTGAAGAAGTTTATGAAATTATTAGAAATTGTTTGGAATTAAAGTCTTTTATTTTACCTTTTTATTTACTTTGTTTTTGTTATCAAAAAGATTTTAATAAAGAGTGGAAAGCTGTAAAGAATTTAATTGATCGAAATTATTTAAAAGAAGAAATAGAAATAATTCCCTATATAAGTACAAAGGATTATTTTCAATTAGAAGAAGGAAAAGATCTTTATTATAAAGAAAACATCAAAGAACTTCCATTAGGTTTTCAACAATATTTTAAAAACCTCTATGAAGAATATCAAAGAATATCAATCATCTCCTCTTTATATAATAAACAAAGAATCTTTTCTATTTTTAAAAAAATGGAAATACAATATCAACTCTATCCAATGAAAGAATTTGTTGATGATTTTTATTTATTCTGTAATAAAGAAAAATATTGTTTAATGAAAGTTTTAGAACAGGTCCTAGATGATTGTTTAAAACAAGAATATGGAAAAGCTACCGTTGAAATAACACTTTCTTTGATAATGAATCAAAAATTAAGACTAGCAGTTTTTGGATTTTAGATAATGTGATACAATAGAGACAATAGGAGGGGAATAAAATGGAAATAAGATATTACAATGAATATAGCCAATGTTTAAATAGAGATATGGATTTTATTGTCTATGGTCATACAGGAATTCCAATTTTAGTATTTCCTGCTCAAGATGGACATTGTCAAGACTATGAAAACTTTGGAATGGTAGATACCATCAAAGATAAAATTGAACAAGGGCTTGTACAACTTTTTTGTGTAGAAAGTGTGGATGAAGAAAGTTATTCAGATGAAATGGGAAATCCTGCTCATCGTAGCTATATACTTGAACAATTTTATTATCATATTTGTGATGAAATGGTACCACGTATTCATGAAATCAATGGCACAGGGAAGATGATTTATACAACAGGATGCTCTTTAGGAGCAACACATGCCGCTAATATGATGCTTAGAAGACCAGATTTATTTATGGGATGTATTGGATTAAGTGGATATTATGATACGGATTTATTCTTTGGACAATATGTAGATGAAAATATTTATAATAATAGTCCTTTGAAATACTTAAATGGAATGTCATCAAATCATCCGTATGTTGCTCTTTATAATCAAAGAAAAATTATTCTTTGTTGTGGACAAGGTGCATGGGAAGATGAAATGGTTAAATCAACAGGCTTGATGAAAGAAACATTTGATCGTTTAGGGGTTCATGCATGGACAGATTTTTGGGGATATGATGTTAACCACGATTGGGATTGGTGGAGACAACAATTACCTTATTTTTTAGGACATATATTATAGGGGGATTTGAAAAATGAATTTAGTATTTATTTCTCCTAACTTTCCAACATATTATTGGAACTTTTGTAAATCATTAAGAGAAAGAGGAGTTACTGTTTTAGGAATAGGGGATGCTCCTTATGATGATTTAGTAAGTGAAACAAGGGAGAGCTTAGTAGAATATTATCGCGTTAATAATTTACAAAATTATGATGAAGTTTATCGTGCAATGGGTTTTTTTATTGGTAAATATGGTCGTATAGATTATATTGAATCGCAAAATGAATTTTGGCTTGAACTAGAAGCAAAATTAAGAGAAGATTTTAATATTCATCATGGAGTAAGACCTAAAGAACTTGAAGTGATGAAATATAAATCAAAAATGAAAGAAATCTATAAAAAAGCCAATGTGCCTACTGCAAGATATAAAGTCTTTAAAAATGATGAAGAACTTTATGAATTTTGTAAGGAAGTTGGTTTTCCAATTGTCGTTAAACCTGATAATGGAGTAGGGGCTACTTCAACTTATAAATTAAAAAATAAAAAACAAGTAAGTGAATTTTTAACAAGTTGGGATCGAGGTGTTTCGTTTATCGCAGAAGAATTCGTCAATGGACATGTTGAAACATTTGATGGAATTACGGATAGTAAAGCAAATATTTTGATTTGTACAAGTCATGTGATGATGCAATCTATTATGGATATTGTCAATGAAGGTGGAGATACTTCTTTCTATGGACAAATTGTAGAAGGTAGTGATATTAAAGAAGTTGGAACACGTGTTGTAAAAGCTTTTGATGCAAGACAAAAATTCTTCCACTTTGAATTCTTTAGATTAGATAAAGATAAAGAAGGCTTGGGAAAAAAAGGAGATCTTGTTGGTCTTGAAGTCAATATGCGTGCTCCAGGTGCTTATATTCCTGATATGATGAATTATTCTTATAATGCTAATGTTTATGATATCTTTGCGGATATGTTGATTTATGATCGTTGCTTTATTGAACCTAAACAACAATATTGTATTGGTTATGCTGGAAGACGTAATGGCTTGAAATACAAACATCATAGTCAACAAATTCGTATGAAATACAAGAATCAATTGATTTCTCATGAAATCGTACCTGAAGCTTTAAGTGCAGCTATGTCAAATCAAGTTTATTTACTTAGAGCAAAGAATGAACAAGAAATCAAACGTATGATTCGCTATGTTTTAGAAAAGGATAAAGAATAAGGGATTTTGTGTGAAAACACAAAGTCTTTTTTTAATTCACAAGAAATTAATATACGTTTCATAAAATGATTATTGTGTTATAATAAACGTACCGAGGAGGTCTAGTTATGAAAAAAATATTAATAGCACTGCTTGCTATAGTAATGATAACAGGATGTTCAACAAGTAAAAAAACACAAACTTTATTTGTTGAAAAAAATAAAAAATATGCATTATGTGACACAGAAGGAGATTTAAAAACAAAATTTAAATATACTTCTTATCAAGATGTACAAGATGAAGGATATCTTGTATCAATTGATAAAAAAACAAGTTATATTTCTAAAGATGGAAAAGATGTTATTGCTTATAAAAAAGGGGTTACTCTTTCAGTTTTAGAAAATATGATCGTCGCTAAAGATGGAAAAGGTCTTTATACACTTTATGATTTATCAGGAAAAATCCTTTATAAAGAGAATAAGAAAACAAAGATTTCTTTATACGGATTACCTGTCATCTATAAGAATAAAAAATATTCTGTTTTAGATGGTAATGGTGATGTATTAGTAACATCTAAAAAGAAGATTACTTATGCAAGTGTTTATAACAGTTCTTTTATTTTAGTGGGTTATGAAAAGAAAAGTGTTTTCTACGATACATCTTCCAATAGTCAAATTGATGAAAACGGCTTAAGCACAAAACTTATAGGTCAATATGATATTATGAATCAAGATTATAAAAAAGGGTTCCTTGTTTATGATCAAAAACAAAAGATGTTTGGTTATGTTGATTTAAAAGGAAAGCTTATTTTTGAAAAGAATATTGAAGTAACAAGTTCGAAGTTTAGTGGGTCAACCATTGTAGTAACAAATAATGATCAAATTCGTTTATTCTCGATTAATGGAAAAGAAGATGCAATTGCGACAACGTATTATAAAAATATCAATAACTATTTAGTTAAAAATGCAAGTTATATTTATGGCCCTCATAAATTTGTAGAAAATGGGAAAACAAAAGATGTGACAGGAATACAATTAAATCCTAAAGTATCTTATGTAAATGGAAAGATGTTCCCTGTTTATGTGCAAAATAAAGGGTATCAATATTATACATTTAGTGGAAAAAAAGCCTTAAAGACAATCTTTAAAGATGCTCAAGATTTTGATAAAAATGGTTTAGCTGTTGTTTCTAAAGATGGTGAAAAGTATTATTTAATGAATAAAGATGGAAAGAAAGTTTCTAAAAATTATGTTTCTATTCAATATTTAGATAAAGGTTATTATGCAGCTTATGAAACAAATAGTAAATATGAAGTCATTGATAAAGAAGGACAAGTTGTTATTAATGGTTACTTTATGGCAGAAGGTCAAATCTTTGAATTTGATGGAGTTGTTTATGGTATTTTAAATAAAAGTGGAACAACCTATCTTTATAATATGGATGATCAAGAAAGTGTATTTTCTTTAGAAGGGGAATATGTCTTGTATCAAGATATGTATTTAATGAAGAAAAATCATAAAGCTTATTATGATTTAGAAGGAAATGTTATTTATAAGGAGTAAGAGATGGAATATTATATTGTTATACTTGTAGCTTATGCGATAATTCTACTGGGTATGAAATTTGTATTTTTGGAGATTGAGGGAAGACAAGCAAGAAAAATGTCAAATATACGTTATTTTTTAAAGTATGATGAAAAATTTGGCTATCGTAATCAATTTTCAGTGATTTTTGTAGCTATTCTATGTTATGTTATTGTTTCATTAGAAACAACATTTTCAACAATGTGGTTTTTACAACTCATTGGTTTTGTGGCAGTAGGAGTAATTAGTGATGCTCTTTCACAAGTAGGATCTTATTATTATGGATGTTTCCGTTTTAAAAAAGATATTCAAGAAAGTAAGATTTTGAAAATTGAAATTGAAGAAGCTATTAAAAACCATGGGGATGAATTGATGCAACAAACGATTCCTAGTTATGATAGTCATCAAATCATTCAACAATATTTTCAAGAAGATAAACATCTTGCTGTTGTTTCAGTAGATGGTGGAGAATTTACTTCTCAGTTCCAAGAACTTCCACCTATTACGTATTCAGTGGAATTAAATCCTTCAAAGGCAAGGGAAAAACTTGAAGATAAAGGTATTAAAGTCACAACTTTTACTTCTCAAGGGAAAATGCCTTTTAAAGATGAAAAGATCGATATTGCGGTTAATGAGTTGTCAAATTATGATAAGTTTGAAATGTATCGTATTTTAAAACCAGGTGGTTACTTAGTGGTTGATCAATTAGGAAGTGATAATTATAAAGAAATTATCAATATGTTTATTCCTTTTAAAATCAAAGGTCAATGGAATAAAGAAGCGTGTCAAACAACTTTAACCGATATTGGTTTTGATATCGTAGATAGTTATGAAGATATTGGACGTATTCGTTTTACTTCTTTATCAGCTGTTCTTGCTTTTATGAAAAGTATTTCGCCAGAACGTGTAGAACGTTATGAACAATTCATTAATTTCTATGCGGATGTTTTAAAGAAAATTAAGAAAAATCATTTTTATGAAATTACCACTCATAAGTTTATGGTAATTGCGAAAAAAAGTACAAATGAGTAGATAATTGTTAGATTATCTACTTTTATATTTGTCTATATAAGACTAAAAAATATTGAATTTATCGAATAAATTTTATTTTGTTATGTAAACGCTTTATTTTTTTAGAAAATACCTAGAAATTATAAAAATAAGGTGCTATAATTAATACATAGAAATTTTTAAGGAGGAGTCATATAATGGCAAAAGAATTATCTTTCGTAGTATCTGATCCAGTTGGATTACATGCTAGACCAGCTACTATCTTAGTAAACCAAGCTAGCAAATTCACTAGCAATATTAAATTAGTTTATAATGATAAAGAAGTAAACTTAAAATCTATCATGGGAGTTATGTCTTTAGGTGTTCCTACTAAAGCTACTGTTACTATTGTAGCTGAAGGTGATGACGAAGAAGATGTAATTGCTTCTATTGCAAAAGTAATTAAAGAACAAAAAGTTGCTGAATAATAGCATTAATGAAAAGGGAATCAACATGGTTCCCTTTTTTTATGCTATAATGAATGTAGAGGTGTAAATCATGGCTAAGAAGTTTAAAACAAATGCGCTAAGAATGTTAGATAAAGCAAAAATTCCTTATTCGATTAAAGAATATGAATATGATGAAGAACACTTAGATGGAAGACATGTAGCAAGTCAGGTGGATATGGATCCAAATGCAATCTTTAAAACATTGGTTCTTCATGATCATCATAATGAACATCTTGTATGTTGTGTGCCTGTTTTAGAAGAAATTGATTTAAAGAAACTGGCGAAACTTGCGGGAAGAAAAAGTGTCGAAATGATTCATCAAAAAGACTTATTATCGGTAACGGGATATATGCGAGGAGGATGTTCGCCAGTAGGTATGAAAAAACAATTTCCTACTTATATAGATGAAAGTATTTTAAAAGTGGATGAGGTTGCCTTTTCGGCAGGTAAGCGTGGTTATCAAATGATTGTAAATGTCCAACAAATTTTGACATACTTAAATGTCGAAGTAGGAGATATTATCCGAAAATAATTTGAAAACGGTTACATTTTTCTGTGGTTTTTGACAAAGAGCTTTGATATACTAATAGAAGAGGTGGTAAAAATGAATTATAACGAAAAATATCAAAAATGGGTTAGTAAAGAAGATTTAGATCCTGCATTAAAAGCTGAATTATTATCAATGGATGAAACTGCAAAAGAAGATGCTTTTTATACAGATGTTGAATTTGGAACTGCAGGGATGAGAGGTATTTTAGGTGCAGGGACAAACCGTCTAAACATCTATGTTATTCAAAAAGCAAATGTAGGATTTGCGAAATATATTGCATCTTTACCAGAAGGTAAAGAAAGAGGTGTTGCTATTGGATATGATAATAGACATATGTCTTATAAGTTTGCAATTGAATCAGCAAAGGTTTTAGCAACTTATGGTATTAAATCATATATCTTTGAATCATTACGTCCAACACCAGAATTATCATTTGCGGTACGTTATTTAAAATGTGCGGGTGGTATTATGATTACAGCAAGTCACAATCCTAAAGAACATAATGGATATAAAGTATATGATGATACTGGATGTCAATTATTACCAGAAGCAGCTGATCAAGTTGTGCAATATGTAAATGAAGTAGATGATGAATTAAATATTAAAGTCTTCTCTGATGAAGAAGCTTATCCATATATGACATGGATTGGTGAAGAAGTAGATGAAGCTTATTATAAAGAAGTAATGGCAATTGAAGTAAATCCTGGAATGGATAAAAAAGATTTCAAAATCGTTTTTTCTCCGCAACATGGAACTTCAAACATTGCGGTAAGAACTTGCTTAACAAGACTTGGATATGATATTGTGCCAGTACTTGCACAATGTGCACCAGATCCAGATTTCTCAAATACAAAATCGCCAAACCCTGAAGTACCTGCTTCTTATGAATTAGCAATCAAAAAAGCTAAAGAAGTAGATGCCGATGTTGTTGTTATTACAGACCCTGATGGGGACCGTTTAGGAGTTGTCGCAAAACATAATGGTGAATATGTTTTAATGTCTGGTAACCAATCTGCAGCTGTTTATTTGGAATATATCTTAAGCCAAATGAAAGAAAAAGGAACATTACCTGATAATGCGGTAATGTATAATACAATCGTTACATCTGATTTAGGAGAACTTGTAGCAAGAAGCTATGGTGTTGATGTTGAAAAAACATTAACAGGATTCAAATTTATCGGAGATAAGATTCGTAAATATGAACAAACTCATGAAAAAACATTTGTATTTGGTTATGAAGAATCTTATGGATGTGTTATTAAAGACTTTGTAAGAGATAAAGATGCTGTTCAAGCTGTTTTAACTGCAGCTGAAGCTGGTAACTATTATAAAAAACAAGGTAAAGATTTAGTAGATGTTTTAAATGAACTTTATGCAAAACATGGTACATTTAAAGAAACACAAATCGCCCTTGCTAAGGCGGGTGCAGCTGGTGCAGCAAGAATTAAAGAAATCATGGACAACTTAAGAAAAGATGCTCCACAAGAAATTGGTGGTGTAAAAGTTGTTAAAGTTGAAGACTATGGAAATAGTACATGTTCTGATGGAACAACAATTCAATTACCAAAATCTAACGTATTAAAATATTACTTAGAAGATGGCTCATGGATTGCAGCTCGTCCTTCAGGAACAGAACCAAAATGTAAATTCTATTTCTCAATTAAAGGAACAGATGCTAAAGATGCAGCTGATAAAACAGAAGTCTTCCATAAATCTATGATGGAAATTATTGGTGAATAATAAAACAAGAGGTCCTAAATGGACTTCTTTTTTTTGGACTAAACGTCCATTGAAGAAGAAAAAAAGGAAAGCTAAAATAATGATAGATAAAAATTAAATCGCCATGGTTAGAAAACGAACAAATTATCTTTGATAACATGGTACAATAACATCAGAAAAACTCCTTATAAATATGATAAACAATACAACGATTAAAAGAAGTTGTAGAAATGGAAATTATGATGATTTAAGAAACAATCGTAAAATCGAAACAGAAAACTTTATGATGGCGGCCATATTTACACGTACGAAAATTAAAAGAGAAGACTTACCAGAAGGAGATGAAATCAATATGTGTGAAGCAATGGATAGATTATTTCAAAGATTAAGAAATGAAGGAGAAGTCTTAGGACTAGATAAAGGAGAAACAATCGGATTTGAAAAAGGAAAACGAGAAGAAAAACAAAATACTTTAAAAGATCTACTTAAAGTAAAACTAGGAACCTTATCAAGATCTTTAGAAAAACAACTTACAAATACATCGCTAGAAAAACTAAATGAACTTACATTAAATATATTTAATGTAACAAATGAAGAAGACGTTTTAAGAATTATTGATTAGGTTATACGTATTATTCGTATAGCCTTTTTTTATTTACAAAAATATAATAATTTTTTCTTGTTTTTTACATTCCACACCCTAAAAACGACATTTCGCGACAAATGAAAAAGTAAAGTATCATAAATAGTAAAATATAAATAGACAAGGGAGGTTTTTTATTAATAAATAAATAAGCAGTTTTAAACATAATAATTTTTAATAAGGGGAGGAAAAATAAGTTATGAAGATAAAAATAAAGAAAATAATAGCAAGCGTACTTACATTTATGATGGTCTTTACACAAGTGCCTGTAAATGTATTTGCGGAAACTAAAGGAGAATCAATACCTCTTGATATAACGCTTGTGCTAGATGTGTCTGGAAGTATGGATGATCCATTAAGTGGTGGAACAAAAAGAATGAGTGTTTTAAAGGATTCTGTTTATCAGTTGATTGATGAATTCTCAACTAAAAATACAAACATTGAAGATGTTAGTAAACAAAATAGAATTGCAATTGTTAAATTTGCAGGGGATAAAAATAATAAAGTAGGAAATGATACATACATTAGTGGAGGATATAGATATAACTATACTCAAGTTGTAAGTGACTACGTTGCTGTACAAGATACGAATAAAGGTGATTTAAAAGAAAAAGTAAAAACAATTAATGCGTCAGGTGCAACAAATTCACAAGCAGCTATGGAGTTGACAAAAAATTTGGTAAATAGTAGTGTGAATGACACAAATAGAAGATATGCCAAAAGAATAGTAATTTTTGTTACGGATGGTGTGCCAACAACTCAAAGTTCGTTTGATGATGATGTAGCAAACAATGCTATATCTACTGCAAAATCTATAAAGAAAAATGCATTTATTTATTCTATCGGATTATCTGCAAAGACAAATAAAACTATTGTAGGTGATGATGGGGATGGTAATTGGACAGAAACAGAAAAGTTTAATGCCTATTTACATGGTATATCTAGTAATTATCCAAATGCGACAGATTATAAGAATTTGGGTAATAAATTAAACGGAGCAAATTATTACAGAGGGGTTAAATCTTCTACTGAAGCGCATGATACATTTGCTGAGATTATTAGATTACTTTCTAATATGTTGTTTGATCTTGCGGACTATACAAAAGTCAATGAAGCAAAAGCTAAAGTGCCAAGTAACTTAAATATTTACACAGAAGAAACAGTTAATGCATTGCAAGAAGCACTTGATGCAGTAGAAGAAGGAAAAAATATAACAGAACAAGAAACCGTAGATGGATATGCTAAAGCTATTAATGAAGCAATCAATAGTTTAGTAATAAAAGATGCTAATTATAAAAAAGTCAATGAAGCAAAAGCCAAAGTGCCAAATGACTTAAATATTTATACAGAAGAAACAGTTAATGCATTGCAAGAAGCGCTTGATGCAGTAGAAGAAGGAAAAAATATAACAGAACAAGAAACAGTAGATGGATATGCTAATGCAATCAATGAAGCAATCAGTAAATTAGTATTAAAAGATGCAGATTATAAAAAAGTCAATGAAGCAAAAGCTAAAGTACCAAGTAACTTAAATATTTACACAGAAGAAACAGTTAATGCATTGCAAGAAGCGCTTGATGCAGTAGAAGAAGGAAAAAATATAACAGAACAAACTGAAGTAGATGCAATGGCAAAAGCTATTTACGAAGCAATCAGTAAATTAGTATTAAAAGATGCTAATTATAAAAAAGTCAATGAAGCAAAAGCCAAAGTGCCAAATGACTTAAATATTTATACAGAAGAAACAGTTAATGCATTGCAAGAAGCGCTTGATGCAGTAGAAGAAGGAAAAAATATAACAGAACAAACTGAAGTAGATGCAATGGCAAAAGCTATTTACGAAGCAATCAGTAAATTAGTATTAAAAGATGCTACATCAACAAAACAAGAAGCAGTAACACCAACAGTAAAAGTTGAAACAACAAATAAAGAAACTGTTAAAGCTGAAAACAAGAAAGAAGTGAAGAAGGTTAAAACAGGGGATAGTACAAATAGCGTGCTTTATTTGGGGTTATTTGGTTTTAGTTTATTGATTATTTATTGTATTGTGATGAAAAAGTTTATTAGATAGTAAAATTATAAAGAAGTCTCTTTGAATAGAAGACTTCTTTTTTCTTTGGACTAAACGTCCATTGAAGAAAGAAAAGAAGAAAGATAATATAATGGTAGAAAAAGAACAAATATTTTATAAAAGTCAAGTCGTTTTGGTTAGGAAACTCGCAAATTTGACACAAACTTGAGACAAAATGAAAGAAGAACCATGATACAATTTACTTGTAACAGATCTAGATAAGTTACCTCAAATAAAAAGAAAGTAGGTAATAATAAATTGATAGTGACAAATAACTTAACACCTGATAGTGCCTGTCGTACCTTCTTCAGTAATGATGTTCATTTTGCATCTTTTTCTAATGCTATCTTATTTGATGGAAAACAGGTCATTCATCCTGAAAGACTTGTTCGCTACGAAAACGATACTTCATTTATTATCAATGATACAAAAAGCGTAGAGGATGAAAAAAGAAGAAGGAATATTGTCGTCAAAACCGATATCAATGGGATCTATTGTCTTTTTGGTATCGAACATCAAAGCAGTATTGATCAAGAAATGGTGATTCGCTGTGGTAATTATGAAATGGTGGAGTATCTAAAACAGTTAAAAAACAAAAAACTCAAAAGACTCGTTCCTCAAGTTATGATTGTTTTTTATACGGGAGATAAAAAATGGAATGCACCGGTAAAATTAAGTGATTATTTAGATGTTCCAAAAGAATTAAAAGCATATGTAAATGAATGGATATTTATCTTTATTGATGTTAAAGGGATCGATACTAGCAAGATCAAAGATGCTCAAACCCGTTATTTTATCGAAGCGATACAGAACATGTATAAGGGGAACTATGATAAGTTGCATCGAAGAGTAAAGATGAATAGAAATAACTTTATTTATGCAGCAATTATTACAGGAAGTTTAGATTTAATCAAAGACTTACCAGAAGGAGATGAAATCGATATGTGTGAAGGAATGGAAAGAATGGCAGAAGGATTTAGAAGTGAAGGACGTAAACAAGGTATTCTTGTGGGAAGAAATGAAGGTAGAAAAGAAGGAAAACTAGAAGAAAAGAGAAGTACATTAAAAGAACAATTAATCATTAAATTAGGAGCTGTTTCAAGTCGTTTAGAAGAACAACTTACAAATGCATCACTTGAAAAATTAAATGTATTAACGCGAAATATATTTGATATTACAAGTGAAGAAGATATTTTAAGAATTATTCATTAAAATTTTTTGAACAAAGCTGTAAGAAAATGAAATCGATTCTTAACAGCTTTTATTTTTTGTTTAGAGTGCTATAATTATGTAGGTAGTAAGAAAGGATGAAATTATGTACGCAAAAAATACATGGGAAAAATATGCAAATTGTGTAAATGATGTTATGGAATATAATGAAGGTTATAAAGATTATATTTCAAAAAATAAAACAGAACGTGCTTGTGTTAAGGATTCTATTCGTTTAGCAGAAGCTAAAGGTTTTAAACCTTTATCATCTTTTGATCATTTAAAGACAGGTGATAAGGTTTATGTTATTAATAGAGATAAGAATATTGCTCTATTTATTATTGGTGAAAAACCTTTAACTGAAGGTATGAGGATTTTAGGGGCTCATATTGATTCGCCTCGTATGGATTTAAAACAAAATCCTCTTTATGAATCAGAAGGATTTGTTTTAGCGGATACGCATTATTATGGTGGTATAAAGAAATATCAATGGGTTACAATTCCTTTATCTTTATATGGTGTGGTTTGTAAAAAAGATGGTAGTGTTGTTGATGTTGTCATTGGTGAAGATGAAAATGATCCTGTAGTTGGTATTAGTGATTTATTGATTCATTTATCAGCTGATCAATTAGATAAAAAAGCAGCTAAAGTTATTGAAGGAGAAAACTTAGATGTGACTTTAGGAAATATGCCACTTGTTGGAGAAGAAAAAGATGCTGTTAAAGCGAATATCTTAAAATTATTAAAAGAAAAATATGATATTGAAGAAGAAGATTTCATTTCTGCTGAAATTGAAGTTGTACCTAGTGGAAAAGCAAGAGATTATGGTTTAGATCGCTCAATGGTAGCAGGATATGGTCATGATGACCGTGTGTGTGCTTATACTTCTTTAACAGCTCTTTTAGATAGTGAAGTATATGAATATACAAGTTGTGCTATTTTAGTGGATAAAGAAGAAATTGGTTCAGTAGGGGCCACAGGAGCACATTCTTTATTCTTTGAAAATACTGTTGCGGAATTATTATTAAAGATGGGAATTGATAGTTTTATTCAAACAAGACTTACAATGGCTCGTTCTAAAATGTTATCAAGTGATGTTTCTGCTGGTGTTGATCCATTATTTGTAAGTGTGAATGATAAGAAAAATGCTGCTTATTTAGGTAATGGTATTGTCTTCAACAAATATACTGGATCAAGAGGTAAAAGTGGAAGTAATGATGCTTCAGCAGAATATGTTGCACAAGTTCGTGCAGTCATGGATAATGCAAATATCCATTATCAAACAGCTGAATTAGGACGTGTTGACCAAGGTGGAGGCGGAACAATCGCTTATATCTTAGGTAATTATAATATGGATGTTATTGATGCTGGTATTGCGGTTTTAAATATGCATGCACCAATGGAAGTTGTAAGTAAAGTAGATGTTTATGAAACTTATCAAGCTTACAAAGCTTTTTTGAAAAATGCTTAGAAATACTCCTTTTGGAGTATTTTTTATTATCTATTTTTTAAACAATATGTTATGATAAATGTATTGTTAGAAAAGGTAGGTTTTTATGAAAGAAAGAGAACAATTTAAATCAAGAATTGGTTTTATTTTATTGTCCGCTGGATGTGCTATAGGAATAGGAAACGTATGGCGTTTTCCTTATGTTGTTGGAGAAAATGGAGGAGGAATTTTTGTATTGTTTTATCTTTTCTTCCTTCTTTTAATAGGTGTCCCTATTTTAAGTATGGAATTTTCCGTAGGGAGAGCGAGTAAAAAAAGTGCTATAAAATCCTTTGAAACATTAGAAAAGCCAAAACAAAAATGGCATTTACACGGTTATATGGCTTTAGTAGGAAATATCTGCTTAATGATTTTTTATACAACTGTTTCAGGTTGGATGTTGAAATATTTTTATAATTTTTTAACAGGACAATTTGCAGGTTTATCTACAAAAGGTGTTCAACAAATATTTTCAAATGTTCTAGCAAGTCCTTCTACAAATGTTTTTTGGATGATTGTTGTAGTAGCTTTAGGAATGCTTGTATGTTCGATGGGACTACAAAATGGGGTAGAACGTATTACTAAAGTAATGATGTCAGGACTCTTAGGGCTTATTATGATTCTTGCTATTCATGGTTTGTTATTGGATGGTGGTATGGCAGGTGTGAAGTTTTATTTATATCCTGATTTTCATAAGATTTCTGAAATAGGACTTGTTAAGGTAATTGTTTCTGCCATGAATCAAGCTTTCTTTACTTTGAGTATTGGTATCGGTTCAATGGCAATCTTTGGAAGTTATTTAAATAAGGAACAAACTTTATTAAAAGAATCGTTGAATGTGGCGCTGTTAGATACTTTTGTCGCTATTATGGCAGGATTGATTATTTTTCCAGCATGTTTTTCTTTTGGAATTAGTCCTGATAGCGGTCCTAGTTTGATTTTTATTACGTTACCCAATGTTTTTGTTTCAATGACAGGTGGAAGGATTTGGGGTTCACTTTTCTTCTTATTTATGTCATTTGCTTCTTTATCAACGGTTATTGCTGTTTTTGAAAACATCATTGCTTGTACAATGGAATTACTAAATATTGACCGTAAAAAAGCAGTGATGATCAATTTTGTAGTCATTACAGTTTTATCATTACCATGTGCTTTAGGTTTTAATGTTTTAAGTAATATTCAACCATTAGGTGCAGGTTCTACAATTCTAGATTTAGAAGATTTTATTGTAAGTAATTTATTACTTCCATTAGGATCACTTGTTTATTTATTATTCTGTACTTCTAAATATGGTTGGGGATTTAAAAACTATCAAAAAGAAGCAAATATTGGAAAAGGTTTAAAAGTACCTGACAAAATGCAATTTTATGTAACAGTTATTTTACCGATTGTAGTTATTTTTGTTTTTATTAGTGGAATTATCTAGGAGAAAACATATATGAATGTAAGATGTGCTCTTATGGATGATTTAGAGGAAATTATAGAACTTTATGATGCTGTTAGTGATGCTATGAAAGAGAGTGCTTTTGATATTGGCTGGCGAAAAAATCTCTACCCATCAAAAGAAATGATTCAATCAGATATCAAACAAAAAACTTTATATATCTTACAAAAAGAAGAAAAGATCATAGGGGCAATGGTATTAAATCATGAAAGTGACCCTTGTTATCAAAATGTTTATTGGCAAATAAATGTTGATGATACAGAAGCAATCATTTTGCATCGTTTTTGTATTCATCCAAATTATCATGGATGTGGTAAGTATTTTCTAAAACAAGCTTTGAAAATTGCCCAAAAACAAAACCAAAGGGTCATGCGTTTGGATGTTTTATCTTCTAATTTACCAGCTATTCGCCTTTATGAAAAATGTGGTTTCTTATTGCAGGGAAAACAAATGATGGATTATGGTAAAACTGTTATAGCATATTTATATGAAAAACTAATTTAAAGTGTTGTGAAATAATTTCATAGCACTTTTTTTTGGACTAAACGTCCATTGAAGAAGAAAAAGAGGAAAGCTAAAATAATGATAGATAAAAATTAAATCGCCATGGTTAGAAAACGAACAAATTATCTTTGATAACATGGTACAATAACATCAGAAAAACTCCTTATAAATATGATAAAC
>OLSG01000714.1_pt1 | contig 39993 bp, 44 predicted proteins | sample 1673041 | NCBI WGS metagenome assembly OLSG01 (sample SAMEA3136749, study PRJEB25190) | human gut metagenome | reverse complement strand
TCCCATGATCACGATCCTATTGAGCATCAGGGTCCTCATTCATCCAATCCTCCCGGGCCTGCTCAAACCAGCTACTCATTCCGCACACCGCCCAATGGCCTCCGCCAGGGCCCGCAGGGCCTTGGCCATCCCCTGGGCTGCGGCCTGGTCCTCCCGGCCCCGGGCCTTCAGGAGCATCCCCCGCATCTTGTTGGCCAGATCCTTGCCCTGGTCAAAGAGGACTTCAAACTGGGCCACGTCCTTGTCCGCCCCCAGGGCGGCCTTTTTCTCCGCTCTGTCCTGCTCCTCCAGCTGGAGCCGGACCTGTTCCAGGGCCTCCTCCGCGTTTTTCTGCCTGGCCTCCGCCCGCTCCTTTTCGTACCGTGCCTTATCCAGCTTGGCCTGCATTATGGACACCGCCACCTGAGCTTCCTCTCGGGCCTTGTCGATGGCCGCCTGGTCCACCACGGTCTCTACAGCCACCTCCACCGGCTGCTCCTTCAGCTCGGCCAGCTGTGCCTCCAGCCTGGCCACAGCCTGTGCAGCCTGCTCCCGGTCCTCCTGCGCCCCAGACAAGCGGACATTGAGCAGCTTCATGTCCTCCTCCATCTTGGCCCGGGCCTGCTCCGCCGCAGCCGCGTCCGCCTTGGCCGCCTCGGCGGCCTGCCGGGCCTCGTCCCGGTCCCGGATGGCCTGCTCCAGCTGGCGGGTGGTCATGTCGATGACATTGTGGTCGGCTACAAATCGCTCCCGCTCATCCGGCGGCAGGGCCAGGAGCTTCAGTGCCTTTGTGGCCCCCAAATCCGCAATCGCTTGCGGATTTGAGAACTCCCGTGCCAGGCGCATGAAATTCTGAGCAGTCTTTTCAGAGTATCCTACCTTTTCGGCCAGCCAGGGTAGCCACTCTCCGTGTGGTAACATGTCCTTGGCCTCGATGAGGCACCGCCCGATGGTCAGGACAGCCTCCCCACCCCGACGCTGGGCCTCCAGAATGTCCTTGGTGATGGTCTCAATGGTCCGCCCGTCTGCCGGCGGCGCCATCGTCTGGGCGATGATCCGCCCCAGATCCGGCTTACTCATGGTCCAGCCCCTCCTTTGTCAGCAGCTCAGCCGCCCACGCCCGGTAGTCTCTGGCGGCGGAGCACCAGGGGCTCCACTGCTGGACGGCCATCCGGGCCCAGGAGCTCTCCGGCACCTTGTCCGTCCTGCGGATGACGGTGTCATATACCGGCACCCGCCCGTCCTCCCGGAGATAGGCCGCCGCATCCTCCACCACCGGGGAGCGGTGCCACTGGTTGACCAGCACCCCGGCCACCCGGATCTCCGGCCGGATATACCGCAGGCTGTCGATCTGCTCCATCAGGTCGGCCACGCCGGTGGCAGAGCAGGCGTCGGACAGCACGGGGATGATGACGGCGTCGCTGGCCAGGATGGCGGACACGCAGGCGGCGGACAGGTTGGGCGGGCAGTCGATGACCATCACGTCATAGGCTCCGTCCTCGTCCACCGCCTCCCGCATGTCCCGCAGGGTCCGGTAGCTCCGGCCACCCTCGCCGCCGGCGGCCTCCAGGTCCAGGGCCCACAGATCCTCCGACGCCGGGAGGACATCCAGCCCCTCCACGTCGGTATGTACCACCAGCTCGTCATAGCAGATAGCCATGCCCCGCATCAGGGCCCCCAGCCCGTCGTACTCCCCCCGTGGGAGCAGGATCTGGGTGGCGTTGGCCTGCCCGTCCGCATCCACCAGCAGCACCCGCAGGTGGCAGCTGGTAGCCAGCACATAGGCCAGATTCACAGCGGTGGTCGTCTTCCCCACCCCGCCCTTTCGGTTGACGATTGCAAATGTTCTCATGGTGATAACTCCTTTGTGTCAATTTTTTGTGAACTCGTCGGGGGTATCCTCCCCTGGGTCCTCCAGCGCTCCAAACTCCATCTGCTTGTACTGCGGCTCCTCCTTGGTCCGCGGGAGCATGATCCCCACGGAGTCTGGCCGGAAGGTCTGGGTCTCGCCACGAAACACCAGCGGGATCTGTCCTGTCTCGCCCTCCTTGTTTTTGGCCACCCGGAGGATACGCCGGCTCCGTAACAGCCCCGGCTCCTCCCGGAAAATGAACATGACCACGTCCGCGTCCTGCTCGATCTGTCCGGAGGAGCGCAGGGAGGCCAGGGTGGGCGGCTTTGGCTTCCCGCCCTCCGGCCGGGACAGCTGGGACAGGGCCACCACCGTGATGTTGAGGTCCTGGGCCATCTGGTGCAGGGCCTTGGAGATGTAAGTCGCCTGGTCAAACTCGGTCTTTCCCGGCGCCCGGATCAGGGTCAGGTAGTCCACATAGATCACGTCGAACCGGTGGGCGAGGGTATAGGCACGGATGTCCTCCACCGTCATGCTGGACGCCCGGATCAGGGAGAGCCTGCGCTTTTTGACCTCGTCCACCTTGCGCTCCAGCTGGAAGTAGTCCTCCTCTGTCAGCTCCCGGCGCTTGATGCGCTGGCTGCTGACCTGGGCCACCATGGAGCAGATGCGGCTGAACAGCTTGGAGGTCTTGGTCTCCAGGGAGAAGAACCCCACCCGCAGTGTCTCCGCCTGGGCGTAGGCCATGGACAGCGCCAGCGCGGTCTTGCCGTCCGACGGGTAGCCGCCCAGCACCACAAAGTCTCCGCCCTCCGCCGTCAGCCCCTCGTCCAGGAAGTCCATCCCCCAGGGTAGATACCGGGGCGTCCGCTCCAGCTCTGCGTAGAAGTCCAGCATCCCCTGCTCCATGTCCACGCACTCCACGCCCCGCCGGTCCATCATCAGCTCATAGAGCCGCGACACCGGTTCCCGGGCCGTCTCCAGGGTGATATCCGTGCCAGCCAGGGCCAGCCCCGCCCGCTGGATCTCCCGGAGCCGGGACTGCTCCCGGACAATGTCCATGTACTCCCGGTAGTTCTGCGCCGTCGGGGTCTCCCGCATCAAGGCCAGCAGGTACTTCCGGCGGCCCGGGTCCGGCCCGCCCATCTGGTTGAGCACACACACCGGGTCGATCTTCTCCCCCGCCAGGTGCAGGGCCCGGATGGCCAGGAACACCTCCTGCCCCATGGGCTCGGTGAAGTCCTCCGGCTGGAGGTTGGTCATCACGTCGCCCACGATCTGCGGGGAGATCAGCATGGACCCCAGCACGCTGGACTGGGCCAGCAGATAGTCCGCCATCAGTCCCACCCCCATCTCTGGGGCGGCATGGACTGCTCCGCCGGGCTCCCGCCCCTGCGCAGAGGGAAGACTGATTTCCAGCTGTTGGCCACAGACTGGCGGATCAGCAGCAGCTTGTCCTCCCGGCGGCCCTCCGAGAGCCTGTCCAGCTCACCCAGGAGCATCTTCACCGCCCGGGCCGAGTTGATGGCCCGGAGCTGGGTCCGCAATTCGATAAACGCCCCCAAGGCCTGGTGCAGCTCCCGGTCCTCCCCCACATAGGCCAGCAGGAGGGGCTTGGCGTCCTCCGCCAGATCGTACTTGCTGGGCCGTTTGCCCCCCTGGGGGGCTTTAGGGGGTTTTTTAGTCTCTTCTTCTGTTAAGTCTTTATTCTGTTGTGGCGGAAAACCCGCTGACGGTGTCTCCCGTTGACGGTTTTCCCCGTTGACGGTATTTTCGGGCAACGGCGTTTTTTCTGCTTCACCGTTGGACGGGTTTCCGGGCAACGGTGGCGCCTCGTCCTGGAGGACGTACACGTTGCCGCCGAACTTGCCGCCGCTGTCATGGGACTGCTCCCGGATCAGGTAGCCCACTGTCTGGAGCTCCTTCAGCAGGCGGCGCACCTTCTCCCGGCCGCATCCGGCCTTGACCGCCAGCCCGGACACGGTGTACTCCCAGTCGTCAGGCAGGGAGACTATCAGGGCGAACAGCCCCCGGGCCTCCAGGCTCAGCCGGTCATCCTGGGCCACCTCCCGGAACAGGACCACATAGCCCTTTTTCCGTCCGCTGCGGACGCTGCTCTCACTCATGGCGGCACCGCCTTCCGCCCCCTCTGTAAACAAATCCGTCCCGAAGACAGACCGCTACACCATTTGTCAGCCGGACCCAGGGCTCCCGGTTATCTGGCGTGACCTCCTTCATCGGATCGATGGGCATGTCGTACTCCTCCGCCCCCCGGAAGCCAATACGGCGCAGTGCCACCCGGCGCCCCGCTGGCTCCAGGTCTTTGAGCACATCCGGCCAGCCGCCGCCGTTGCAGGCCAAAAACAGCAGCTCCTGGCGTTCCACCTCTCGGGCCCACTGTTCCCGTAAATTTTCTGGGATCATCCCAATCCCCCCTTGTCAAACACATGTTCTCGTGGTATAATACAGATGTTCTCATGGTTGACAAACCTCTTTGTCAACTGTCCCGGACGGTTTGAGCGAGCCGTCCGGGACTTTTTATATCCCATCATCCGTCCATCTCCGGCTCGATCAGCGCCAGGGAGCCGTCTCCCCGGACCACGGCCAGCACGATCTCGCCGCCGGCCAGCCGGGCCCGGTAGTTGTAGGTGGACAGACGCTCCACCTCCCTCAGCTGCTCCGGCCCGTACAGCCCCATCAGCTGGTCCGACACATTTGCCGGTGTCGTCATGGTCGTCATCATACTGTTACCTCCCAAAATACACGGCGCAGGCCAGGACAAAGGCCCCAGCCGAAAGCGCCAGCATGCCCCACTCCGCTGCCTCATAGAGCCAGGGGTGTTTTTTCTTCAGTCTGGACCACATGTCTCCGCCTCCCTACCAGATCCCCTGCGCCTGGAGGCACTGGGTGACCACGCGCTGGATGTTCCGGCGGCCCTCCTCCCTCTCTTCTGCGGTGTAAGGGATCTCCCGGTGCCGGATCATGCTCCTGGAGATTCCCATCTTCGGCCCGGCGTCCGAGAATACGGTCCGGTCCACCCGGACGGTCCTCCCCTGCCGGTCCTGGATCTCATGCAGGCCGCTCCATTTCGTAATCGTCAAGGGATACTCCTTGTCCCCGTTTGACTCCGTAGTCTGCGTCACCTCCACGACCAGGTCGGCCTTCACAGCCTTCTCCCCGTCTATGTAGATCACCGGGGTCCCCATGGGCGGGCTGGCCTCAAAGGTGACCGACTCCGTTACCTGGACCAGATTTCCATCCTGGTCCTCCACCTGATGAGGGCCCACCCGGCGAATCACTTTGACCCGGTACTCCTTCCGGGTCACGATGTCATACCAATAGTCCATGGTCTCTGTTACTTCCACGCCGGTCACCTCCCTCGTCATGGTATTCATCGGCGCTTGTCCGTTTTCGTGCTGCCGTCACTCGAACATTCGTCTTGTCCCCTTCCCCCGCCCGTGGTAAAATATGGGCGGTAGGAAGGAGGTGACATTATGGTTGACACTGAAAAGTTACGTCAGGCTATCCATCGGTTTGAATTAAGTTCAGCCCCGCACTCATGGAGCCAAAGCAAACCCGCAACTACCGGGGATATAAACAAACTCCGTGACAGCATTAAGACCGTTTTGACAGCATTTGTAGATGAATTGGAGAAACTTTAACATGAAAAGCCGTCAGTTGCCGCTGGCGGTTTCTTTTTTGCAGACCTCAATTACACCAAGTTCTTTCAGTCTGCCATAGCAACTCCAGATTTTTTCCTCCGCATCCTTCAGATCCTCAAAAATCGATTTCAGTTCTTCATCATCAATCTTGAGAACTGCAAGATATTTGCCCATCCCCTCACCCCCTCTCACGCCCCCGGCCCGGCCGGGGGTGTTTCATCTTTCGGTTCCAAAAGCATCAACTCTTCACTTTTGCTAACTGTGAACTTTTCGGGTAAAAAAATATCTTCCAGCTTGCAACTGACAGCCTCTGCAATCCGCTCGGCAATTTGACGAGGCACAGCACGTTTTCCGTTTTCGTACATGGAATAAGTTGAAACCGCAATTCCAACCACTCCAGAGACGGTTTCCTGCGTTAAACCATGGGCCAACCGCAATCGTTCCAAATTCGTCATCTAACTCACCTCCTGGTCTTCTTGTTTCTGTATTATAATTTCACAATTAGCAAAAGTCAATATAAATTTTCACATTTTGCAAAATTATATTTTCAAGTAGCAAAATCTATGCTACTATAATTTCACAAAATGCGAAATGCGGTGATAGTATGGACCTTGCCTCCCGGATCAAACAACTAAGAGAAGGTGCTGGCTTGACCCAGCTGGATTTGGCTAAAATCCTTCAGGTGAGCAATTCCACCCTCTCGCAATATGAAAGCGGGGCCCGTGTCCCAAGCGATGAAATGAAAGCTTCCATTGCCGATTATTTTGGGGTCTCTCTGGATTATCTCTATGGAAGAACTAACCAGAGACAAAGTAGCAACGAGAATCCCAAAAAAAATCTCCAGGCCGCTTTCTGGGGTGGCGAGAAGGATCTGACCCAGGAGGACCTGGATGCCATGTGGGATGATGTGGAGCGATTTGCCGCCTTTGTCGCCCAGAAGCGCCGGGAGGAGAAAGAGAAACATGACTGATTTGCTGGATCTTTACGGTCTGGCCGAGGAACATGGGACAGAGGTCTATTGGTTTGACCTGGGGACAGCGGAATCCCTCTCGCTTCCGCTGGAGGACGGCTCCTGTGCTATCGCCATGGACCCCTGGCGGATGTCCACTCTGGCCGATGAGAAGGTCAAGCTGGCCCACGAGCTGGGCCACTGCGAGACCGGCGCCTTTTATAACCGCTATGCGGCCCGGGATGTCCGCCAGAAATATGAGAACCGGGCCAACAAATGGGCATACAAAAAGCTCGTCCCGCAGGACGAGCTGGCAGAAGCCTGTCTCCAGGGATATCGTGAGCCCTGGGAACTGGCCGAATATTTTGGCGTGACAGAAGATTTTCTTCGTGGGGCACTTAAATATTATCAAGAGAGAGACTATATTGTAACCTAATCGCCAAAGGGCGATAAAATAGAAAGCCTGGCTTGATCAGGCTATATGAGGAGCGGTTTATATGGAGATTCTGTTTCTTATTCTGTCAATCGTTTTCTTCATTTTGTGGAACAAAGAAAAGAAATCCTCTAAGGCAAAAGCCGATCAGGCCTCTGAAACTTTGGCTGCCGCAAATAAGCGTCTGGATGAGCTCTCTAAATATCAGGACATCCGTGATGTGGAAGCTCACTGCAAAAAGCTCCGGCAAAGCGCAGAACAGGAGGCGGAACAGATCCGTTCAAAAGCACAGGTCGATGCGGACATGATGCGCTCCGATGCCAGATCCTCCCGTGAAGCTGCCCGACAGGCAAAAACCAAGGCTGAAGCAGAGGCCAATCAGCGCCTTCATCGTGCTGACGAGGAGGCCAAGCGCATTGTGGATACAGCTGAAGCCAAGGCTAAGGAAATTGCCGGAAACGCATACGATGCAATGAATCGAGCTGAGGAGTACAAGGCCCTGGTGACCTCTCTGAAAAATATTGTGGATGGCTATGGAGATCAATGGATCAAACCTACCTTTACCTTGCTGGATCAGTTAGCTGCTGATTTTGGCTATGCTGAAGCGGGTCAAAGGCTGAAAGCTGCCCAGGAAAATTCCCTTCGGATGGTCAAAGAAGGAACCGCCGGCACCAGCAAATATATCTCCAAAGATAAGCGTGAGGGCGCTGTTTCTTTCATTGTGTATGCCTTTAACGGTCAGGTAGATTCTATTCTTGCAAAATCTAAAAAAGATAATTACGGAGTCCTGGAGCAGAAGATCCGCGATGTCTACAACGTGGTGAATTCCAATGGTGCCACCTTCCGAGAGGCCAGGATTACTCCGCAATATCTGGAATCTCGTTTGGAAGAATTAAAATGGGCAGTCGTCTGTCATGAGTTGAAGTCCCAGCAACAGGAAGAGCAGCGCCAGCTTCGTGAGCAAATGCGGGAGGAAGAAAAGGCCCGCCGTGAGTATGAGCGCGCTCAGAAGGAGGCAGCTAAGGAGGAGGCCATGCTCCGAAAGGCTATGGAGAAGGCTCAGGCTGCCATGGAGAAGGCCACCGAGGAACAGAAAGCCCAATATGAGGCCCAGCTGGCAGAATTGCAGCAGAAGCTGGTGGAAGCTGAAGAAAAGAACCAGCGTGCCCTTTCCATGGCCCAGCAGACCAAGCGTGGCAATGTATATGTGATCTCTAACATCGGTTCTTTTGGCGAAAACGTCTACAAAGTCGGTATGACACGCCGCTTGGAGCCTATGGACCGTGTTCGGGAGCTGGGCGATGCTTCGGTCCCCTTCCCCTTCGATGTGCATGCGATCATCGAAAGTGATGACGCCCCCGCATTGGAAAACACACTGCATAAAGCGCTTGCTTTGATGCAGGTAAATAAGGTCAATCCCAGAAAAGAGTTCTTCCGGGTAAGCCTGTCCGATATTCATGCATTGGTAGAAAAAATGGGGCTGACGGCCAACTGGACCATGGAGGCCGCTGCTGCCGAATATCGTGAGACTTTGGCCATTGAAGAGAGTATGAAGAATGATCCCGATGCTAAACGCCGTTGGGAAGAATACAACGCCAGTATTGCTCAGGATGCTTTGTCTGAAGAAGAACCCGTGACTGCATAAAAATATTTTGGAAAGAAGTCCTCACCATGACCGAAACAGACCTGGCCGCCGCGCTCCGCCACTGCATTGATGACTGCGGCTGCTCCTGGCCCACCGCCTGCCAGATCCTCAGCCGGATGGCCGGACGGACCTATACCCTGGCAGAGCTCCGGGACCTGTACCGGCTCGCATGACCAAATCCGCCCACGTGGACGGATTTGCCCGTAAAGTCAAAAGTTCCCCTGCCGCCCCACCCCGGGGCGGCATCTCAAAACCGCCACACTCGAACATTCGTTTTCTTTCGACACAGGAGGCGCTATGGATCACCGTACTGTCATGGATCTGGCCGGCACAGATGCGGCCGCCTATATCCGCAAAAGCCGCCTGGAGGAGGGCATGGACACCCAGGAAGTCCTGTCCAAGCACCAGAAGGCCCTCGTGGAGTATGCCGCCGCCCACCAGATCCACCTCATTGAGATCTACCCGGAGGTGGTCAGCGGAGAATCCCTCTATGCCCGGCCCCAGATGCTCCGGCTCCTCCAGGATGTGGAGGAGGGCCGCTATGACGCCGTGCTGTGCATGGATCTGGACCGGCTCTCCCGCGGCCGGATGAAGGACCAGGGCATCATCCTGGACACCTTCCGGGAATCAGACACGCTGATCATCACACCTGAAAAAGTCTATGACCTGTCAGACGACATCGACGAGGAATACGCCGAGCTGAAGACCTTTATGAGCCGCCGGGAGTACAAGATCATCAACAAGCGGCTCCAGCGCGGCCTGCGCCAGTCTATCCAGGCGGGGTGCTACGTGGCCAACGCCCCCTATGGCTACCGAAAAACGGTCATCGACCGCAAGCCCACCCTGGAGATCTACGAGCCGGAGGCGAGATTCGTCCAGATGATGTTCAGCCTCTACGCCCAGGGGTTCGGCTGCACCTCCGTGGCCCGCCAGGTCAACGCGCTGGGCGCCAAACCCCACCGCTCCGCCGAATTTAACCGCAGCAGCGTCAATATGATCCTCCGAAACCCCACCTACATCGGCAAGATCGTGTGGGACCAGAAGAAGCACATCCGAAAGGGAGCCCGCGGAAATCCCAAGCATATCACCATCTACCAGCCCCCGGAGAAGTGGACCATCACCGACGGCCTGCATCCCGCCATCGTGGACCGGGAGCTGTTTGACCGGGTCCAGGCGATCATGGCGGGCCGCTACATCCCCTCCAAGCGGGATGGCACAGTAAAGAGCCCGCTGGCCGGACTGGTCAAGTGCGCCAACTGCGGCATGAACATGCAGCGCATGGTCATGAAGCGGTACCCCTATCTGCTCTGCACCCGCCCCGGCTGCTGTGCCAGCACAAAATTCGAGCTGGTGGAAAAGCGGGTCCTGGACTCCCTCCAGGATTCGCTGGATCAGCTTTCCGTGCGCAAGCCCGCCTCCGGTGTGCAGGATACCTCCCCCCTGGAGCTCTCCCTGCTGGCCGTCCAGAAGGAGCTGGCCGGCGCCAACCGCCAGAAAAACCGTCTCTATGAGCTGCTGGAACTGGGGGAGTATGACATCCCCACCTTCCGGGAGCGGATGGAGGCGGTCAAGGGGAAGATCGCTGCTCTGGAGCGCAAGGAGGCGGAGACCCGCCGCACCATCGACCACGCCAAAACGGCTGACCCCCAGGCCCTGGCTCAGCGGATCAGAGCCGTCCTGGATGCCTACGGGAGCAGCGACAATGCCCAGCGCAACGCACTCCTCAAATCCGTAATCGATCAGGTGTGGTACTCCAAAGCCAAAAAGACAAAGCCCAATGATTTTGACATCCAGCTGGATCTAAAGCCCTTCTGATCCCCGCAAAGTCGCTTGATCCCTGGGATTTTCATAATATATAAAGCGCTATATCTTCCGACAAAGACTGCATTGAGGATCTGCGGGTCTATCCCACCTGCGGGTCGCAGGAGGTCCTTGACCGGGCCCTGTCGGTCAAGGCCGGGACAGCCGAGCTGCTGTACGCCTACATCGATGTGGAGCCCGTAGGGTTCAACCGCGGGTTCTATACCGTGGATGTGCGGTATTTTTACCGGATCACCGCTGATGCGTTCATCGGGGCCGCCCGCCCCATCGAAGTATGCGGTCTGGCCGTATTTGACAAGCGGGCCATCCTGTTCGGCAGCGAGGGGGGCGCCAAGTCCTTCAGCTCCGACTCCCCCAGCGTGTGCAGCTGCCAGGATCTGATGGGCAGCAGTCTCCCCACCGCACACGTGGAGGCCATTGCCTACAAGAGGCCGTGTCCGGGCCACCGGCGTCAAAAGCCGGTTGACAGATCCCGCTCTCTCCTCTATACTCCCAGATACACCCCTGACATCCCCTGTATCCCGTTCCCGGCCCCTGGGCCGCGGGAGAACCGGAGCGTTTTTATCACACGATAATAAAAGGAGGACTCACCCATGGATCAGATGGAGATCCGGCAGCTCGTCGCCCGGCAGAGGGCCTATTTTCAGAGCGGTGCGACCCTGCCGGCCAGGGCGCGCGTTGAGGCCCTCCGCGCGCTGAGGTCCGCAGTGGCTGCCCGGGAGGAGGAGCTGAACGACGCCCTCCGGGCCGACCTGGGCAAGAGCGCCTTTGAGAGCTATATGTGCGAGGTGGGCATGGTCCTCAGTGAGCTGACCTATATGATCCGCCGCACCCCCGCCTTCGCCGCTGACCGCCGGGTCAGGACCCCCCTGGCCCAGTTCGCCGCCCGGAGCTATGTCAAGCCCTCCCCCTACGGCACCGTCCTCATCATGAGCCCGTGGAACTACCCCCTGCTCCTCACCCTGGACCCCCTGATCGATGCCCTGGCCGCCGGAAACACTGCGGTGGTCAAGCCCAGCGCATACTCCCCCGCCACCGGCCGGGTCATCGCCCGGCTCCTGGCGGAGTGCTTTCCCCCGGAGCATGTCTCGGTGGTCACCGGAGGCAGGCAGGAGAACGCCTGCCTGCTGGAGCAGAAGTTCGACTATATCTTCTTCACAGGCAGCCAGGCGGTGGGCCGGGAGGTCCTGCTCCACGCCGCTCAGTACCTCACGCCGGTCACCCTGGAGCTGGGAGGAAAGAGCCCCTGCATCGTGGACGAGACTGCGGATCTGAAGCTGACCGCCCGGCGCATCGTCTTTGGAAAATACCTCAACTGCGGCCAGACCTGCGTGGCCCCCGACTATCTCCTCTGCCAGGAGAGCGTCAAGGACGCCCTGCTGGAGGAGATCGTCCGGCAGATCACTGTCCAGTTCGGCCCCGCCCCCCTGGACAGCCCCAGCTACGGGAAGATCGTCAACCAGAAGCACTTCCAGCGACTGCTGGGGCTGATCCAGCCGGAGAAGGTGGTGTGCGGCGGCACCTGGCAGGAGGAGGCCCTGCGCATCGCTCCCACGGTGATGGACGCCGTCACCTGGCAGGACCCGGTCATGGGGGAGGAGATCTTCGGCCCCATCCTCCCCGTCCTCACCTTCTCCCACATCCCGGAGGTGCTGGAGCTGCTGAAGGACCGGCCCAAGCCCCTGGCCCTCTACCTGTTCTCCAGGAACAAAGGGCACATTCGCGCCGTGACAGAGCGCTGCTCCTTCGGCGGGGGCTGCGTCAACGACGTGGTCATCCACCTGGCCACCAGCGCCATGGGCTTCGGCGGGGTGGGCGAGAGCGGGATGGGGGCCTACCACGGCAGGGTGGGCTTCGAGACCTTCTCCCACCGCAAGAGCATCGTGGACAAAAAGACCTGGATGGACCTGCCCATGCGCTACCAGCCCTATCTGCCCCTCCACGAGAAGCTGATCCGCCGCTTCCTCCGCTGATCCCTCCGCCCCTCCGCCCTGACGGCCCGGAGGGGCTTTTTTTGCCCCGCCAGGGATATCTCCTCCGCCGCCCCCATACACATGACTGGGGTGATCGATATGCTGCACTATACCTTTTTTCCACAGGACCAAAAGACGCTGGAGCGGCTGCTGTCCCAGCTGATCGCCGCCAGACTCCTCGCCCCGCCCCGGAAGGAGGACAGGAGATGAGGATGGTGGGGTACGGCCGGGTCAGCACCGACCACGAGGAACAGCGGGACAGCCTGGAGCACCAGCAGGCCTTTTTCCAGGACTTCGCCCGGGCCAGGGGCCACACCCTGGTCCGGGTCTATGCCGACCAGGGGATCTCAGGCAAGTGGCTGAAAAAGCGGGACGGCTTCCTCCAAATGCTCCGGGACGCGGAGCGGGGGGAGTTCGAGCTGGTGGTGGTCAAGGACATCTCCCGCTTCGCCCGGAACACCGTGGACTCCCTGGAGAGCATCCGCAGGCTGAAGGCCCTGGGCATCGAGTGCATCTTTGTCAACAACTCCCTCAAGGTGCTGGGGGAATCGGAATTCATCGTCACCATCATGGCGGCCATCGCCCAGGAGGAGAGCGCCAACCTGTCCAAGCGGGTGAAGTTCGGGAAGGACATCACCTCCCGGAAGGGGAGGGTGCCCCCCCGCATCTACGGCTACGACCGGCTGGACAACTTCACCCTCCGGATCGTCCCGGCGGAGGCGGAGGTGGTGCGGGAGATCTTCCGCCTCTACCTCCAGGGCCTGGGCTGCCGGAAGATCGCCCAGGCTCTGGAGGAGCGGGGGGCGTCCACCAAACTGGGGGCCAGCTGGAACAGCCGCGGGGTGCGCCGCGTCCTGGAAAATCCCATCTACTGCGGTCATTATGTCAACCACAAATACACCGTGAGCGACTTCCTCTCCGGCCAGATCCAGCGTCTCCCTCCGGACATGCACTACCACCACGACAGGCCGGAGTGGGCCATCGTCTCCCCTGACACCTTTCAGGAGGCGGCCCGGCTGATGGAGCAGCGTCGGCGGAAGTCCGGCTCCGCCTCTCCCACCCGATACAGCGGCCGCTACCCCCTCTCTACCCTCATCCGCTGCCAGAGCTGCGGCCGCGCCTTCACCCGCCGCCGGGTGGCCTACCCCTCCGGGCGGCAGTATGTCTACTGGCACTGCCCCATCCACAGCGAGTATGCTGGCAGCCGCTGCGGCAACGGCACCATCCTCCCGGAGGAGGGGCTGCTGGACCAGCTCCGGGCCTGGCTGGCCGCCCAGATCTCCTCCCCCGCCGCGCTGGCGGAGGCGGTACGCCTCCGGCTGGACGCCCGCCCCTCCCGGCCTGCGGAGGACCCTGCCGCCGCTCTCCGGCGCCGTCTGGACCAGCTGGAGGGCCAGCGTGCCCGCTATCTGGATCTCTACGCCGGCGATCTGCTCTCCATGGAGGAACTGCGCCGGCGGCTGCGGCTCCTGGCGGAGCGGGGCGCCCGCCTCCGGGAGGATCTGGACCGGCTGACGCGGGACCCGCCCCGGGATCTGGAGGCGGAGATCACGGAGCAGGTCCGCCGCGTCCTCTCCCTGGAGGACATCACCAACGGGGAGCTGCGGCAGCTGATCGACCGCATCACGGTGAGCGAAAAGGGGGATGTGTCCATCTACCCCGCCCGGCCGGCGGAGGAGCCTCCCGCCGCCCCAGGTGCTTTTGTAGGCAATGGCTGAGGCCGTGGACCCCATCATTCTGAACATGAAGCTGGTAGACGTATGCCAGTGCCGCCCCTGCGACTGTTCCCTCACCGAGATCCCCCAGGCCATCCTGGACTGCTTCGGGGACTCCCTCACCCAGGGCGGCGACGTACACCGCCTGTACGTTACCCTGGGCCAGTTCTCCATCATCCGCCTGGAGCGGGATACCCAGCTGCTCATGCCGGTCTACGACTACTGCATGCCGGAGAAGGAGTGCGACTGCGGCAGCGACTGCAGCCAGGAGGACCCCTGCGAGGTCTTCCGGCAGGTCAAGTTCCCCGTGGACGAATTCTTCCCGCCCAACAGCAGCTGCAGCCGCAACTGCTCCCGCAGCTGCTGACCCCCCAAAACCTCCCCTCCTGCCGGAGGGGAGGTTTTTCTTGCAGTCCCTCCCAAATTGTGCTATGGTAGCTCCAGTCTATTTGATGCAGGAAAGAGGAGATCCTGATGAGAAGATCAGACAGAGCCCGGGACCGGAGCTTTGCCTTTGACGTGATCGACCGCTGCGGGCACGGCGTCGCCGCCCTCTCCACCGGCGGAGAGGGCCCCTACTGCATCCCCCTCTCTCTGGTGCGGGTGGGGGACGACCTGTTTTTCCACTGCGCCCTGGAGGGCCGCAAGCTGGACCTGCTTCGCCGGGACCCCAGGGTGTGCGTCACCTTTGTGGCCGCCGACCAGCCCGCCTACCTCCCGGAGAGCAACATGTACACCACCTTCTTCCAGAGCGCCGTGGTCACCGGCACCGCCTTTGAGGTCACAGACCCCGGCCAGAAGACCGCTGCCCTGCGGGCCCTGTGTGAAAAGATGACCCCCGGACATATGGAGGGCTTTGAGGAGGCCGTCCGCCGCAGCCTGCCGTCCACCGCCGTCTGGGGCATCCATATGGAGGAGGTCACAGGCAAGGAGAAGGCGCGGAAGCGGTAAAGATCCCGGAAGCCTCAAAAGCCTCGGCGCCCCGATGATTCGGAGCGCCGAGGCTTTTCTCACATCAGTGGGGCGAAGATGCGCAGGACGCTGCGATAGAGCTGGACCAGGATGTTCAGGTGCCTGGCCCGACGCAGGCTGATGGCCTCGCACTGCTCCAGGGTCTTCTCAAAGTCCGCCTTGATGTCCGCGATGCAGGGGGCATCACACAGCCAGACACCGTCCTCAAAGTGGAGGAAGAGGCTGCGGTAGTCCAGGTTCACGGTGCCCACCGTGGCATACCGCCCGTCCACCACAAAGTTTTTGGCGTGGATGAAGCCCGGCGTGTACTCGTAGATCTTCACCCCCGCCTCCAGCAGAGGCGGATAGTGGGCCTTGGTCACCTCGAACACGGAGCGCTTGTCCGGGATGTGGGGGGTGATGATGCGCACATCCACCCCCGCTTTGGCGGCGTTGCACAGGGCCGTGTTGGTGGCCACGTCCACGATCAGATAGGGCGTGGTGATATAGATATAGTCCCGGGCCCGGGAGATCATGTTCAGGTACACCGCCTGCCCCACTTTCTCGTGGTCCAGGGGCGTATCCGTGTAGGGCTGGACCCAGCCGGAGCCGGGGAGCCGGGGCATGGACTCGGGCCGGAACAGGTCGAAGTCCTCCTCCCAGCCGGAGCAGTAGTCCCACATGGACAGGAACATGACGGTCATGGACCACACCGCCTCCCCCCGCAGGAGGATGGCGCTGTCCTTCCAGTGGCCGAACCGCACCCGGCGGTTGATATACTCGTCCGCCAGGTTCATCCCCCCGGTGAAGCCCACCTTCCCATCGATGATGCACAGCTTCCGGTGGTCCCGGTTGTTCATCCGCAGGGTCAGCACCGGGACCAGCCGGTTGAACACCCGGCACTGGATGCCCCGGGCCGCCATCTGGTCATTATAAGTGCGGGGCAGGGTGAACATGCAGCCGAAGTCGTCATAGATCAGCCGCACCTCCACCCCGGCGGCGGCCTTCCGCTCCAGGATGTCCAGGATGGCGTTCCAGCACTCCCCCTCCTGGAGGATGAAATACTCCAGGAAGATGTAACGCTCCGCCTTCTCCAGCTCCTCCAGCATCCGCACGAAAGCCAGGTCGCCCACCGGGAAATACTCGGTCCGGGTGTTGGTGTAGGCGGGGCAGGAGGCGTACCGCTCCAGATAGCGGATCTGGCCCACCGCGTCCTCATCCAAATGGGTCAGCCTGTCCGCCTTGAAATCCCCCCGCAGCACCTCGTTGCTGCGCTCCGCAATGCCCTTCATCTTCCGGCGGGTCCGCTCAGAGATCCGGTTGCCGCCCAGCAATAGGTAGAGGATGCCCCCGAACACCGGGAACGGCAGGATCACCACCAGCCAGGCGATCTTATAGCCCGGCTCGCTGCGGTCACTGACGATCCACACCGTAGCCAGGAAGCTGACGAAGATGCAGAACCAATAGAAGTAGTCAAAATGGGCGGTAAATTCGTTGACCATCACGAACAGCACCGCGACCTGGGCCACCAGGGCCAGCCCCGCCAGCACGGAGCGGTGGAAGAGGATATATTTGATTTTTCTCCATTTCATGTTGGAAGCGCCTCCTGCCCCGTCTCTCTTTCTCTCCGGGAGGTGGGTCACTGGACCACCACATTCTCCTCCCCCAGCCGCTCTCTCAGGTCGGCCAGCAGGGAGGGGTGTATCATACAGTATCCCTTGGACTGCTTCCGGATATCCTGGTAATACAGCACCACCGGCTGCTCCCCCGGGAAAAAGGAGAGGGCCAGCTTCACCTTTCGGGTCCTGGGGTCGTCCGGGCCGGGCAGGCGGATGAAGAGCTTCCGCTCCCCCGCCTCCCGCCGCTCCTCCGCCTCGGGTGTGTCCAGGGGGCGGATCTCGTCCGCCATCAGCTGTGGCTCCTTCTCGTCCCGGACGGAGATCCTGCCGCTGGCCAGGATAGCCTGGTTCTCCCGGATGTATCCGCCGCTCTGGTCCAGGGCGCGGGCAAAGACCAGCAGCTCCATCCCCCCGGTGTCGTCCTCCAGGCTGACATAGGCCATCAGGGTATTGTTCCGGGTGGTCCTGGTTTTATATGTGGAGATCACGCCAGCCACCTTCACCATCTGGCCGTCCCGGTAGACGGCGGGACCGTCCTCCCGGGCGAAGTCGCTCAGAATGGAGCCGATGGTCACCGCCCCCCTGCGGCGGGCCGCCTCCCGATAGGCGTCCATGGGGTGGCCGGTGAGGTAGAGACCGGTGACCTCCTTCTCCATGGTCATCAGCTGCTGGGGGGTGTACTCAGGGATATTGGCCAGGTGGAGAGCCGGCAGGGCCGCCTGCTCCGCCTCCCCGCCCCCCATTCCGAACAGGTCCATCTGGCCCTCCACGTTCCGCTTGCGGCTGGCGGCGATGCCGTCCAGCACCTGGCCGAAGACCTCCATCAGCTGGGAGCGCTTACAGCCCATGCGGTCAAAGGCGCCGGACTTGATAAGGCTCTCCAGCACCCGCCGGTTCAGATCATGGTCGAACATGCGGTCGCAGAAGTCCATAAAGTCTGTAAAGGGTCCACCCTTGCTCCGCTCTTCCAGCAGGCTGTTGATGACGCTCCGGCCCACACCCTTCAGGGCCACCAGGCCGAAGCGGATGCCCCCCTCGGAGACGGTGAAGTCCGCCTCCGACTCGTTGATGTCCGGGGGCAGCAGGCTGATGTGCCACTCCTTGCACTCGGCGATATACTCCGCCACCTTGTCGCTGGAGTCCAGCACCGAGGTGAGCAGGGCGGCCATGTACTCCTTGGGGTGGTGGCACTTGAACCAGGCCGTCTGATAGGCCACCACGGCGTAGCACACCGCGTGGGCCTTGTTGAAGGCGTAGTTGGCAAAGTCGTAGATCTCGTCGTAGATGCTCTGGGCCACCGCCTCGGGGATGCCGTTGGCGGCGCAGCCGGCGATGCTCCGCGCCGGGTCCCCGTGGAGGAAGGTCTCCCGCTCCCGCTCAATGTCCTTCACCTTTTTCTTGGACATGGCCCGGCGCACCATGTCCGCCTGGCCCAGGGAGTAGCCGCCCAGCTGCTGGAAGATCTGGATCACCTGCTCCTGATACACGATGCAGCCGTAGGTGTTGGACAGGATGGGCACCAGAGCGGGGTGCTTGTAGGTGACCTTCTCCGGGTTGTGCTTGCAGGCGATGAACCGGGGGATGGACTCCATGGGGCCCGGACGGTAGAGCGCGATGATGGCGGTGATATCCTCGATGCTCTGGGGCTTCAGGCCGATGCACACCCCGGTCATGCCGGCGGACTCCATCTGGAACACGCCGGAAGTACGCCCCTCAGAGAGCATCTGGAAGGTGGCCGGGTCATCCTCCGGGATCTGGCTGGTGTGGAAGTCCGGGTGGCTGCGCCGGACCAGCCGGGCCGCGTCGTCCAGCACCGTCAGGTTCCGCAGGCCCAGGAAGTCCATCTTCAGCAGGCCCAGCTCCTCCAGGGTGGTCATGATGTACTGCGTGACTACCAGGTCGTCGTTTTTGGCCAGGGGGACATAATCGCTCACCGGCCGGCTGGTGATGACCACCCCGGCGGCGTGTGTGGAGGTGTTCCGGGGCATGCCCTCGATGGCCCTGGCGGTGTCGATGAGCTTTTTCACCTGAGGGCTGCCGTCGTAGGACTCCTTGAGCTGCTTGGACAGCTTCAGGGCGTCCTCCAGGGTGATATGCAGGGCCCCCGGCCCGCTGGGGATCTGCTTGGCGATCACATCCACGTCGGCGTAGGGCATGTTCAGCACCCGGCCCACGTCCCGCACCGCCGCCCGGGCGGCCATGGTGCCGAAAGTGACGATCTGGGCCACGTGGTCCGCCCCGTACTTTTGGGCCACGTAGTCGATGACCTCCTGCCGGCGGCGGATGCAGAAGTCGATGTCGATATCGGGCATGGTGACCCGCTCCGGGTTCAGGAAGCGCTCGAAGTACAGGCTGTACTTCACGGGGTCCAGGTCGGTGATGTTCAGGCAGTAGGACACCATGGACCCCGCCGCCGAGCCCCGCCCCGGCCCCACGGGGATGCCGTGGCCCTTGGCGTAGGCGATGAAGTCGGAGACGATGAGGAAGTAGTCCACAAAGCCCATCTTGCGGATCATGTCCATCTCATAGCGCAGCTTGTCCAGATACTCCTGGGGCTGGGAGGGGTAGCGCCAGCGGAAGCCGTCCATGCACAGCTTCTCGAAGTAGGCGTCCCCATCGGTCCACCCCTCGGGCAGCTGGAAGTGGGGCAGGTGGTACTTGCCGAACTCGAACTCCACGTTGCACAGCTGGGCAATCTTCACGGTGTTCTCCAGGGCCTCCGGGTAATTGGGAAAGAGGGCGGCCATCTCCGCCTCGGTCTTCACGTAGAACTCCTCGGTCTCGAACTTCATCCGGTTTGGGTCATCCACCGTCTTGCCCATCTGGATGCACATGAGGATGTCCTGCATCTCCGCGTCCTCTTTCCGCAGATAGTGGGCGTCGTTGGTGGCCACCAGAGGGATGCCCGTCTCCTCGTGCAGCCGGATCAGCCCCCCGTTCACCTGGCGCTGGACCGGGATGCCGTGGTCCTGGAGCTCCAGATAGTAGCCATCCGCGCCGAACAGTTCCCGCATCTCCAGGGCAACCTCTTTGGCCTTGTCATAGTCCCCTGCAGCCAGCAGCTTGGGCACCTCGCCCCCCAGGCAGGCGGAGCAGGCGATCAGGCCGCCGCAGTGCTCCCGCAGCAGGTCCAGGTCGATGCGGGGCTTGATGTAAAAGCCCTCCAGGAACGCCTGAGAGACCATGTAGGAGAGATTGCGGTAGCCCTCCTCATTCCGGCACAGCAGGACCAGGTGGTGGAAGGAGGAGTCGAACTCGTGGACCTTCTGGAACCGGGTCCGGCCCCTTGGGGCCACATAGACCTCACAGCCGATGATGGGCTTGATGCCCGCCTCCTTGCAGGCCTTGTAGAAATCCACCACCCCGTACATGACCCCGTGGTCTGTGATAGCCACCGCGTCCTGTCCGATCTCCCGGACCCGCTCCACCAGCTTCTTGATGCGGCAGGCGCCATCCAGAAGGGAGAATTCCGTATGCAGATGTAAGTGGACAAAGGCCATAAGCCCCTCCTTCTTCTCCGGAAAAGACGCAAACAAATTTGGAGCAGGACCTCTTGCTGCCTCTTTTCTCTGTCGGTCAGGTCTGTTCTTCTCAAATCCTATACAGCAGGGCGGCCCCACGGAGACGCCGGTCGGGGCCGCCCCACGGCACACATCACAAAGAGTCTCTATTTCCGAAGGACCTTCTCCAGCGGCTTTCCCTTTGCCAGCTCGTCGATCAGCTTGTCCAAATACCGGATCTTCCGCATCAGTGGGTCCTCGATCTCCTCCACCCGGACGCCGCAGACGGTCCCTGTGATCTTCCCGCAGCTGGGGTTCATCCGGGGCGCCTCCCGGAAAAAGGTCCCATAGTCTATGTCCAGGCTGAGCTGCCGCTCCAGGCCCGCCCGGTCGTATCCGGTCAGCCAGCAGATGACCTTATCCACCTCCTGCCGGGTGCGGCCCTTCCGCTCCGCTTTGGCCGTCAGCAGTGGATATATCTTCGACAGCTTCATGGAGAATACTTTTTCCTGTTCCATATCATCCCTCCGCCGCCTTTTTCAAGGGTCTCCCCTGCCAGATGGCATATCGTCCAAAGGCCTCCATTTATTCCCCGCGGCTCCTCCGCTTTGCTATCATGCCCGCTGTGATCTGACACAGCCGGGTAAACAGGTATCCCAGGGCCGCGCCGATAAAGTTCAGGATGGAGTCGTCCACATCTGCCGCGCCGGTGGCGGTCACCCACTGGATGTACTCCACGCCGCAGGACACCAGCGCGGCCAGGGGCAGAAAGGTCCAGAAGTGGCGCATAGGCCGGAACATCACCGGCATCAGCACCCCCAGCGGCACCAAAATCACCACATTGCCCAGCAGATTGGTCACGCTGACAAAGCTGCCCGTCCGCCGGTAGTAGATGATATAGTTTCGGATGGTGTGGAAGGGCTCCAGATTCACAGCCCCGCCATAGCCCCGGTCCAGGTGGAACAGCCCGCCGAAAAACAGCAGCACCGACAGGATGCACAGGTAGTAGAGCAGCAGGACCCACAGGGCCCCCGTGCGGTAACGCCGCCGCTGCTCTCCCCGCAGCTTCCTCAGACGCAGCAGCACCCCGGTCCCTGCCAGCAGCACGGTCAGGATGGGGATCGCCATCTGCACCGGGAGCGAGAGCCTGTCCCCCAGGATCAGCCAGAACAGGTTGACGGCTCCGGCGGTCAGATAACAAATCAAGGTCATAGATCTCTCCCGTGGTATCAGATAGTTTTGCCGGGCCCCGCCCCCTCGCCCCGGGCCTGCCCCAGCTCCACCAGTTTACGCAGCCGGTGGTTCAGGGCCGACTTGGTCGCCGGCGGGTCACACAGGGCCGCCAGCTCCGCCAGAGTGTCCTCCGGGTGCTCCAGCCGCAGTCGGGCCGTCTCCCGCAGCTTGTCCGGCAGGCCCTCCAGCTGCCCGGACTGCTCCAGGCTCCGGATCGCCTCCAGCTGGACCTGGGCCGCCTCCACCGCCTTGTCCAGGTTGGCCGCGTCACAGTTCACCCGCCGGTTCACGCTGCCCCGCAGGTTCTTCTCCAGCTTGGCGTTCATGATCTCCATGGCGGCCAGGGGCGCGCCGATGGCGGTAAGGAAGTCCTCGATGCGCTCACTCTGCTTGAAATAGGCGATATAGTTGGCCTTCCGGGTGGCCTCCTTGGGCTGGAAGCCCGCCTCCCGCATCAGGGCGGGCACCTCCCGGCTCACGTTGTAGTGGGAGGTGGACAGCTCCAGGTGATAGGCCTTCCGGGGGTCGGTGACCGACCCCCCCGCCAGGAACGCCCCCCGGAGGAAGGCAGCCCGGCAGCAGGGCTCCTCCAGCACGGCGAAGTTCACGTGGTTTGCCAGACTGCCCGCATCCATCCCGAAGGTCCCGCTCACCGCTGCCAGCTTGGCAGGGTCCGTGATGCCGAAGCTGTACTTCCCCTCCCCATCAGGCAGACGGTCAAAGGAGAGGCGGAACGCCTTGCGGAACAGGATAGGGAGCCGCTGGGCAAATGCCTCGTTCTCCGTGATGATGCGGATCTCCCGCCCGGAAAAGGTGTTGCAGTAAAGCAGAACGCCGTATGCCTCCGCCTGGGTGCAGCATTTCCGGTTCAGCGCCGTCCGGCACAGCTCCCCCTTGGTCTCTCCTGCAAAGGACATGGTCTCACTCCTCAATGATGTACCGCTGTTCGCCCCGGAAGATGCGCACCGCCCGCCGGCGGTACACGTCCAGCACCGCCGCCGCCAGCCGGTCCGGGTCGTGGCGGGCATAGTCGCCCCCCTCCGAGGCCACCGGATACTCCTCCAGCTCCAGCCCCATGGCCCGGATGCGCTCCCGGTCCACCAGGATGGGGGCGGCGTCTTCTTCCCGGTACTTCTCCACCAGGCCGGGACGCACCGGCGCCGAGTTGGCCAGGCACAGGTCCACCAGCCCCGGCGCCCCGTGGGACAGCAGGGCGTCCACATGGTCGGCGGCGGTGTACCCCTCTGTCTCCCCCTCCTGGGTCATGATATTGCACACATAGATCTTCAGCGCCTCGGAGCGGCAGATGGCCTCCACCACCCCCTCCACCAGCAGGTTGGGGATGACGCTGGTGTACAGGCTGCCCGGTCCCATCAGGATCAGGTCCGCCTCCCGAATGGCCTGGAGGGCGGCCGGGAGGGCGGCGGGCCGCTCCGGGAGCAGTGCCACATGGGCGATGCGGCAGTCCTGCTCTTTTTTAAAGGAACTGATCTTGGACTCCCCCACCACCCGGGCCCCGTTCTCAAAGACGGCCTCCAGCTGCACATCGGCGCTGGTCACGGGAAGGATGCGCCCGGTGATGGCCAGCACCTGGCTCATCTGAGCCACCGCCTCCTCAAAGGAGCCGGTCACCCCGTTGAGGGCGGCCAGGATCAGGTTCCCGAAGGACTGTCCGGCCAGGGAGCCCTCCTGAAAGCGGTAGGTGAGCAGCCGCTCCATGATCGGCTCCACGTTGGCCAGGGACTCCATGCAGTGGCGGATATCCCCGGGGGGCGGCATGCCGATGTCCCGGCGCAGCACGCCGGAGCCGCCCCCGTCGTCGGCCACAGTGACCACCGCCGTCAGGTTTTTGGTGTATTTTTTCAGTCCCCGCAGCATGGTGGACAGCCCTGTCCCCCCGCCGATGGCGGTGATCTTGGGGCCGCGCTCCCACTGGTGCAGATTTGGAATGGTGTCCGGCATAGCGGGACCTCCCTTCAAGTTTGCTCTGTCCGCTCCTTACGTCCTGCCCAGGTCCCGGTGGCTCTCCGTCACCGGGTAGCCCCTGCCCCGGATATAGGCCGCCAGCGCATGGGCAATGGCCACCGAGCGGTGGTGTCCGCCGGTGCAGCCCACCGCCACCACCAGTGCCGTCTTCCCCTCCTCCACATATTTGGGGAGGAGAAAGCCCACCAGGTCCTGAAGCTTTTCCAGGAACTCCCCGGCCGCTCCGCCGGAAAACACGTAGTCCCTTACCCCGTCGTCCAGGCCGGTGCGGGGGCGCAGCTCCTGAACATAGTAGGGGTTGGGCAGGAAGCGCACGTCAAAGACCAGATCCGCCTCTCGGGGCAGTCCGTGCTTGAAGCCGAAGGAGGTGACGCTCACCGTCATAGCCCCCTCCTGGCTCCCCCGTCCGAAGAGTCGGAGCAGCTCGCCCCGCAGCTTGGCGGTGGACAGGTCGGAGGTGTCCACCACGAACTCCGCCCGCTCCCGCAGGGGGGCCAGCATCCGCCGCTCCAGGGCGATGGCTCCCTCCAGGGAGTCGCATTCCTCCGCCAGGGGGTGGCTGCGGCGGGTCTCCTTATACCGCTTGATGATCACGTCGTCCGAGGCGTCCATATACAGGATGCGGTAGGGGCACTTCATCCCCTTCAGCGCCTCCAGGGACTGGAACAGGGCGCTGAAATTGGTGCCGGAGCGCACGTCTGTGACCAGTACCACCCGGTCGTACTCCCCCGTCCCGGCCATACCCAGCTCAGCAAATTTGGGGATGAGGGGGGCGGGCAGATTGTCCACACAGAAAAAGCCCATGTCCTCCATGAAGGAGGCCGCCTTGCTCTTCCCCGCCCCGGACAGGCCGGAAATGATGATAAATTCCATGGCTGTACACCTCTTATCTCTCTCTGCCGTCCGCCCCGGACAGCTCCCGGCAGATCAGCGCCCGGGACAGGTACATGGCCCTCAGCCGCCGCTCCAGCAGGGTGTGGCGGGCGGTGCCCCGCGGAAATTTCTTCCGGGCCGCCTCACACTTATGGATGATGGACTGGACGGCCGTCAGCGCCTCGTCCAGCTCCTCTCTCGTATATCCGTCCATCTTACCCCAGCACCCGGATCTCCAGCTCCAGCTCCACGCCGGTCTGGCGCAGCACCTCCTGCCGCACCTGGTCCGCCAGCTCCAGGACATCGGCGCAGGTGGCGCCCCCCCGGTTGATGAGGAAGCCCGCGTGCTTCTCCGACACCTGGGCGCCCCCCACCGCCCTGCCCTTCAGGCCGCACTGGTCGATGAGGGCGGCGGCGAAGTGCCCCTGGGGGCGCTTGAAGGTGGAGCCGGCACTGGGATATTCCAGAGGCTGCTTCTCTCTCCGCCGCTGGGCAAAGTCTGCCATCCGCCCGGCGATCTCCTCCCGGTTTCCCTCCGGCAGGGCGAATACCGCCCGGCAGATCAGCAGGTCCCCCTCTGAAAACCGGCTGTGCCGGTAGCTCAGGCCGCAGTCGGCCCCGGAGAGCAGCCGCTGGGTCCCGTCCCGTTCCAGCGCGGTGACCTGGAGGAGCACCTGGGCGGTCTCCCCGCCGTAGGCCCCTGCGTTCATCGTCACCCCGCCGCCCACGCTCCCCGGGATGCCCTGGGCGAACTCCAGGCCGGTGAGGCCCTGATCCAGCGCGGCCTTGGAGAGCCGGGACAGCAGCGCGGCCCCTCCCGCCTCCAGCCGCCCCTTCTCCCCCGGCCGTTCCGGGGGGAGGGCCCGTATTTCCTCCAGCGCCCCGGCCGGCTTGACCACAAAGCCCTCATATCCCCGGTCCGCCACCAGCAGATTGGAGCCGTTCCCCAGGAAAAATGGCGGGATCTCCAGCGTCCAGGCCGCCTGAAGGGTCTCCCGGGCCTCCTCCTCCGTCCTGGGCAGGGCCATCAGTCGGGCCGGGCCGCCGATGCGGAAGGAGGTGTGTCGGGCCATAGGCTCCTCTTCCCGCAGCTCCAGCCCGGGACAGCGTCGGGTCAGCTCTGTGCGCAGCAGTTCAAAACGATCCATAGGGTCCTCCCGTCCAATCAGAATGAGGTCGCGCGGAGACTTATTTTATTATTATAGCAAATCTCTCCGGAAAATAGAATACCCCAAAACATCTGTTCTTTTGGTCAGAAGCGCCAGCGGGAGATCCGCAGGGCTGAACGGGGACCCTGACCCGCCTCTGCACGGGGTGTGCCGCAGCTTCCACGCCCCCATGCATGGCCCGATGTCCCCATCAGGCCGCACACATCGGCCATCAGCACAGGTGTATGGGACCGCCCTTCCGTTTTTTTCCCGTTTTCTCTTGCAATCCTCTGTCTGCTGTGTTATCCTACGGGTGGAGTATGATTTTCATCTCCCATCTGATCTAAAAAGGAGGAAAGGTAAGTGGACGCTTACGGCCGAAGTCTCAAATCGGACAGCGACAGTTCTCTCCCGGGCCCCCTTGCCTTTTCTCCGGCATAGGGAGCTCTGCACAGCGCCCCCTGCCGCCTGGCTTCCGCACAGGCGGAGGTCTGTTATGCGCCCCGCCGGGGCCCTTCCGCTGTGCTATGCGCCCGCTGAGAATGTCGCCGCACAGGTCTTTCCCGTCTCCGGGGGGCCGGTGCGGCTTTGTCTGTCCCATTGGAGGCTTCCTGACAAAAAGGAGGTTGCCAATGCAGAACAAGAAATGTTTGGAGCGCTGCCTGGAGCTGATCCGGGACAAGCGCTACCGTGAGCTCTCTGCCATTCTGGCGGAGCAGAACCCGGTGGATCTGGCCGATCTTCTGGAGGGCCTGCCCCAGGAACAGGGCGCGCTGGCCTTCCGCACGCTGCCCAAGGAGCAGGCGGCGGAGGTCTTTTCCAATCTCCCCCCTGACACCCAGCAGATGATCGTCGTCTCCCTCCCCGACCGGGAGCTGGCCGGCATCCTGGAGGAGCTGGCCATGGACGACACGGTGGATCTGCTGGAGGAGCTGCCCGCCGGCGTGGTCAAGCGGGTGCTGAAAAACGCCCGGCCCGAGACCCGCAGGCTCATCAACCAGTTCCTCAAATATCCGGAGCAGTCGGTGGGCAGCATCATGACCGCGGAATTCATCGACCTGAAAGGGACCATGACCGCGGCCGAGGCCATCCGCCGGATCCGCCGCCTGGGGGGAGACTGCGAATCCATCTACACCTGCTATGTCACCGACGGCCGCCGGGTGCTGGACGGTGTAGTCACCCTGCGGGAGCTGCTGCTGGCCCCCGACAACGCCCCCGTCCGGACGCTGATGGAGCCCAACGTGATCACCGTCCGCACCACCGACGACCAGGAACTGGCCGTCCGGGCCCTGATGCGGTACGACTTTCTCTCCCTGCCGGTGGTGGACCAGGAGGACCGGCTGGTCGGGGTGGTCACGGTGGACGACGTGATGGATGTGATGGAGGAGGAGGCCACCGAGGACTTTCAGCGCATGGCTGCTATGGCCCCCTCGGAAAAGTCCTATCTCAAGACCGGCGTGTTCGCCCTGGCCAAAAACCGCATCCTGTGGCTGCTGGTGCTGATGATCTCCGGCATGATCACCGGCGGCATCCTGGGTCGCTATGAAGCCGCCTTCTCGGTGATGCCCCTGCTGGTCACCTTTATCCCCATGCTCACCGACACCGGCGGGAACGCCGGCAGCCAGAGCAGCACCCTGGTCATCCGCGGCATGGCGGTGGGGGACATCGCCCTGTCCGACTTCCCCAAGGTGCTCTGGAAGGAGCTGAGGGTCAGCCTGCTGGTGGGCGCGGTCCTCTCCCTGGTCAACCTGGTCCGCCTGCTCCTCTCCTACCCGGGAAACGAGCTGGTGTGCGTCACAGTCACCCTGTCCCTGTTCGCTACGGTGGTCCTGGCCAAGACCATCGGCGGAGCTCTGCCCATGCTGGCCAAGCTGGTGCGGGCCGACCCCGCCATCATGGCCGCCCCTCTGATCACCACCATCGTGGACGCCCTTTCCCTGGTCCTCTACTTCACCATTGCCAGCCGGCTTCTCCACCTGTGAGGATACACCGCCGGAAAAGCTGGGGGGCACGGCTTGCGCCGTGCCCCCCCTTTCCCTGCTCTCCCGCCGCTCAGAATCGGTTGAGGGGGACGGAGCCGTCGTCCGTCCCCTTTTCGATGGATCTGACCTCCACATAGTAGCCGTACTGCTCATTGACCTGGACATAGGGCCGGTCCCCCACCCTGCGGCCCAGCAGGGCCTTTCCCATGGGGGACTCCTTGCTCACCAGGCCGTGGAGGGCATCCTGGCGCATGGTGGTGACGATCTGGTACACCTCTGTCTCGTCGTCCTCCTCCAGGTAGACCGTCACCCGGTCGTACAATCCCACCGTGTCCGCCCCGGAATGGTCCGCGATGACCACGGCGGTCTTGATCATGTTTTCCAGAAATCGGATGCGGCTCTCGTTCCGGTTCTTCTCCTGCTTGGCCGCCTTGTACTCAAAATTCTCGCTCAGATCGCCGAAAGCCCTGGCCTCCTTCACCGCTTCCAGCAGTTTGGGCCGCAGCTGGACCCTGCGGTAGTCCAGCTCCTCCCGCATCAGCTGGAGGTCCTTCTGCGTCAGTTCGTTGTGCATGGCGCTTCTCCTCTCCGCCCCGTCCCGGGGCCCTTTTCTTTTGGCCCTATTGTACCAGACCCCGGCCCGGTTGGCAACGGCCTGCACCAGCTCTCTTTGCTCTCGTGTGTGCGCATGTGATCTTTACAGCATATAGGCATTGTCTTATAGGGGGGAGTGTGGTATGATGATAGATTGAAAGCCTGAGACGGAGGGGACCCTATGATCGACTACTTCCACCTGAATATGGACGCTGAACAGCTGCTGAATCTGTCCAGCCTGGGGCTGGCCCACCTGGGGGACGGGGTGTATGAGCTGATGGTACGCTCCTGGCTCTGTCTCCACGGCAAGGCCACCGCCCGCAACCTGCACCGGGCCACAGTGGGCTATGTGGCCGCGCCGGCCCAGGCCCGGCGGGCAGAGCGCATCCTCCCCCTGCTCACCCAGGAGGAGGCGGATGTCTTCCGCCGGGGCCGAAACACCGCCCCCCACTCTGTCCCCAAGGGGGCCAGCCGTGGGGAGTATCAGACTGCCACCGCCCTGGAGGCCCTGTTCGGCTGGCTCTATCTCCAGGGCCGGACCGACCGGCTCAACCAGCTCTTCTCCACCATGATGGAGGGGGAGCTGTGACCCGCCCAACCTGTGACATAAATGAGGTGATCCCATGCCTTTGGACGCGCTGTGCCTGAGCGGAGTGGTCCATGAACTGCAGAACGCCCTCTCCGGGGCAAAAATCGACAAGATCTATCAGCCAGGCCGGGACGAGGTGGTCCTGGCCCTGCGGGCCCCCGCAGGCAATGTGAAGCTGCTCCTCTCCGCCAACCCCAGCCACCCCCGGGCCCATCTCACCCAGATCTCCCGGGAGAACCCGGACAAGCCCCCCATGTTCTGCATGCTGCTGCGCAAGCACCTGTCCGGCGCCCGCCTGCTGGAGCTGGTCCAGCCACCCATGGAGCGGGTGGTGGACCTGCGGCTGGAGGCCCTGGACGAGCTGGGGGACCGGGTGGAGCGCCGCCTGGTGCTGGAGGCCATGGGCCGCCACTCCAACCTGATCCTGCTGGACGGGGAGGGCCGGATCATGGACTGCCTGCGGCGGGTGGACAGCGACATGTCCGCCCGGCGGCAGGTGCTGCCCGGCCTGTTCTACCGCCTCCCCCCCGCCCAGGAGAAGCTGGACCCCTCCTCCCTGGACCGCGCCGCCCTGGAGTCCGCCCTGGCCGCCGCACCGGAGGAGAGCCAGGCGGACAAGTGGCTGCTGGACACCTTCGGCGGCCTCTCCCCCCTCATCTGCCGTGAGCTGGCTTTCCGGGCGGGGGGAGCCACCGACGCGCGGCTGCATCAGATGGGGGAAGGGGGCCGGTCTCGGCTTCTGGATGAGCTGGAAGGGCTCCTGCGTTCTGTGCAGGAAAACAGCTTTACACCTGTCATGCTGGAAAAGGAGGGGCATCCCTCCGACTTCACCTTTCAGCCCATCAGCCAGTACGGCCCCGCCGTCTCCTGCGTCCCCTTCCCCTCCTTCTCCGCCCTTCTGGACCGCTTTTACGAGCAGCGGGAGAACCAGGAGCGGGTGCGCCAGCGGGGCCAGGACCTGATCCGCTCCGTGACCAACGCCCGGGACCGCGCCGCCCGCAAGATCGGCCTTCAGGAGCAGGAGCTGGCCGCCACCCGGGACCGGGAGCGGCTGCGCCAGTTCGGGGACATCATCACCTCCAATCTCCATGCCATGGAGAAGGGGATGTCCCGGCTGACGGCAGCCGACTTCTATGACCCGGAGTGCCCTCAGATCCACATCCCCCTGGACCCCCTCCTCACCCCTCAGCAGAACGCCGCCAAGTACTATAAGGAGTACAACAAGGCAAAAACAGCGGAAAGCATTTTAACTTTACAGCTAGAGAAAGGCCGGCGGGACCTGGACTACCTGAACAGCGTGCTGGAGGCCATCGCTCTGGCGGAGGGAGAGCGGGACCTCCAGGAGATCCGCCAGGAGCTCACCGACACCGGATATCTCCGCCGCCCCTCCAAAGCCAGAGACCGGGGCAAGCGGGTGGCCTCGAAGCCCATGGAGTTCCGCTCCTCCTCCGGCCTGCGTATCTCCGTGGGCAAAAACAACACCCAGAACGACCTGCTCACTACCAAGCAGGCTTTCAAGAGTGACCTGTGGTTCCACACCCAGAAGATCCACGGCTCCCACGTCATCCTGTGGACCGAGGGGGGGCAGCCCGACCTGACCAGCATCCAAGAGGCTGCCCAGCTGGCCGCCTGGTTCTCCCAGGGACGGGAGAGCGGCAAAGTGGCGGTAGACTATACCCCGGTAAAATATGTGAAAAAGCCGGGGGGCGCCCGGCCCGGCATGGTGGTCTACACCACCTATGAGACCGCCTATGTCGCCCCAGATGGGGATCTGGCCCAGCGGCTGCGGGTAAAATAGAGATCCCTTTAATCAGGGGGAGCGTCCCGCCGGGCGTTCCCCCTCCCCCATCTGTGGGCCGGGGCATCCAGAGAGGGCTTCCACCCTGGAACACAAATTTTGATCGGGTGTGAAAAGGAGGATGCGCCCAGGGACAGTTCTGAGACAAAATAATTTCAAATCAGCCATGCGCGGGACGACCGGCTGCGGTCCATACCAGACCGTTTATGCTTTTCCCCTTGAAAAATAGAGACAAGCAGATCGTCCCCTTTCTGAGAAAGCAGGAGAAAACAAAATGAATTCCCACAGCGATCACACATTGCATTTTGAAGCGGTAAACAGCAGGAACCGAGCGGAGGTCGAACATCTGGAGGTCTTTGCGGAACAGTCCGGCTTCATCGAAAGCGTGACACAGTGCCTTCAGGAGGCCGACAAATTGGAGTTGTGGAGGCCCGTCGGCATCTATGACCGCGGTATGCTGATCGGTTTTGCCATGTACGGTTATTTTCCGGAACCTGCCCCGGGGCAGGTGTGGCTGGACCGGCTGCTGATCGATAAAAAGTATCAGGGCAAAGGGTACGGAAAGCGGGTCGTGCTTGCCCTGCTTGACAGGCTCCGAACAGAATATTCCTGTGATACCATATATCTCAGTGTGTATGAGACCAACTCCCACGCGATCCATCTCTATCAGCAGATCGGTTTTCACTTCAATGGAGAGTACGATACCAACGGGGAGCATGTCATGGTATATGCTTTTTAACCTATTGTGCCGTCCGCGTTATAATACAGGGCCGTATCCCCTCAATGTACAGAGCATCAAACAGCGATCGGCACCGGTTATCAGTCTATTGGCCGGAGAAATAGCGGGCCGGGCAGCCAACAAATGGCTGTCCGGCCCGCTTATCCTTCTTCTCTCAGGTCCAGGAGGACTCTTCGGTCTCGGACCGCTTGGCCCGGGACATCAGGTCTGTGACCACGGCGTGGACATCCCGCCCCTCATAGAGCACCTCGTAGGCGGCCTGGGCGATGGGCATCTCGATGCCCGCCTTCTGGGCCAGGGTGCGGGCGGTGACAGCGGCGTAGTAGCCCTCCACCACGGCGCCGATCTCCTTCACCGCCTCTTTGGGCTCCACCCCTTTGCCGATGAGGATGCCGCACCGGCGGTTCCGGGAGTGCATGGAACAGCAGGTGACGATCAGGTCCCCCACGCCGGCCAGCCCGGCAAAGGTCTCCTGTTTTCCTCCCAGGGCCACCCCCAGCCGGGCCATCTCCGCCAGCCCCCGGGTCATGAGCAGTGCCTTGGTGTTGTCCCCGCAGCCCATGCCGTCGCAGCAGCCGGCGCAGAGGGCGATGATGTTCTTCAGGGCGGCGCACAGCTCGGTGCCCACCTTGTCGGTGCTGGTGTAGACCCGGAAGCGGGGGTTCATAAACAGGTCCTGCACCTGCCGGGCCAGCTCCAGGTCCTCGCTGGCCGCCACCACGCCGGTTGGGACATGGCGGCCCACCTCCTCGGCGTGGGAGGGGCCGGAGAGCACCACCACGGGGCAGTGTCCCTGGAGCTCCTCCTCAATGACCTGGCTGAGGCGGAGGGAGGTGTCCTTCTCGATGCCCTTGGACACGGAGATCACGATGGTCCCCGGGTCGGCCAGCTGCTTCAGCTTGGCGGCAGTGGCGCGGACCGCAAAGGACGGGGTGGCCATCACCACGGCGCCGCAGCCCTTCACCGCCCCCATATCGGTGGTCAGGCCCATTGTCTCGGGCAGCGGCACCCCCTTCAGCATGGGGTTCTCCCGGGTCTCCCGCAGCACCCGGGACTCCTCCTCGGTGTAGGACCACAGGGTCACCTCATGTCCGTTTTCCAGCAGCAGCAGCGCCAGGGCCGTCCCCCAGCCTCCGCTGCCAAGGACTGTGATTTTCATGGTAATACCTCCCAAGATATGTTGTAGGGGCGGCCTGTGGCCGCCCGTTGTTCAATTTTCTTGGCTGTTCGGGCGGCCGCAGGCCGCCCCTACGGGGTCATTGCTTCTTGTGCAGAGAAAACTTGTTCTCTGTCCCGGTCAGCAGACGGTGGATGTTGCCCCGGTGCATGTAGACCACCAGGCCGCCCAAGAGCAGGCCCAGCAGGGTGATGATCCAGTCCTGATAGACGAACCAGGTGGCCACCGGAAAGCTGGCTCCGGCCCACACCGATCCCAGGGAGACGTATCGGGTGAGAATGGCAAGGATCAGGAATCCCCCCCACACCACCAGGGCAATGCGCCAGTCGATCATGATGGCGATGGTGCCGCCGGACAGGATGCCCTTGCCCCCCTTGAAGTGGAACATGCAGGGGAACATGTGGCCCAGCAGGCAGAACAGGCCCGCCCAGTACTTGGCAAAGACCAGAACGATGGCCTCTTGGCTCCAGAAGCCGCCGTCCCAATATCGGGCCATCAGGATGCCCGCCCACACTGCGGCCACCGCCTTGAGGACATCGCACAAAATAACCACCAGGGTCAGCGGCCCGCCGAAGGTGCGGTAGAAGTTGGTCAGCCCGGCGTTGCCGCTGCCGTGGGTGCGCACATCGTCCCGCAGGATGTACTTGGAGACGATGACCGCCCCGTTGGAGCAGCCCAGCAGGTAGGCCGCTGCCGCTACCAGAAGCAAGGGCAGACCCATGTCATAAAAGATCCAGGGGGAGATGTCCCCCCAAGTCATGCCCAGCATTGCTCACTCCTCCTTCTCGCTCTTCTGCCGGATGGTCAGCCGCACCGGCGTGCCCTCCAGGCCGAAGGTGGCTCGGATCTGGTTCTCCAGATACCGCTGATAGGAGAAGTGGAACAGCCGGGCGTCGTTGCAGAAGCACACAAAATGAGGGGGGCGGATGCCCACCTGGGTCATGTAGTAGATCTTCAGGCGGCGGCCCTTGTCCGTGGGGGGCTGCACCCGGGCGGTGGCATCGGCCAGCACCGAGTTGAGCATCCCGGTGGAGATGCGGGTGGCTGCCTGGTCATTCACATAGTTGATCAGCTCGAAGAGCCGGTCCACCCGCTGGCCGGTGAGAGCGGAGATGAACACGATGGGGGCGTAGGTCATATAGCTCAGGTCCCGCATCACGTCCTGGCGCATCTTGTCCATGGTCTTGCCGTCCTTCTCGATGGCATCCCACTTGTTGACCACGATGATGCAGGCCTTGCCCGCCTCGTGGGCCAGACCGGCCACCTTGGTGTCCTGCTCGGTGACCCCCTCCCGGGCGTCGATCATGATGAGGCACACGTCGCTGCGCTCGATGGCCATGGTGGCCCGCAGGACGGAGAACTTCTCGATGCGGTCATCCACCCTGGACTTCTTCCGCATCCCTGCCGTGTCGATGAACAGGTATTTGCCCCGCCCGTTCTCGAAGGGCCTGTCCACCGCGCCCCGGGTGGTGCCCGCCACATCGCTGACGATGACCCGCTCCTGCCCCAGGATGCGGTTGACCAGGGAGGACTTGCCCACATTGGGCTTGCCGATGATGGCCACCTTGATGACATCGTCCTCCTCGTCCTCCTCCTCCTCGGGGGGGAAGTACTGGAAGCAGGCGTCCAGCAGGTCGCCGGTGCCGTGGCCGTGGACGGCGGAGACGGCGATGGGGTCGCCCAGGCCCAGGTTATAGAACTCGTAGATGTCCGAGTTCTCCCGGCCCACCTGGTCCGCCTTGTTCACCGCCAGCACCACCGGCTTCCGGGCCCGGAGGAGCATGTTGGCCACCTCCTGGTCGGCTGCGGTCATGCCGGTCTTGACGTCACAGACAAAGACCACCACCGTAGCGGTCTGGATCGCGATCTCGGCCTGCTCCCGCATGAAGGAGAGGATCTGGTCGTCCGTCCCCGGCTCGATCCCGCCGGTGTCCACGATGTCGAACACCCGGTTCCTCCACTCGCACTGGGCGTACAGCCGGTCCCGGGTGACGCCGGGGGTGTCCTCCACGATGGAGAGGCGCTGGCCGCACAGCTTATTGAACAGCATGGACTTGCCCACATTGGGGCGCCCCACGATAGCTACTAAGGGCTTCATACATATCACCTCTTGATGAGTTAGGAATTAGGAATGAGGAATTAGGAGTTAGAGGATAGGAGATAGGGGCGGCCTGCGCCGGGGAGTCCGCGCGCCCCAGGCGCGCCATAATTCCTACCTCCTAATTCCTCATTCCTAATTCCCTCTCAGGGGTTGTATTGATAATATTCCGTCTCCTCCCGGGGGAGCTCCTGTCGGGGGAGGCCGGACGAGATGCCGCACATGGCGTCCAGCAGCTCATAGCCGTCCTGCTCCACGGGGATCACGGGGACACCCAGTGCCCGCTCCACATCGTCCAGGGATACGTCATCCAAAAAGACCCGCTCCCCGTGGCGGAGCATATTGGCGGGGATGAGCAGACGCTCCCCCAGCTTCTTCCCCCGCAGCTGGGCGATCAGGTCGCCCCCCGTGACCAGTCCGGCCACCACGATGGTCTCCCCGAAGAAGTCGTTGCGGATGGGATACACCGTCCCCTCTATTTTACCACATTTTTTCCGCGCCAGCTCTACCAATTCCGTTAAAAACGGGGCGGCGGACACGCCTGTGGCAATGGAGAAGGGGACGGTCCTCTCCATCTCCTCCGCCTCCATCAGGTCCAGGCCCCGGCGGAATTCCTGGCGCAGCAGGCGGAGCATCCCCACCCCGTTGTCCAGCTGGGTGAACTCCTCGTAGTAGTCCTCCTCCGGCAGGGGCCGCCCGGCCAGCAGGTAGAACTCGTCAGAGCACCAGACCAGGGCTGTGCCGTGGGCGTCGCGGTGGGCCGCCGCAAAGGCCTCCACCTGGTCCACCACCGCCCCCGCTTCCTCCCGGGTATAGGGCCGCAGGGGATAGAGGCCCTCCCGGTACTTGGTCACCCCCACCGGCACCACCGACACGCTGTGGACGGCGGGGAACATCTCCGCCAGGTCCCTCAGGGTCCGGTCCAGGGCGGGTCCGTCATTGATCCCGGGGCAGGAGACGATCTGACAGTTCATGGTGATCTGGTGCCGGGCGAAGCGGCGCATGATCTCGATGCTCTCCCCGGCCCGGCGGTTTTTCAGCATCTCCACCCGCAGCGACCGGTCGGTGGTGTGGACGGACACGTTGATGGGGGAGATGCGCAGGTCGATGATGCGCTGCACCTCCCGCTGGGAGAGGTTGGTCAGGGTCAGGTAGTTGCCCATCAGAAAGGACAGCCGGGCGTCGTCATCCTTGAAATAGAGGCTCTCCCGCATCCCCGGCGGCATCTGGTCCACAAAGCAGAAGATGCAGTTGTTGGCACAGGAGCGGGCCCGGTCCATGAGATAGGTCTCGAACTCCAGTCCCAGGTCCTCCCCCTCCTCCTTGCGGACCCGCAGGGTGCGGCTGGCTCCATCCGGGGCCTGGAGGGTAAGCGTCAGACGGGCGTCATAGGAATAGAACTTGTAGTCCAGCACATCCAGGATCTGCTTCCCGTTGATCTCCACCAGGGTCTCTCCCGCCTGGACGCCGGCTTTGGCCGCCGGGCTCCGGGGCTCCACCCGGCGGATCATGGTCTTGCTCACAGCGCTCCCTCCTCCTCTCAAAAAGGCGTTCTTTATATTATATCGTATCCCTGCCCCTCTTTTCAAGGAAAAATCCGTTTTTTCTCGGATCTCGCCGGACATTTTTTGAGGGCGCCGCCGGGTATCCGGCGCCATCGGCCACCGGACACCTTATCTTTTTCTTGATTGTACCATACCCGTCCCCGCCGGGCAACACGTTTCCACTCTATTCTGCTCTCTCGCCGGGTATCCGGGGCACAAAAAGGATGCCTCTCCCCCGCCCTTAGTTCCACCGCTCCGGCAGAACGCCCTCTCCCCGGCCTCCGGGGAAAAGCACCCTTTCCGCCCCGGAGTTTACAGGATGTGAAAATTATGATATGATGTTCTATGATTTTCCCTTTTCTTTCTCAAATCCGCGGCTCCGGCCGCCCTGGAGGCACCTGCGACATGCTGGACGACAAGCTCAAAGCCCTGTGGGCCCGGATCTCCCCCCCGCAGAAGGCGGCCTTTTTCGGCTGTTTTCTGTCGGGCTATCTGGTCCACCTCTACGTCTTTACCAACATCATCCCCAACTCCGACGGTCTCAGCCGCATCTTCGACCCCCAGCAGATGACCGTCTCCGGCCGGTGGTTTCTCCACTTCGCCTCCTATTTCAACGGCTTCACCCAGATGCCGGCGGTCATCGGCCTCTTCTCCGTGCTCTTCCTCGCCCTGGCCGCCGCCCTGGCCGTCTCTCTGCTGGGCATCCGCAGCCGTGCCCTCTCCGCCCTGTCCGGGGCGCTGATGGCCGCCTTTCCCGCCGTGGGCTACACCTTTCTCTATCTGTTCACCGCCTCCGCCTACTGCTTCGCCATTTTTTTGGCGGTCCTCTCCGTCTCCCTGGCCAGAAGGGGCCGGTGGCACTGGCTGGCAGGCTGTCTGCTCCTGGCCTGCTCCATGGGCACCTATCAGGCCTATGTGACGGTGGCCATCGGCCTGTCCCTGCTGGTCATTTTCCGGGAGACCCTGGACCCGTCCGCCTCCTTCTCCGCCACCCTGCGCCTGGGGGTGCGGCTGATGCTGTTCCTGACTGCGGGGGCCGTCCTCTACTACGGCATCCTGCTGGTCTTTCTTCAGGTGAAGGACCTGGAGCTGCTGTCCTATCTGGGGATGGATGCCGCCAGCTCCGGCTATCCCTTCTCCCGCCTCCCCGGGCTGCTGCTGGACACCTACAAGCAGGTGGCGGCTTTCTTCTTCCTGCCCGGTTCCGCCAACACCTTCACCTCCGGCTGGATGGCCGTGCTGGATCTGGCCGCGCTGGCGCTGGGCGGGGGCTGCTTCCTGCTGTGCATGGGGCAGGAGGGGCTCTGGCGGGCGCGCTGGCGCCCCCTGGGCGGGCTGGCCATGCTGGCCCTGCTCCCCCTGGGCATCAACTTCGGCCAGATCCTCAGCCCCTGGTCCGCCCCCACCCCCCTGATGAAATACGCCTTTGTGCTGGTCTATCTGGCGGTGGTGCTGCTGGCTGACCGGGCCCTCCCCGCCGCCGGTGCCGGCGCCTCCGTGCTCCGCCGCCGCGCGGCCCCCTGCGCCGCCCTGTGGCTGGTCCTGCTGCTGCTGTTCTCCCTGAACACCAACAACCGGCTCTACACCGCCTCCGCCCAAGCCCACCGCGCCACCCTCAGCTACGCCACCCGGCTGGCCTCCCGCATCGAGAGCTGCCCCGGCTACACCCACGGGATGCCGGTCTATCTCATCGGCTCTTTCCCCACCGACCGGGTCCACAACAGCGTGGAGGGCTTTGCCCAGGTGGACCATTACAGCGTCCCCCTGGACACCGTGGCTCCCCTGAACAAGCACATCTACTACTACCTCCGGGACTGGCTGAACCTCCCTATCGAGGAGCCCGCCGAGGCCGACCTTATGGCCATGGCGGAGCGGCCGGAATTCGCCGCCATGCCCCGCTACCCCGACGACGGCAGCGTCCAGATCATCGACGGCTGCCTGGTCGTGAAGGTGCAGGAGGAATACACCCCAAAATCCGACTTTGAGATCGCCTATGAGAACAGGAGATGAACTGTCCCATGCCCAATTCTGCTCCCACTGACTCCGGACTGCTCTCCGTGGTCCTCCCCGCCTTCAACGAGGAGGAGATGGCTCCCCGGGCAGCTGATGTCATCTCCGCCCTGCTGGAGCAGGCCCAGATCCCCCATGAGCTGATCTTTGTGGACGACGGCTCCCGGGACAGGACCTGGGCGCGCATCCAGGAGAAGAGCCGCGCCCTGCCCCAGGTACGGGGGGTGCGCTTCTCCCGCAACTTCGGCAAGGAGGCTGCCATTTTTGCCGGCCTGGCCCAGGCCCGTGGGGCTTGCTGTGTGGTGCTGGACTGCGACCTCCAGCACCCGCCGGAAAAGATCGTGGACATGTACCGCCTGTGGCAGCAGGGCTACCAGGTCGTGGAAGGCGTCAAGGTGAGCCGTGGAAAGGAGAGCCCCCTGCACACCCTGGCGGTCCGGTGTTTCTACCGGGCCATGAGCGGGAGCACCGGGCTGGACATGTCCCGGGCCTCCGACTTCAAGCTGCTGGACCGGCGGGCGGTGGATGTGCTGCTGGCCATGCGGGAGAAAAACGCCTTCTTCCGGGCCCTGTCCTCCTGGATCGGCTTTTCCACCGCTCAGGTGGAGTTCCAGGTGCGGGAGCGGGAGGCGGGCCGCTCCAAGTGGTCCCTGCGCAGCCTGTTCCGGTATGCCCTCACCAATCTGGCCGCCTTCTCCACCGCCCCCCTCCAGCTGGTCACCTTTCTGGGGGTGCTGGTGCTGATCGCCTCGGTGGTGCTCAGCGTCCACTCCCTGTGGCAGAAGTTCACCGGGCAGGCCCTGGAGGGCTTCACCACCGTCATCATCCTGATCCTGTTCATCGGCAGCATCCTCATGATCTGTCTGGGCATTATCGGCTACTATATCGCCAAGATCTATGAGGAGGTGAAAGACAGGCCCCGGTATATCCTGTCCGACACCTGCGGGGAGGCGCGCCATGCTGAAAAAGATCTTTGATCCCACCCTTTTCCGCTTCCTCCTGGTCGGGGTGGTGAACACCCTGGTGGGATATGGTGTCATGTTCGGCCTTTACAACCTGGCCGGCCTCCACCTCTGGGGAGACCCGGGCTACTGGATCTCCTCCGCCGCCAACTATCTGGTGGGCAGCGTGGTCAGCTTTTTTCTCAACAAGCACTTCACCTTCCGCAGCCGGGAGAAGGGCCCCGGCGTGGTGCTCCGCTTCGCGGCCAATATCACAGTATGCTGGCTGCTGGCCTACGGCCTGGCCAAGCCCGCCATGGGAGCCCTGCTGAGCGGCACTGCCCTCAGCCCCCAGCTTCAGGGCAACCTGACCATGCTGGCGGGCTCCGGGCTGTTCGTCCTGCTCAACTACTTCGGACAGCGCTTTTTCGCCTTCCGCTCCAGGACATGACCCCCGGCATCTGGAACAGGCCGATCACATGTGGCGCGAGGTAGAAAACAGAGGGCACCGCCCGGCCTCCATCCGTACTCAGGCGCAGGGACATTGGATGTCCCTGCGCTTTTTGTATTGTTAGGCGCGCCTTTGTCCGGCCGGTCAGGCAAACGGAGGGGAATGAGCATCCTGCCCGCAGATAGCTCCTCCCCAGCGCTCCATCAAAAGCACCAGCTCAGCCGGTGCTTTTCTTTCATTATATATGATAAGGGGAGGATGTGAGCGTGCTCACATCCTCCCCTTATCTCACTTTTCAATTTTGCGCGTTTGTACAATCACTTATTGTTGTCCTTATTCTTTTTGTTCGTAACGCTACTCAGGATAGCGCCCACGACGCACAGCCCGATCACTACGATCAGGAAAATCTTTTCAGGTCCCATTGGTCATCCTCCTCCCCTGTAAAGATTCTTAACACTTTTTTGTCGGCCATTTTTATTTCTTAACGGTTTCTTGATAAGAATCATAGCAGATTTTTATAAAAAAAGCAACCCTTTTTTACGGACATTTATATATTTTTTTGTGTCCCTCCGCTTCACTTCTCCAAATTATAAAACATTTTCTTTGATTTTACCTAGCTTTTATTGATTTTCCCCGAATTTTTATCCTTTTTTGACTGTTTTATTTTTTGTTATTTTCATTTATATTCCCTTACTTGTCGTTTAAAATTCTTCTATATAACAGGAAGAGGT
>OLSG01000701.1_pt1 | contig 40643 bp, 37 predicted proteins | sample 1673041 | NCBI WGS metagenome assembly OLSG01 (sample SAMEA3136749, study PRJEB25190) | human gut metagenome | reverse complement strand
CCTCAGGGTATCATTTAGCGTGCAATAAAAAGGGATTCTCACGCTAAATTACTGACAGATGCATCTGATAGAGACTTGCTATTACGTTTTCTCAAATTAAATTCTATGCAATTCTCACACTGAATTCCCTATATTTTCTCAGACTAAAGGTAACTTCCAGTTAGACTAGCAGTCACTTTAAGAATTTACCTTTCAACGCAACTTGAAAACAATAACATTCATGTTACGACGGTACCATTTGATACAGCTGTTCATCAGTTTTCTATTTCAGGTGATCTGTAGAATTCAATGTATAAAGAATATTCATGTCGCCAGGATAAATATGTAAAACTGAAATGCTGGCATTGGAAAGTGCAAAATTCCATGACAAGGTTAAAGGGATATTAAGCATTCCGCAAATGATAGTTCTAAGAGCTGCTCCATGACACACAATTGCATAAGATTTATTATCTCCTCTTGCTATCAATTCTCTGATGGATTTCATACAACGCCTCTGACATTCCTCAAAGGTTTCACCATGGGGAAGCTTGAGTTTCGATGCATCATGATACATATCTTCAATCATACCCGGCCAGCGTTCTTCTATTTCAGTATAGGTCAGACCCTCCCAATCTCCAAATGAAAGTTCTCGAATTCCCGAATCGGTCTCAACAGAACATTTCTGAATTTTTGCGATTTCTTCTGCTGTATACACCGCTCTTCGTAATGGGCTGGAGATAATTGAGTCCAGGTGAACGTTTTTAAACCATTGAGCGGCTTTTTTAGCCTGTTCCCGTCCATTTTCATTTAACTCAACGTCTGTACTTCCCTGATATCTGCCAATCTTATTCCAGATGGTTTCGCCATGTCGAACAAGGTATAAGGTAATCATTTTTTCCAAACCTTTCTTAATGCTGTCAGGAGTTTCTTATTTTCTTCTTCTGTTCTGACAGCCAAGCGGAAATAAGAAGCATCTAACCCTTCATAATTTGCACATTGCCTGATCAGAATGTTAAATGGCATCAGTAAATCCTGTAATTGCTTTGCATCCTGAATCTTACCGGTTAATTTCAGTAATATGAAATTAACTGTAGATGGATATACATGAAGTTCATTAAAATTCTTTAATGCAGAAGAAAGCGTTTCTCTCTGTTCCTTGCAGAATTTCTTTGATTCCTGAATATAGTCTCTATCTTTTACTGCATGAGTCATATAAAGCTGCGCCAAACCATTTACATTCCATGGTATCAAATTACTTTTAATCTGTGCTGTCAAAGATTCATTGCAAAAGGCGCATCCTATCCTTAACCCAGGGACTGCATAAAATTTTGTAAGTGACATTATCACTACTAAATTATCATATTCTTCACAATATTTTCTGTACGATACTTCTTCTTCCAGAAAATCAATAAAGGACTCGTCTATAACAACCATACTGTCCTTTTGAGCAGTTATTTTCATGATTTCATGAAAGTCCTCAGCACTCAAAAGACATCCATCCGGATTATTTGGATGACCAAGATAAACCAATGAATGAGGAATCAATTCAGATTTAATTACCTCAACAGGAATTCGAAATTGTTTATCGTTATCAAGAAAGAAACATTTTACTTCACAACCGGCGGCTTCTGAAGAAAGTCTATATTCACTGAATGATGGGGCTGGTACAAATACTCTTCCCGGTTTCAGTATTCTGAGCAGTGTATACATAAGTTCCGTTGCCCCATTACCTACCGATATATATTCCTGTCTTACATGATATGCGTCCGAAAGGGCTTTTATTAAATCTCTTGATTCCGCATCCGGGTAACGTACAGTTTCTACTTCCCAATCACGTTTAATAGCCTTTCTTCCAAGAGGAGAAAGGCCAACGGGATTAATATTTATGCTAAAATCCATAATTTGATTTCTTCTGGCTGCGTCAAACCCAAAGATATCACCGCCATGTCTATAACTTGTTAAAGTCATCTACATCACACTTTCTATATTCCATTCCCTGATTGGTAATATGAACAAGATCCAGAAACGTGATTTTTCCTTTAAGTGAAATGTCAATCTCTTTCTGCACTTCACTCGCATTTATATCCATTGGGAGAATCAGGCCTAATACAGTACCACTATGAGCACATATTACTCCTCTTCCACCTTTATTTAGGCCGATTTTATGGAAATCTGCCAGAGGCTTCTTATAAAGAATTTTCTGATTTGCAAAAGAACTGATACTTGCAGCTTTTCCTATAAGCTCCAGAGACCTTCTTTCAATCCCCTGCTTAAATAGAGCCAACGCATTCTCAATGTCGTTTTGATTCTGTTTCTGTAAGTCAATCAGATCATTTCTGGAATTAAAACGGATAGTATCTACTTCTCCTCCACAATCATATACCAGTATCTGCATTGGAGGACATTCCCCTATTTCACGAATCAATCGGCCTTCGCGATAATCGAATTGTACTATCCCTTTAAAAAAAGTAGCATCACTCGGCTCAATGGATAAGGCAACAGAGGCAACATCCCGGGCAGAAAGTTCTCTTCCGCAAGCCAGAGCTACAGCCTGCGATACCGTACTGATATCTGCGGTACTGGATGCCATGCCTTTTCCTTTTAAAATATGGGATTTTAATCGGATCTGTATATCCTCTTCTTCCCTCTTTAACCGTTCAAGCGTTAAAGATCTTGCTCTATGTGCCTTGCTGGGAAGAATATCTCCTTCACCGGCAAAACCAGAAAGTGCATAAGAAAAACGGTCAATAGGACAGGTAACCATAAAAGAAGCACCTTCAGCATACCCCTGAATGAACTCTCCGCAAGAACCGGGTGAACTTACAACATAAGCCATTGTTCCCCCCTTGTAAGTAATACAAAGGCCAGAGCGAGAAGCACTTCTGTGATTTCTGTGACGAAACCATAGGTATCTCCTGTCGTCCCCCCAATTTTATGAACAATCCATCGATTGAGATAAAGACCAGTCAATAGAGATACTCCTGCTAATATCAGATAAACCCAGCCAAAATAAAGAGCTGGAAGAATTGCAAACAGGAATGCCCCTTCTAAAGCATATTTGGACCGATAGGTTGCAAAAGCCTTACCCATACCATACGGACGGGCATAGGGATATTCACAGATACTGAGCACAAGATTCAGTCGCCCCAAAGTAGGTGCAGCGATCAAAATCATATACAGCGGTACGTCTATGGAACCAAGGCTTAGTGTATATAAATTTATAAAAATCAGAATGGAAAGCATTCCAAACGAACCAATCAGACTGTCCTTCATGATTTCTAATGACCGTTCTCTGGAGCGTCCGGAAAACAGTCCATCGGAGGAATCCATAAGTCCATCAGCTAACGTTCCACCTGATAGAAACAACTCACCAATCACTATGAGAAAAGATGTTAAATAAGGAACATCAAGAGGTTTCATCACATAATAAATGAATGACATAAATAAGCCTATTATCCATCCATAAATAGGAAACCATATTACACTTTTTCCAAATTCCTCATCTTTCCATACAGTACTATCTGATACATGTATTCGAGTCAAAAATTGAAGTCCCACCAAGAAAGAATTCATCAAATCTCCCTAAAATCATTAACTAATATGTAATCAACCCAACAATAAAAAGCAGAATCATTTCAACAAAAAGGAAAATAACTGTTGCGCCATACATTAACATAACTGTTTCTTTTATATCATCAGCGCAAAGCGGCCTTTCCGGATCCCCCATGTACTCACGGAATTCCGGTTTTCCATCATAGTAATTATATCCTCCCAGACGGATGTGAAGAGCACCTGCTACAGTAGCTTCTGCATAGCCGCCGTTAGGTGAAGGATGTTTTTTAGCATCTCTGCGGCATATTATAACAGCATTTTTCCAATCCAATTTTAATATATAAGCTGCTGCTACAAAGAGAAGATAGGTAATTCTTGCAGGTATATAGTTAAGGACATCATCAAGTCGGGCAGCGAATCGCCCAAAATAGAGATATCTATCATTCATATACCCCAACATAGAATCCATTGTATTTCCTGCACGATATAATACTGCCCCTACAGGTCCAAATATCAGATACCAGAACAGGGGAGAAATAATTCCATCTGTTGTATTTTCAGCAATAGTTTCTACCGTTCCCCGCGCTATATCACTTTCATCAAGCTTCTCTGTATCCCTGCCAACAATCCAGCTTAGCTTCTTTCTCGCTTCAGTTAGATTACCATCTTTTAACAGATGGTAAATTTCAAGTCCATCCCTTGCAAGTGCTCTTGGTGTAATTGTGAAATAAAGGATAATGGAACCGATGGAAGCATAAAGCAAAAATCCACTCTTAATCCCCAGATATACAAGAAATCCTGAAATAATTCCCACAGAAAGCAGAACCAGGATAACTGTCAAAATACCTTTTACCAAAAGGGTATGAGGACTTGATGCTGATGAAGGATACAATTTAGATTCAAAGAATGAAATCAGATTTCCAATGAGAACTACTGGATGCAAGTTTGATCTTGGATCTCCATAAACCGTATCAATTCCAAAAGCAATCAATGGAATAAGAGCATATCCCAAAGAACAAATTAGAGGTTCCAAGATTATTCATTCTCCAAAATTTTATAAAATTTATCCATGTCAAAATGATTTCTTACTGTTTTAGCAAGTCTGTCAAATTCAGATTCTTTGTATTCGTGATATTTGAACTGTACAGGTAATTCTTTCAGGCCTTTGCGGCGTCTAAGGGCATTGATGATTTCTCGGCGAAGTTCATCATTATCAAAAAGACCATGGCAATAGGTACCAAATACAGTGCCCGTATCATTAATAAACCCATCTCTCAGATCTGTATCCTTTTCACTTCTCTTCACGATATGGAACAAGGATCTGGCTGTTTTTGTTAAGGTCGTTTCCCCCATATGGATCTCATATCCTCTAAGACCCTTGGCAGCGAATTTAAGGTCTAAAAATGGTAATTCATCACAATCAAAGCTTACCTGATAAGTGTTTTTTTCACCATGCATGGATGTTGTATAAGGAAGCAGCCCCAGCCCTTCCACTTCATCATTATGGCTTTCCACATGAAGAGGATCGCAGACTTTTTCACCAAGCATCTGGAAACCACCGCAGATACCAATGACGGGAACACCTTCCTGTGCCATCTTTTTAATTTCTTCAGCATATCCCTGATTCTTAAGATAAATCAGATCTTCAGTTGTATTTTTGCTTCCTGGTAATAAAATCAGATCCGGATTGCCAATCATATCCCCTTTCTGAACGAACCTAACATTTACATCCGGTTCATGTGCCAAAGCATCGAAATCAGTAAAGTTAGAAATCTTTGGTGTCTGAATGACTGCAATGTGAATATCCTTCATTTCCTGATGATCTGGAAGCTCCTGCAAAGATACAGAGTCCTCATCTTCAATTCCTAATTTATCAAGATAGGGAATAACCCCCATAACAGGGATACCTGTTTTCTCTTCCAGGAAGGTAATTGCTGGTTCAAGAAGTGTAATATCACCTCTGAATTTATTAATGACAATCCCTTTAACTAATGCCCGTTCATCAGGATCTAAAAGTTCCAGAGTTCCAACAACAGATGCCAGCGCGCCGCCTCTATCAATATCTGCTACGAGGAATACCGGAGCATTGCATTCCTTGGCAATTCTCATATTGACGATGTCATTTTTCTTCAGATTAACCTCTGCAGGGCTTCCTGCTCCTTCAATAACCAAGGCGTCAAAATGGGTTTCCATATAATCCAGACTCTGTTTTACAGAATCCCACGCCCGCTGGCTGTAATTATTCTGGTATTCAGAAGCGCTATAATTACCTACTGATTTACCCAAAAGAATGACCTGAGAGCAGGAATTTCCGGTTGGTTTTAATAGGACTGGATTCATCTGCACAATAGGAAGTGTTCCGGCTGCTTCGGCCTGTGCAACAGTTGAACGTCCGATTTCCCCTCCAGATAATGTAACATAAGAATTTAATGCCATATTCTGTGCCTTGAATGGAGCAGTTTTATAGCCATCCTGTAAGAGAATTCGACAAAAGGCAGTCGTCAAAATACTTTTACCTACGTGTGAACTTGTTCCCTGAAACATAACTCGTTTAGCAATTTTGACCATTATAGCTTCACTCCTCTTTCTTTTAGCTCTATTGTAATCCCTGCAACAGAAAGGTATACCTTATCAGCCTTTTTTGCAACATATTGATTAGCAAGACCAACAAGATCCCTGTATACCCTGCTCAGTGCATTAGCAGGAACTATCCCCATACCAAGTTCATCAGACACAAAGATAATATCCTTATCTGTTGTTTCTGATATAGCATTAAACATCTTATCCAGATCTTCTTTCAAGACATTCTGCAGAGTAGTCAGATCCGAAACCCCTAATGTTTCTACTGTAATTCCTCTCATATGATCCATTAAGATGTTATTCACATACATGGTAATGCAGTCAAATAAAATAGAATCTGATTCCTGTAAAACAGTCTTAATCTGATCTCCTGCCCCATGCATAACCTCGAAAGTCTTCCATTCCTGAGGACGCCTTTGTTGGTGCAGTAGCACTCTATATCGCATCTCATCATCTAATATCTGACTTGTTGCAATGTATCCTCTTCTTTTCCCTTTAGAATGATACATGAGTTTTTCAGCAAATTCGCTTTTTCCGCTTCTTGCTCCACCTAGAACCAGAAATATTTTATTTTTCATGTTTATCTCATCACCTTCTACTCATTTATTCGGATGATATTCTCATTAATAATAACATAATTATACGTATGTTTCCATAAATAAGGGTACCCAGATTGATTCATATAGTCGTTCGGCAAGTGTTTTAGTTCGAAAAAGTTAATCATCTAAAAAAGGAGATAAGGCCATCAGCCTTATCTCCTTTTATCTTTTAACTTACGTTGCTATATAAAACTTCAGTAAGTGATTAACCTTCGACTTTTACGTTAGAAGCCTGCGGTCCTCTTGCGCCATCGATGATTTCAAAATCAACTTTCTGGCCTTCATTCAGTGTTTTAAAGCCGTCAGCCTGAATAGCAGAGAAATGAACGAATACATCGCCGCCTTCTTCTCTTTCAATAAAGCCATAGCCTTTTTCTGCACTGAACCACTTAACTGTACCTTTCATGGAAATTCCTCCTAAATAAATCACTACATTGCCCCTGTTGGGCATGGATTAACAATATCATAAATCTTTAATTACGTCAACCAAAATCTCTGTTTAGAAAAATAATAAACTATGAAAAAAGGCACCAAAAAAATATGTCCCTATCAACAGAAAGGAACATATTTTAAATAATGCAGCCATATATTTTACGTATTTAAAAGGTATGCAGTATCGCCTGGGCTAAAGAACCTGAGAAAGGAACAGTTTTGTTCTCTCCTCCCTTGTATGTTCAAACACCTCTTCCGGAGTTCCCTGTTCTACTATAACGCCACCATCGATGAAAAGTACGCGATCTCCCACTTCTCTGGCAAATCCCATTTCGTGAGTAACAACTACCATAGTCATCCCTTCTTCGGCCACTTCTTTCATGACATCAAGCACTTCATGAACCATTTCAGGATCAAGAGCTGATGTAGGTTCATCAAAAAGAAGAGCCTTCGGTTTCATTGCAAGGGCCCTGGCTATAGCTACACGCTGCTGCTGCCCGCCAGAAAGCTGTGATGGTTTATAATCCGCTTTATCGTCCAGACCGACTTTTTTTAAGAGACTCATCCCGCGTTTATAAGCTTCCTCTTTACTGATTTTTCTGACTTTCATAGGTGCCAGCATAATATTTTGGATTACAGTCATATGGGGAAATAAATTAAAGCGTTGAAATACCATTCCCACTTCTGTTCGTATTTCATTGATATTCTTTTCATCATTGACATTTAATCCGTCAAAAATCACACTTCCACCAGTTGCCCTTTCCAATCCATTCAGGCAGCGTAAAAGTGTACTCTTTCCGGACCCAGACGGCCCAATGATAACTACGACCTCTTTTTCTTTAACATTTACACTGATATCCTTTAAGACAGTAAGATCGCCGAATTTCTTTTCGACATGTTTAACTTCAATCAAATACTTATTTTCTGCCATGATTATCTCTTTTCCAGCCAAGCTACTACACGAGAAATTGCTAATGTCATTACAAGATAAAGGAGTGCAACAGTGGTCCAGATTTCAAAAGACCCGTATGTCTGTGCAATAATAAGCTGACCTCTTCTAGTTAATTCTTCAAAACCAATCACTGAGACCAGAGATGAATCCTTAAGCATGGCAATAAATTCATTACCAAGTGGCGGAAGAATATTTCTAACTGCCTGTGGAAGAACAACATAATACATTGTCTGCCACCAGGTCAATCCAAGGGATCGGCCGGCTTCCATCTGTCCGACATCAATTGCCTGAATACCAGCTCTAAAAATTTCAGATACATATGCACCACTGTTAATACCGCATGCTGCAACAGCCGCAATAAAAGGTTCCACCCTCTGACCTGTAAGAATAGGAAGTGCAAAATAAATAAGAAAAATCTGGACAAGAAGTGGGGTTCCCCTGATACAATCTGCATATATTGTTGCAATGATCCTAAGTACCTTTATTTGACAGATACGGGCAATCCCTACAAAAAGACCAATAAAAAAGCCAATAGCTACACTGACCGCAGTAATTTCAATAGTCACGCCTGCCCCAATTAACAGCATTGGCAAAGCGTGTTCAATCAGTTCAAAATTCATTAAGTCATACTCCTCGTCTTAAAACCGTATAATATTAAATAATACTTGTATAAGTATACCTATTCAGTCAGATATCGTCAATAGATAAATAAAATCATATAGGTTTACACTTGTATCCTTCAATCTGTTTCTGTTTAATGATAACAGCCTTACTCCTATACATTTGAAATTCATTGTTATGGAAGCCTCATCATATTCACAATAAAATGGATATCTGTAAACCAGACATCCATTTTATTATATGTGTATTAAGTTTTTAAACTATTCGCAATATTTTAACGCTGCATTAAGACGTGTCAAAGACTTTTCTTTACCAAATAATTCCATCATTTCATAAAGTCCCGGACCATGAGTTACACCTGTTAATGCAATTCTTACAGGCTCAAATGCGGCTCTACCTTTAACACCTGTATCTTTCATAAGCTGAGAAAAGCATTTCTTTATAGAGGTTTCATCAAAGGAATCCATAGAGGTAAGTGCTTCAATAAAAGCCCTGATGATCTTCCCGCTGCTCTCCTGCTTCATGATAGAGATCAGTTCCTTTTCAGTAAGTTCAGGAAGCTCCTCAAAGAAAATCTTTACATTTTCCGGTGCCTGTGAACCATAATAAATATGATCTCTTACATACCAGACAACTTTTGTGAGCCATTGTTTCTTTTCATCAGACAAATCTTCAGTCACATATCCCGCATTTTTCAGGAACGGTAATGTTACATCCAAAAGTTCTTCCGGAGATAATTTTTTCATATACTGGAAGTTAATCCAATTCAACTTTTCAATATCGAATACAGCATCATTAGAGGATACTCTGTCCATAGTGAAAAGTTGAATTAATTCATCGCGGCTGAAAATTTCCTGTTCGCCTTTCGGTGCCCAACCCAGCAGTGCAAGATAATTAACAACTGCATCAGGGAGATATCCCATATTCTTGTATTCCGTAACAGATGTTGCACCATGACGCTTACTCATCTTTTTATGGTCAGAGCCAAGAATCAGTGAGATATGACCGAATTCAGGCGCCGGATATCCAAGAGCCTCGTAAATTGCGAGCTGACGTGGTGTATTGGAAAGGTGTTCTTCAGCTCGAATAACATGAGTGACTCCCATAAGAGCATCATCCATAACAACCGCAAAGTTGTAAACCGGGATTCCATCAGATTTAACAATAATAAAATCACCAACACCAGATGCCTGAAATTCAACATGGCCTCTTACCATATCATCAAAAGCAAAGACTCCCTGTTTTCTGCCCTTAAGACGAACAACCGGTTTTCTTCCTTCAGATTTATACTGTGCGATCTGTTCTTCGGTCAGATGTTCACAATGTCCATCATATACAGGTGTCTGTCCGGCAGCCACCTGTTTCTTCCTGCTTTCTTCCAGTTCTTCCGCAGTGCAGTAGCAGTAATAGGCTTTCCCTTCTTCTATTAACTTTTCTACTGCATTTTTATAAATATCAAGTCGTTCGGTCTGACGATAGGGGCCGTTATCACCGCCTACATCAATACCTTCATCCCAATTCATTCCCAACCATTTAAGGGATTCTTTAATGTTTTCTTCTGACTCTCTGGTGGAGCGTTTCAGATCCGTATCTTCAATTCGCACAAGAAATGTTCCGTCAGCATGACGGGCAACAAGCCAGTTGAATAAAGCAGACCTGGCACCACCAATGTGAAACGGACCTGTCGGACTTGGTGCAAAACGAACTTTCAATTTCTTTTCCATGAATTAAATCCTCCTAAAAACTATGGCTGATGCAATGGCTACAATACCCTCTTTTCGGCCAACTGGTCCCAGAGTTTCATTCGTAGTCGCTTTAATGCCTATACTTGATGGCTGTATATCTAATATATCAGCAATTCTTTCTTTCATTACCGATATATAAGAAGCTAACTTGGGTTTTTCAGCAATAACTGTACTATCAATATTACCTATCTGATATCCATGCTGCTCGATAATTTTCTTTACTTCTGCAAGAAGCTCTGCACTATCTGCATTAGCGAATTTATCATCTGTATCGGGGAAATAATGACCTATATCATAAAGACCACAGGCTCCCAGCAGCGCATCCATAATTGCATGTAAAAGAACATCTGCATCAGAATGTCCCTTCAGACCTCCGGTATCAGAAATTCTGATTCCTCCCAAATATAGAGGCCGGTTTATATCAAACTTGTGTATATCATAGCCCTGGCCAATCCGAAAAGGACAAACATTCCCACGAAGTGTCTGACCTAACCTTTCCAAATCCTCTGGTGTCGTCACTTTAAAGAACTGTTCCTTTCCAGATATCAAACGAACGGGAATCCCAAGAGATTCAATGATCGATGCGTCATCGGTAAAATGATTTTTTCCGGATAAAGCACACATGGCCTTTTTAAAAATAGAAGTCAGAGCGCCCTGAGGCGTCTGTGCTCGGTATAATCTGCTCCGATCCAGAGTCCCGATAACCAGCCCGTTTTCTACTTCTTTTACAGTATCAGATGAAGGTATACCGACCATAACTGCCGGAATCTCCTTTGAGAGGAGATTGAATCCCTGATCAATAGTCTCCCCATCAACCAGAGGTCTGGCGCCATCATGAATCAACACCTTTTCTGAATCCGCGGACACCCTGTTCAATCCATTCCTGACAGAGTCAGAACGTTCATCTCCACCATCAGCAAAAAGGATTTTTACCTTATGAGGAATGGAAGAAGCAATTCGTTCAAAAATCGCCCGTTCTTCTGCTTTAGTAACAATAATAAGCTCCGTTAAGAGCTTACTGGCAAGTATATTTTTTAAAGTATAATAAATAACAGGATGACCCTCGCAAACAAGCAGAAGTTTATTCTTTTCTGCTCCCATCCGTCTGCCACTTCCGGCAGCTACAAGTATTAAACTATTATTCATTAGCATCCAACTTTGCAAAAATCATTTTTCCCGCAGATGTTTGAAGTACTGAAGTAATAATTACAGGTACTTCTTTTCCAATAGATCTGCTTCCATTTTCCACGACAATCATGGTGCCATCTTCCAAATAAGCAACGCCCTGTCCCTCTTCTTTCCCCTGCTTAACCAGCTGAACGAAGAGTTGTTCCCCAGGAATAACTACCGGTTTAACAGCAATGACAAGATCATTAATGTTAAGTACACTGATTCCCTGCAGTTCCGCCACCTTATTCAAATTGTAATCATTCGTTACAATTTTATAATTCTTCAATCGGGCTAACTTAACAAGTTTTGAATCAACTTCATTAATATCTTCGAAATCATCTGTAATAATTTGAAAATCTCTGCTGTTCTTCTTCATATGATTCAATATATCCAGACCACGCCGTCCCCTATTACGTTTTAGCACATCTGAACTATCAGCAATTTTCTGAAGTTCTTCCAATACAAAAACAGGAACGTAAACCGGTCCTTCAAGAAATCCGGTACGGTAAATATCCGCAATACGTCCATCGATAATAATATTGGTATCAAGCAGTTTTCCTTCACGATTTCCTTTGGATTTTTTGCGTTCTGTTTCAGAGTGAAAATGAAACCAGCCTGCCATCTCAGATTTCTTTGTAACGGCCAGATGCATTCCCAGATAGCCCAGAATAATACTTAATGCGACTGACACATATGGACCTATATAAGGGACACTGATAAAGGCGATTCCCACAAGATTCGCAATAATCAGTCCTAAAAAAAGCCCCAATGTACCTGCGACCAAATCCTGAATCGACATTGACGACAGTGACTTTTCTATACGTGATGTGAAAGCAAAAAGACTTTTAATCAGATAAGGGGAAATGCCACTTCCAACAATAGCGCCTAAAATCCCACCAATGACCATGCTTCCAAGTGACATAAATGTCACTCCCCAGATAGTTTCCGTCAAAACAGAACGGGGTAATAACTGCGCAAGAACTGTTTCCCCCTGTCTGGATAAAACAATTCCAAGAACAGTAAAGAGCAATATGAATATTCCTCTTAATATTTTTTCCGGCATCTATAATACCCTCTTACAAAAAATGAATCTCACATTGAATCGGTAATTTAATATCTAAACATGAATGTTAACATATCCATTCTTACGTGATTCTTATTATACCAAAAAATGTATATAATTTATACCGTTAAAGTAAAATTTTATAGTGAGTCACTAAATAATTTTTAGTGCTGAGTGTGAAATTCTTAATTTTTAGTACCAGAAAAAATAAAGAAGAGGGAAATGTCCAAAATGCCTGATGATTCCCTCTTCTTTTGTTATATTCAAAACATCTATCTATTAAATAAAAAATGTGGTCACTTAAAGATATGCAGCTTTGCTCATTTCTTTATGATGACTGCAGCAACACCTGAATTATGATTATATTTTCTCTATATATGTAATTGTACTTTATTGATTTCATCTTTCTTTTCGTGTCTGTTATTTTCCAGCATTTCATAAATTTCCCCTTCTTCAAAACCGTATCTCCAAAAAGCAGCACCGCCCAGGTTATACTTAGCAATCAGACTGAACTTCGCAGATAAAGATTTTTCCTCTTCCAAATAGACTGTATGCGGAATACCATTCTGTTTCCATTGCATTACATACTGCTTTGCTTCTTTTTGCCAGATGACAGGATGATGCTGTCTCTTCAGAAATTCCTCCTGTTTTTTCATAGGCAGAGTCTCTGATTTTATATGCCCTTTATATCCGGAATATATTCTGGTATAAAAGGGCAGGCCTAATATCAACTTTTCAGGTGGTACCATAGTGATAAGCGTACTGGCATTTTTATCAAGCCAGGAATATGAGGAAACCGAACCTGCATGATCCGTAAATCGTCCTGTTTCATCATATCCCATAATGATTTCATAGTCACAGTACGGTGCCAGGCCTTCTCTGTCATAACAAAGGCTCCAATTCAAAGATTTAGGGTTGTATACTGTAATATCAATCGTTAAATTCTTACCTTTCTCATTGAGAACCTGATAAAATTTTTTTACAAAATCAGTAAATAAAGCACTATCTTCTGGATTCATATTTTCAAAATCCAAATTAAACCCATATAAGTCATATACTACCGACAGTGCTGTAAGACGGTTAATGATTTCGGTCTGTTTCAGACTATCCCTCATAAATAATGCCGTTTTTTCAGGTTCAAAGTCATTGCTGACAAGAGGCATTACATTAATTCCTGCGTTCCGTACCCTTTTTAAATAATTAAAATCAAGTCTATATTTTCCACTGATATAATCATCATAACTTCCCATTACAGGAGAAAGTATCGGGACACCTTGAATCTGACGGAAATCTTTTTGATCTGGATTAAAGCTATAATTTATATCCCACAGAATAACAGGCATTTTAGAAGGACTCTCTTCACTTCTTTTTCTATTATCCTGTTTCTCTTTAATCTTTTTTAATTTAATTTTTCTTTTTTTCTCGTCGTACGTATAATTGAGTCCTGCGGGTTTGCTGAAGAAAGAAAAATCTATATATTTTCCACCATTAATTTCCTTAGTTGGAATTTCTACCTTTTCATTTCCCTTTTTGTCAGGATATACGTATAATTTCTCGTTTTCCCAGGAAAGTTTCCATTTGCCGCCTTTTGTCAAAATAACCGGTGCGGCATAAAAAGTCCCCTCCGATTCATAAGCCTCAAAATTTTTTATTCCTTCCCCGCTGATTCGGATTATACTTTCTGCCTGTGCAAAACTGATAACCGAATTCAGAAATAGAAAGAATATGAAGGCCATCGTCGTACGAATCAAAATGTAACTCCTTCCTGATTACTTCACTCTGGTACCAATTGCAAAACTTCTTACGATATGAACCAACTTACTTGTTTCCAACAGCCCATAAAGATCATCTTTAGTATTTAATGTACCCTTTACCTCTCTTAGATAATCATAAAAAGCCTTCTGGATTACTCTGACTTTTCGGTTAGCATCATAAAGGTGAACAGTCCTGTTTAATATTTCACTCATGAAAAACTGCATAATAATCGGTCTGAAATAATATTCTACAATCGAATTTTCAATCCAGTAGTCATGAACCGTTTTTTTGAAGCGGCCTGTTCTGGCAAGAAAATCCAAATAGAGAAAAAGGCCATCAGAAAGTCCTGCCCAAAAATCGCTGAAAGCATAATCATACTGTCCATCTTCTTGGAATTCTACATAATCCAAAGCATTTGCTTCACAGATATGAATTTTTTCCTTATTTGGAAATTGGGGAAGTAACTTTTCTTTAAAGAGACTGATCATCTTGGGATTCATTTCTACAACAGTGACTGAATCCACCTCCTCCTTTTCTGAAGCCATAAAGGAAAAATATCCGAGTCCCAATCCGTAAGTAATTACATGTCCATGTGCTTTACTGAGTGGTTCTTCCATGGACTGTGTTTCACTCAACACAACACTCATCCAGACGGTACCATTTTCCAAAAGCACAGGAAATTGGATTTTTTGATCAAAGAAGCCGGCAGTACCATAAATGAAAGGATTATTTTTATCAAATTCATCATGATACGTTTGGATAAACTCACCGGCGAGATAGTCATTATCTGTTAGAACAATATGTTCTTTAGTATATTTTCCTCCTAATTTTATGGTCAGATAATAAGGATTCTTCATTATTTCATTTACTGAGTATCTTTTTACACAAGAAACGATAAGTGCAAATAAATGATCTATAATTTCGTCTTTACTCATCAACTGAGCAAGTTCCGAATAAGGCATGAATTCATCTGGTTCGTCCATAAGCGCCGATGCCGCATACTCAATGGAATCCTCAAAAGCAGTTTTTACCACTGATTCAATCAGATAGCGCTCTCCCTTCTGGTACAATTCTTTATAGTTCAGACCATCTACATACAGGTGATCTTTAACTTCACCCATCAGCAAATCTTCAGCCACCTCTGAAAGAAGATATTCCTTCCATAATTTTAAAGTCTCTTCTCTCATTTCCTGATTTATATTAATTACCATCGGAATCTACCTTCCCTTAACCTATTAATGTTTCTGTCAATATACTATATCAATCTGAAATACTGGGATTGAACAAATGTGACTATTATGCAGAAAATGAACCCGATGAAAACAGTCTGCACCGAGCTGATTTAATTATACATTAAAAGACCCTTCTGTCGAGAGAACGGGTAATTCAAATAACATTAGCTGTTATTATCACTTATAGGAATCATTTAGATCTTATTTTTTGTAAACAGAATTAAAAACAATGCTACGTTAGATTATTTAATATGCACCACTGGCTATGGTCAGCCCTATAATTTCTTCCGCTCCAACCCGCTTCAATTCCTTTGCACATGAGTTCATGGTAGCTCCTGTTGTATATATATCATCCACGACAAGAATCCTTTTCCCTTTAAGATCCATTCCTTTATTGACATGAAATACATTTTTAGTATTAACAAGTCTTTCATTCCGTGTTAACAAGGACTGAGTTTCTGCTGCGCGAATTCTGACTAATCCGTGAGCTGCATATGTCATCCCCCTCTTCTCCAGAGGTTCTTTAAACATTAAATCTACCTGATTATAGCCTCGCATATTCATTTTCTTTTTGGATAGAGGGACTGGTATAACTAAATCACAGTCAGTCAGACGATCCCAGTAGGGAAAATAATCCAAAAGCGGTGTAAAAAAACGTTTCCTTTCATGCTGCCGGGAATATTTAATCTGGATAATGCACTTACGTATAGATTTTTCATAATTACAAATCGTGTAGCATCCATGAAGATATTCGGTAAAAGAAGAATTAAGCAGCCTTGGATTTAAGATATCCCTTAAACAATTATCACACCAGACCTTACGGCTGCTCATAACCATCCCACAGCCTGGACATGTAATTGGATAAATCAGATCCAATAAATCCTGCAAAATACTCATAACTGAGCCTCTCCTTTCAAATATGGCAGAAAGAGACTATACCGACGTCCAAGTTCTCCATTCATAACTGATCTCTGAATAGCATCTTCCGTAGAGATTAATATGGTCTTCTTTTTTGCTCTTGTGACGCCAGTATATAAAAGATTTCTCTTAAACATATTACTTTGCGTTGGAAGAAGAATCATAATGACCGTATTGTATTCACTTCCCTGTGATTTATGTATGGTTGAGGCATATGCAAGATGTATACTGTTTCTCTCTTCCCCCTCATAAACCACTTCCCGATCAAAAAAGTGAACAAAAATCTTATTACCTTCTATAGCCCAGACAATACCAATATCTCCATTATAGACACCTTTTTCATAATCATTTTTCATCTGCATGACTTTATCACCACGGTAGAAACTGAATTCTCTTTTAGCACCATACTGATGAAGATGTGCCTGAATCGATTCATTCAGATGATCCACCCCGCACATCCCGCGATACATTGGTGAGAGCACCTGAAGATTCATCTTATTATCACCTTCCCCATAATGATATTCATCACAAAGTTTAATTACATAACGAAAGGCATCTGCTTCAGAAGACGCATAATAGATTTCAAATTCACCATTATCATCGGAGGTACAGATATTCCCTTCACGGATGCGAATGGCATTTTCTATAATCCCACTTCCTTCTTTCTGACGAAATACATGCTGCAGTTTTACAACTGGAATCTTTTCACTGGAAATCAAATCTCTAAGCGGGTATCCAGGACCAATAGGCGGTAATTGATCCACATCCCCTACAAGAACCAGACGGCTTCCTGCCTTTAAAGCACATGATAGATGATGAAACAGTGTAATATCCATCATAGAAGCTTCGTCCACTATAATGATATCTTCTTCCAATGGATCATCATCATTTTTGTTAAAATAGACGTTTCTATTCTCCCGCAGTTCCGCTTCAAGAGCCTTATGGATAGTATCTGCTTCCACACCACTGGCAATGCCTAATCTTTTAGCAGCTCTTCCTGTAGGAGCCATCAATTTTACAGTCTTCTGGTATTGACCTGCTGCGGTAATAATTGCCCTTACTAGAGTAGTTTTTCCAGTTCCAGGACCTCCTGTAATCACTACAATACCTGAGTTGAGCGCCGTTTCTACTGCTTCCTTCTGTTCCTCAGCCAAAGTGAGATGGTTTTCACGTTCAAACTTTTCTATGGCAAGACAGGCGTCTCCAACAGGTTCTTCTTCTAACAAGGTCTTAATAAATAAAGCCGATTCAGTTTCCGCATGATACAAAGACGGAAGATAAAAATATTGTATATCTCTAAAACACCCTACGGGAAGACGTCCCTTTTCAATTTCTGATTCTGCCACCTGCAGAACCAGTTCTTTTGAAAGCTCTAGTTCTCTGGCTGCAGCATGGCAGGCAGATTCTTCTGGAATGCAGGCATGTCCCTGATTTAATCCCTGCATAAGAACAAAATTAATGCCTTGCAGTATTCTTTCAGGATCTTCTGCAGATATCCCTTTGGCTTTTGCTATACGATCTACTTCCCTGAAACCAAGTCCAGGTATATCTTTAATAAGTCTGTATGGTCTATTTGTCAGAACTTCATCATATTCACTGCCATAAGTATTCTGTATATCAGCTGCGAAATGTTCAGGAATATCTAAAGATTGGAGAAACATAATGAGTGTCTGATTTTCTTTGATACTCATGTAAGATTCCTGTATCCTGTCAAGTGTCTTTTGTCCGATTCCGCGTACTTCTTTCAGCCGTTCAATATGATTGTCAAGAACATCAAGAGTCTTAGAACCGAATTGATCTATAATCCGCTCAGCCATAGAAGGACCTATACCATTGATTAATCCGGAGGACAGAAATTGTTTAATCTCATCTGCCTTTTCCGGTTTTATGTTTTCAAGAGAGGACGCTTTAAACTGCATACCAAAACGGGGATGTCGTACCCAACATCCCCGAATAAAAATTTTTTGACCAACATGAGGAGAATGGCCACCATAAGAAACCGTCAAGGTAGTATTCCTTTCCCTTTCATGTAAGATAAAAACGCAGAACCTGCCATCATCACTGGAAAATATAATTTTTTTCACAATTCCCTGCAGCTCTTCTGTCATTTCTCTTACCTCACACAAACTCCTGATATTTTTCATGTTGATATATTTATGCAGTTATATTATCGCTTTTGCTTTTCTCTGGAAAGATATGATTCAATAAGAGACAATACATACTCTATATTTTCTTCAGCACGCTTCTCGTCATAAATTGGAATTTCCGGATTAAGCAAGTATTGTGCATTGCACTTTGAAAGAGGATACTGTTTCTGAAAGCGGGTATCCATCTCTGAAACCTTTCCCCCGATAGAATCTTCCAAAATCTTCAGTTCTATAAGATCCATGAAAATCCCCACTTCCAGCTGCAATACGTCAAAAAATTATCAGACCACAGAAATTCTTTTAAAGATTATTATCATGCAGATACTTTAAGAGTTCATCTACCTTAGCTTTGCATTCTTCCAACGCAACTTCAATGACTTCTCCCGTTCTACGTAATTTAATTTCTACCTGTCCTGTCTGCTGCCACTTTTTACCAATAGTAACTCTGATCGGATAACCAATAAGGTCTGCATCTTTAAATTTAATACCCGGTCTTTCATTTCTATCATCCAGCACTACTTCATCCTGATTAGATTTCATTTCCTGGTAGAGTTTCTGCGCTGCTCCCATAACATCTTCAGACTTATTATTAGCAGGAATAATGACAACTTCATAAGGAGCAATAGCAACCGGCCAGATAATTCCATCTTTATCATGATTCTGTTCAATGGATGCTGCTACGGTTCTTGTTACGCCAATACCATAGCATCCCATAACCATTGGATGAGATTTTCCATTTTTATCAAGGAATGTAGCTCCCAGTTTTTCACTGTATTTGGTTCCAAGTTTGAATACCTGCCCTACCTCAATTCCTTTTGTTAGTACAATTTCGCCACCACATTCCGGACAAACATCATTGCTGTCAATTTCACGAATAGTATCTACTCTGACATCGCCAAAATCCCGAGCCGGATTTACATGGATATAATGTTTGTCTTTCTGATTGGCACCGCAGCATGCATCCTGCATTTCCATAACAGTAGCATCACAAATAATATCAAAATGATCTGTACGCTTTAATCCAATCGGGCTGATATAACCAGCGGTAAGACCTACTTCTGCAAGATCTTCATCAGAAGCCATTCCAACTTCGATCGCACCATAAATGTTCTGGAGTCTTACCTCATTAATCTGGTGATCACCTCTAACCATGGCCAGAACAACCTTGTCATCCAGTTTATAAACAACCGCTTTAACAGACTGAGTAATTGGACTATGAAGATATTCGCAGACCATATCAATCGTATGCTGTCCTGGAGTTTCCACAATTTCTTTTTCTTTAGTATTTTTGATATCACAGGAAATAGTTTTAGGTTCTACAGCCTCGATATTCGCAGCAAAATCACAGTGTTTGCAATATACAATGTCAGCTTCTCCAGAATCAGCAAGAACTTCAAATTCATGAGAAGCATTTCCACCGATAGCACCGGAATCTGCAATGACCGGTCTGAAATTCAATCCACATCTGGTAAAAATGCGGGTATATGCATCATACATGAGTTTATACTGACGATCCAGCCCTTCTTCATCAGCATCAAAGGTATATCCATCTTTCATAATGAATTCACGGCTGCGCATAAGGCCAAAACGGGGACGTTTTTCGTCTCTGTATTTATTCTGAATCTGATAAACAGAAACCGGGAGCTGTTTATAGGAAGTGGTGTCCATCTGGATTAAAGTAGTAACAAGTTCTTCATGGGTCGGCCCCAGGCAATAGTCACGACCATGTCTGTCCTGTAATTTAAACATTTCTTCGCCATAAACATTCCAGCGGCCGCTCTTCTGCCAGATTTCAGCAGGCTGAATAATTGGCATTAAAATTTCCTGACAACCGGTTTTATTAATCTCTTCACGAATAATCTTCTCTACTTTCTGAATAGATCTGAAAGCAAGTGGTAAATATGCATATGTACCATTAGCGACCTTTCTCATCATTCCTGCTTTAAGCATATATTTATGGCTCATTACCACAGCATCGGAAGGTAATTCTCTTAAAGTCGGGCCATATAATCTACTTGCAATCATTATTATTCTCCTTTATTTTCGAATTTTTCAATTTCTTCCATCAAAGCATCTACCAGCTCTGATTCCGGTACACTGCGCAGTATCTTTCCCTTACGGAACAAGAGGCCGCTCCCTTTTCCACCGGCAATACCAAAATCTGCTTCTTTAGCTTCACCAGGACCATTTACAGCACAGCCCATAACAGCTACCCGTATAGGCTTCTTGAACTTCTGAATTTTCTTTTCTACTTCCTGTGCCATTTTAATCAGGTCCACCTGCGTTCTTCCACAGGTAGGACAGGAAATAAGAACCGGTCCGTACAGCTGTATACCGACAGAGCTTAAGATTTCCTTAGCCGCTTTTACCTCTTTCACAGGATCATCTGTTAAGGATACTCTTATTGTATCACCAATTCCGGATAAAAGCAGTGAACCAATACCAATAGCTGATTTTATGGTTCCTCTATACAGCGTTCCGGCTTCAGTAACTCCTAAATGAAGCGGATAATCGACTCTATCATGGAGAAGCTGATTTGCCTTGACCATCATAGGCACATCAGTAGATTTAACCGAAATAACGATGTCATGGAAATCTTGTTCTTCCAGAATCCTGACATGAGACATAGCTCCTTCTACCATGCCTTCAGCCGTCGGATGTCCGCCATATTTATCCAGTATATCCATCGGAAGAGAGCCGGCATTAATGCCTATACGTATAGGTATATGCTTCTCTTTGGCCATACTTACCACTTTAATCACGTTTTCCCGGCTGCCTATGTTACCTGGATTGATACGAAGTGCGTCAACTCCTGCTTCCATGGCAGTAAGAGCCAGACGATAATCAAAATGAATGTCTGCCACAAGTGGAATATCCACTCTGGCTTTTAATGCAGCAATTGCCTCAGCAGATTTCTTATCAGGTACTGCAACACGAACGATATCTGCACCAGCCTGATGAAGAGCATTAATCTGTGCAGCTGCATAGTCTGTATCTTTAGGATCAAATGTACTCATTGACTGAATCGCTATAGGTGCTCCTCCGCCAATCAGAACATTTCCAACCTTGACTTGCCGGGTTGTACTCATGTTTCCTCCAATTATTTCAGTAAATCACTAATATCATTAAACATAGCAAAAATGAATAAAGTTAAGAGAACGGTAACGCCTGCTATCTGAATATAATATAACGTCTTTTCCGGAAGTTTATGACCGGAAATACCTTCCAATATTGTTAAAACAAGGACTCCGCCATCCAGCAGCGGGACCGGAAGAAGATTCAAAAAGCCCAGATTCATACTGAGAAGCGCTATAAAAGCAAGAAGTGGTATAAAACCAAGCCCAGCTACCTGCGTGCTCATCCGTGCTACCCCAATTGGGCCTGCGATTTCGGCCTGATGTCCATGGAATAATTCCAAAAGTCCAACTGCCATCATCTTAATCAGCTGAATGCAGTGTTTTGCACTTAAATTGACGGATTCTACAAAATTGGCATCATGGTGAACCATATAAGGTGATATACCAATAATTGGTCTTTCAGACTGTGAATCAGTCAGAAGTATGTCCAATCTTTTGATCTGCCCCTCATGTTCTATCATAACAGGAATAACTCGATGATCCTGCTTTTCTACTGCATCACCAATATCAGTCCATGTATTTATGGGAATATCATTGACAGATATGATTTTATCCCCTTTCTGAATTCCTTTATTTGCAGCTGAAGTCCCTTCAAGCACTTCGCCAACAACAGGAAGATTAGGAAATGTCTGATATCCTGCACAAAGATATATCCCAAAGAAAATGAAAAATGCAAGTAACATATTGAAGAGTGATCCTGCAGAAATAACTAGAAGTTTTGCCCAGATTGGCCGATTCGAAAATGCTTTGGGATCATCTGAATCTTTTAATTCCATTCCTGAGATCCGATTAAAACCTCCTAATGGAATAATACGGAGTGAATAAAGTGTTTCCCCTTTTTTGAAAGAGCCAATTTTAGGCCCAAAACCAATAGAAAACTCTTCAACCCTCATTCCTGTTAATTTGGCAAATAAAAAATGTCCTCCCTCATGAACAAGTACAATCAATGCAAAGACAAGAACCGGTACTAAAATCATTAGTATCATATGGCGCTCCTTTTAACACCTTCATGAGCTATATTTCTTGCAGTTTTGTCTGCTTCCAGGATTTCTTCGTATGAATGGACCGTTTGTGTATTCCAACGATCTAATGTATATTCTACTACATCAAAAATGGATAAGAAAGAAATCTGTCCCTGAATAAATGCGCGTATCGCCTCTTCATTTGCTGCATTAAAAGCAGTGGTCATATTCCCTCCCTGTCGTCCGGATTCAAAAGCTAATCTTAATGAACGAAATGTATCATAGTCAGGTTTTTCCAACTGTATGGAAGCAATATCAGACCAGTTAACAAATTTTTTAGATGGTGAAGGCAGTCTTTCGGGATAAGTAAGTGCAAATTGAATCGGTAACCTCATATCGGGATTTCCGATTTGGGCAATGATAGATCCATCATCAAATTCAACCATAGAATGTATTAAACTCTGCGGCTGCACAATAACTTCAATATCATCATAATCAGTATCAAAGAGCCAATGCACTTCAATTACTTCCAGACCTTTATTAAACATGGTTGCTGAGTCCAGAGTAACTTTCAGTCCCATATTCCAGGTGGGATGTTTCATTGCATCTGAAAGAGTCACTTTCGATAACTCTTCCCTGTTTTTTCCTCTGAATGGACCGCCAGATGCAGTTAGAAGAATCTTGTGAATTCCCTTCATATCCTGTCCCAGCATACATTGAAAGATTGCACTATGTTCACTGTCCACTGGTCTGATCAGCACATGATTCTTTCTGGCTTCTTCCATGACAAGAGAGCCTCCAGCAACCAGTGTTTCTTTATTTGCAAGAGCCAGTTCTTTCTTTGCCTGTATAGCAGCAAGTGTTGGTCTTAGTCCTGCAATGCCTACCACAGAGACTAGTACAAGATCTACATCACCTCTTACAGAGACCTCTGAAAGACCATCTTCTCCGATAATAACTTCAGCCGGGCCGTCATATATTGACCGGAATTTCTGTCCAGCCTCTTTATCACTGATGACAACGGCAGCTGGTTGAAATTCCTCTGCCTGAGCTTTCAGCCTATCAATATTCTTATTGGCTGCAATAACCTGTGCCTTAAACAAATCAGGATGAGAACGAATTACATCCATTGTTTGTCTTCCAATAGACCCTGTACTTCCTAAAACTGCAATTCTTTTCATAAAAAACCTTCTTCAGTAAATTAATACAATAGAATCAGAATGGCATACAAAGATGGTGCTACAAAAAGAAGACTATCAAAGCGATCCATCATTCCACCATGGCCCGGCAGAATATTTCCTGAATCCTTAATATCGCAAGCTCTTTTCACATAAGATTCAAACAGATCCCCAACGGGAGACATGAGGGCTGCCATAGATGACAGGAGGACACCATAGAACAGGTTGTAATTAAAAGCGGCAGAAATTACAGTTCCTAAAATGATACAACTTGCACCCCCTCCGATTAATCCCTCTACTGTTTTATTGGGACTGATATGAGGTGCCATTTTACGTTTCCCAAATTTCCGGCCGACAAGGTAAGCAAAAGAATCACTTGCCCATGTGCAAATCAATGCAAGCAGGATAAAAAATATTCCTGGATCCATGTTGAGTCCATCGGCGGACAGAATCGTTTTACTCCCACGGAGCAATGAGAGTGTGCCAAATCCAAAGCCGAAATACATCACTCCAAAAACAGTATATATCAAATTGTGAATTTTTTCTTTCTTAATAAATAGAATAAGAAGGAGCAGCAGGCAAGATAAAAGCAAACTCATAGATACAAATATCTTAAGGGAATAAAATCCTGAAGCAAGTACTATAAGCGATAATGCTGCTGCCGCAGATTTCATATAGATATGAACGGAGATATTCCGAAGCATTTTATCATATTCAGACAATGCAATTAAGGAGACTATCCAGACAGCACCTGTCAGAAACCAACCACCTGCCATAACAAGAGCCAAGACAGCAATAATACCTGCAATGGCAGTAATTACACGTACCTTCATTTTTCCTCCTTAATGATCTTTCTCTGTCAATCCGCCAAATCTGCGATCTCTTCCGGTAAACCAGTCCACTGCCCGCCGAAGTTCTTCAACAGTAAAGTCGGGCCAGAGAACAGGTGTGAAATACAATTCACTGTATGAAACCTGCCAGAGAAGAAAATTTGAAATCCTTGATTCTCCACCAGTTCTTATCAGTAAATCCACATCAGAGGAGTCAGAAGGATACAAAGATGATTGTATCGTATCTTCTGTGATAGATACAGGATCCAGCTCTCCTGATTTAACTTTCTCTGCTATATACTGAACTGCATGAACAAGCTCCATACGGCCACCATAATTAATAGCAACATTTAAAATCAATCCATCATTTTTCGCAGTGTCCTGTTCACAAGCTTCAATTTCTTTTCTAAGACTATCTGAAAGAATGGAAGTATCTCCTACAATGTGAACTTGAACGTTATCAGAGATTAATTCTTTAAGTTGGGTAATAAGATAATTCTTAAAAAGCCGCATTAAAAATCGAACCTCTATCGAGGGCCGTTTCCAGTTTTCTGTAGAAAAGGCATATAAGGTCAATACCTTGATTCCCATATGCCCTGCAGCACGAACTATGGTCTTTACATTAGCTGCACCTATCTGATGTCCATAAGTTCTTTCCCGTCCTCTTTGTCTGGCCCAGCGTCCATTCCCATCTAAAATAATGGCAACATGTTCTGGAAAAACCTTTTTATTAGACATAATTCCTATTCCTCGTTCTTTATTATTCTTTTTCTGAACGTCTTAAAATACTTACACTGATATAAAAGGATTCCACGATTAATGATAATAATGCGTTATGGACGCGCTATCAGTTTAAAAATATTAAACCAATGAACGCGTCCATTAAAGATCAGCACTGATGATGATCTCTTTGCATATTTCCAGACAGTGATTACACAGACATGATTTCTTTTATCTTTTTATCTGTAACCGCTTCTACTTCTTTGATTTTCTTATCAGTTAACTTCTGAATCTTATCCTCTGTATCTTTAATTACGTCCTTTGAAACATCACTATTCTTTTCTTCTTTTTTCAGAAATACATTACCATCTCTACGGATGTTACGAACAGCAACTTTAGCTTCTTCGGATTTCTTATTAACAACTTTGACAAGTTCCTTGCGACGTTCTTCAGTAAGCTGAGGGATAGCCATACGGATCAGATTACCGTCATTCATCGGCATAAGACCAAGATCAGACTGAAGAATAGCTTTTTCAATTTCTTTTAATAATGATTTATCCCATGGTTGTACTACAAGCATTCTCGCTTCAGGAACTGTTACAGAAGCAACCTGTGTAACCGGTGTTCTACTGCCGTAATATTCAACAAAGATACGATCTAAAAGACTGGCATTAGCCTGTCCGGTTCTAATAGTGGTAAATTCGTTTCTCAATGCAGTAATAGATTTATCCATTTTATCGGAAAGCTGTTTTAATTCATTTTCGTACATAATTATTCCCCTTCAATCAGTGTTCCCAGACTTTCACCTTTGCCTGCTTTTACAATATTGCCCGGTACATCGATATTAAAAACAACAATCGGAATATTATTATTCATGCAAAGAGTAATAGCTGTATTATCCATAACTGCCAGCTGTTTCTGCAGGACTTCATTATAGGTAAGATGAGTGAACATTTTGGCATCTGGATAGAATTTAGGATCCGCATCATAAACACCATCGGTCTGTTTTTTCGCCATAAGCATAACATCCGCTTCGATTTCCGCACTTCTAAGTGCTGCTGTAGTATCAGTGGTAAAATATGGATTCCCAGTACCTGCACCAAAAATAACAACTCTTCCCTTTTCAAGATGACGGATAGCACGACGACGGATATAAGGTTCTGCTACCTGACGCATCTCTATGGCTGTCTGAACACGGGTAGAAACTCCAAGTTTCTCAAGTGCATCCTGAAGCGCAACGGAGTTGATCACGGTGGCAAGCATACCCATATAATCAGCAGATGCACGGTCCATACCACCCTGGCTGCCTTTAAGGCCGCGCCAGATATTACCTCCACCAACAACTACAGCAACTTCAATCCCTTCTTCACAGCATTCTTTAATTTCGCGAGCCAGACGATATACTACTTCCGGATCAATACCAAACCCCTTATCATTAGCTAATGCTTCACCGGACAGTTTCAGCATCACTCTTTTGTAATGTTTAGCTTCAGTTGACATTGTACCTCCCAAAAAACAAAATCAGTATTTGTATCTATTATATAATATTTATCCCTATTTACAAAATAAGAGAACACTAAAAAGTGTCCTCTTATATGTAAATTACTGATTCAGCTGTTTTGCAACTTCTGCTGCCAGATCATCCTGTTTCTTTTCAATGCCTTCACCAAGCTGATAACGGGTGAAACGAACAACTTTAGCATCTTTAGATTTCAGGAGTTTAGCAATTGTTAAATCGCCATCTTTAATGAATTCCTGGTCAACAAGGCATACTTCTTTATAGTATTTGTTGATTCTACCCATAACCATTTTTTCAATGATCTGTTCTGGTTTGCCTTCATTTCTTGCTTCAACTGCAAGAACTTCCTTTTCATGTTCCAGTTCTGCCTGCGGAACTTCACTGCGATCAAGGTAAGAAGGATTTGCAGCAGCGACCTGCATAGCAATGTCTTTACCTAACTCAGCATCACCGCCAACTAATTCAACGAGAACGCCAATCTTACCGCCACCATGAATATAGCTGTAAACCTGACCGTCCTGGCTTTCATAACGTACGAAACGACGAACGGAAATGTTTTCGCCAATCTTAGCAACTGCTTCAGTAACAGTATCCTTAACTGTTTTGCCATCCATTTCAGATGCGAGTAATTCATCAACATCTTTTGGATTAATTGCAAGAACCTGTTTTGCAATAGAACCTGCAAGTGCCTGGAAAGCATCATTGCTTCCAACAAAGTCGGTTTCACAGTTCACTTCTACAACAGTTCCGGTCTTTCCGTCCTCTGAAATTGCAGAAACAACAGCACCTTCAGCAGCTACACGGCTTGCTTTCTTTGCCGCCTGAGACAATCCCTTTTCACGGAGAATATCGACAGCCTTTTCCATATCGCCATCAGCTTCTACAAGTGCCTTTTTGCAATCCATCATGCCGGCACCAGTTTTGGTACGCAGTTCGCTGACCATCTTAGCTGTAATTTTCATCCTATGACCTCCATCATAAAACTTAAGGTGTTTGTAAATTAATCAAATAAATTATGATTCTGAGACAGATATATTATTCTTCTTCAGAAGCAGTTTCTTCATTTACTTCTTCAGCAGATTCAGCAGTTTCTTCAGCTGCAGCATCCTGCTGGCCCTGATGGCCTTCAAGAACTGCGTCAGCCATTTTGCTGGTAAGAAGTCTTACTGCACGAATGGCATCATCATTGGCAGGAATCGGGAAATCGATGACATCTGGATCACAGTTGGTATCGACTGTTGCAACTACCGGAATATTAAGCTTATGAGCTTCAGCTACAGCAATTTCTTCCTTCTTGGAATCGATAATGAAAATAGCTCCCGGTAATTTCTTCATATCTTTAATACCGCCAAGGTTCTTTTCAAGTTTTTCCAGTTCACGTTTCATAAGAATAACTTCTTTTTTCGGATACTGTTCAGTGCTGCCTTCTTCAAACATTCTTTCCAGTTCTTTTAAACGATTGATTCTGGTCTGAATAGTTTTGAAGTTTGTAAGCATACCACCAAGCCAACGTTCATTTACATAGAACTGATTGCAGCGTGCAGCTTCTTCCTTAACGGAGTTCTGAGCCTGTTTCTTGGTACCTACGAAAAGAATCGGATCACCTTTGGCAGCAACGTCGCGGATGAATGCATAAGCTTCTTCTACTTTCTTTACAGTTTTCTGTAAATCGATGATGTAGATACCGTTACGTTCGGTAAAAATGAACCGAGCCATTTTCGGATTCCAACGACGGGTCTGATGTCCAAAATGAACACCTGCTTCTAATAACTGTTTCATGGATACAACTGACATAATAATAACCTCCTGTTAATAACCTCTGCTCATTTCTTCTTCTGCATACACCCTCAGGGCACAGCTGCAGAATCCGTGAGCATGTGTATTCAAGCTTTTTTATTGTAGCAAAAACTAAATTTTCTTGCAAGTGCTTTTTATTATATCTTTAATCTGCTGGAAAAGCGCTGTTTATTCCGGCATTCTATAGACGATTTCCCCCTACAGGATTCTAAATTAATTTGTTAAAGTAAGGAATTTTCTTTATCACCCATGTTATTCCTATACCCAGTATATATGCGATACAAATCCAGATTACTGCATCAATAAAAGGAATGCGGTATGCATATTTTAACAGAACATGAATATAAATGATTCGAGTCAGATTTCTGGTAATTTCCTCAAAGAGCATAACGCCAAAAGACATACTCCCTAAGAAAATTATGAATTTTTCAATTTGATTGGAGACCTTGTGATTCATAAACCACCAGCGGCATCCCAGATACACAAAGGCACTATTAAGGAAGAGAAAACTGTCATAGAAACGCTCTGAAATGAGTTCGGTCATACCACCAGCGACTGCTCCGCGATACCAGGTCATAGTTCCGGCAATACATGTCCCCAGTAAGGCAAGCATTCCCAGCCTCATGATATTTTTCCCTGTTAGCCATTTTTCTGGTACTACATTTTCAATCCAGTATCCAATAATAAAGTAAAACGTCGGTTCACTTACAGCGAGTAAGGGATTCAGAAAATAATTCATTTCTGCAGTTCCCTTAAAAATCAAAAAGGATATGACTGGTATAACTCCTACAAAAAACAGATTCAAAAAGATCAGATAAATATAGAGATTTTCATCAAGAACTCTTACCAGTTTTCTCCAAATGGGAAGCATAAGAAGAAAGGATATATAAATATACAGGAAATAATAGGCGGTAGCCAGATTTGAAGTATAGAGCAGAGTAAAAAATTTAGTAATATGTCCTGGAATAGTCAAAGGAAGATTATGATAAAACCAGACGTAATTAATCATTGAAAATACGAAAATAACCTGTAGAAATCGCCATATTCTTTTCTTCCATATATGTTCTATGGATTCTTCTCTTCCCAAAAGCAGTGCTCCAGATATCATAAAGAATATAGGCACCGCAGTTTTTACCCAGAACGGTACCCCAAGATAAAGCGGATAGAAAAAGGAATCCGGCCGCTCAATATAGATAGAAAAACCTGCGGTTGATGTATGAGTAAACATAACAAGCCATATGCATAGTGCCCTTAAAAACTCAATATGAAGTTTCTTTGTTTTCTTAACATGTACCAGTTCTGTTAATTCCATGGCGGATAATCCCTCTTTCATAATATGTTATTATCCTATCATACAATTGTGCGTAAGAAAATAAGAGCTGCTCCTATTAATATATTTGGTAAACTGCAAAAAGCCTTCTATCTGCAGATATCTTTCCAGATAGAAGGCTTTCTTTACTACCCGATTTTCTCAATAGTCCCGGAGGAAAGGCGGATAAATTCGCCCGTTCCCTTTTCTCTGCCAACTTCTTCAGCAATATGCATTGTTCTTGCATGACAGGTAAAAAGGAAAATCTGCTGTTTTTGACCTAAGTCTAACAGGAAACGTAATGTTTCACGCTGCCGTTGTTCATCAAAACGAACAAAAATATCATCCAATACGATAGGAAGTTCCTCAATCTGTTCTCCAAACGATAACGCCATTGCCAAGCGGATAGCAAGATAAACCTGATCTCCAGTACCAGAAGACCAGATTTTCGCATCTTTTGTTCGATGCAGATTATCTTCAATGAGAATTTCTTTGCCACTATCAGAAATTGATAAGGAATATTTTCCCATAGTCATTTCACTCAGGAATGTGTTCGCCTGTTTCAGAATTTCCGGCTGCCGGCCAGATTCATAGATGGCCTGCACACGGTTAAGAAGATGCTCGGTATAAATTAATTCCAGCCACTCTTTAGCGGAGGAATAAAGCTCAGCTTCAATTCTTTCTTTTTTTTGAAGTGCTGAAGTAATGGAATCATCATTGGCAAGACGGAAAATCTCATTTTCGACTGCCCCCAGATTTCTCTGCAACTCTCCTAATTCATCAGATTGTGCTTTGATTTTATTTGTAAGTGACTGATGTTTTTCCATCCATTCATCATACTGGCCTGTCTCAAGGGATTTCCAAAGGGAATTAAATTCTTTTTCACTCCCGGCATACATGCGGAGATCCTGCTTTACTCTATCCCATTCCTTAATCAGTTGATCATGGTGTTCATGAGCATTAACCTTTTCTGCAAATTCTTCAGCAGTTGCTGCATTGACCAGATTTAAAAGCGTATCCATTTCTCTTTTGCAGGAATTCCAATTTTCATTTAACTTACGCATTTCTTCTTCATAAGATTCATGCTGCTTATTTTTTTCCTGATATGCTTCCCATTCAAGAGTTTTCCTATGATTTTCTTCATAAATCTCTGCAATGCTTTCAGGTTGTACATCGTATCGAAGCCCGGTAGCAGAAATAATTGCATAGGCTCTTCTGGAAAATTCATCCAGTTTAGAATCAAACTGTTCCCGACGAAAAGCAAGGATTTTACCCTTACCTTCTTCAGAATATATCTTCTGCCACTGTTCCTGCAAAGAAGACAGGTTTTCTTCTCCGGTATCCGGAAGTTTACTGCGGCTTAGCCATTCCTTCCATTCCTTTTCAGCCTGCTGCTTTTTTTCCCTTAAGCTGTTTCCTTCATCGATCCATTTATCATGTTCCTGTTCCTGTTTCCTTACAGTCTCCCGTTTCCAGGAAATCGCTTGTCTTTTGGCCTGTTCTTTATAGAATTCTGCACGTTTTTCCTGCATCAGATTATGAAATGCCTGTATTTCTTCTACATTTTTAGGTGCAAGTCCGGAAAAGCTTTTTGAAAGGTCTTCTCTGCTCTTCTCCAGCTCTTTTTGTCTATCCTTGAATTTTTCCAGAATTTTACCCTTCTTGTGTATTGTTTTATTATGAAGAACATAAAACAATACAGCTGATACGGCGGATCCGGCGGACAAATAGATCGAAATATAGCCTGCCATAGCCATATAGAATGATGCAATTCCTACTATTGACAGGATAACAGCTGCTATGGCAAGCCAGAACCAAAGGGTATACCGTTTATCCCGTTCACCATTAATCTGATTAATCTGTTGAGAAATATCAGCCTCTTCAGTAAGAACTTTTTCAAGCGCAACAGCTGCCTCTTCCTTTTTCTGCCAATCTTCTTCAGACTGTCCTTCTTTTATTTCTTCTTCGGTAAAACTGTCTACTTTCGGTTCCCGCTGTTTCCAGAAGTGAAGTTCATTATTACGAACTCCCAGACTTTTAGAAAGCCTGCGACCTTCCTCCCAATCGACATTTACGCATGAATTATCTATATCAAGAGCGTGATCCCAGAGAGGCAGTGAATACCCGAGATTAATAAAATCAAGCTTCCAGTTATCTATTTCCTGGTCCAATGCATCCGAATCTGCAATAGTCTGTTTCCATTGTCCCAGATCCACGTAAAGCTGCTCCAAATCTTTTGTAATCCCCAGCCAGGGAATCACCTGTTCTTTTGTTACTGGTGTATATTGATCAATTTTTTCCTGCACCAGTTCCTTCTGATCATGAATAACTTTCATGCGATTCATCAGGCGATTCCACTGTTCCTTGCCATTTGACGGGAACATCTTAACCTGACTTGATAAATCCAGCTGATGTTTAATAGCAGAAGCTCTCTGGTAATAATCCCATGCCCCCAGCTGTTTCTCCAGCTGCTGATTCTCTTCCTGATCTCTTTTTAAATCTGACTGTAAATTTTTTATTTTATCTTTTAATTCAGTCTGCTTATACTGCAGCTCAGAGAAGTCTTTTTCCTGGGTAGAAAGACTATCTAATTCTTTATTAGATTCATCCAGATCCACAAACAACTGGTTGATTTTTCTCTTTCCCTGTGATGATACAGCAAATAATTTAGATTTAGCATCCTGAATATGTTCTTTTGCATTAGCCAGTTTATCACCGCCCTGAAGCATAAAGAACCGGCTGCGGACTGTATCATTAGATAAAAAAGATGCTCCCTGCAAATCCTCCAGTCCTACAGCAAAAATTTTTTCATACATGTAACGATTTAAACCATGCCACCAGATGCCAGGAAGTTCCTCATCAAACTTGACATGGTTCTCATTTTCAAACCATTTATTTTTTTCTTCTCTATGGACCCTGTAAAATTTGCCATCTGAACGAATAAAGCCCATATTGCCTCTGGACCCCTGCCATTTGCCGCGTCCATACCCAAAAAGCATATCGCGGATAAAACGAAGCATAGTGGTTTTTCCGCTTTCATTTTCACCCATTACCACATTAAGGGCAGACCGGGATGGTTTCCATGAAGCATTATGATAAATGCCATACTGCTCTAACTGGAGATCCGTAATTTTCATTATTTTTCCTCCTCTTCTGTCAACAGTTCCGCACCTGAGACCTCAGATGAACGAAATGCCTCCAGAAGATCTTCTGTAGATAGAAAAGACAGCATATTTTTGTACTTTACATACTCCGGCTGTTTTTCAAGGATATTCCAAAGTTCTTTTTCCCTTGTTCCCTCGTCCAAAGCATTTATTTCATCAAAAGCTTTCAGGAAATTTCCCGTCACATCAGGTAATTCCCGTCTTTCCTTCAGATTAATCCTGCTCTGAGTTTTATCAGCAAGCTGAATAAAATAAGCAAATAAAAATCTGAACTGTTCTTTATCATTTAAAGACTGTAGAATGAAATCTCTTCCCTCTTCTCGGGAAAGAATCTGATGCAGAGGACCTCTTCCTGTACAAACCAGACGGATAATATTAGGACGCCCTGTCAGTTCCTTTAATCCCGCTCTCCTCTTTGTTACTTCTTTTATTAATTCTTCTGCCTGCGAAAAGTGGGATATATCAATGTGCATATCCATCCATCGAATTACATCCGTTTCAATGAATTTCATAGTAACCGTTCCGTATGCACCTACATCTACCAGATAGCAGCCTTTTACTCCCATCTCTCTTAAATTTAATCCCTGTGTATTTCCAGGATACACTATATAAGGTGAAGTAGATAAAGTCTTACGTGTATGGACATGCCCTAAAGCCCAGTAGTCCATGCCGGATGCTGTAAGATCATCAAGACTGCATGGTGCATAGGGACTTTCAGGGCTGCCTACGTCTGTATGAAGCATGCCAATAGAAAAAAAGCCGTCTTCATTTTTATGAAATCCTTTTGCAAGATTTTCTTTAACGTGCTTAGCCTTATAAGAAATACCATAAACGTTGGCAACTTTTTCATTATCTTTCATCAGAGGAAAAGATTCCACATGATCGGAAGAAAATATATGTACCGTTTCAGGTAGTGGAATATCAGCACGCCATGCTTCACCGGGATCATGATTTCCATGTACGATAAAAATCTGAATTCCGCCTTGCGCTGCTCTGTATAACTCTCTGGCAAATGCCATTTGAGCAGCCAGGCTGTGATGACCACTATTGTATACATCACCAGAAATCAAAATGGCATCTACCCTGTTTTCCAGTGCGGTATCTACTACTTTTTCAAAAGCTTTAAAAGTAGCCTTACCTATCTGATCATTCCAGGGACCTGTACCACCGATACGAATATCGCTGAACGGTTCCCCAAGATGCAAATCTGCACAATGGATAAAAGAAAAATGCTTTCCCATGATTCCTCCTATATGTTCCAAGTCATTTCCTTATTATTTTATCATATCTGATACAGTAACAAGAATACTTTGACTTCTTTTATGTAAACAAAGTTTCGCTTTTAAAAATAGAATTCAAACAGGATCTCCTACTTTTTGAATCTTAAAAAATGAACCATTATTAATCCTTTAAGATATGTCTGGAATATATTGATAAAGTATACGAAGTATTTAATAAAAAAATCTGAACTTGGCACCTGCGCAATCACCATATGCGTTATAAATCCATATATAAAATTAAACATGCGGCAGAACCGATATAGTCATCGTAACTACCGCATGTCTTACTATACAATATTGAATTAATTAGATTTAAGTATTACATAGCATCATAAATATCAGCTACTGCATCATACTCATCATCAGTAGGAGGCACATATTCTGCTTCTCCATTTTCATCGATGTCAATTCTGGCAAGAATAATTTCCGGTTCTTCAGTATCATCTTCTGTTTCTGGGATAGATACCAGCACAGCGAACTCTTTACCAGCGAAGGGAATTACTGTATCTTGTACAAAGTCCTTTTCTGAACCATTAAGATCTGTAATCGTAACAATAATTGGTTCTTCTTTTTTATCAGTCATGATTTATCCTTTACTTTTGAATGCAAGATGCTGAAGATAACCTTCCAAAATGGCTACCGCGGCCATTTTATCAATAACCTTCTTTCTCTTCTTACGACTTACATCGGCAGCAATAAGCGCCTTTTGTGCAAGAACTGTAGTCAATCTTTCATCCCAGAAATGATATGGAATTTCGGGGAAAGCAAGAGATAGTTCTTCTGCAAACGCTTCAGTTCTTTCTGCACGAATACCTTTAGTTCCATCCATATTATAGGGCATGCCGATGACAAATTCCTCTACTTTATACTCATCGGTTAATTGCCTGAGGCGTTTAAAATCAGCTTCCCTTGTCGTATGACGGATAGTTTCGATCCCCTGTGCAGTCCATCCGAAGATATCACTAACTGCTACACCGATTGTCTGTGAACCTACATCAAGACTCATAATACGCATATCAGAGTTCCTTATGCTTTACATAAAAGCGTACTAATTCTTCTACCAGTTCATCTCTTTCAATTCCAGAGATTAAACGTCTTGCGTCCTGGCGGCTGGTAATATATGTCGGTTCTCCGGAAACCAGGTAACCTACTAATTGTACAGTAGGATTATGCCCTGCTTCTTTCAAAGCGCCATACACCTGTTTTAATATCATAGCCGCTTCTCTATTCTCACCTTCATCAGCATTAGTATTGAATAAAATTGTTTCATCAGAGACTGCCATACATATACCTCCTTTGTACCAGCTTAATTAATCATTTCAGAAATAATTCTTATGCCTTCTTTGATTGCTTCATTAAGCTTTGTTACGTCGCGACCGCCTGCCTGAGCAACTGCCGGCTTGCCGCCGCCACCACCGCCACAGATTTTAGCTGCTGCAGAAACGACTTTGCCCATATGGACTCCCGCTTTTACGGCTCCAGGCTGTGCCATACCAACAAGGTTTACCTTGCCACCAGAAACCGTTCCCAGTATAAATGCACCACCACTTAATTTTGCTTTAACCAGATCTGCTGTCTTTCTAAGTTCGTCCATATTATCTGCATGAACAACTGCACCAAAGAACGGTACACCATTCTTTTCCTGTACGTCCTTCATCAGTGAAGACAGTTCATCTTTTGCCTGCCGCTGCTTCATGCTTTCTATTTCATGCTGCAGGTTTTTATTACTAGCAATAATCTTCTCAATTTTTTCCATCAGCTGTTCAGGATTGCCTTTCACAAGCTGAGCGGCTTCATTAAGAAGGATGCGGTCTTTCTTCATCAAATCGTAAGATGCCTTGCCGGTTACCGCTTCAATTCTGCGTACTCCAGAACCAATGCCGCCTTCACTGATAATCCGGAAAGATCCCAGTTTACCGGTGTTACTCACATGACTTCCACCGCACAGTTCTTTGCTGAAATGAGGAATTGTAACAACACGAACAATATCGCCATATTTTTCCCCAAAGAGTGCCATTGCGCCAGATTTCTTTGCTTCTTCCAGCGGAACTTCAGCAATTTCAACATCAGAAGCTTTAATAATTTCATCATTGACGATTTGTTCTACTTCAGAAAGCTGTTTAGCTGTCAGTGGTTCCGGCCAGGTGAAATCAAAGCGGAGCTTATCCGGAAGAACAAGAGAACCGGCCTGATTAACCTGATCTCCAAGGACTTTCTTAAGTGCTGCCTGAAGCATATGTGTACCGGTATGGTTTCTCGCAAGATCTTCACGGCGAACTCGATCCACTGTTACCTTTACCTGTTCCCCCTCATGGATGATACCTTCTGTTACAGTACCAATAACATAAACAATACCATCTGGAAGTTTCTTAGTTGTAGAAACAGAGATGACACCCTGAGCACCGGTAATAGTACCGCTGTCTCCAATCTGTCCGCCTCCTTCTACATGGAACGGGTTATTTTCAAGAACTGCTGTAACTTCGGTACCATCAGATGCCACATCGATCTCTTTTCCATCTCTTCCTAAAAGGAGAAGTGTTGTTTCTCCATCTTCATCTGTGGTCGACAGTTTAGAAGAATCCAGTTTTGTTGTATCTGGAGTTACAACTTTAGCAGAAACTTTAGCGCGGGCAGCTCTTGCTCGTTCTTTCTGTTCTGCCATAGCAGATTCAAAACCTGCTTTATCAATAGATAATCCCTGTTCCTTGGCAATTTCATCAGTTAATTCCCAAGGGAAGCCATAGGTATCATAAAGCTTAAAGACCTTATCGCCAGAAAGGATTCTGATATCTTTTTTCTTTGAATCTTCCAGCATTTCAGAAAGTAAATCAGTCCCTGCATTCAAAGTAGCATGGAAACGATCTTCCTCAACCCCTGCTACCTTCTTGATAAATTCTTCTTTATCAAGTAATTCCGGGTAAGCCGGCTTCATCATGTTAACAACTTCATCGATCATCTGGCCCATGAAGGCATCCTGAATTCCTAACAGTTTACCAAATCGAACAGCGCGACGAAGTATGCGGCGTAGTACATAACCTCTTCCTTCATTGGATGGAAGAATGCCATCAGCAATCATATTGGTGATAGCTCTGGCATGGTCAGAAATAACCTTAAGTGCTACATCCCCCTGTTCACTCTGTCCATAAGAAACACCAGACAATTGAGCTGCCCTTGCAATAATCGGGAAAAACAAATCTGATTCAAAATTATTTTTCTTGTGCTGTAAAACAGCAGCAAGACGTTCTAACCCTGCACCAGTATCAATATTCTTTTTTGCTAATGGCAGATAAGATCCATCCTTCTGCCTGTCAAACTGGGAAAATACCAGATTCCAGATTTCGAGGAAGCGATCTCCATCGCCGCCCATCTGATTTTCTGGATCAGTACCAAATTCTTCCCCCTGATCATAGAAAATTTCAGAGTCCGGACCACATGGGCCTTCTCCGATTTCCCAGAAATTATCATGCAATGGATAGATATGATTTTCCGGAAGGCCAATCATCTTGTGCCAGTACTCAAATGCTTCTTTATCATCAGGGAAAATGGTGACATATAAACGGGACTGGTCAAGTTTGATGACCTCAGTTAAAAATTCCCATGCCCAACTGATAGCCTCTTTTTTGAAGTAATCACCAAAAGAGAAATTTCCGAGCATTTCAAAGAAAGTATGGTGTCTTGCAGTATGACCAACATTTTCAATATCACCGGTACGAATACACTTCTGGCTTGTAGTCACACGATGACGTGGCGGTTCCACCTTGCCTGTAAAATATGGTTTTAATGGCGCCATGCCTGCGCCAATTAAAAGAAGACTTGGATCATCCTTTGGAATTAAAGAGAAACTCTTAAGTCTTAAATGATCTTTTTGATTTTCAAAGAATGAAAGATATGCTTCTCGAATATCATTGCCTTTCATGATAAGCCCCCTTAAAGCTGATTATTGTTTCATTATATATGACTTACATCTTCCATGCAAATATATTTATTAATTACTATAGCAGTTCAATGACACAGTGTGAAGGAAATGCAACTCAATAAAGTAAAACGTTTTGACTACTGCCGATCTTTCATTTCCATAATGATTTATCCTGCTAATAGTCATTGAATTTCTTTTTCTAATCGTATTACCGCAAGTTCCTTATCAATATTCTTATACTTCATTTTGTCATATTCAGCATAATATATATGTTCAATTAAATCACCTTCCACTTCAATATTGCCGGTTGGATCAATAAATCGTGAATGTCCTCCCAGCTGTATCCCGTTATAAGTACCTACCATATTTACAGCTGCAATGCATATCCCATTTTCAATTGCTCGTGCTCTGGTCAGTACATCCCACTGGCTTAAATGGATTTTAGGCCATGACGCAGGAGCCAGAACTAAAGTGGTTCCTGCCTTTGCCATCTTTCTCCACATTTTAGGAAAATAAAATTCATAGCAAACTGCCATTCCGGTTTTAACTCCATTTATCTCTGTATGCATCAGATGTTCTCCCGGTGCCATCAATTTTGATTCAAGATATCCATAAAATAAATGGCGTTTACTGTAATGTGCCTGAATATTTCCATCAGGGCCAAAAATTAATCCCGTGTTTTTTACATATCCGTCCTTTTCCAAAGGGAGTGTACCGGCCGCCAGTGTTACGTGATGAAAAGATGAAAAGGAAGATAATCGATCAAGCAATCCATCATTCATACGGGTCACTCTGTTTTTAAAATCATGAAAATTGTAACCGATGGTCCAGAGTTCAGGCATAACCAGCACTTCTGCCCCTGCAGAAACAGCCTCTTCAAGCATATCAAATGCATGTTTAATATTCCATTCTTTATCCCCTTCTGCTACTTCCATCTGCAGTAAACCAATTTTCATATACTTCTCCTCCATGAATCAAATGCAAAGGGCTGTATGAAAATATAATAAATATATTTCGTACAGCCCCATCCCCTGTTAAAGTACTCGATTGGCTCCTATGTATCGATCATGCCAATATCCATTTTTCATGGTTGCCACCGCAACTCCCCTGCTGCTGGTTGCACTTATAAAATATCCATCTCCCAAATATAATCCGGAATGTGAAATTCCTTCATCATAGGTTTTAAAAAAAACAAGATCACCGGGTTCCAGGGAGTTAATTGAGATTTTACGTCCGACCCGAGTATATTGTTCATCTGCTGCTCTGGGAAGAGAAATCCCTTTTTTATTAAATACATATTGAATAAATCCGGAACAGTCAAATCCCCTGGGGGTTGTCCCACCAAATTTATAGGGGACACCTACATATTTACGTGCCTCTGCAGTAATTGATTTAACTTTCGGACTTATAGAACCTGATTTTTGCCAATTAACCTTCGAATCGTCTATCCCAACAGAAGAAACTGATTTTTTCTTATGTATTTTAGATATAGAACCTGCATTTTTTCTCATTTCCTTTCCCATAAGTGCTTTATAGGTAACAGGTCCCACGATACCATCAGCTTCTATATGTCTTCTTTTCTGAAACTTTTTGACCGCATTTTTTGTGGCTGAATTATAGTTGCCGTCAGTTTTTATTTTAAACCCAAAGATGTTCAGCCTCTTCTGTATATTTCTGACTTCAGTCCCACTAGATCCTACCATATAATCAGCATGGGAAATCCCTGTTATGCTGAACATCAGTAAACCGGTCATAAGTAAAATGCAAAGCTTCTGCTTCATGTTCGCACTTCCTTCAGATAGTTCCTCATACACCGCAGATATTTGTATAAAAAGATTTTTTATTTCAATGCACCAAATCTCATCCTTATTTTACCACAATTGACATTTTATTTCTTTATTTCCCTGATAGTTCGTATGTGTCAAGTTTTTCTCGATTGAGAAGAAACCCTTCATCAATCAATCTCCAATTCAACCCCGATTTAATTCTCTTGCTAATGCTCCTAAAGGCGATGAAGACGGTCCATATACGCCAATACGCCCTTCAATGGCCCCAGGTCGGTACTTACTCTTAATACCAACCCGTT
>OLSG01000699.1_pt1 | contig 40664 bp, 32 predicted proteins | sample 1673041 | NCBI WGS metagenome assembly OLSG01 (sample SAMEA3136749, study PRJEB25190) | human gut metagenome | reverse complement strand
TACACGCTTTCCATTTGATATTGTATTCTTATTTCTCTATGTGCTTATTTCACTTTTCGTAAGTCAGCTCACTGTTTTCCAGTTCTGTAATCTGAAGACCAGATTCACTTACACTGGCAAACGGGCGGTAAGAGTTATAACTGTTGATGATTACGCGTGAGTTAGAAACCTCAGCCGGACCACGGTCGGCAGTCAGTGAGTAAGAAGCCTTCAGAGTCAGGTTAGACAAGGCCGGTCTCAGGTTTTCAAACCAGCTTTCTTCGTGTACGTTCCATGCACCCGAAACGTTCCATGTAGGAAGCCAGCGTGCCGAACGGCTCTTACCCAGCTTGTTAGAACCTTCATAACGGACTGTACCGTTTATTGTATATTTACCTTTCCATGAATAAGTAGCTGTACCGAAGAAAGCCACGTCACGAGAGCGGGTTGTAGACACACCGTAGTAAGCAGCATTTTCCTCATTACCCTGTTTGAAGTACAGATAGTCGTAAGAAGGAAGCATACCCATATCATACTGCAAACCTACACCCTGGAACCATGTCTGAGTACGGTCGGTAGCGTTCAACTCCATACCACCGAAGAAGTTGAAGATATGGTTTTCATTAAATACGTCATTGTAGCTGGCAGTAGCACGGAAGTCGTAGCTGTTCATGCCATATTTAGTTTCACGGTAAAAACCTCCCACCGGAAGAACCGATACCGGCAACGCGTTCGAAACATCCGGGTTAGTATACAACCACGGGTTAGCGTCACGGATAGTAGCATCATCCATTGCACGGTAAGCCCATGCCTGGTTAGAATAGTCAGTAATCTTGTGAGCCTGAGTAGTAGTAGAATACTTGTAAGCACCCAGCACACTCAGTTCTACCTTATTGATAGGTTTGTATTTAAATTCACCCTGGAATTTCATATCTACTACATCCAGGTCCATATAGTTGTTTTCCAGTTCATGCAAGATGTTGAACGGCGCATAGTTACGTACGTAGTATTCATTCGGGTCAAGTGCACGTGAAGTATTCAGCGCGTAAGAATACGGGTTGATATCGAAGTCACGTTTTACTTCACCACTTACAGGGTCCAGATTCGAGCTCAACGAACCCGGTGCACGCTGTTTACGGTAAGAAGCGTTACCGATCAGGTTCAGTGAAACTTTCTTCGAAATATTATACAGTGCATTCAGGTTGGCAGTGTAACGCTGTACCTTGCTCTGTTTGGTCCATCCCGGGTCGTTCATCACACTCAGTGAAGTATAGTACGAAGCCTTTTCAGTACCACTTGTCATACTGATTGCATGGTTCTGCGAAATGCTGTTGTTGAACAAAACATCAAACCAGTCTGTATTTCTGTATTCAGCCTCACGCAGATAAGCATTTCTTGCTTCCGGAGTGTTTGGCATGCCAAATCCTGTGTTTGCGTCGTAACTGTTGATCAAATGATACATCTTACCATATACACCACTGTTAGAAGCACGGTATACATCGGCAAATGTCAGGTAACCGTTGCTTTCCAGTGTCTTGTATACGTCCATCTGTTCCTGAGAGTTCATGATGTTGAAGTTACGGTAGTTCGGTTTCAGACGCATGGTGAATTCACCTGTATAGCTGATCTTGTTAGAACCTGCCTTACCTTTCTTGGTAGTAACGACAATCACACCTGCCATGGCACGAGCACCATAGATAGAAGTAGCCGAACCATCCTTCAGAATCTGGAAGCTTTCGATATCGTCAGCATTCAAACCAGAGATAGCCGAACTGATCAGTGTAACGGCATCACCCGAAGACAAATCGTCAGCACCTACTTCCGTTACATCCTCCATGATGACACCATCTACCACCCACAACGGTTTAGAGCTACCGTAGATAGATGTGGCACCACGTACACGGATTTTCGGAGCTGTACCAAAAGTACCTGATACGTTCTGAACCGATACACCGGCTGCACGTCCTTCCAGGGCACGGCTGATTTCCGGCACACCGTCAAGTTTAGAGTCTTCGGCAGATATTTTTGTTGACGCACCTGTAAATAATCGCTTGTCCATACGCTGCATACCGGTAACTACGACTTCATCCAGAACTTCTGTATCCGATTCCAGTACCACCTTCATATTATTTTTGGCAGCTACTGTCTGCGATTTCATACCGATATAGCTGATTTCAAGTTTATCCCCCTTGTTAACTTTCAGTATAAACTTTCCGTCGATATCCGTAATTGTACCATTAGAAGTTCCCTTAACCAAAATAGAAGCTCCCACGACAGGCATGTCATCCTCCGCAGACACCACGACACCTGTCACTTGTACAGCCTGAGCTATCGCCAGACTTATGCCTATTAACAAAAAGGCACAAAAAAGTGTAATTCGCTTTTCCATATTCTAATAAAATTTTAATAACGGACGCAAATATACATATCATTTCATTAAAAAACAAAAAATTAAAGCAAAATACATAAATATTCTTGCATATTCTATAAATTATCAAATAGACAGTTTTAGCTTTATTTTTTACCATAAACACCAATATCTTGCTAACACTTTGAACATTTTTATATCCCCTTCGAGAATCTATGGATAAAACCATATAAAAACAAACAATAACAAATATTCAAAAAATAAGGGACTCCTTAAAAGAGTCCCTTAATACAAATTACTATAAACCAAAGATTTATATAAGTGTTAAAATTTAATAACACACATATTTATTTTACATATTACATTTTGATAGCTTTTTAACACAAAAACATATCATCACAACACTGTACATAAATTTTCTTATAATTCCGTCCCAACATCAAAGCAGGGACACACCTTCGTCCACTCTTCCGGTTCTATCACCCCGTCACCGTCCAGGTCCGGACTCAGATCGCGATGTCCTACTATCCGGCGTGTCTGGAAGTCCATGGCAAGCACTCTCACCAGCACCCTGAGCGAACGCTTCTGAAGTTCCGTACGTGTATCAGCAGGACGTCCCTGCTCGTCCAGTCCTCCTTCGTAGCACACACCGATACTGTGCTGGTTGTATCCTTTGGCATGCGCTCCGGGGCGGTCTACCGGACGCATCGTACATATTTCTCCGTCGCGCCTTACATAATAATGATACCCGCATCCGTCGAACCCGCGCTGCCGGTGCATTTCATCCAGCTGGCGGGGCGAGAGCGGAACATCCGCTCTCGTTGCCGAACAATGAATGACAATCATGTCAATCTTTCTCATCACACCCTCCTTTCTTTCCGGTCAGTATGCAATACAGACACTTGATTATCCTGATCAGAATCCATTTTACCTTTCCAGTCATACATTCCTCCTTGTTTTTTATATTTCACATCTGTCCGCATCTCCCTTCCGGAGTCTTACTCCTCTTTTTTAGGCTTTACCGGCACACGTTCGTAGCTCAGCGAAGTCAGAATGTCCGACAGATCGGCTCCCGGACGGAAGTTGATATGCGCCTTCTTTATCAGTCCGGTGTGATATTCTTCCTCCGTGACACTACCCTCACCGTTCAGACCAATCTGAAACGAACCCAGGTCGCCCAGACGCACGATTTCTCCGGCACACAGACCGTCACGCATCACCGTACCCAGCGAAATCAGCACCGCCATCGTATCGGCACGTGTCACCGTACACATCTGCTGAATACGGTCCGCCATTTCACGGATTCCCATCTCGCCGCGTGCCTGTGCCAGGGCATAATATTTGGCACTACCTTCCAGATCATTAGGTTTCTTTCTTGCTACTACCGAATAAGTCACTGCTCTTTCCATAATCTTTTTACTTTTTAAATGATTAAAACGAATACCTGTTGAAAGCTTTCAATCTCTTTTCTGTATCACAAAGATACATAGCCAGTTCCGGGCAGTGTCCGTCACCGTCCGCCTACAGGATTGCATTGTTACGATAAAAATAAAAAAGCCACAGGCCGTACAGCTCGACGCCTGCCGGTGGAAACCGTCTGCGTAAATGCTGTACAGCCTGTGGAACCTTTCTGCTACCGCACCTGTCAGTTGGCGCGGCTCAGTTTGATATTGTCGATAAACCAGCGGCGATAGACACTGCTGCCCGAAGTAGCGGCAGTTTCACCCCATGCATCCGACTTGATGGTGATGCGTGTATCTTTTGTGATGGAAACACCCTCCAGCACCACATCGGCATGCAGCCATTCCAGTTTGTCTACCTCATTCACAAAGTTATGTCCTATCGGATCCAGTTCGACTGTCTCGCTGCCGTTGGTCACGGTGATAATCAGCTGTACCGGGTCGAACTTTCTCGTACCGCCCACCATCGGCGCCCAGTCGAACGAAAGCATTACCTTCTCGCCTGACGGTATGCCGTCTACAGCCGGCAGTGTCAGTCCTGCCTGATAGTCTGTCTTACCAAACTTCAGGTAACATTTCTGTAGGTAGATAGAAGCACCGCGACTTTCTTCCAGTCCGTATCCATGAGCCAGCAACGCTTCGGCAGCTGTCTGTCCCTCGTCGTTCTTCGCACTGTAAATCTGCGGAGCAGTACCCGATCCGTCGTTTTCCACTGTCTGTCCGGCACCGCTGTTCTCTGCCCAGGGCAACAGCCACTCAAAGTCTTCCGAGAAATAGATCACCTCTACCACACCCTTGTCTTCGATGCGTGCAGCCTGTATGCGCAGTGCAGGAGCAGCCACTCCGTCGAAGTAGCCGTACACCGTCACCTTGTGACCGTTCAGGGCTGCCAGATTCAAACTTTCGGGTGCGTCGATGATAGACACCGAGTTCACCGCACCGTCTATCGTCACATTGTTACCGCTCAGCACACCGCTTGCCGAAATCCATTCACGGCTATCCGATGTGTAGCTGTCCACTTCGGCAGTCACGTCGTGAGCTTCCGGATAATCGATATTATTGCCTTCCGATACCACACGTACCTCGTCGCATATCACGTAAGGCAAGGCGTGTGCATCTGTGCCTTTCGAACCTTTCACCGCTACCTTGTCGCCTACGTTCACGGCAGTTGCAGTTTGCAGGAACATGTTTACAGCGTACTGTGCGTCGGTTACGATGCAGCCCGAAGTCGTCACCGCCGTAACCAGTGCTTCCGGAACCGAAACCACCGTTTCATCTTCCAGTGCCGGCAGTTCGTCGACCGTATACTCCTGACAGTCGCGGTACTTGTCGCCATCCTGCGAAACCACTACCTCCGCACGGCTTGCCAGCGTACAACCCTTGAATACGATTGTCGCCTTGCGCGGATTATCCTCCGCCCCGTCGCGCATGTTGTCAGTTACCGATACCGTCACATCCGTCGTACCGTTTCCTGTGGCAGGAGTCACCGTAATCCATTCGGGCAAGTCCTCCATCACCCAGTCGGCATCCGCATACACGGTAATCGTTTTCGGCTGTGCCCCTTCAGCCTCAAAGTCCAGGGCACTGGCACTTGCCAGTACAGCTTTCGAAAGCGTATTCTCCTCTTCGCTGCAACTGCCCAGAAGCGTTGCCGAGAGAAACAGCACCGAAGCCATGATATAATTGATCAGTTTCATATGTTTTACAGAGTTAATTTGTTTGTTTTGAAGTTGAAGGATCTTTCCAGAAAATCCCTGTTTCACCTCTAGAAAACCTGCTGACGTTTCGAGAGATACATTATTTATTTCATTCTTCGAAAAACCAGCTGATATTTCGAGAGATACATTATTTATTTCATTTTTCCGAAAAACCTGCTGGCGTTTCAAGAGATAGATTATTTATTTCATTCCCGAAAAACCAGCTGATATTTCAAGAGATAGATTATTTATTTTCCCCCCCGAAAAACCAGCTGATATTTCGAGAGATACATTATATTATTTCACCTCCAGAAAACCAGCTGATGTTTCAAGAGAGATTAGCTGTTTTGTTTCAGAACAGAAGCTGAAGTTTAGAAACCCAGTCCGTCGTTCCATCCCGGATTCTGTGTCAGATTCGGGTTCAGCGAACGTTCGTTGATAGGAATCGGGTACAGATAGTCACGCTCCTCATTGAAACCGTTGCGCACGATATTCTTGTGAGAGTACACATACCCGCTGTTGCTTCCTGTCAGCAGAATATCCTTGCCGATTTCGTACACCAGCACCCCGCTGCCGGCTTCCGGTTTCGCAGTACCTTTATTATATAAGATCACATCCGGATTACCGTCGCCGCTCAGGTCGTATTCACCCGCACCGGCGAAATACATACCGTAGATATCCTGATCGATGCAGGCTCCGGCTTTCCAGCGCACCAGGTCGTCGAAGCGGAAACCTTCCTGATTCAATTCAACGGCACGCTCGCGGCGGATTTCCAGAATCACACCCTTGTTGCTTCCCGAAACGTTGGGATAACCCGTTTCCTTAGCCGACAGATAACGGTCCGGATTGGCATTGGCAGCAGCCATGTTCAGGTGCGCGTCGTTCATACCTACACGGTTACGCAACAGGTTCACAGAGATATCCAGATCCTCCTGAGTCAGCGTACCCAGTTCCGCCTTTGCCTCGGCATAGTTCAGCAGCACTTCGGCATAGCGGTACACAGGCAAGTCGTTTGTATTGCGGTCGTTGCGGTCTACCTGTCCGCCGGAAGCAGTCGGTTCCTGCACGAACTTGATCGGCTGGTAGCCAGTCACAGTAACCGAAAGGTCGGGAGGAAGCACCGTTGTTTCCCCGATACGGGTATATCCCGGTGTACGGATGCTCTGAGCCAGACGCGGGTCGCGGTCCTTTGTTTCCTCCAGGAAGCGCATTTCCTGCCATCCCGGCTGGTCGGTAAAGCGGCTTCCGTCCTTCATCAGATACATATTCACCATCTTGCGTGTCAGTCCCGGACGTCCCTGAGTAGGAACCAGCGTATGTCCGTTGGCATTGTGATGGATAGCCAGACTATAGTCGAACTTGATAGCCAGGATATATTCATCCGGATTCGCATCCTCGGCAGCGAAGAGATTCAGGTAGTCCGATTCCGGATGTCCGGTAGAGTACAGCTTGTACGGACCATCAGTGATAATCTCACCGGCAGCTTTGGCAGCCAGATCCAGGTAATACGTATAATCGTTGCCTTCCAGCTTCAGGTCGTGATACTTGCGGTACGTACCTTCGTACAGACAGAACTGTGCCTTCAGCGCCAGTGCCGCCCAGCGGTTCACACGGAACGGGCTGCTCGACTCTTCCTCGCGTGTAGGAAGATTATCGATGGCATAGTCGATATCCTCTATCATCTTGGTCATCACCAGCTCACGCGAGTCACGCGGCTTGTACAGTGCCTCGTCGGCAGAACCCAGTTCCACGTCGTACCAGGGCACATCGCCGAAGCGTTTGACTTTCTCGAAATAGAAGAACGCACGGAAGAAGCGGGTCAGTGCCGTATATTTCACCACCGCATTCTCGTCGCTGCACTGATTCACATACGCCAGCAGGGTATTCATCTTGCGCAGGTCAGTCCATGTCCATCCCCCGCCCGAAGCAGGCACGGTACGGTTGTTTCCGCCCAGCATCTCGTCGGAAAGATTCTGCTGCACGTACAGGTCACTCTGGTCGTCGAAAGGGCTCTTGTCCAGCAGGTTGTTGTAAAACGAGTTACTGAAAAGTTGCAAGTCGCTCTCTGTCTTGAAATAGTCATTCTGCGATATCTCGCTTTTAGGAGTCAGGTCGAGCAAACCGTCACACGAAGTCAACCCCATTGTCAGTACCAGTGCTGTAAATATATATTTTTTCATACGAATCTGTTCTTGGTTGTTTTATTCAATGAATTTTCGTTTAGAAAGTGATGTCTACACCAAACAGCAGCGTCTTCTGCCACGGATAGAAACTTTCGTTGTACGTATCGTTGCTGCGGCTGATGGCTCCTTCCGGATCCACGTATTTGGTAATCTTCTTCAGCGGCGACCAGTAGCAGAGGTTCTCGCCCGAGAAGTAGAAACGTGCCTGACCGATACCGATTTTCTTTGTCAGGTTCACCGGAATGGTATATCCTACGGTCAGGTTCTTCAGACGCATGTAGCGGATGTTCTGCAAATAGCGGTCGTTCACCTTGCTCAGCGGACCGGAAGTCGACGAGTATGCCATCGGACGCGGGAAGTAAGCATCCGTATTGTCTTCGGCCCACACCTTGTCCATGAAATCCTTCTGCAGGAAGGTCTGGTAAGGATAAGAGAACGGACCCCAGAACGACATCATGTGTCCGTGAGGATACCAGTAGTGGTTACCTGTTCCCTGGAAGAACACCGATACATCGAATCCGCACCAGCGTACACTGGCATTGATACCATACGACAGGCTGGGCAGTGAGTTACCCAATACCTTACGGTCGCCCGGATCGGCTACATTGTTACTGCCTATATCCACCATACCGTCACCGTCGAGGTCGACAAACTTCACGTCGCCGGCCTTCCAGCCTCCGGTCAGTCCGTCTACCATGTAACTCAGGTCTACCTCCTTGGCATACGCCTGTGCCTCCTCGTCGGTAGCAAACAGACCGTCGGTCACAAATCCCCAGATTTCTCCGATGCGCATGCCTTCGTAGTAATCCTTGGCAAATGTCTTGTCTTTATTGTCATACTTGGTAATGTAGCTTTTGTAGTTGCTCACGTTGAATCCCAGACTGTATTCCAGCGGACGTCCGGCCAGTTCGAACTGGTCTCTCCACGACATTGTCACTTCGTATCCCTTTGTCTGCAAGTCGGCTGTATTCATATCCGGTACACTGGCTCCATACACAGCCGGCAGTTCCACACCGTCGGTCAGCATGTTCAGTGTGTTGCGCACATATCCGTCTACGGTAATGTTCAGGCGGTTCTTCAGCATGGTCAGATCGAAACCGAAGTCCCACTGTTCCGAAGTTTCCCAGGTCAGGTCCGATGCCACCGGCGCACCCAGTGTAGCATATTTCGCCATCGAGCTGCCCTCGCCGAACGTGAAGCCGGCAAAGTCGCTTACCGAAATCAGACGCATGTATGTATAGTAAGAAGAAACATTCTGGTTACCCAGGCTACCGAACGAAGCACGCAGCTTCAGGTTGTCTACATATCCGCTCAGCGGCTTGAAGAACGGTTCTTCCGAGATACGCCATCCCACTGAACCCGAAGGGAAGAATCCCCAGCGGCTTCCGGCAGCAAAACGCGATGTACCGTCGTAACGTCCGCTCGCCTCAAACAGATAGCGTCCCTTGTAGTCGTAGTTCACACGGCCGAAGAAACCAGCCAGCGCATATTCGCTCTGTCCGCCGCCCACTTCGGTCAGCACTTCACCCTCGGCATTCTGTCCCACCAGGTCGAGGTCGTCCAGCGAAGTAGAAGTCAGGTTCCGTCCCGCAGCCGAAACATTCTTCAGATACATGCGTTCGTAGTTGAAACCAACCACTCCAGTCACGTGATGTGCTTCGCCGAATGTATCTTCGTAGTTGGCAAAAACGTTTGCCGAATAATAGTTGCGTGTGTTCACCGATTCACTCAGCTTGTTCAGACCGGCTCCGGTAGCATACGACAACAGCGGTCCGTCCGGATATTCGCGGTAGAACAGGTTGTTCGAACGGTGTGTATTGCGTGTCTGGTACAGACGGTAGGTAAAGTCACCCGTCAGACTCAGCTGTTTGATCGGTGTGATGACCAGTCGTGTAGTATTCGAGAAGTCGTTCGTGCGGTTCACGTTGCGGTGCGATCCCTCACCCAGCATGATATGACGTCCGTTGCCCACCTTATAGTTCAGGTAAGGAGTACCGTACAGCCATGAGCCGTCAGGGTTCTTCATCGGGAAGCATGCCAGCGCGTGACGTCCGCTGTAACCAATGGTATCGTCGATGCTTCCGTTACCCTGGAAAGTATACTGCGAGCCATAGAACGAAGTATTGTTGCTCAGCGTAGCATAGCGGTTGATGGTAAAGTCAATCTTCGAACGCAGGTTGTACTTGCGGTAGATATCCGGATTCATGTTCAGGATACCTTTCTGGTAATCGTATGCCCCGCTCACCAGGTATTTCACATCCTTCGTACCCCCGCTCAGCGAGATGCTGTGCTGCTGGGTAGGACGACGGTCGTTGTACATCATGTGCCACCAGTCGTAGTTGCCGTAGTACACCCACTGACGGCGACCGTTTCTTGTATCTTCCACTACCCACGGGCGGTCGGGATTCTCCGTCTTGTCGTTCACACGAGCCAGCAGCTGCTGCATGTCGTAGTCGGTATAGTCCACGTAGTTCGTACCGTTCTTCGCACGCCAGAAGGTATTCACCGTATACACCGACCAGTAACCGGTTGTTTCGTAATCGGTAGTCGTGGTAGGAGCCTGCCATCCCAGACGGCCGCTGTAACGCACGGTAGCCTTTCCGTCCTGTGCCGAGCCCGACTTGGTTGTGACCAGAATCACACCGAATGCCGCACGCGCACCGTATACTGCCGCAGCCGACGCATCCTTGATGACCGAGATAGACTCCACGTCGTTCGGGTTCACACGGTCCAGTTCACCCACCGCACCGTCTATCAGCACCAGCGGACTGGCACTGTTGATAGAAGTCGTACCACGCACGTTGATGCTGGGCGAGCTGCCCGGCACACCCGACGAAGTAGTGACATTCAGACCGGCTACCGAACCTTGCAGCATGTTTGCCAGCGACTGAGTCGCACGGTTCTCCAGCTTCTCGCTGCCCACCGTAGCCACGGCTCCCGTCAGGTTCACCTTCTTCTGCGTACCGTAACCGATAACCACCGCCTCATCCAGCATGATGGCATCTTCCTGCATATATACCACAATATTTTTCTGTCCCGGTTTCACCTTTACCTTTTCGGTAAGATAACCCACATAAGAGAAATTCAGAGTAGCCCCACCGGCAGGTATCTGAAGCTCGAAGGCTCCGTCTACATCAGTAATGCTTCCCTGAGTAGTTCCATCGATGACGATAGACACCCCGATAAGCGGTTCCTGCAAGGCATCCAGTACCTTACCCGATACTGTTCTGTTCTGCGCCGACAGCGTAGAAACACTGCCCGTCAGCAACAGCAACAGCAAAAAAACATACGAATTGAAAACTTTCATAAATAAATATTTTGTTTTGGAATAGTAAACGTGTCAATTAAAAACTGAACTGATAGTCAAGACTTTTTCCCGGTTTCACCACCATGTTGGTCACTTCAAAATTTACCTTGCCCGATGTAACCCCACCGTTCAGTTTCACCGTGATGGTGTGTTTCGATTTTGGTTCGATGGTATATTCTCTGAAGTATATCAGGTTTGCGTCATGCTCTCCCTTCTTCAGCGAGAATGTCAGGTCCGAGTTGTTGTAGACCACAAACTGCACGCGCTTCTCGTTCTTGTCTATCTTTTCGATGGTTACCGCCTTGCCGAACAGCTCTCTCAGCCACTGTTCCTCACCGATAATCTGATTCTTGAAGAAGACAGCCGTTCTACGGTTTTCGAGCGCCTCGCGGATACCTTCCGCCGTGCGTTCTTTGGCAAATACCAGCGTCATGGTGCGGTGTTCACCCTTGTCGAAGTCGATATCAGTCTGTATCGGCTGATGAATGTCCGATGTACCCAGCATGGTCAGCTTCTTGTCCAGACACCACTGCAATGCCTCAGGATAATAAAAGTCACCGTTGGCTACCTCTATTCCCTGCATACATCCGTTTTCATACAAGTATGTATGTTCGTCCCACCATTTGGTTTCTTCCGGCTGCTGTGAGTCCCATCCCGGATGATTCCAGAAGATGAACGCTCCCTGCGACTTGGCAGCACGGAAAGCATCCTTATATTCTTTTGTGTCCAGCGGATTGCTGTCCGAAATAAAGATGGCGTTATGATGTCCCGGCGCCATGGAGCGGGTTATCTCACTACCCTTGATTACAATCACGCCCTTATCTTTGGCATACTTCTTCATGATCTCGTACGAACGGTTGTGGTCCGCCTGAATGTCCGCCTTGTGCGGTCTGTATTCGAGATGTTCCGTAATGGCAATGGCATCCAGCCCCTCGGCATACGCCTCGTCCACTCTCACCGTCGGCCATACCAGTCCGTCGGAGAACACGGTATGCATATGAAAATCACATTTCAGAGTCTGATAATTGTCCAGATCAGGTATATCCACACTCTTGTCGACCGCCTGTCCGAATCCCATCTGCATGATTCCGCTCAAGGCAAGAACCAGATAAAATTTCTTCATAGTTTTCAGTTTTATAAATAGTATATAGTTTCAATAAGAAAATGTTATGGAATCTTGTAAGCATCCGTCGAGAACGCCTTCGGACGTTGCATCTGCTCGGTCCATTCGTGTCCGAACTCATCGCGCACGGTGATGGTCAGATCCACGTCGGCATCCGCCGCCTTCACCTTGAAGAAATGCGTAAAGTTTTCGGTAATGAAGCTCGGTGTAGAGCTCAGTGTCGACGAGTTGAAACGCTTCACGCTCAACGCTGCCACATGCAGCGGATCGTAAGCCCATACCTCCTCAGGAGTAAGCTTGTTGCCCTTCTCATCGGTCACCGTCAGCGTCCAGCGCGGATTCCAGTTCCAGATGTTTATCAGCACCTCGTTGTCCTTGTTCACCGGATAAGCATCCACATAGCGCTGGAATTTCGCCTTGACCGAAGCCGGTACACTGGCCGGCATCTGCGGCACATCCGCCATCGAGAAATGCACATTATTCAGGTCGTAGCTGCGGAACTGGTAATCCTCCGTCCATCCCGTAGCCTTGTATATCCATTCGATGTCCGTTCCGTTCACATCCCATACCGAGTATCCGCCCGGTGTTCCGTCGGGACTGATGTGCACACCCGGAGTAAGGTAGCCCGACCACCACCACGAAGCGCATATCGCACCCGCGTTATGTTCGTACACCTCGCGTCCGCCCGTTACGTCATCCTCCGGAGTCACGTTGAAACTCAGGTGCGTATGTCCGGTCACGAAATGCACCTTGTAGCCGTCCAGCACGTCCAGCAGCTGCGTAGTGTTCAGCACATCATGGTCTATCTTGAAACCTTCCGTCTGCGACGGGTAGAACAGCTGTGCGTGCATCACCACTACCAGCGGTGTCGACTTGTCGACATATGCCAGATCCTTCGACAGCCAGCTCAGCTGTTCGGCCGACACACGCTTCTCGTAGTCGCGTGAGGTAGTGCCGTCGTAGTTGCTGCAATCGATGTCATCCAGCACCACGTAGTGCACCTTTCCGATGTTGAACGAATAATATGTCGGAGCGATATAATCCATGAAACGGCTTCCCGCCTCCTCGTCGCTCGTAGCCTTGTAGTCGTAGTCATGATTTCCGATAGTATGGAAAATCTGAAGTCCCTTCACCTGATTGTTGATGGTATTCAGGTACTCAGGCAGCGCATAACTGTTCGAATACCAGTAGAGGTCCCAAGTCATGTCGCCCAGCGTAATGGCATACATCTTTTCGTGCTGATGCAAGGCACAGTAGCTGTTCAGATCCTCGGTAAAGTCCATAAACTGTCCCAGGTCGCCCGTGCGGTTGGCCAGATGCATATCGCCCAGCATAAACACCTTATAATTATCCTGTCCTTCCACCTCAGTCAGCGAGAAATCCACACGCTCCGTTGTAGCGGCGTCCCCCTTCATCATCTGGTAGAACTGAGGCAAGACTCCCTCGGCAGGAACTTCATATCCCGAAGGAACGGAGATAAACACATACCCCCATTTCTTTTCCGACTGAAGCTGGTAGATACCCCGTTCGTCGGTCACGCTCACCTCTACACCGTCCGATACCACAACACCCTGCACCGGACCGTCGGCTGTCGATACCACCCCATACACCGTCGTTCCGGCATCCGGCGTGAAATCAATTCCCTCTACTATATTAATATAGGTAGTACCAATCTGTTTCTTGCGGTCACCACGCTTGATGAACACCCGGTACGTACCGCTTTCGCATCCGTCGGCAAGCTTTACGGTAAAACTGTTTTCCGAAACACTCACCAGCACACACGTATACGAGATTCCCCCTGTCGATTCCAGAATAATCACATCCGATTCCGCCGGCTTGTTACTCCCGGTCACCTGGAACGTATATTCCCCTCCCTTGGCCACTTCTATCAGCGAAGGGCATTCAAACTGTACATCAAAGCTGTCCGCTACAGCTTCCGTCATTCCATCGTTGCTGCACGCCATCAGCGGCAAGACAGCAATCAGCAAAAACCAAAGTAAATACGCTGCAAATTTTTTCATTTTATTTTTAAATTGTAAATTTTCCCAACCTGTTCCTTACCTTTTCATTACCAGCTATCCACATGACAACCAGCGTTTTCCAAGCAATTAAAAATCCTTAATTTTCATTGTGCAAAATTAAAGGCAGCGTATTTCAAAACAGAAACGCGCATGTGGCAATCCTGTTTCAAAACCGTTAAGTTTCCGATGCAGCATACACACAAAAACGGGGTGTGAATACCTGGCTATGTCTTTGTACGGCACAGCATATTGCCGGCAGATAAAATCAAAGCACAACAAAAGGCGCTTGTTTTCATAAAAAAGAGTAAATTTGTTTTTCAATTAAAAACAGCAATGGAAAAAGCATATACGATAGACCAGCAAATTGCCCAACTTAAATCAAACGGTATGATGTTTGATGATGAGGAGAAAGCAAAAGAAATTCTTCTTGACGTCGGTTATTATCGGCTAGGATTCTATTCTTTTCCTTATGAGATAAAATTCCCATGTCTGGAACACCGTGACCATAAGCTAAAACCGGGCACAACATTCAAGAGTGTGTATGATCTTTATGAGTTTGATACCAGACTCCGCAGACTTCTGCTTAACGCTCTCGACCGTATCGAGGTCAATATCCGCACAAAATTCATCTACAATATATCACTCCGGTATATTGACGATCCTTGCTGGTTTGTCAACCGTAAATATGTAACATCCAATTTTGTAAATGCCTTTGAAGAGCAGGTCTATGCTGCTATGCGTAAAAATCCCATAATCCAGCATCACCATGCAAATCATCCGGGGATATATGCTCCGGCATGGAAAACCATAGAGTTTATGACAATCGGCAATATCATTACATTATATGATTCGTTGAAAGAGACGGATGCAAAAGATTTGGTAGCCAATGCCTATGGCTGTTCAAGAGGTGTTTTTTACAATTATATGGAAACAATTCGTGTCCTTCGCAACAAATGTGCACACGGAGGCTGCATCTACCGCATGGACTTTCCCAGAGGTATTAAGCGCTTGCCTGCTGACATTTCTGCCGATTGCAGACACAACATTAAAGGTGGCATAGATGTTGTAAGATATATTCTGGGATGCATCTCACAAACCCGAAAAACGGAATTGGAGAACGAAATCCATAATCTTGTCTGCTCCATTCAGACAGATGAAGCTAAAAAAGTTGTGGCACAGACTTCTAAACTCGAATGTTGAACAGCCATACTGTTTGGCGGAATAAAAAATAATGCTTACCTTTGCAATACGAAAGTGCCCGTGCGAGCTTAGTCGTCGCATCTGCACTATAAAAAGGAATTAGAGAAGTCTCAGTCATTACGACTGGGACTTCTTGCTTTTAACAGTCATATCATCCTCAGAAAGTTTCTTTCAATCTATTCTTTCCTCATCCGATTCTGAAAAAGCGTCCAGGCTTCCGCCGTTAAGTTTCCGATGCAGCATACACACAAAAAACGGGGTGTGAACCACGCCGCGATACCGCAAACGTGAGGTTCACACCCCGTGTCAGTCAGAACAGAATATGATACAGCCTCATACCAGCGCCCCTCCGTGACGGTGACAATACTCAGCTATATCGTCCACCATCGAAGCAAACGACTGAGTATGCACATAATCATAATGGCGATCGATAAAATCAATCCCTTTGAAACGACTCAGGTAATTGAATGCCTGCTTCATCGAAAGTCCGTATTTACGTCCGAACTCCCTGATGAAAATAATCGTCCACTCCATTTTATCCTTTATATCATAATCCATATCTACAGCTGTTGATGATACATATGCAAATATAATGATTTTACTCATTCTTTCCTCATCCGATTCTGAAAAAGCGTCCAGGCCTCCGCCGTTAAGTTTCCGATGCAGCATACACACAAAAAAACGGGGTGTGAACCACGCCGCGAAACCGCAAACGTGAGGTTCACACCCCGTATATCGATTATACATTCAGCTGCTGCCCGATATATTTACTCTCCTATCACATCACGCACACAGCGGACTTTACCCGACGCTGTTCCATCATCATCACCAATCAACTTCAGGTTTCCATATTTAGCTTTAGACTCATATATGTATACAAATCCTGGTCTGCCGTCAGTATAACCAGGCCACCCATCAAAACTAAATCCAGTCTTACATAAATAATACGAATATGTACCACCAAAAGCATTCTCAAACAAATCCGGATAAGTAGTATACATCAGCATCAGTTCACGCAAGTTTGGTGCACGATACCCGTCCGGGCAAGGATTACCAATTACCTCATTATTGTATAAACTGTTCCACGAAATATAAGAATCAGTTCCCTGAGGATACAGTCCACTCGCATTGGTATAAGAACCATTCCCTCTACTACCTTCCGCACTCACCAGCACCGCGAATTTCCGATAAGGACGGTCGTTGTCATCGCGTTCCTTGTTTTGTGGCAAAAGACCTCCGGTCAGTGCAGCACGCAGTGTATTCGGTTCCAGACGGGACAAATCGATGAACCGTTCCGTATACGTTACAGTTCCACGGCCTACATTTACCACCCTATCCTTTGTTATAATATTTCCACTTTCATCTTTTGATATAACATAGTCATCCACCTCGCTATCTATAGTTTTTAATGACAGACCCAGATTACGCAAGCAACGGTACGTATGTGGGTCAGAAGTCTTGTCACCACTATCTCCGTACACCCCTCGGGAAGCCCCCTCTTCTGCCCAGATAATCCACGGCTTCATCGTAGTACTTCTATTTCCCCACTCACCAGTAGTAGTTATCGTATGATACGTACTGCTGATGACATGCTCCAGCGGCACACTCGTAGATGTCGCATTTTGGGAATACAGCTTCGCATTGGGCACGGCAGCTTCAGCAATAAAGATATCCGTCAGCTGGTCTACCGAAGCCAGATACCAGCGGATTTCGTCAAGATCTACGATATTGTCCCCATCCAGGTCACGGTTACGCCCCAGACAAGCGAACCATACACTTTTATACTTATCTTTAAGCCGTCCGTAATCACCATCATTCAGATAAAGTACATCCGTCCACTTCAAATTAGGAAGCTGACTAAGCACTTCCAGCGTATTCTTACGTCCATCGTAAAAGGTATTATTGTCTTTAATCCAATTTATATCATTAAGAGCACTACTGGTAGCCGGAAGATTCTTATCAGTACCATCTTCCGCATCTTCCGATTCATTCTTAAACTCCGTACCCCATGCCGTACTTACATCGCTGTCCGGATCGTAGAAAGTATAAATAGGTCGCTGCGAGAAGGTAATCACACTCTCAGCCCACGAAGTATTTCCATCCGGACTATACTGTGCGCCTTTCACACAAATATGCAACATACGGTTTTCTCCGTTTACCACTTTTTTCCACAAAAGCAGTTCGTCTGACGTCACCTCCGTATCCGGTATCTTATAAAAGTCTTTCGTAGGATCGTACTTATACACATATTCATCGATATAGGCAGTAATGGTAACTGTCGCATCCTTAGTCTGTGAAACATTTCCATCAGCATCCAGGAACAACTGTGAATCACTCTTATTCGCCTCGATAAACAGATGGTTCAGCAACTGGTTCACGTCGTAAAGCACCACATCCTTAGTATAAATAGCTGTAGAGCCACTATAATGATACCCTTTACTCCCGAACGCCGGAGCCTGTTCTCTCAAGTTTGTCGAGGAATAAGCCGCATACCCCGGATATTTGGCAAAGGCTGAAGGAGGAACAGGTTCTCCAGTCTTTTTCAAAACACACTCCTGATTAATGGCAAACTGTACCCAGCGGTAATCGTTCAGCGAAAGATCCGTCTTCAACCCCTCCCGATTTTCCAGTTGGGAGATATCGGTTTGCACATCACCTTCCTCCTCTGCATTCACCGTATAGTTACGACGGTCGAACACCTTCAGTCCGCGCTGGAACGGAGTACTGATAGCCCACGACAAACCCGCCTGTATATCCTTTCTCTTCAATGAGAATTTCGCACGTCCGTAGTGAGAGTCAAGATCTACCACCTCACCACCTGCCTTAATTACATCTCCTTCTACTCCGGGACGTTTTTCTATTCGATCTTCCAGAACCTCAACCCGCATCGATTCTACTCCCGTAATGGTCACATTATACGTATAGTGCGTATTGCGGCGTACATCATAGTTGTTCACCAGTTCTACGTCATTACTCCAGTCTACCCCATTATCTTTTTTATTTCCCGTACTACCCAGATGCACGGTATACGTCACATCGGCATGATAAAAATCCGTTCCATCTTGAAAAGAAAGCGTACCCCGTATCGTGACATACGTCGCATTTGCCGGAGCAAAGATAAAGTCGCCCGGCACATACTCCTGCCCCGGCTTTGTTTCGTCGACCTTATTCTCTGTTTTCGCTCTCTTTTCACGCAAGGCATACAGGTTCTGTACCTCCTTATAAGAAGCATTTTTCTCTTCGCTAGTTATGCTCCTTGCCGGCTGTCGACGGTTCTCCAGCAGATAGAACTCAAAATACGGACGATCATCGTTCTCACGCTTGGCTTCGTCAAAATAATATTCCTTTCCGGCAGCCTGCATCGAAGCATATCCGGTTGTCATCGTCTCCGCATAATCTTCGTTCACACGAGGAACCAGGTAAGTTCCCTGCGGAATATTCTCCACCCGATAATATTTGGGAGTGAACGTCATGTTGGTATATTCATTCACTTTAGCATCTACCCCCACATTAAAGGTGATACGCGCATCCACCCGCTCCAGATCAATTTTATCGGCAGCCCCTACCAGATTTCCCTGTGCATCTACCGCAATATCCGTTCCACCTTCGGTGTTTTTCAGCTGTCCGCACATCAGAAAAGCCATACGCTCCACACTCAGACTCACCGTTTCACCTTTATCCGTGCGTAACTGAGAATGCAAAGCCTTGAAGTCATCCAGATTCGTTACATCATCCAACTGTTCATAGCTCAGCGTTCCCACTCCGGAGTTTGGGTTTGCAACGGCAAAAATCTGTTGTCCTGTGCCCGAATACATATCCAAGGTCACAGTACCCGTAGAACTATTGACCGCTGACAGATAATTTTTTCCCGATATCTCCCCGTTTCGCTTGAAAGCAATGACAAACAGTCGCTGTACATTATTTTCTACCGTAGCATCCTGTGCCGAACGCGATTCCACAGCACTTGCAGCCACATTAAACTTCAGGTTTACCGTTACCGGCACACCCTCCTTGATATTGTAAGTTTTCACAATTTCTTCGTCTGCACAGGCGGTCAGCACTGTCACAAGCCCCAACAGCCACACATATATCAGTTTCATCTTTCTCATAGTCATTCCTCCTTTCAATTAAAACTGGGTACATCATTCGTTACCGGCTTCCAGTCATCTACCTGCCACTTTAATTTGATATTATAAACTTTCACAGAAGTTTCTTTACTGATAGTCGCCACAATATTAATCACCGTATTCCGTTTCACCACGTAATCCGTTGCCTCATTCAGGTTGATAGTCGCCTCCGGCAAGTCCAGATCCGGATTATCCGTAAACAACGTTACCTTAAAATCGGCCTTCTTGTCTTTGGGTGTTTCATACAGATAGCAGGTAAAATACTCGGCTTCAGCAGCACCCGCAGTAAATGTGTCTCGAACATTATCCCTGCCAAATCTACCATAAGATACATTTTCCAATCGTCCGGTTGCCGATGGAAACAGATAAGTCTGGTCGGCAAAAAATTGTCCCAAACTAAACCCGGTCAAGGTAATGTCCGACGACGACGTGTTCTCTACCTTGAACACAATCTTTGCCACGGCATGATAAGTTTCTATGGTAAGATTTTTAGTATCGGCAGTAATATCCACTTCTTCCTTATACCCTGTGATAGGCAAACTTGTTACTTCACCTTTCAGTTTCGGGAAATGGCTGCATTCGGTATCCGTTATTACCTTATTAAGTAAATCATTCGGATTGGTTACCGTAGTACCCTTTGCAGGATAGTCAGCATCAGTCAAGTCGAGGCTCTCCTCGTTTGCCACCACATAAAATTTCTTAGATCCGGTAGTCATCCCCAGAAAAGTAACCGTTTTTTCGGTCTGCGGATCCGTCTCATTTCCGAAGCTCTGCTTATAATTAAACTCTACCTTATTTTCGGCATCCAGCACAATCACGCGCAGCGTCTTTATCCCCTCGCCAGCCTCTACCGGCGACGTACCCCCACTGCGTGAATCATTTATATGCAGCGTAACCGTTGCAGTACCTTCGGAGTCTGTACTCCCATCCGTTTCCGGTAAGCTGTCCTTTACACACGACCCGGTCATTCCTGCCGTCAGTACGAGTAAGGTGATACCCAAATATTGTTTCAGTGTCTTCATCAGTATTCCTCCTTAAAATCAGTTCCAGTCCGGTTTACCTTCCACAATGACCCAGTCGGGAAGTTTTATTTCTACACCGGCATCGTGAAATTCAATAGAAATAGGCAGTTCAGCCTCCTCTTTCGTCACATCAATAGCATCAGCATTACGTACCAGATAGTTATAAATGCTGCCGCGCACAAGTTCCTGTCCCGTATTCTTGTCGATTAGCACCAGACTATGTTCACAATAGTCCGCATTCAGCTCACCGTTCGTATCGTCCATACGGAACAAGGCGAGATTCTGCGTACGGTAACACTGATTTTCGTTATCATAAATCAACTCAGGATAAATAGTACCCTTTTGTTCCAGATTAATTTCATTTTTTAAAGAAGTCTGAGCATTCGAATTCTCAAAACTCAGCTCATAAGGTATTCCGGCATCCTGACGGGTAACATCAGGAGCAGGAAGTCCGTGAATCTCCACATGCACCTTAATATGTGCACTATAAAGAGTCACTGTGTCACGATACATTACTCCCTCCTGTTGGGGCATAACAAATTCCTTTTCGCCCAGGTAATTGTAGTCGTGATTGGTTACAGGAATATCCGGATCGCTCCACGCCGGATCCTGAAGATAAATATTGGCAAAGTCTGTTTCCGTGGCATAGTTTACCACCTCTGTATGATCGTAGGCATTACCCACAGCCACCACCTTATAGCGTTGTCCCGGCCGAAGTTTAAAAGACGGAACAGCCTCAAAGTTTTTCAATTCGTCCTGATTATATGAGCCGACTCCCAGTATGTGTCCGTTTTCATCAAAAACATACAGGTCCACCTTGCTCATATACTGGTACAATACGTCCTTGTCACCGTCGGCAAGATACTGGAAATAAATCGTGACATTATCACACTCATCCAGATCTTCTTTTACACAGCCGGTCGTCAGGACGGCAGCGACCAGCGCCATGATTATATATTTTATCTGTTTCATCATTTTCATTTAAGGTTTTTCATTATCTGTATGTTCGAAAGAGTAGCTTCAGCGGAGCAATTCCGCTGAAGCGTTGTTTATCTGTTACAAGATTACCATTCTACGGTTGCATTTACCAGTGTCCAAGGTTCAACAGTTACAGTTGCAACTAGCTCTACATCCTTACCACCGTCGGGAGTTGTACCCAGATCCCCGTCTTCAAGTTCCAAACCTGTTATATTGTAAATATATCCAGCCTTGAAATCTGTGATAGTTCCATCGTCGGCTATACCTTCCAGAGACCCCTTATCACCACTTATCACATACTTAGAAACTCGGGCATATCGCTTGTCAGTAGCAGAGGTTACGCCAGTCTGCTCAGCGCCACTGAAACAAACAGTCAGTTTCGGAAGATTTGTACTGCTTGCCGGGAAAATGTTGTAAGCAAAGCACTTAGCCTGACCTTCAACTGCAGCCGGCCACGGACCTTCTACCGCACCAGCACCAATTACTACCGCATTTATCGCATCGAATACAGGAGATGCTGTTCCCCACGTAGTAGAAACAGTATTCCACGCATTGGCATTATTTTCTGTAGCATAATCAGTTCCTTTTTCAGTCTTGGCTGCACCGTTCAGATAGATACCATCCAGCGTCAGAGCGGTATAAGAAGAATTTTCTGTCTTAAAATCAAGTTCCGAGAACTGTAAGCGTGCCAGACGACGTTCCAAATTAATAATCACCGTATAATTTCCGCTGGCATCCTGCGAGAACGCTGTTTCTTTTCCATACAGAGGTTCAGCCAATCCTGTATTATACACACTAGCCAAAGCCATATTTCCTGCAATACCCTCATTGATTACCACTTCGATAGCTTCAGGAACTCTTACGCCGGTAAATGTATATCTAGAACTGCCGTTCAGAGTTCCGGAAATAGTCTTAGAAGCATTATCGACCGCCTGAGCTGTCAATGTAATCGTACCACTGTTTACCACAACCGGATACGTTGTCCCTGTTTCTCCGATTGTAGGAGTCTCCACTGTACGGCTGATAGCATCACCTACAAACTTCACCGTTACTGTAGCTCCATCCTTCTGAATGTTACCACTTTCAGTAACCACTTCCTCATTTGAGCACGCAAATAAACCCAAACCTGCAAATGCTAAAAATAAGCTCTTAGAAAATTTCATAATACAAAAATTTAAAAGTTAATACTCTTATTTTATTTATTTCTCATCATTCTGCTATATACTCCATGTATGCCTGCAGTGTTTCCAGATTCTTGGCTGCATGCGCATGTCCGGCTTTTGCTGCCCTGCCGAACGCCTCGATGGCTTTTTCCGGCTGTCCCAGTTTCACATAAGCCGCCCCCAGCATGTTCTGCAATGCACCGTCGCGAGGAGATTTCTCCAGCAGAGCTACTGCCTCGGCTGTACGCTGTGCCTCTATCAGTGCCAGTGCCGCATTGTTCACGGCCACCACGTCCTGCGGATAAGTCTTTGCCCCCGTCAGCAGACAGTCGATATATTGCGGAGTGCCCTTGCCGTAGCTGTCTGCCACCTTGTGAATCTCGCTCACGCTCATCAGCTGCGGACTCTCTACAATCATCTTCCGTCCCTCTTCGATGGTAAAATGACGCACGTTATATTCTATGCGGTACTCGTTGCGGCGTACCGGCGCATACACTTCGTTCACCAGCTTGGTATATACTGCCGCCGGAACCAGTTTTCTCATTTCTGCCTCGCATGCATCCTTGTCGTCGCCGCAGTTGTCTATCAGTTGCAGAATCTCCTGCTGCTGTTCCAGCTCTGTATGACGCACCACTTCCTTGCGGAACTCGTCCCAGTCTTCCCCTTTCCATGCTACATGATAGAGCGAACGGTCTATACCGTCCAGGTCGCGGCGCACATAGTCGGTAAATGCCTGCGCACGGCGTTTTGACAGATCCATGTTGTAGGTCATCGTACCCTCGGGCGAAGCATAACCCGTTACGTAAATCCCCGTTATCGTCAGGTCGCTGTTGTCGCGCACCACCTGAAACGATTCTTTCACTTTCTGCAGCTCGTCGCGGTTCTGCTTATATGCCGCGTCGATACGGTCGCTGTTCCGGCGGAACTCCAGACGTGCCACCCGTGTTTCCGAACGGCGTTTCACGATCTCCTCCTTAGGCTGGATAAACGGAACCACATACACCGGCTTCATGGCAGGAAAAATATCGCAGGCCGAAGCTGTTTCGTGACCTTCATCACACAGTGCACATCCTGTAACATACCCCCTCACCTGCACGTTACCGCCTATCATCCAGCGTTTGAAAGGAACCGAAGCTTCATACGAAACAGCCTGTGCTTCACCGTTTTCACGGCGTACGGTCATCATTGCATCCGCATTGAACTCATCTCCGTTTAAAGCACGCGCACGCTGCTGTACCTTATCTCTGGTTTTCCCGTTGATAACCAATGGAGGAAGCTCCTGCTCCATATTGCCGTCTTCCGAAACGATAACCGGAACCAGCCGTAAAGAATGCTGTCTGTTCATCTTCAGCCCGTCCAGCGAGAATTCCATTTTCACATTTGCCTTGCGGTCGGAAGTTTTGGTAACCTGCTGTCCGGTGATATTTATTTCCTCCAGATAAGGTGTCTGTGCTCCTGCCGAAACAGCGGCAAACAGCATTGCTGCATATACGAAATATTTTTTCATAGCTTGCTCCTCCATCATTTAATCATGTAAATCAAAGATACTGCCGCCTTGGTAACTCCGAAATAATCCTTCTTGTCGGAACCTCTCCATTCGCCGCAGTGCGGGCAGTCGTACATATCATAGTCGGCACGAATCCATCCCGCACCGATTTCCAGTCCCAGATTCCAGCGGTTTCCCAGCACGAACTGATAACCGTAGCCCAGTCCGGCGCCGTACATGTTGCCCTGATATCTATAATTTTTAAACGAAGGAAAAATTTTCAGATCCATATCCGCCACATTGAAACCTCCGCCCAGTGCATGAATAGCCAGAAAATGTCCGTTGAAAGCCTCGCACAACCAGTAGCGTGCCTCAGGCTGCACCAGCCAGTGCTTCATTTTCCGGTCCTTACCCAGATCAAAAGGGTTATAGTTTCCCGAAAGGTCGATGCTCCATTTGGGAGCCACCTTAAACTCAACTCCAATATTCAGCGTTGTTGTGACATCATAAAGGATATTCGTCTTAACCGCTGCTTTCTGCGCAGAAGCGGATAAGGCTGCTATCAGAAAGGTTATTAATGCAAACAGTTTCTTCATAGTCCTTTGTTCTAAAAATTTTTACAACCACAAAGTTATCAAAAGCTAAAAGATTGTCAACAAAAATTAATTTCCAATCTGTCGTATGATTTTTTCACAAGTAGAATCTGCCTTTCTCAAAATGTCCTTACATGCTGAATACCAGACTATTCTAAAGATATTTTACGGACAGAATAAGAATTTTATATTCTTACAGGCAGAAGAAGAGAATATTTTAAATGACATACAGGACAAGAGTTCTTTTACAAATATTCACTCTTGTTCCTGAAACTGATTTCTAAAAAAGTTTGGACTTGTCCCGTATTTTTCTTTAAAGAGACGATAAAAAGTAGAAAGGTTGGGAATTCCGCTTTGCCCGGCTATCTTACTCACCGGCCAGTCAGGATGTTTTTTGAAAAGTTCCAGCGAATATTCCAGACGCAACCCGTTCATATAAGTGGTCAGATTTACGGCTCCTCCTTCTTTCAGCAGATAGGCAAAACGGTTCTTATCTACCCCCATGATACGTGCAAAGTCATCCCGTCCCAGAGCGTAATTCAAATACAGTTTTTCCCTGCGCACTCTGGTGTCGAATACCGAAAACAGATATTTTCCCTGATACACGGACTCTTCTTCATTATCAGACGGACCTGCATCGCTCCCACCGGCTTCTCCCGCGGCCGGCTCCGTTTCCTTCCGGTCTATTTCCAGTTTCTCCTTCCCGCTTTCCGCAATAATCTCTGCCACAACCGGCTCTCTCTCATGTTGCAGAATCTGCCGGCGCAGCATTTCGTCCATCTTCCGCGTCTTCCGGTAAAGCATCCTGTTCACCGTGAAAAATACGATCAGGAAACAGAACAGTACTCCTGCCAGCACCACCAGCAGCAACAGAAACCGCTGCTGGGCATGCAGGTCTGCTTCCATCTGTGCCAGTTTCTTCTTATCATCTATTTCTTCCAGCGGATTCATACCTCCCATCAGATAATTCCGCTCATTGTTCGTACGCATGGAAAGCTGTATGGCAAGCCTCCTCTTGGCCAGTTTATACGCCGCATGATAGTTGCCCATCGCCTCGTAAGCCGTACAAGCCTGCTGCTGCAGACGTACATACGAAATGTTGAGCGTATCCCTGCGGTCCATCTCCTGTATGTAAGCCTTTGCATTACTCAGCACCCCGCTGTAATCCTTGCGTGCCAGCAGGTAATCGTTTATCTCCAGCTGCCCCACATACGTCTTCGAAAAGTTTGTCTGCAGATATTTGTTGTAGTACGATACAGCTTCCTCCTCTTTTCCAAGCATACAGGCAAGATAGGCCATCTTGCAGAACTGATAGCCGCACTGGTTGTCCAGTCCATGCAAAGGCTCCAGCCCGCCAATCACCTGGTTGCGTATAAGTCCTGTCTGCCACGCCTCCTGAAACTTCCTGTCGCTGATATAGTACCTCATCAGAAACCCGTAGGCACGCGACAGATGGAAAGCACGTTCCTCACCCTCCGCTTCATTAAGCAGGTTCACAGCCCCTAGCGTACACTCGTAAGCCTTTCTGAGCAGTCCGAGTCTGCGGTACAAATATCCCTCCGCATTCATCAGATTTCCCATCAGCATATCGTTTCCCGAAGCCGTAGCGTAGGCCTTTCCCTTCCGGATATAGCGTGCAGCCTTCTCGATAGAGTACGAAAAGACCGACGCTTCTGCCAGAATCATGAAAATTCTGGAATACAGCAGCGAATCCGACTTTATCTCGACGGAATTGTAGGCATGTTCTGCGGTATGCAATGCCTGAGTAAACATCGACAGCCTGAAGTAGGCACACGCCTTGATATAATCCAGCTTATAATGCGGATATGCCACCTCATCATACAAGCTGTCTGCCAGAACCAACACCTCCTTAGGCGAAAAAGAAGCCATCTGCCTCAGTTCAGAAAAGGCAGGAACAGCTGGGGCAGGAGATACTCCTGCCCACAGTAATATCATCAGCAAAAAAAATGATTTCAGCCTTAACATATTATATTTTTCATTCCACACGGGAATCCCAACTCTCCACTTTAATAAAATATTTGTGCAAAGATACCTAATAAGTGTAATAAATTTAAAATATAAAATGTTAAATAAATTCTGAAAATACTAAAGAATTAACCTTACGGCTCCCCCAGTCCCCGCACGATCACCTCCACCTCCGGCTTGAGGAAAAACTTGCGGTGCTTGTCGTGGCCCAGTGCCGCCAGCCCCTCGCGGATGGACGGACAGCGGTACATCCACCGGTACAGATTGCGCCGTGCCGTTTCCGGCGAACGGTCGGGAAAATACAGACAAGCCAGCTCCGACTTGCCGTAGATACGCAGACGGAATTCTCCGTCGCCGTGTTCATTCTCTTTCATACCGCATCCCCTTTCCGGCACGTCCGGCTTCCTTGCGCGGCGAAACCCGTTCGAAAGCCGCCCCGTCCAGCATCCCCTTCAGCACCATGCCCGGACGGAAACGCACCCATATCTTGTTTATCATCGATTCGTGGAAGTCAGCCTCCAGCCGCACTCCCTCACTTTTCACTCCCACCTGAAGCGAACCCAGCTCACCCAGACGGACAATCTCGCCGTTGCACAGCCCGCGGCAGACCTCCTCTTCCAGCGCCACAAGCACCGCCAGCGTATCGGCACGTGTCACCGTACACCGCCGCTGAATACGGCGCGCCATGTCGCCCAGCGTCACCTCTCCCCGCGCCTGTGCACGGGCATAATACGTCATCTCTGCCGAGATATCACGCGGATCAACCCGCGGAACCACCGAATAAGTCACTGCTCTTTCTTTCATCCTCCTTACGCTTTAAATTGTTTGCCGGCGCAGTCACAGGCGTACCCGCGAACTCGCCGATTTTCGTCATGCTGGGATTATACCCGTAATATACCTTTCCCGTCGCCCCGTTGCGGTGCTTGGCTACCGTGGCGATGCCCATGCCCCGCGTAGACCATCCCGTATCGGGATCCACCCGGATGTGATAACGCTCCGGACGGTGCAGCAGAATCACCAGGTCGGCATCCTGCTCGATGGCCCCGCTCTCACGCAGGTGACGCAGCTCCGGACTCCCCGCCCGGTCTTCCGCCTGACGGTTGAGCTGGCTCGACACGATGACCGGACACCCCAGCGAGCGCGCCAGCCCCTTCAGCTTGCGGCTGCACTCCGCCACCTCCTGTTCACGCGTACGCCCCGGATTCACCGTGGCAAGCAGTTGCAGATAGTCGACGATGAGCAAGCCCAGCAGCCCCTTTGCCCGCAGCGACTTGGCGATGACACACAACTGGTCGACGTTGATGTACGGCGTATCGTCGACATGCACCGGCAGCGCGCTCATCCGTTCCGCCGTACGGTGCACATCCTCCACCTCCTCCGGCGAGAGCCTGCCCTGACGGATACGCAGCGGATCGGCCGAACTCTCCGCCAGTACCATACGCTCGCCCAGTTCCGAAGCCGTCATCTCCAGCGTGAAGAACACCACCGGCACACCCGCCATCGCCGCCTGACGCGCAAAGAACAAGTCGAGTGCCGTCTTTCCGTCGGCCGGACGCGCCGCCGTAAAAATCAGGTTGCCCGGCTGCCATCCCCCTGTCATCTCGTTCAGCCGCTGCAAGCCCGTAGGCACCCCCGTCAGCCCATTCACAGCCAGTTCCTGCCGGCGGTCCACCAGCGCCACCGTATCATCCATCACCTCCGGCATGGGATGCAAGTGATTCTCCAGCGGCGAATCCTCGAGCAGCGCCCCCAGTTCCCGCTGCGTATCAATCAGCACATCATACACATCACACGTCATATCGTTTGCCGCCGCCAGCTCCCGTGTCAGCACCTCCACCAGCTTCCGCCTCAGGTAATACTGAAACAGGATGCTGCAATGATACTCCAGGTGAGCCGACGTAGCCACCCCCGCCGCCAGTTTCGCCACGGCAAACGGACCGCCCGCATCATCCAGCCGTCCCTGAGCACGCAGCTCCTCGGTCACCGTCAGCATATCCACCGCCGCTCCCCGTGCATACAGCGCGTTTATCGCCTCGAACACCACCCGGTGCGCCGTCAGGTAAAACATCTCGGCACGCAGACTTTTCAGCACCACCGCCTGAGCCGAACGCTCCAGCAGGCACGCCCCCAGTACCGCCCCTTCTATTTCTTCCGCATAAACCATCCCCATAATCCTAAAAATATGACTGCTGTCCGATACAGCTTTTTACAATACTGAAAATCCGATTGCCTTTACGGATAATCCCTCCTGTTAAAATTGCCTCTTATTTCTATGTATATCAATAAGTTACTGAAAAATCAAAACATTTTGCCGGATAACACAGATAAACATATTATCAGTGCCCGATAAACATATCCTACAGGTTGATTGTCTGTATTGTTTCCATGGATAAGCCCTCCTGCTAAAATTATTGCTTAATTCTTATATATCAACAAGTTACTGAGGGTTTGAAAAGTTTTATCGGACAGCAATGATTGACAATTTAAAGAGTTTCATCAGACAACACTAATAAAAATATAATCAATTGAGTACAAAACTCTTCATCTGCAAATACTTCAGTGCCGTACGAGCCCGGTCGATAGACGGCAGCAGGCAGAGATACATCTCGATGTTTCCCACCGCCTCCTCGCGTTCGGCCAGCGTCAGTTTCCCCCACGCCTTGCGCGCCGCCTCGATGTCGAGGGCAGGCTGCTGCGTCATGTCGTGATACTGTTCCCAGAACACCTCGAACATCTCGTCGCCCGCGCTCCTGCGCCTTCCGTCCGCACCGTTTTTCACCCGCATGCGGCACAGCGTATCGTAGTGCAGCAGACGCAGCTTCGAACAGTTCTGCACCTTCATCACCTCCACCACACCGTTCTGCTCCAGCTCTCCGATAAAGTGGTTCACATGCCTCCGGCTCCAGGCGAAGCGCAGACTCAGCTCCCTTCCTGAGAAAAACAGCTCGCCCCGTTTCAGGCATCCAGGGGTATCACCCTGATCGGTAAAGCACGCCGCCATGAGCAGATACACATATGCCTGCGAGTCGGAATGCCACTTTCCGTACATTTCGGCAAACATCTGGGTAAGCAGTCGCCTCGAAAGTACCAGAAAGCCCAGATTGCCAGGATTTTTCATAGTTGTTATCACCTCCATAATTCTTCATTTTTTTACGCAACCCGAAAGGGCGGGCCACCACCGTCACCAAAGTGTAGCATAGCAAACCCTCAGAGTTACAAGTTATTACAATGTCCGGCGGGCCACAAGAGCACCACCAGTGTTGCCACCCTTTCCTATTATATATTAAAAGAAAGAGTAAAAGCAAGGGAAGTTTTTCTCGCAAAGAAAAACGTTCAGCCACGATTTTTCCGTTATCTTTGTGTCATCAACAGAACCTGACAGGTAAACTTCCGTTCTTGTCTTTCATCGGTAAAAATACCGATTGGCAGAGTATTAATTACTGCCCTATACGGCAGAGATAAACCCCGAGAGACAAGACTAATGAAATATTTCGGAAAATTATACGCTTCGTGCGAGCCTACGAAGCAACAGATAGACGAGTGGCTCAAAGAGTTAAGAAAGTTCATCGATACACTGTACGCCCTGTCGCACGTATCGAAGTCGGAAATCCAGCGCATCACGGGCATCGGCACGCATACGTGTTTCGACACCGTCCGCAATTTCCGTTTCAAGACGCTGGCCACCTTCTTCAAGGCAGCCGAACAGGTGTGCGAGATAGATTTCGACGTAACCACCCTGAGGCTGATCATAGAGAGCTGCATCATGCACAAGACGAACCTGATAGTACGCGAGGCCGATCCCGACGAGTAGCCTGGAGAAAACGAGTTCAGGATTCTGAAGCAGCTTTCCGTAGGCACGGACTCCCGAAAAGGCAACCCGACGGGAAAAAAAGCTGAAAAGTTGAAGTAAACATCAGGAAGTTTACCCGGATATTCGTACAAAAGCTCCGGCTTTTCGTACGAATATTCAAAAAAAATCTCCGGACATTGTCTGCACATGATGCCGGCATCCGGAGATTTTTTTGTACCAATCGACAAAAAAACGGATAAATTGACAAGCCAGCCCGTTTGCGTCCACATTCGGAAAAAGACGGCAGTCCTTGTGTAAAAATAAAAAAATTGAACAATCATATCTAAAAAAGGGTTAAAATAAACCTTTCTGCATATAAATTTGTTATCTTTGCGCCGAAGAACGACTTCCTATGCGGCTGTGGGAGTATACTCCTAGACAGAAGCACGATGTGCGTCATCTTCCATTTTTGGAGATAACAAACTGATTCATAGTGTTTTTCAGGCGCTAGGAAGGAGAGAGAATTATATCCTTGTTTCAACAAGCTAATAATTTTTTAGAGATAAAGGGAACAAAAATCAGAAGAACAAACATCCGGTAAACATGGAAAAAGAACAGGTATGGCTTCCCCTGCAGACGGTGTACAACAAAGAACTTACAGTAGCCGCCTATCTCAAAGAGCAGGGCATCGAGCATTACATCCCCATGACATACGAGCTCCGCGACACCGGGCGCGAGGGTGAATGCAGCCATGTACTGGTACCGGCCATCCATAACCTGATTTTCATCCACTGTCCTTATGACGCCAACTGGTGCCGGCAGTTCGCCTCCGAAGCCCCGCTGCCCGTCTATTTCCTGAAGAAGGAGCGCAACGGCAATGACTACTGCACGGTGAGCGAACGCGACATGCAGAACTTCATGCATGCCACCAACCCCGACATCCAGGGCACGCGGTTCATCGATTCCGAAAAGCTTCGCGGCAAGCGCAGCGTCCCCGTCCGGGTAGTACGCCGCGGTCCGCTCTACGGTGTGACCGGCAAGTTCCTCCGTTACGGAGGCCGCCACTACATCGCCATCGAAATGCCCCAAAGCACCGCCCTGCTCAAAGTGAGCTACACCTGGTGCGAAACCATCGAAGATATAGAATGAAAGAAAAATGCCACAGAAAAGCAACGATATGCCCGCCAATACTATAAGCAACTTTTCTCAGATTCTGGCATGAAGTGCCTGACTGTGGCATTCACATAACATAGTAACATCCATTATTAATTGACAAAATGATTATTGCCGTAGATTTCGACGGAACCATCGTCGAGCACAAGTATCCTTCCATCGGGAAGGAAATTCCTTTTGCCATCGAGACATTAAAAAAGCTGCAGGCCGAACGCCATAAACTGATACTATGGAGTGTACGCGAAGGCCGCCTGCTGGACGAGGCTGTACAGTTCTGCCATGAACGCGGACTGGATTTTTATGCCATCAACCGCGATTACCCCGAAGAAGAAAAAGGGCAGAACAATCACTACTCGCGCAAACTGAAAGCAGACCTCTTCATCGACGACCGCAACCTGGGCGGACTGCCGGACTGGGGAACCATTTACGAAATGGTACACCAGAAGCTTTCTTATGAAGACCTGATGCGCAAGTACGAACAGGAGTACGAACCCGAAAAGCCGAAAGGCTTTTTTGCCCGGCTGATGGGAAAATAACCGAATAAAAAATCTGCAAACATACATTTATCTTATGAAATTCAAAGCATTCACACTGATACTGGTACTTCTGGCAGGACTGTCGGGATGTACCTCCTACAAAAACGTTCCTTACCTGCAAGATCCGGAAACTGTAAACCAGTACGGAAAGGAAATTCCGCTCTACGATGCCAAGATCATGCCTAAAGACCTGCTCAGCATCACGGTAAATACTACCGACCCGCAGGCAGCAGCTCCTTTCAACCTGACCGTACAGACTCCGCTGAACGCGGCAATGACCAATATCAATACCACCACGCAGCCTACGCTGCAGCAGTATCTGGTAAACAACGACGGCGAGATAGACTTCCCCGTACTGGGACGCCTCAAGGTGGGCGGACTTACCAAAAACCAGGCAGAAGACCTGATACGCGAAGGCCTGAAACCCTACCTTAAGGAAGCACCTATCGTGACCGTACGTATGGCCAACTACAAGATTTCCGTACTGGGCGAAGTAAACCGTCCGGGAACCTTCACCGTGAGCAACGAAAAGGTAAACGTGCTCGAAGCCCTCGCCATGGCAGGCGACATGACCGTATACGGTGTACGCGACAATGTGAAGCTGATCCGTGAGGATGCTACCGGCAAGCGCGAAATCATGCTGCTCGACCTCACCAAGAGTGATCTGATACTCTCGCCCTACTTCTATCTGCAGCAGAACGACATCCTCTATGTCACTCCGAACAAGACCAAGGCAAAGAACTCCGACATCGGTAATACAACTACTACTGTTATCTCGGCAACGTCTATCCTGGTATCCATTGCCAGCTTGCTAGTCAACATTTTACGATAATCTTTCCACAAAATAAGAATATACAGCAAACATCATGACAGAAGAACAGAATCTGAACAACGAACAGCAGCACGAAGAGAGCATCAACCTCTATGCCATCTTCTTCAAATACCTTGCCTACTGGCCCTGGTTTGTGGCAAGCGTCCTCGTCTGCCTCATCCTCGCATTTGTGTACCTGCGCTATCAGGCACCCGTGTACAACGTAACTTCCGCCGTACTTATCAAGGAAGACGACTCCAGCAAGCGCGGCATGGGAGCAGCATCCGGAGCACTCGAGGCCATGCAGAGCCTGAGCGGACTATCCATGAGCAACAACTTCGACAATGAGGTGGAAATCCTGAAAAGCCGCACCCTGATCCGCAAGGTAGTGACCCAGCTGGGGCTTTATACCTCTGTTTCGCAGGACCGCATGCTGGGCTACGACATTCCGTTGTACCAGAGCTCTCCTATCAACGTATTCATGTCGCCCGAAGAGGCGGAAAAGCTGGAGGCAGGCGCACGGCTCAAGCTAAGCTACAGCCCCGAAGGCAAACTGTACGTCAAGGTACGCTATACCCTCGATGAGGAAGAACAGGAAACGGAAAAGACCTTCGACAAACTCCCAGCCGTATTCCCCACCCCGGCAGGTGTGTTCAGCTTTACGGCAAACGACTCCATCCTGAACGAATGGAAGGCTAAGGAAAACGGCGATATCCGCCTGGCAGCTTATGTGGGTGCTCCTACCGCTGTGGCAAAGTCATACGGTGAAAGTCTGACAGTAGAAGCTACCTCAAAAACCACCACCATTGCCCAGATATCCGTAAAGAACACCGACCGACAACGTGCCGCCGACTTTATCAACTGCCTGGTAGCCTTCTACAACCAGGATGCTAACGACGAGAAAAACGAGGTAGCGCAGAAGACGGCCGACTTCATCGAAGACCGTATCGGCATCATCAATCAGGAACTGGGCAGTACCGAAACCCAGCTGGCGGACTTCAAGCAGAAATCGGGACTAACCGACCTGACCAGCGATGCCCAGCTTGCCCTGCAGGAAAACTCCAAATACGAACAGCTGCGCATCGAAAACCAGACCCAGATACGCCTGGTAGAATTCCTGCGCGACTATATCAACAATCCTGCCAACGAACAGGAAGTCATTCCTGCCAACGTAGGCTTGCAGGACCAGAACCTGAGTTCGGTCATCGACCAGTATAACACCATGCTCATCGAGCGCAAGCGGCTGCTCCGTACCTCGAGTGAGAACAACCCTGCTGTGGTGAACATGAATACCGGCATCGAGGCCATGCGCCACAACGTACAGACCACGGTAGCCAGTGTACTGAAAGGGCTCCAAATTACCCGTGCCGACATCGACCGTCAGGCACGCAAATTCGAAGGCCGCATCAGCAGCGCCCCGCAGCAGGAAAAAGAGTTCCTTACTATCTCCCGCCAGCAGGAAATCAAGGCACAGCTCTACATCATGCTGCTACAGAAGCGTGAGGAAAACGCCATTACCTTAGCTGCCACCGCTACCAACGGACGCATCATCGAAGAAGCACAGGCTGATAAGGATCCGGTTTCTCCGAAAAAGAAAATCATTGCCCTTGCCGCCCTTATCATCGGGCTGGGCATACCGGTGGGTATCGTCTACCTGCGCGACCTGCTGAAGTACAAGATAGAAAACCGCGACGACGTAGAGAAACTCACTACCGTACCTATTCTGGGCGAACTGCCACGAAGCAAAAAGCCGGAGCACGGTGCCATCGTGGTACGCGAGAACAAGAACGACGTGATGGAAGAAACCTTCCGCGGCCTGCGCACCAACCTGCTGTTCATGCTGGAAAAGAATCAGAAAGTGATTCTATTCTCCTCTACCCAGCAGGGTGAAGGAAAATCGTTCGTAGCAGGAAATACTGCAGTGAGCCTCGCCTTCTTAGGTAAGAAGGTCATCGTGGTAGGTATGGATATCCGTAAGCCCGGTCTGAACAAGGTGTTCAACCTGAGCCGCCGTGCCGAAGGTATCACCAACTACCTGAGCGATCCCGAGCATGTGAAACTGACCGACATGATCCAGCGTTCGGACATCAGCCCTAACCTCGACATCCTGCCGGGTGGTCCCGTACCTCCCAACCCGACCGAGTTGGTGGCACGCAGCGTACTGGAAGATGCCATCAATCAGCTGAAAGAATTATATGATTATATCATCCTCGATACCGCCCCTATCGGTATGGTGACCGATACCGCCATCATCGGCCGTGTGGCAGACATCTGTATTTATGTATGTCGTGCCGACGTAACTCCCAAAGCCGGCTACCGCTACATCAATGTGTTGCGCGACGAGCATAAGTTCCCGAAACTGGCAACCGTTATCAACGACATCGACATGAGCAAGCGTAAGAACAGCTACGGCTACGGTTATGGTGCCAAGTATGGTTACGGCAAGGGCTATGGATATGGCTACGGTTATGGATACGGCTATGAAGCCGGAGAAAAGAAGAGCCAACAGAAAGTAAGATAAAAAGCAGCTTTAAATCCACAGGTAGGTACAAGTATTATATAAATTTTATCTATAAGAATTGTACCTACCTTGTGGAATTTATTCAATAAAAATGAGCAATACGACAGAAAACAATAAAAGGATAGCCAAAAACACTCTATTACTCTATTTTCGGATGCTATTCTTAATGGCAGTCAGTCTTTACACTTCACGTATCGTACTCAATGCATTAGGAGTAGAAGATTTTGGTATCTACAACGTTGTAGGTGGCGTTGTTACTATGTTCTCCGTTTTATCGGGTTCACTTTCAGCCGCAATCAGTCGTTTTATAACTTATGAAATTGGAAAAGGAAATCAGGACAAACTCAATAAAATATTTTCATCAGCAGTCACTATCCAGCTAGGATTGGCAGGAATTATTATTCTCCTAGCTGAAACAATTGGTATCTGGTTCTTGAACATCAAAATGAACATACCTGAACTGAGAATGGAGGCAGCCAACTGGGTGTTCCAATTTTCCATCTTGACTTTTGCGATTAACCTGATAAGCGTACCTTATAATGCCTGTATCATAGCCCACGAAAAGATGTCAGCATTTGCCTATATCAGCATATTGGAAGCTGTAGGAAAACTGACCATCGCATACCTCATTGCAATTTCTCCGATAGACAAACTGATATTTTATGCCATTCTGATGTGTGTAGTAGCACTTGTAGTGCGTCTTGCTTATGGAAATTACTGTAAGCGGCATTTCTGTGAATGTACCTATCATTTTTCATGGGATAAACTACTACTAAAACAAATGTTTGGTTTTGCTGGATGGAATTTTATTGGAGCATCTGCCTCTATTTTAAGAGATCAAGGAGGGAATATTATAATTAATTTATTTTGCGGACCAGCTGTCAATGCAGCAAGAGGAATAGCTTTTCAAGTAAGCAATGCGGTTCAAGGTTTTACTAATAATTTTATGACTGCACTTAATCCCCAAATAACAAAATCATATGCATCTGGAAATAAAGAATATTTAATGGAATTATTGTTTCAAGGGGCCAGATTATCCTTTTATATCTTATTATTACTATCTTTACCTATATTAGTAAATACCCATTATATTTTAACTTTATGGTTAAATACTGTACCTGCTCATACTGTGCTGTTTGTTCAATTAGCCTTAATTTTTGCAATGAGTGAATCTATCTCGTACCCTCTTGTAACAGCAATTCTATCAACTGGAAATATCCGTAATTACCAAATACTAGCTGGAGGAATAAATATGATGAATTTACCAATTTCATATATATTATTACGGTTTAACATGATTCCAGAAATTATATTTATCATTGCTATAATCATATCACAACTCTGCTTAGGCATTCGATTATTTATTCTAAAAAAACTTATTGGACTAGAAATAAAAAAATATTTATACAATGTTTGGCTCAATATAATTGTAGTTAGTTGCATTGCCTCAATAATTCCCATATGGCTAAGTTATAAAACTCAAGAATCCTTAAAATGTTTCATTTTCTTATCGTTAATAAGCATAATTATCGTATGTCTAGTTGAACTTTTTATTGGATGTTCAGCTAAAGAAAGAAGATTATTAAAAGAGAAAATGCTAAAAATTATCAATAAGAAATTAAATACAAGATCTATAAATTAATAAAAATATAATAGACTAATCACCAAAAATCAAAAGGAAAAGTCATGAAAATTTTACTATTAGGAGGAACAGGAACTCTCAGTTATGAAGTTCTAAAGAACTCTTTAGAAAAAGGATATGATGTAAGCATTTTAAATCGAGGCAATAATAATACTCATTTAAATAACATAAAAACCTATATTGCAGACCTAAAATGTACGGATACTATAGAAAAGGTCCTTAAAGAAGATTCTTTTGATGTTATTGTTGATTTTTTTTCGAGAGTACGACAAGACATAAACAATCTTTTTCCAATATTATCCAAAAGATGCAAACAATATATATTTATCTCTTCAGCATGTGTGTATTGTAGAGATAACGTAAATAAAACTCCAATAACAGAAATAACTCAAAAGCCCAATCCATTATGGGATTATAATATTCATAAATATGAAGCCGAGCAAGCTCTTATAAATCTTGCTAATAATAGCTCTACATATTACACAATAGTAAGACCTTATATCACATATAACAATGCACGCATACCGTTAGGACTTACACCTAGTTATCGATATCACCGCACAATTATTGAAAGAATTCGAAGCGGAAAGCCCATGTTTTTATGGGATGATGGAGGTGTGTATTGTACACTTACATATAACACTGATTTTGCAAAAGCATTAACAGGGCTATATCTTAATCCTAAAGCTAAAAATGAAGACTTTCATATCACAAGTGATTTTAGATATACGTGGAAAGAAGTACTTCTTACCATCTACAAGGAATTGAATCAAACACCCAATTTTATAAATATTCCTACAGCAAAAATAATAAAGAGTCTACCTGAATACAAAGGTGAATTAATCGGAGATCGAAGTTTAAATGCAATCTTTAATAACAAAAAAATTAAAGAAGCTGTTCCAAATATTGAATTCAAAACATCTTTAAATGAAGGTATAAAAAAAATTTTATCATTTTATGAAAATAATACAAAATATGAATACGACTATAAATACGATGCACGTATAGATAAACTACTAGCCATTTCAGGCGTAAAAAATCTACATTATATACCATATCCTAATTGTGATAAAAAATCGCGCATATTATATAATCTATATAGATATTTACCTCTAAAAATTGCTAATCGATTAGTTTTCATTGCAAAATAAATGAATTATAAAAGCTATATTTTTAACCATAATAAAAATCTATGTTCTGGATGTGGCGCTTGTACACAAGTTTGCAAGCACAATGCACTAGAAATGCAACCTGATAATGAAGGCTTCTTATATCCTGCATTAGATTCCCAAAAATGTATTCAATGTGGATTATGTGATAAGATATGTCCCATGGTTTCTGAAAATCATCAAGAAAATATAAATCAAAATCATAGTGCATATTTAGCAACTAGTAGAAACAAAGATTTTGGGAAAAATAGTGCTACAATTGGATTATGTACATGGATTTCATTAGATTGCATAAAAAAAGAAGGAATAGTTTTTGGAGTTATTCTTGATGAAACAGATTGGAAAGCCAAGCATATTAGTACAAATAGCACTGATATGATTGAAAAAATGAGAAACTCTAAATATCTACAGAGTGATACCAAACAAACATTTACTGAAGTAAAACATTTACTAGAATCAAAAAAATATGTAGTATATATTGGAACTCCTTGCCAAATAGCAGGTTTAAAATCTTTTTTACGAAAAAGCTATGAAAATCTACTTACCATAGATATTGTATGTCATGGAGTTTTTAGTCCTAAACTAGTACCATTAGAGGTTCAATATTGGGAAAATAAATTTAAAGGAAAACTTTATAACCTACGTTTTCGAAGTAAACGAATATACCCATGGAATGCCGGTGGAATTGTAAATTTTGACATAAAAGATTCACATAATCATATCAAACATATAGAAAGACATGCTATATCATCTCCTACATATTATTGTTTTGCATATAGCAAAGATGGATATAATTATAATTTAAGAAAATGTTGCTATACCTGTCCATTTAGAGGAAAAGGAAGATATGCAGACATTACAGTTGGAGATGCATGGGGAATAAGTGCAAAATATAAAGATTTATTCACCCAATATAATAGAAACAATGGAATTAGTTGTCTTTTATGCAATACCGAAAAAGGGATAAAAATCGTTGATTCATTGTATACTCAATTCAATTTATATCAAATACCTAAAGAAGATCTTTTTTCACAACCAGCATTTTTACCTACAAACAAAGACATACCACTAAAAAGAAAAATCATATACGAAAACTCCCACATGCCATATGGAGAATTAATTGAACATTTATTTCAAATTAACTTGGATCATGAAAATAGTAGGGAAAAATGGAAATATCATAAAATACAAATAAAATCTTTTATAAAAAACACTTTCAAACTCAAATGGATATCAAAAAGAAAATCAAACAATTAAAACATGAAGTTTTTGTATGGAAAGACTCTGTATATGAATTAATTTTAAATGACATAACTCCCATAATATTAAGTAGACACTTGCGCTATTTTATATATAAACAAATATTTAAAATAAAGATAGGGAAAGATGTATATATGTACAGAAGTATAGAGATCCGTTCCCCTAAGAATTTAACAATCACTGGAAAAAATTCAATAGGGAAACATGTTATACTTGATGCACGACGAGGTCTAATCATAGAAGAAGGATGTGTTATTGCAAGTCACGTACTTGTATGGACACTTCACCATGACTATAATTCAGACAACTTTCAAGCAATTGGTGCTCCTGTTACATTAGGTGCATATTCATGGATTTGTTCAAGAGCCATAATACTACCAGGAGTAACCATAGGAAAAGGAGCTGTAGTTGCATCAGGAGCAGTTGTTACCAAAAATGTTCCTCCCTATTCTATTGTTGGAGGAGTACCAGCAAAAGTAATAGGATATCGCCAAAAAAAAGAATATCATTATAACCCTAAAAATAAATATCACATCATTTAATCTACATGAAACAAAGAATTGAATATATTGATGCCATTAAAGGTTTTGCGATATTATTAATGGTTATTGGACATGCTATAGCCTGGAATTATTCAGATTATAGTTTAATCTGCACTTATGATTATAATCAATCAAATAATACAAAAATAGGAGGATTAATTTGGCAACTTATTTATTCCTTTCACATGCCACTTTTTTTCATGGTTTCAGGATTTTTAACTTACAAAACTTTCAGATGGAATGATTTTTTTACCTTTCTTCATAAAAAAATCAGACGTCTATTTATACCTTGGATTTTCACAATATGGATTGTATATTTTGTAAGAGGTGTTATTGGATATTGGTTCCTATTATGTCTTTTTGAAATATCAATAATTGGATTTATATTGATTATATTATTAGAAAAGATAAATAAGAAAAAATCTTTAATATTTGATTCTACAATAACAATAGTTCGTTAAAAATTCGCCAAGCCTAAGCGGCTCTGGCAGTAAATAAAATGAGTTCTTTGAAAAGTTTGTCAATAA
>OLSG01000627.1_pt1 | contig 43332 bp, 26 predicted proteins | sample 1673041 | NCBI WGS metagenome assembly OLSG01 (sample SAMEA3136749, study PRJEB25190) | human gut metagenome | reverse complement strand
ACGAACAGCACGAAGAACGTGGGCATGAGCACCTTGTTCACCTTCTCGATACCCCGGGAGATGCCCAAAATCATAATGCCGAAGGTGAGCGCCAAGCCCAGCAGGTGGAAGCCCACGTTGCCGAAGTCCGACGCGATGGCCCCGAAAAAGGCGCCCATGTCCGTCTGCGCCATAAGCTCGCCGTCAAGCGAAGCCACAAAGTAGTTGCACGTCCAGCCGAGCACCACGGCGTACCCGATGGCAATGGCGAGCGATCCCAAGGTGGGAACGAGGCCGATGATCTTACCGATGCGCTCGCCGTGCCGCACACCGCGCATCTCCATGGCGCGGCCGAATGCGCCCATGGGACCAGCGCCCATAGCCCGACCGAAGGACATTTCTCCAATCACGCCCGTAAAGCCCAGCAGCGCCACGAAAATGAGGTACGGGATGAGGAAGGCCGCGCCGCCCAGCTGAGCCACGCGATAGGGAAACAGCCAAATATTGGCCATGCCCACCGCGCTGCCCACGCAGGCAAGGATGAAGCCGGTATGTGTGGCCCACGTGTCGCGACGTCCGCGGCCCGAGCCGCCCGATGCGCCCGGCGCGCCCGCTCCTGTCTCCTCGCCGACCTCAATGGCCCGCGCTTCTTCCGCAATGATATTGTCGTCTCTTGTCGCCACAGCACCCTCCTTGGATTTCCATGCCTCCCATCATAGCGAAAGGCGCGGCGCGAACAAGCAGGTTCTGGCCAGAGGGACAAATCTCGCACGCGCTCCTCCTCTTTTCGTGCAGGATTTTGCGATTAAGAGAGTCCCCCGAGCGCCATTTGTGCAGGATTTTGCGATCAGGAGAGCTTTGAATCGCCAGCCAGCCCTCGGCGGCTCTCTCTATCGCAAAATCCTGCACAAATTCAAGGCCTCGCGCATCCAGCAAAAAGAGCAAAAGGAGATTCGTCCAGCAAAAAAGGAAGTTCGAGGCCAGAGCAGCGCATAGTCCTGCACCCGCTCGAGCTCTCGCTCACCGCATCACGAAAGGTGCCTGCCGCGTACGGAAGGCAGGCGCACAACCTAGAAAGGCGAAGAGGGAGGGAGGGCAGCCGACTCGTGCAGCGTCGGCTTAGAAAGGAAAATGCTGCTGGTGGAATTTGCTTACCTGGCGTCGCAACTTTCGATGGGCATCCGCATGAGCAGCCCTGCGCTTCCGACGCTTCTTTCCCGCACGGCCGGATACCCTATCGAGAAGAGCCGTGCATTCCGTCACATTCTGAAACTGGGAATTCGTCATCGTAGCTGTCTCGATGCCGTCAACCATAAGTCCATCCCGCTTGCGAGAATCGCGATCCTGCTGATCGGCGCTCGCATGGGCAGTACGCCCATTGTATTCAATGCCGAAATGCGCCTTGGGCCAGTAAAAATCGAGCACAACCCAATCGGTACGAGCAACCCGGCGCGCCTCCTCCGACAAGGCAACGGGGGCGTTGATGAGCGCTTCGGCAATACCGAGACCCCCGTAAACCTCCGCCGTAAACGCAATGGCGGCAAGCTCGGTTTCCATCACGGATCCCGATTTTGCCCGCACCTGCTTTGCAACCGCTCTCGCGAGCTTTGCACCCTTTGCACCATTCAGACGCGCTGCGTAGGCCATCAGGCGGTTCGGCGTGGTAAGAGGACGACGCACCAGCGGAACACTCTTTTGCGTTGATCGCGGATAGCACCCACAGAGCTCATAGCCAAGGGCAAGCAACTCACCGAAAGAAAGGCAGGAGGCCATTTGAACGAACACAAGCTCTGGCGAACAGACGAATAACCCCTCAGCGATGCGCACGAAAGACCCTCTTGGATAATTCAGGAGGCTGCGATGACGCTCAGCAAGCATCGAACTTTTCGTACCCTCTTTACCATCATGCAGGATATGCCATGGTTTCGCGCCAAGTCCGTCAGTGCAGTCTTTGAGGCAAAAGCGCAGTTCGGGCATCTCGGGCAGCTCGTCAAAAAGACTATGGATGTCGCATTCCCTTATAGCGCAATCTCGCAGCACCGCTGAAGTCTGATAGATGTTCGAAGGGAACAGATTGGCGTCCGCCACTTTCCCTGTACTGTGAAACTCCTGCAACGTGAGAGGGCGCAGGATAGACCATGCGCGCCAGAAGCGTAAGGCCGTGATATGGCTGAGGTATACTTTCATTGAGCGAACTTTAGCGTAATGCGGTTAATACTATCATCGCTTTTGAGAAACCTTACGAATCTCCCATTCATGATTGTTGCCCTCATCCTTAAAAAGCGTGGTGCCAAGCAGGGCAAGTCGTCACGGCAGCCCCGACGAGCAAGGCCGCTATGGCAGCCCAGGTAAGCAAATTCGTTTTTGGCTTATTACGGATATCCTTTGTATACCGCGGCCCAATGACTTGCCACGTCAACCGTTGGGGCTCTTTTGTGCAGGATTTTGCGATAGGGAGAGCCTCAGCGCGCCATTTGTGCAGGATTTTGCGATAGGGAGAGCCTGCAGCGACTGAAAGGGCGTGCATGGCTCTCCTAATCGCAAAATCCTGCATACTTTTGAGCAATGGCCGACATGGGGCAACAATGTCGGTGGCCAACTGCTAGGAATTCAGGAAACCGCTCGCTTCCATTTCGTCGAGCCATGCCGCCACCTCGTCGCGGGACTGGGTGGGAGTCCCGTTGAAATAATGACGCAACGCATCGGCGATGCCCTCAGCGGAAAGGCCCGTGAGGGCCAAAGCGAGAATGGAGCCGCCCATCTTATTCATGGCAAAGCACTTGCCGTCGGCGTCGTACAGCGAGACGCCCTGGCCGCTTCTCGCCAGATAGGCCCCAGGAGCGAGGGATCGCGTTTTCATGTCGCCCGTCCTTTCGGCAGCAGATAAAGCAGGACCGAGGACAGAAAGCTCTTGCGCCGATCACTACCAAGAAATAACGACAGTGTAACGGTGACTCCTTGTAAATAACCCCAGGTTAACAGCGATGCCGCGTTCTGTTGCCAAAGCGAAATCAATGAGCTATTCGCTTATAGAAGAACATAATCGAGCGAGCCTTATGATTCCGACGAGCAAAATCATTTTCGAAATCTCCCAAGTAAATGCCAGTTCGACCCCGCTTTGGCAAGAAGGGGAGACGATTGAGGGGCGAAAATGCCAGTTCGACCTCGCTTTGGTAAGAAACGGGACTGACACTCTTACCATTACGGGGTCGAACTGGCATTTACTGCGTTGTTCTCGAAAACAGGGCCTGTCGGTCGCCTTCGCCTTACGCGCAGGCTTCCACCACGGCGGCGATGGCCTCGGCGTGCGCTTGCGCGGCGGCCGGATCAACCGCCTCCACCATCACGCGCACCACCGGCTCGGTGCCACTCGGGCGCAGAAGCACGCGACCGTCCTCGCCGAGCGCCTCCTCAGCAGAGGCCACAGCAGCGGCCACCTCGGCGCTGTCCTCCACAGCATGCTTGTCGTTCACACGCACGTTAATCAGGGTCTGCGGCATCTTCTCCATGACCTGGATGGCCTCGGCCACGGGCTTGCCGGAACGGATGACCGCCGCCAAGAACTGGCAGGCCGTCATGAGGCCGTCGCCCGTGGAGTTGTGATCGAGCAGAATCATGTGGCCAGACTGCTCGCCACCGATGGAGTAGCCGTGCTCGCGCATAGCCTCCAGAACGTATCGGTCGCCTACCTTGGTCTGCACCACGTTGATGCCCACCTCTTTCATGGCGCGCACGAAACCGAAGTTGCACATCACCGTGGACACAACCGTGTCGCCGGCCAGCACGCCGCGTTCGCGCATATCGAGCGCGCAGACCGCTTCCACCATATCGCCGTCGATCTCGGTGCCATCGGGCGCCATGAGCATGACGCGGTCGGCATCGCCATCATGCGCAATACCCACATCGGCACCCGTCTCGGCCATAAGCGCGCGCAGGGGCTCGAGATGAGTGGAGCCGCACCGCACGTTGATGTCCATGCCGTCGAAATCATCGTTGATGACGCTCACCTCGGCGCCCAACCGCCGCAGAGCCTCCGGGGACGTGAGCGAGGAAGCACCGTGACCCGTATCCAAAGCGATGCGCAGGCCCTTGAAGGAAATGCCCTGATCCTCGATGGAACGAGCCGCGTGGTCGATGTAAATGTCGCAAGCGTTTTCCAGCGGAATGACCACGCCCACCTCGGCACCAGCAGGCATCTTGATTTCGGAAGCCAGATAGCTCGTCGCATCGGCGGGAGCATCGGGCGCAGCAGCTTGAGCGGCGCTCCAGGCGGCCTCCTCGGCGGCAGCGACCTCGCCTTCCAAGCCACCGTTGACGATGAAGGCCTCGATCTCGTCTTCCACGGCGTCGGGCAGCTTGAAACCCTGGGCGTCGAAGAACTTGATGCCGTTGTACTCCGGCGGATTGTGAGAGGCGGAGATGACCGCGCCGCCCGCCGCGCGCATCTCGCGCACGAGTAGGGCCACGCCCGGCGTGGGGATGATGCCTGCCTCGAGCACGGTACCACCGGCACTCATGATGCCCGCGGAAAGGGCCGCGCCCAGCATGTCGCCGGAGCGGCGCGTGTCGCGACCCACAACGATGGTCTTGCCAAGGTAGATGGCGGCGGCCTGGCCGAGACGATAGGCCATCTCGCAGGTCAGCTTCACATTTGCGATGCCGCGCACGCCATCAGTTCCAAACAGTCGGGCCATGAAATCCTTCTTTCCTTCAACTCGGGGGCTCCCCCGAAGTTCTTCATATCGTTTCGCTCGCTCAGGCTGCCGCGAGATTTCCGTCTCTTCCCCGCACAAGACCTGCAGCTGAACGCTACTTTCCGCGGCGCACGAACTCGTCGTGCAAGCGAACGGCGCCGTGCGGCCGCTCTCCTTCGGTCATGCGATTGTTCAGCTCGGCAGCAAACTCGTCGAGCGTGATGCCGTAGCGCTCCAGCACGACGAGAAGATGATACACCACATCGGCGGCCTCGTAGCGCAAATGATCGACCGCCTCGCCGTACTCCGGGGGCAGCTGGACGGAAAGAGGAGCGCCGGCACCCCCATCGGCAGCTTCGGCGTCGGAGACCGCATCGCCAGCCCCGGCACTAGCAGCTTCCAGCGCCACGGCGGCCGCGAGCGAGGAGGTCGCCCAACCTTCCACATCCTTGGCGGCCAGAGCCACTTCCCCGGATTCTTCCATGACTTTCTTCAGCACATCGTCGACGTTGCCCGTCAGAAGCCGGTAGGTGTAGCTCGCCTCATCGGCGTCGCGACGCGCGGCGATAGTGGCAGCGAGCGCCTCCAACGTCGCGCCAATCTGCGAGGCCGGGGCCGCCTCGCCTTCGGGGATGAACGTCTTGTTGACCATTGAATGCAGCACTTTCTCTCGGGCAGCCACCATGATATTTCTCTCCATGATACCCAACCACAAAAAGCAGGGGCGGCCCGAAAGCCGCCCCTGATAAAAATCACAGGTTTCGAATAGATGGCGCGAGCCGTGGGCCCCTACCGCCTTATGCTTCTTCTGGCTCAAAATCGTCCAAAGCCGGCGCGGCGGGCGTCTTCGCCTTGCCACCGGAGCGCACCGTGGAGAGGGCATTGGCGAAGGGAACGGGCTTGCCGCTGACGACGCGGAAGGCGATGGCACTTGTGGGACAAGCATCGACGCAGTCGCCGCAGCGGGCGCAGTCGTGCAGGGGCAGCTCGCCCAAATCGGGATGACGCAGGTTCACATCGAAGGTGCAGGCCGTGGCGCAGCGGCTGCAAGGGGTGCCCTTGGCTGTTTCCAGGCAGCGCTCGTTGTCGATGACCGGCATGCCCGTGCGACTGAAGCGGGAGAAGAGGCTCATGAACGCCGAGATGGGACAGAAGCGGCCGCACCACTTGCGCAGGAATACCAGCTCGATGACGAGCATGACCGGCACGAACAGCAGCGACCAGTTCAAATCGCCCGAGCCGAACAAGCTCACCAACAGGGCCACGGCCGCGAAGGAGAGCCCCACGGGGCAGACGAGGCAGAACACGGGGAACCCGAACACGGCCGTCGTCAGCAGCGCGCCGCCAAGCACCGCATGACGCGAGTCCAGGGGCGCGTTGCGCTTGGCATGGCAGGCCCCACAGGCGGCGCAGTCGTGACCCGACGATGCCTCTTTGAGCGCCGCAATCTCCTCGGCAGCGAGGGCCTGGTTCGCTTGCGCGAGGGCCTCCGTCTCCCGCTCGCGCTTCTTCACGGGCTTGAAGAACTCCTTCACCCGGCGCCCCAGGGTCACCGGACAAGCCCAGCCGCAGAACAAACGGCCCAGAAGCAGCACGAGGGCGATGGCCACCACGATGCTCAGCACCGCACGCGGGATGAGGGTCTTGGCCGCCACCATGGATAGCAGCGCGCCCACCGGGCACAGAACCGCGATGTCGTTCGCCCCGAATCCGCACCAGGTTCCCGTGGCCACGCCGGCAATAAGGCAGACGGCCAGCGCCGCAAAAGCCACAGCGGCCACCGCAGTGCGCGCATTCTTGAACTTCATGACGACCCCCTACCCTTCCAGCGGCTTCACGACAATGGCACGCTCCGAGGCGTTCATGGTGGAGCCGGCCTGGGCCGACACGCACACGGCCTCGCAGGCGCCGCAACCGTTGCACTTCTCGGCATCCACCACGGGCAGCCGCGTGTCCAGGGCATCCGTCGCATCGGCGTTCTGGTAGTAGATGGCCGCATTCTCCTCGCCACGCACCTGGATGCACACGTCGTGGCAGAAAGCGCAGAAGCTGCTGCGGTAGGCGATGCACGTTTCGGTATTCAGCACCGCCACGCCAATGACCTCGGTTTCGGGTGCGTAATCGACCGGCAGCTGCAAAGCCCCGGAAGGGCACACAGCCGCGCAGAGGGGCACGCCTCCGTTGCGCTCGGCGCAGAAATCGCAGTAGCGGAAATCGTCCAGCTGACCGGGGTAGCAGTCGGAGAACTCCATGCGCGGCGTGCGCATATTCAGCACGCCCGCATCAAGAGAGGCAGCCACGATCACCTTCTCGGGGCACGCCTCGATGCAGCGGTAGCAGTGCACGCAGCGGGACACCAGGTTCTCCTCGTCCTGTCCTCCCGGCGGTCGCACGAGCGGCTCGCTGCCCACATAGCGCAGCGCCCCCAGCCCGGCCATGGCCACGGTAGCGCCCACGCCAATACACAACGTCCGCCGCGTCAACGGATTTCCACCAGCCATGCTCATCCTCCTCTCTCGGACTTACCAACAGGAATGGGAGCGACCGATCAACCAGCCGCCCCCATTCCCGGCACTTCTAGGAAAGCGCGCTCGTCTCCACCCAGATGGCGGGACGCACGCCAATGTTGCCGCCGAGCGTGCTCTTAAGCTCGCTTCCGTGGTCGTCGAAGCCGTCGTGCAGCTCGCCGGCCATGCGGTAGCCGTCGCCGTGCACGTAGCCGTCATCGGTCACCACCGAGGCGTAGCCAGCGTAGTAGCCGTTGGAGCGCAGCCACCAGGCCGCCGCGCCGTCAGGCTGCTCGTCGTTGCTCGCCACGCCCACGTAGACGCCCTGCTTCACGGCATAGTCGGTGGGATGGGCCACGCGAGCCGCGTTGTTGGCGAAGTACTGTTTCGCCTCGGCCAGGCTCAGCAGGAAGACCTGGTCAGTCGTCTCTTCGGCCGCATGCACCGAAGGGTCCGCCGCCGTGGCCGCCGTATGGGACACGTTGTTCTTCGTATCGGCGAGCGTCGTGGCAGCGATGGCGCCCTTCTCATCGGCGCTGAAGGCCGCATTCAAAAACTCGCCGTTCAGCCACGTGCGAATCGAGCTCGTCGCCCATTCCACGTCCTTCTGGGGGCGCGGCGACTGCACCGACCACTGGTACGGCTCGGCCGTGTTGTCGTAGGGCACGGCATCCAGCACCGACTCGCTGATGAGCAGCGTCTTGCCGTTCTCCTCGGCAAGCGCAAGCCACGTGATGTCCTGACCCTGGTAGCTGCCGAAAGTGACCGTATCGAAGCTCTGCTCGTCGGCGGACTCGGCACCGGTATAGGCCAGTTGGGTGTTGTCGCCCTTGGAAGGGTCGCTCACCGGCGCGCTTTCCGTAGCGCATCCGGCGAGGCCAAGTGCGAGCGCTCCGGCGGCAAGCGCCAGGCCAGCCCGCTTGTATATTCCTCGCATGAGAACCTCCTTGTCTCATTTCTCGAAGGGCGGGGAGGCGCACGCGCACGCGGCCTCCCCGAAGCCCGCTAGTACAGCATGAACAGGGTTTCGCCCATGGTGTACATCATGATGCGCAGAGCCACGGCGCACACCAGGCCGGCGATGGCAACCACGGCGCCCCATACCTTCCACGCTCCCTGCTTCTTGCCCAAAAGCGCGCCGACGAGGGCGACCACCAGGGCGATGATCGCCACCACAAGGGCCGCCAGCGAGTCGCCGGTGAGCAGGGACACGTTGGCCGGATTGGCCATAGCCACGTTCGGGTGCGTCGGGTCGAAGTAGTACTGGAAGGACTGGAAGGTGGCGCTCGAGGCCTCCATGGCGAACATGTAGGCCGCCGAGAGCACGGCATTCACAGCCGCGCCGATGACCGTAAGAAGGCCGATGCCCTCGATCTCGACGCCCTTCACGGCACCGATGAAGGCCACGGTGGCCGGGCCCATGACGCAGGCCGCGCCCAGAAGCGACAGCAGCTGCAGCACCGTGTCCCAGGCGGGCAGCGACGGCATCATGTAGCTGTGGCCCATGGCCACGATGAGCACGAGCACCACCACGATGCCCACCACGGCCAGCCACTGGGGCACCGTGTCATCCTCGGAGCGGCGCAGCATCAGGAAGAACAGCACCATGACCACCGCCAGAAGCACAATGGCGATGAGCTCCTGGGTGATGCCCGAGGTGATGTGTCCGAACCCGTTGAACAGGTTGAACGGGTGGGTCAGATGGAACACGACGGCAATGCCGCCCACCACGAGCACCACAGCCGAGCAGATGAGCGCCGGCAGCTGCACCGCACCGCCGCGCTTCTGCAGCGCGAGGATGCACTGGGTGCCGAAGATGCCCGCGGCCCAGGCCAGAAAGCTCGTGAAGATGACGAGCGGGATTTGAATTTCCATGGGCTACTCGACCCCCTGCCACTTGATGTTGCGCATGATGTAGAACATGCTCGGTCCGTTGCCCACATCGGTGAGCTTGTACACCTGATCCTCGGTGAAGTCGTTCACGAAGTCGCCCAACCGCTCGCCGCGCGGGCCCTCGAAGGACTCGATACCCTGCTCGGCATCGCCGTACCAGCGGGCCATGCCGCAGCACTGGCTCACGCACTGGGGCAGCTCGCCCTGAGCCGTGCGCTGCTGGCACAGCGTGCACTTCTCCACGACGCCCTCCTCCTCGTTGAGGTAGCGCACGCCGTAGGGGCAGCTCATGACGCAGAACTGGCAGCCGATGCACTTCGACTTGTCAATCTGAATGGTGCCGTCGGGCAGCTTGTGCGACGCCTCGGTGGGACACACCGACACGCACTGGGGGTTCTCGCAGTGCTGGCACTGCACGTTCAAAAAGTAGGTTTCGACATCCGGGTACTGGCCGGAACCGCCCTCCTTGGGGGTGGGGCCCACGCGCAGGGTCTTGTTCCAGAAGTTGCCGATGGGCACACCGTTGACCACTTTGCAGGACACGCTGCAAGCGAGGCATCCCACGCACCGGTCGAGGTCGGTGCAAATAGCAAGCTGTGTCATTTCTCCCACTCCTTTCTCTTACGCGTCGAACTTGTCGGGGTGAATGCCCTCGGCGCCGATGGCCCACAGCTTCAGGCGCGGATCGGACGAGTCGTGGATGATCTCGGTGCCGTCGTTGCCGCAGGGGATGGGGTTGCCGAAGGGGCTGTTCTCGGGCGTGGCCTTGTACACCTTCACCGGATAGCCGCGTACCGTGGACGAGCCGTTGTACTTGTCCTGGGCCGTGCGGTCGGTGATGCAGTTGATGCAGGACAGCTTGAAGCCCTTGTCGGCCTGGGCCAGCTCCGGGTACCACCACTGGTGCTCGCAGTTGATAGTGCCAGGCGCGATGCCGTAGTAGAGGTCCACGGTCTGGCGCACCTTGCCCCAGGGGCTCTCGATCCAGGCCCAATCGCCCTGCTCCAGGCCGAGCTCGGCGGCTGTCTCCGGGTTGATCTCCATGCGGGGCACCGGCCACAGCTCGCGACACCACGGCAGCTGGCGATGCTCGCTGTGGAAGTACACGGGGATGCGGCGGCCGGTGATGCAGAGGATCGGGTACTCCTCGTAGGTTTCCGCGTCGCGCACCCGGGAGTGGATGCCCTCCACGTAGTAGGGCAGAGCCTCGGTGTGGAAGCCCGGCGTCACCTCGGGGCCGTCGGAGCCCTCGGGGAAGTGGGACTCGATGGTGGTGGCCCACAGCTCGTGCTTCATGGTCGGCGTGGGGAAGCCGGGAATGTTGATGTTCAGCTTCGTCGGCTGCTGATGGGGCGCCTTGCGGTAGGCCTGCCCGATCTCGTAGCGGCGGTAGGAGCCCCAGTCGTCCGGGAACACTTCCTTCATGTTCCAGGTGCCGTGCTCCTGGTAGGCGGCCACGAAGTCGTCCCAGGAGTCATAGGGAGCGCAGCCGCCGCCGTGCTCAGCATCGAGGCACTCGTACTCCAGGGCGAGCAGGTCCACAGGCTTGCCGGTCTCGGCCGACTTCTTCTCCCAGTAGGGATCGTCCGGGTCGGTGGAGAAGGGCACGCCGAAGTAGGGGCCAAGCTCCAGGAAGTACAGAGGATCGCTCTTGCACTCTCCCGGAGGGTCGACGGCGCGCACGCACAGGCTGAAGGAGCCGCCGGAACCCTGGGCGATGCGCTGGGCGTTCATCTCGGTCCAGTGGCACACCGGCAGAAGGATGTCCGCCGCACCCGAGGTCGGCGAGTGCCACAGGTTCGCCTCGAAGAGGAAGTCCAGCATGAGCAGGGCCTCCCAGTTGTAGCTGGCGTTGGCCATGTTCATGTGGTCGCCGGAACCGATCATGCCCGCGTGAATCTCGTAGGGGGCATTCGCGTCGCGGTGCATGTACTCCATGACCGAGTTGCAGTCGGCCCACACGGCGTACCAGTACAGCATGGGGAACTTCTCGTAGCCGGCGATGCGGTTGTACAGCCCGAAGAACGGCGCGCGCACGAAGGAGGCGGGGTTCGAGCCGCCGTCGGCGCCAGGGTACATGGACGTGGGGCCCGACTGGGTGGTCCAGCCGTTGGTGGCGCCGCGCTGGCCGCCGGGGGTGTCGATGGCGCCCACCATGGCGCAGGCGGCCATGATGGCGCGGCAGTTCTGAGTGGACTGGCCATGATGCTCGATGGCCAGGCCGTAGTTGATGCCGCCGTTGGGGATGCGCGGGTCGTCGCGGGTGGCCCACTCCAGGCAGGCGTCGGTCAGCAGCTGCGCGTCCACCTCGGTGATCTCGCTCACCTTCTCGGGGGTGAAGCCCTCCAGGTACTCGGCCCAGATGTCCCACACGGGGCGGCCCTTATGGGTGGTGCCGTCCTTCAGCTTCACATCGAATTCGCCGTACATGGCCGGGTCGATGAGCGGGTTGAACTCGGAGAGGTCGTACACCTTGCCGGGCTTCTTCGACTCGTCGTCGCGCAGGCGGGAGAGATCCTGGTCGAAGTAGCTCGTGGACTTCTGCCAGTCCTCGCCCTCCCAATGGGCCTCGCCCACCTCCGGGTGTGCCTGCCAGTAGGTCCAACGGTTGTTCAGCTGGTCGAACACGAGGTAGCGCTGCGGGTCGCCGTCGCCTTCGATCTCCCAGTCCACCATGGTCGGGTCGATGTCGGCCTCGGTGAGCAGGCGGGTCTGGTAGGCGTAGGGGTAGCCGCCGTTCTGCACATGCTCCTCGTAGCCGGTCGGATCCATGTCCGGCACCACGATGAACGGCGAGTTCGACCAACGCTTCAGGAACTGCCAGTCGCACAGGTCGTTCTTCAGGATGAGGTGGCACCAGCCGAGCGCCAGCGCGTTGTCGGTGCCGGGGCGCAGCGGCAGCCAGTACTTGGCGGTACGTCCCAGGTTCGTCTGGCGCGGGTCCACCGAGATGAAGGCGTCGGCGCAACGGGCGACGTCCACCACGGTACGGGCGGCGTCGTCGTAGTTCGACTGCGACTGCTCGGTGGCCCACTGCACGAACTTCGTGGAGTGGTTGATCAGCTCGGACCACGACCAGGCCTGCACGTTGTCGATACGGCTGGCGAAGTGGCGCGGGCCCTTGCACACCTGGTAGGCGGCCACGATGTTCGGGGTGCCGAACAGAAGCAGCGCCATGCCGGCATCGGACTGCATGCACCACTGACGGCCCGTGCCGCACCAGGTGAAGGTGGACTCGTTGCCGTACTTCGCGGTGATCTCCAGGATGTTGTCGGCGATGGTCTGGTAGGCCTCGTCCCAGGAAATGCGCACCCAGCCGGGATCGTCGTCGCCCTTGGGGTTCGTGCGCTTCATGGGGTACTTGATGCGGTCGGGGTGGTAGGCCGCCTGAATGGACGCCTGGCCCTTGGAGCAGTGGTTGCCCATAGTGAGGAAGCAGTCCTCGTCGCCCTCGGTGCGAATGACCTTGCCGTCCTGGACGTAGACCCACACGCCGCACTCCACCTTGCCGCAGCCGCGGCAGCAGGAGCGGATGCGCGTGACCGCCGATTCGGTGGCGGCGGCGCTCTCGTTCTCGGCGAGAGCAGCGGTGGGGCTGGCGACACCGGCAACGGCAGCCACGGCGGCAGACACGGCGGCGGTCTTGACGAAAGACCGGCGCGTCATGTTCAGCTTGCCCATTTCATCCTCCTTCTCTTCTTTCGGGTTCTCTCTTTAGAAAGCTTGGAAGTCCCCCTGGGGCGGAGACATCTCACAAGCTTTTCTGACGTACACGTTACGCGCTTGGGGTGGCATAAGGAATTTCCGAAGATGCCGGGTTGACGGGCTGGCAATGCCCATTCGGCATTGCTTATGCGGCAGCGGCATAAGCGGCGGCAGCCGTTGAAAGCGAGGCCTCCGAGAACAGCGAAATGGCGAACGGGCAGGGCGCCGGAGGGGTGGCGTCCTGCCCGTTCAAGGGAGGGGAAAGACGCCCGGATCGTGAGGTTGGGGAAGAGGGGAAGCGCGATCCGGGCCGGGGTAAGCTTAGTGAATGCGAGAATCGAGCTCAACGACGGTGCCGTCGGTGTATTCGATGCCCCAGATGGAATAATCGAGGCTGAACACCGGCTCGGCGAGAACTTCGCTGGCACCCTCGGGAGCCTCGGTGGTCGCGTCAGCTGCGGCGTCGTCCGCCAAGTCGGAGGGCTGAGCGATACCAAGCTCTTCGATGTCTTCAGTAACAACAGCCGCCTCGTCGGCCTCAAACGAACCTTCGCCTTCGGCCGCCGTTTCAGCGGGAACGGCCGCTTCATCTTCGGCATCTTCGTCCTGGGCGGCCAGAGCGGCGCGGTAGCGAGCCTGTTCCTCTTCGAAGGCGGCCTCTTGAGCGGCAATGCTCACCCGGGAGGGGATGCGGATGCGGGCCACGTTCTCGTCGAAGACGCCCTCGGCGGCAAGCGTGCGCACCTTGTCGCAGAGAGCCGGCGCTTCAGACGGAATGCGGTTTTCGTCGTCCACCTTCAGGCGCAGCACGGCATGGGGGGCGAAGTCGAAGTCGGCCCACTGGTAGGTCACGTTGCCGGCGCCCAGGGGATGCAGCACCGTGTTGTAGTTGTGCATGGCTGTGGACATATTGCGCGTGGCGTTGACAAGCCAGGGCATGAACGAAGCGCGCCACAGCTGTTCAGCAGCAGGGTCAGACACATCCCAAAAGGGCTTCATGAGGCGGACGTTCAGACGCATGAGGTTGCCCTCGGCACGTTCGCCTTCGTCCAGCTCGGACACGACGGACTGGGCCAGGTACATGTAGCTGCGCTTGATCTCGGCAGCAGCGGTATCCGAGTACTCCTCGGGCCGAAGCCTCACCTGAAGCACGAGCGACGGTTTGGGCAGCATGGCATCCTCCTTCATCCTGCAAATGCGTCCCGAGTGCAACCGCGAAGGCCAGCCCGAGACGGAGCGTTTCGAGGCCCAGTATCGGGGCGCGCTGCGGCGCCGTCAACGGGAAATCTGACAGCATGTCGAATCGGAATAAGCTCATGGAGCGCAAGCATCATCCAAGCCAAATCGTCATGAGAACATGCCCCTGAACAGGCTTGACGCATAAATTTATGCCTCGTTAAGATCGTGGCACCGCACAACTCGCACCGAGGAGGCCCCATGACTGACCGCACCGAAACCGATGAGATACTCGACGGCTACCTGACCGCCGACTTCGACCCCTTGCAGGCCTTTGCCTTCGACGACGACACCGACGCCGACGATGAGGCCCCCTCGGTTCTCGCCGAGGGCCCCTTCAATATGCCGAGCCCCGAAGCCGCCCCTCAGTTCCAGCGCGACCTGGTCGCCTTCGACAACGGCGAGACCGCCGAGGAGCGCATCGACGCACTGTTCGCCCAGATGCCCACCTTCCACAAAATGCTCTTCACCATCATGGGCACGTGCGCATCCCCCCTCCCCACGGCCGACCTTGAGGAGGTCATCGCCGAGATGAAGCGCCACCACCACTCGGTCTACGAGCCGCTGACCTTGTGCAACTTGCTCGAACGCGCCGGGGCCATCGCTCAGACCGATGAGAACGGCACCTCCCTGGCCGAGGTGGAGCAGGAACCCTTGCGCGTGGAAGTGGAAGGCGTCGAGTACTGGCGCGTCGCCCCGGCGCCGGAGGTGTTCTGGAGCCTGACCGAGGCAGGGGCCGCCAAGCTGGACAGCTATCGCCCGATGGAGATGGTCGCCGCCCTGTACGAGGCAGAGCCGCAGTACGGCGCCATCTTCACCACCTGCCTTGAGCTGTGCGCTCGCGACGGAGGCGCCAGCCTACGCGAGATCGGGGACGTGGTGGACGACGAACCGGTGCTGCAGAACCCCAAGCGCTACGCCATGTACTTCATCGACAAACTCGAGCATGCGGGCGCCGTGGAATGGACGGGCCAGTGGTCCGCCACCGAGCACGGCCGCGCGTATCTGCACGCCGACAACGAGAACTAGGGAGGCAACCATGACTATCGCGACCCGCAAAGATGACGCTGCCGAGACCACCGTCGAGACTGCCGAGACCACCGAGAACGCTGCCCTCGGCACCGATACCAACGACGAGGGCGTCATGACCGCCGAAGATCTGGCCGCGCTCTGCGAAAGCCGCAGCGAGACCTACAGCTTTCTCGCCCGCCTGTTCCGCGAAGAGGTTGACGAGGCGCTGCTCGCCCAGCTGAACGACACCGATTACCCCGTCTCTTCGGGCAACGGACTCATGGACGAGGGCTATTACCAGATCGCCAAGTACCTCTCCAACGCCTGGGTCGACCCCCTCATGAAGCTGTCGGTGGACTACACCCGCGCGTTTCTGGGCTCGGGCATCGACACCTATTCGGCGGCCTATCCCTTCGAATCCGTCTACACTTCGGAAAAGCGCCTGCTCATGAGCGATGCCCGCGACGAGGTGCTCGCCATTTACCGCTCCTGTGGCCTGGAAAAGTCCGAGTCCTGGACCGTCGGCGAGGATCACGTGGCCGTGGAGCTGGAGTTCATGGGCGTTCTGGCTCACCGGGCGGCGAAGGCCCTGCGCGCCGGCGACGAAGAGCGCGCCTTCTCGCTCATCAACACCCAGCGCAATTTCATGGACGACCACCTCGCCAGCTGGGTGCCGGTGTTCCTTAGCGATACCCGTCGGTTCGCCGACACGACCTTTTACCAGGGCGTTGCCAATGTGACCGAGGGCTTTTTGGAAGAGGACGCCGCCCTGCTCGCCGATCTGGTAGCGGCCTAAGCCTGAAGGGAGGACGCGACCATGGACCTGTCGCCCTACGCCACTGCGGCCGAAGTGCACTCCGTCGAGGGGCGCGTCGGATGCGGCAAGACCCAACGGCTTGTGGAGGCCGTCCTGGATCTTTTGGCCCAAGGCGTGCCGCCGCGAGAAATCATCCTGTTCGCCGCCACCCCCGCTGCGGTCTGCGCCCTCGAGCGGCGCCTTAAGGCGGTCGTGCCCCTTGAGGACCTACCCTTGGTGACGACACTGCCGCTGTACGCGCTCGACGTGCTGTCCTCTCCGCAAGCCGAAGCCCGCACGGGTCGGCGGGGCCGCATCCTCATGGGCTTCGAGGAGCGCCTTCTTCTGGAAGATGTGAAAACCTCCGGGGTTGCACCGCGGCGCCTCAGCGAAATGCTGAAATTCTTCTACCGCAGCTGGGCCGATCTGGAGCCCATGAGCGGCGATTGGTTCTACGACGAGCAGGAAGAGCGCGTCTTTCGCCTGCTCGTCGGTTCCTTGCGCCATCGGGAGTCCTACCTCGCCTGCGAGCTTCCCCGCGCCGCCTTCGATTACGGCCAGCGCTTCGCCCATGACCTGGAGGCCTTCCGCCGCGATTACGTTCTCGTCGACGACTACCAAATGGCCAGCCGCGCGTCCCAATGCCTCGCGGGCCTTCTTGCGCGCACGGCGTTCCTTGTCGCGAGCGAGCCGTGCGCCCGCACGCACGGCTCGGAAGATTACCCGCATTTCTCGGGCATCGAAGAGCTCGTTGCCGCCAACCCCAACGCCGTTCGCGAAACCCTGGCCTACAGCCATCTCAGCCGCGTGGTGACCGACGCGGTCAACCTCCTGGCCGCCGACGAGGCCCTCGATGCGCGACCGATACCCTGCGCCTGCACCGATCAGGGAGGCTGCGAGGCGATGGCTTTCGAGCGCCCCGAGAGCGAACTGAAGGGCGTCGTTTCGCTGGTGAGCCACCACCTCTCTTGCGGGGCGCGGCCCCAAGGCATTGCCGTGGCAGCCGCCACCAGACAATGGGCCGCGCGCATCGCCCAAGCGCTTCAGGCGGAGGGCATCGCCGCAAGCCCGCTATCCCGCCCCTCGCTCGGCGGCGACATGCGCCATACCGATACCTGCCGAGCCGCTCGCGCTTTCACGCTTTTGCGCCTTGCCGCCGATCCGGAAGACCCGCTCGCCCTGCGCAGCTGGTGCGGTTTTGGCGACTATTTGGCCCAAAGCGCCCTGGCAAACGCCGTCGCTTCGGGCGATGCAGCCTTAAGCCTCCGCGCGGGCGTCGCCTTCGCCGATGCTCCTGAAAGCGCCCTGCTGCGCCAGCAGGCCGCAAGCGCCACCACCGCCTTGGCCGAAGCGGCCGAAATCGTCGACCGCCTTTCGGGCCTCAGGGGAAGCGCGCTGATCGATGCGGCTATCGTTGCCGTCGGCGCGGATGACGATCAGGGAGCAGCGCTGCTCCGCGCCGCCGCGAAAGATGCGGGCGAGCAGGCCACGGCGTCAGCCCTGTGCGGCGCCGTTCAAGACCGAGTGCTCTCTCCCAGCTTCGTCGGCGACGGCGTGCGCGTGGGGCTGCCGGAGGATTTTGCGGGGCAGACCGCCTGTGTCGTGATCATGGCGGGGCTCGTGAACGGCCTCGTTCTTCCGCGCCGCTATTTCGATCCCGCCCAGATGGAGCGCGACAAGCGTCCGGCCATGCTGGCTGCCGAAATGGCCAAGACCTATGCTTGCGCCGGCAAGGCCGCATCAACGCTCCTATTCACGTACTTTACCGAGGCCCCGTTGGCGGAGGCCGAATCGTTGCAACTGAAGATCCATCGGGTACGGCTGCGGGAAGGCGAGCGCGTGTGCGAGGTACACCCCAGCGAAACCATCCGCGCCATTACGGGGGTGTCCTATCATGACTAACTATCGCCACGGACAGATGATCAACCTCATCGATGAGATGAATTCACCGCTGCTTGCGGTCGAGCCCCAGCGCTGCGTACTCGTGCGCCACCGCAACGGGGACTGCCTGCGCTGCGCCGCCGTGTGCACCACGGGTGCCATCTCCTTGGGCGAAGAGGGCATTGTCGTCTCCCCTGAGAAGTGCATTGGTTGCGGAACCTGCGCCTCGGCCTGCCCCACCGGCTGCCTTACCGCCGCCGACCCCACTGACGAGGAACTGTTCGGCGCCGTAGAAGCCGCTCTTGCCGAGAATGAGGGCCGAGTGGCCATCGCCTGCGAGCGCGCCTTTGCAATGGCCAGCGGCAATCGCATGAAGCGAGACTCCTGCGATGCCACCGCGCCCTCCTTCGTCCCTGGGAAGATTGCAGGTGCCACCTCCGACGGCCGGCCCCTTGTCGGCGTCGTCTGTCTGGGTCGCGTGGACGAGTCGCTGCTCGTGGAAGCCACCGCCCGCGGCGCCCGTTCCATCCAGCTCATCAGCGGCCCCTGTGAGAGTTGCCCTCATCGCTGCGGCGGCGCCCTCAGCGATGAGATCATCGTCTCCGCCGAAACCCTCCTCGCCGCCCTGGGAACCCCCTCCCCCATCGACCGCATCCGCCTCCAGCACGCCTCCGACACTCAAGAGATCCTTCGACTCCGGCCTACGGCCTCCGCTCAGGATGACACTAATGCCGTGAACGCCGCCACCGTGGCAGATGCCAGCGGGGGCACGGGGCGTTCTGACCGAGCGAGTTCCGCAGCTGCAGCCATGGCAAACGCCAGCGGGATTTCGGGTGGTGCTCACCAAGCGAGTTCCGCAGCGAACGCGATCAGCCCAGTGGGCTGTCGCGCCGAGCGAGGACTGTCTGAGCGACTGAGCACTACCCGGAAGCCCGCCCCCGAGGAGTCCCAAGCTGATTCGCGTGAGCCCCAGTTCGCCCATGTGCAGGCTGACGGTACCCTCCCCCACTTCGTGCCCGAGCGTCGCCTGCGCCTCTTCAACAGTCTGAAAGCCCTCGGCACCCCCGCGGCCCCCACCGTGACCACGCGCCTCTGGGGCCAGATCACCATCGACACGGAACTCTGCCGCTCCTGCCGCATGTGCACCGTGTTCTGCCCCACCGGCGCCCTGACCCGATTCGACGCCGCCAACGACGCCTTCGGCGTGGAGCATCGCAGCGCTTTGTGCATGCAGTGCCGCCTCTGCGAGACCATCTGCCCGGAGCAAGCCATCACCGTAGCCGAGGAAGTCTCCGCCGACGAGTTCCTAAGCGGCAAGAAGTTCCGCTTCACCATGCAGCCCATCGGCTGGAACCCTGGCGCCGAGGACTCCATCGCCAGCCGCATGGCCCGCTTCATCAAGGTGGACAACCTGCAGGAACCCCAGGCCAAGGTGAAGTCCTTCGACACCGCCGCCCGCCGCGAATACGCCCAAGCCCGCGAAGCCCGCCGCCGCGAAATCCGCGAGCAACACAGCTCGTGAGGAATGTCACTCTACTTCCCCGAATTTTTTCTAGTCACAAAATGACCCTTCTTACGTAACAACCGTCAATTCGTGACTATCTTATTAACGAATTTCGATTATTCGAGATATATCTAGCCCCGAATTGGCGTTCTTTCCGTAAGAACCGTCAATTTGGGGCTACTCAATACTCAGAAGGGCATTTCTTTGCTGATCAGCTGCTGCGAATATGCTTATTCCATTTGGAATTGGGCAGGAGATGCCGTGCCCTTTCGGCCCATTAGGGTGTATGGTGTCAATAACGCGAAAAGCAGAAGGGGTTTGAAGGGGGCTTTCCATGGAGCTGAGCTTGTTGCGCGAATTCATCGTGCTGTCTCAGACGCTGAACTACACCAAGGCGGCAGAGATCTTGCACCTCACACAGCCGACGCTTTCCAAGCATATCGTCGCCATGGAAAAGGAGCTCGGCTGCTCGCTTTTAGAGCGCGACCGACGCCGGGTCGAGCTCACCGAATCAGGCAACGTGTTCGCCGCTGCCGCCCTTCAGATGGTGGATACCTATGATGACGCCAAGCAGCGCATCCACGATATACAGACCCTCACGCCGCTCAAGGTGAACGGCATCATGTCTGATAGCGCCATCGCCTCCATCACCTCTATTGCCGCAACGTTTCTCGACACCGAGGGCGAGGCTCCTGCCAGCTACAACAGCCTGAACGATACGAACTACCTGGAGCAATTGGTGGAAGGCGATGCCGACATCTTGCTGGCCTATGCCGAACTGGACAAGCTCGATAATTTGGGACTTGCCTACATTCCGCTCATTCGTTCGCCCTTCGTTGCCATGGTCTCTATGGACAGCCCCCTGGCCTCTATGAAGTCGGTGACCATGGACGATCTGCGCAGCTACCGCTTCGTGAAATTCGCCGACGGCTATTCCTTGTCGGGCTGGACCAACATCGAACGCGTCTGCCAAGAGCACGGCTACACGCCCCGCACCCGGGCGGTACTCGGGCGCACCTACATGAACTACTGCGCTATTCCGCTGGGTGTGGAAGACGTCATGATCCTGCAGGCATCCATGCCCCAGCTGCGCTACCTGTCGGACTTCTCCCGCGTGACGGTGCTTCCCGTGACCGACGACGATGCGGCCTTCCGGCTGTACGCCATCTACAAGAAGGACAACTACGAACGCGTGCGGCCGGCCCTGGACGCCTACACCCGCGCCCGCAAGATCATCCTCAACCACGGCAAATCCGGCACCCTGGTCGACAGCGAGTAGCCGCGCACAAAGGGAAGCTGCGCTCAGTGGCCAAATTCCGAATGCCAGCTGCAAGTTCGAAGAGCTTGAAGCGACGTTTTGGTCAATTATCGGTCGTTAGCTGCAAACCGAAAAGGCAGCTTGCTTTGTACCAATATTCTTCGACGCACTGACCTGGGAATACTTTCCGAGCAGCCAGCCTGATTTCGTCGCTATAGCCTCCATGGTCAAAAACAGGTACCTAGCTGCCAGCTGGCAGCTACTTTTTGGCCATTTGGCGCCCCGCGGGAACAGCAAGCACAAAAAAGGGGCGGCCCGAAGGTCGCCCCAATAGAAAACTCCCGAGTTCGTCCAAGGAAGTCAGTGATGCTTCGCAAGGACAGGCGAAACCAATTTACTCCTCGCCGTCTTCCATGGCCTGGTTGGAAGCCGCTTCGTCCTCAGCGCTGGTGAAGCCGAAGCCGAGGGAGCTCAAGCCGCCCATGTTACCGAGCAGCGCGTCCAGCTCTTCAAGGTTGCGCTGGTAGGAGCGCGGAGGCAGCGCCTCGCCGAGCATCTCCTCGCCGTCGGTGTTGAACGTCGGGGGCTCGTCGCCGCCGATGAGGATGGTGTCGTCAGGCGAGAACACCATGTCCAAGAGCTGGCTCATGTCGTCGGAGGAAGCCGCCAGGTCGTCCTCGATGACGTGCATGAGGTCGCGGGCCGCCAAGCCCTCCTTCAGCTCCTCGATGGCCTTCACGCCGATGCCCTCGATGCGCAGCAGATCCTCCTCGGTATGACCCAGCAGGTCGGCCACGGTCTCGATGCCCGCCTCGGAGAACTTGTTCGCCCAGCGCTGGGACACGCCCAGATCGTCGTAGATGTACAGGCGCGCGTCCTCGTCGGACAGGTTGTGGCCGCGGTGCCCCGAAAGAGCGCTGTAGTAGCCACCGAACGAGCCCGAGGAGTTGAAGTAGCCGTCGCTGTCGAGCGACCAATCCTGAGGCTGGGGCAGCAGATCCTCGATCTCGCGCAGCGCATCCGGCGCGAAGTCGGGCAGCGCGTCCCCGGTGACCTTCTCCACCGGACGGCCCTTGTAGGTGAGACCCACATCGCGGTAGCGACGCAGACCCGTGCCGGCGGGAATGGGCTTGCCGATGATGACGTTCTCCTTCAGGCTGGCCAAGTGATCGGTCTTGCCCTCGATGGCGGCGTCGGTGAGCACCTTGGTGGTCTCCTGGAACGACGCGGCGGACAGCCACGAATCCGTTGCCAGCGACGCCTTGGTGATGCCGAGCAGCAGCGGCTGGCCCACCGGCGGCTCCTTGCCCTCGGCGATCAGCTCGTTGGCCACCTTCTCGAACTCGAAGCGGTTCACCTGACGGCCCGGCAGGAAGTCGGAGTCGCCGGCATCAAGCACGGCCACCTTGCGCAGCATCTGGCGCGCGATGACCTCGATGTGCTTGTCGTTGATATCCACGCCCTGGGACACGTACACGTCCTGAACCTGGCCCACGATGTAGCGCAGCGTCGTGTTCGGATCAGTGAGGCGCAAAAGGTCGTGGGGGTTCACGGAACCCTTGGTCAGCTGCTGGCCCACGCGCACCTCGCACCCGTCGAACACGCCCGGCAGAAGCTGGGCACGGGCGCTCACCACGTACTCGCGGTAGTTGCCCTCCTGGTCGTGGATGGTGATGGTCTTCGACATCTTGTCGCCGGTGACCTGCATGGTGCCGGAGATTTCCGCGAGCACTGCCTGGCCCTTGGGCTTGCGGGCCTCGAACAGCTCCTGAACACGAGGCAGACCGTGGGTGATGTCCTCGCCGGCAACGCCGCCGGTGTGGAACGTACGCATCGTCAGCTGGGTGCCGGGCTCGCCGATGGACTGGGCGGCGATGATGCCCACCGCCGTGCCGATGTTCACCGGACGGGCCGTGGCCAGATCCCACCCGTAGCACTTCTGGCAGACGCCGTGCTCGGCATGGCAGGTCATGATCGTACGGATCGTGACCTCCTCGATGCCGGCCGCGTCAAGCTCGCGCAGCTGGGCCATGGAGTGCAGGTAGGTACCGGCCTCGGCGAGGATCTCGCCGGTCTCGGACGCCACCACATCTTCCAGAAGGCAGCGGCCGATGAGGTTCTCGTCCACCTCGTTCTTCTCGTTGCGCACACGGTAGGGCACGCCCTCGGTGGTGCCGCAGTCGATCTCGCGGATGATGACGTCCTGGGCCACGTCCACAAGACGACGGGTCAGGTAACCCGAGTCGGCGGTACGAAGCGCCGTGTCGGCCAGGCCCTTGCGGGCGCCATGGGTGGAAATGAAGTATTCCAGAACGGACAGACCCTCGCGGAAGTTCGCCTTAATCGGACGGTCGATGATCTCGCCCTTCGGGTCGGACATAAGGCCGCGCATACCGGCGAGCTGGCGAATCTGTTTGATGTTGCCTCGAGCGCCGGAGAAGGCCATCATGTAGATGGGGTTGAACTTGTCGAAGTTCTCCGCCATGGCCTCGCCGACCTCCTCGTTGGCATCGTTCCAGATGTCGACGACCTGCTTGTGGCGCTCCTCGTTGGACATGAGGCCCATCTCGTAGTCCTCGTCGATGGCGGCGACGCGCTCATCGGCCTGGGCGAGAATGGCCGGCTTGGAGGGCGGGATGGTGGCGTCGTACACCGACACGGTAACACCGGCGCGGGTGGCGTAGTGGAAACCGGCGTCCTTCAGACCGTCGAGAATCGGCGGCACCTCGGACAGATCGTAGGTGTTGGTGACGTCCTCGACCAGGCGGCTGATCTCCTTCTTGTTCATCTCATAGTTCAGGAAGGGATAGTCCGGCGGCAGCACATCGTTGAAGATGATGCGGCCGACGCTCGTCTCGATGCGCTCGCCCTCCTTGTGGTCCTCGAACACGCCGAAGGCGGTGGCCACCTTCGTGTTGTAGGGCAGACGCACCTGGATCTTGGCCTGCAGGTCCAGATCGGCGCGGGCGTCGTAGGCGTTCAGGGCGTCATCGAAATCGATGAACATGCGACCCTCGCCGGGGAAGCCGTCGCGCATGGCCGTCAGGTAGTACAGGCCGATGATCATGTCCTGGGTCGGCACGGTCAGCGGATGGCCGTGGGCCGGGGACTTGATGTTGTTAGAGGACAGCATCAGCACGCGGGCCTCGGCCTGAGCCTCGGCGCCCAGCGGCACGTGCACAGCCATCTGGTCGCCGTCGAAGTCGGCGTTGAAGGCGGTGCAGACGAGCGGATGCAGCTTGATGGCCTTGCCCTCGACGAGCACCGGCTCGAAGGCCTGGATGCCCAGACGGTGCAGGGTTGGTGCGCGGTTCAGCAGCACCGGATGGTCGACGATGACCTCTTCCAGCACGTCCCACACGTAGCTGGCACCGCGATCGACGGCACGCTTGGCGGCCTTGATGTTGGCGGCATACTCAAGCTCGACCAGGCGCTTCATGACGAAGGGCTTGAACAGCTCCAGCGCCATCTGCTGAGGCAGACCGCACTGGTGCAGCTTCAGCGACGGGCCGACGACGATAACGGAACGGCCGGAGTAGTCGACGCGCTTGCCGAGCAGGTTCTGGCGGAAGCGGCCCTGCTTGCCCTTGAGCATATCGGAGATGGACTTCAGCGGACGGTTGCCGGGGCCGGTCACGGGGCGACCGCGACGGCCGTTGTCGAACAGCGAGTCCACGGCCTCCTGCAGCATGCGCTTCTCGTTGTTGATGATGATCTCGGGAGCACCGAGGTCGAGCAGGCGCTTCAGGCGGTTGTTGCGGTTGATGACGCGGCGGTACAGATCGTTCAGATCCGACGTGGCGAAGCGGCCGCCGTCGAGCTGCACCATGGGGCGCAGATCGGGCGGAATGACCGGGATGACGTCCAGGATCATGTCGGAAGGCTTGTTGTCCGACTTGAGGAACGCATCCACCACCTTCAGGCGCTTCACGGCCTTGGCGCGCTTCTGGCCCTTGCCCGTGGCGATGACCTCGCGCAGCTCTTCAGAGGTCGCCTCCAGATCCATGGCGTCCAGAAGGTCGCGCACCGACTCGGCGCCCATGCCGCCGGTGAAGTAGTCGCGGTAGTTCGCGCGCATCTCGCGGTAGAGGGCCTCGTCGCCGATGAGCTGCTTCGGCTCGATCTTCAGGAAGGCGTCGAACGCGTCCTGGCGCAGGGCCTTGCGCTCGTTGAACTCCTCGTAGATGTCGGCGATCTCCTCTTCCACCTCTTCGGGGGTGAGGCGCTCGTCGTCATCGAGATCGTCGACGAAGTCGTCCTCCTCCGGCACGTAGTCGGTGGACAGCTTGCGGGTGGCCTCGATAAGGCGGTCGCGCTCGGCGTCCAGCTCTTCCATATCGGCGGCAAGCTCGTCGCGCAAGTCGTCGATGTCCTCCTCGCGGGCCTCTTTATCCACCGAGGTGATGATGGAGCTGGCGAAGTACAGAACCTTCTCAAGCTCCTTCGGCGGAATGTCCAGAAGGTAGCCCAGACGCGACGGGGAGCCCTTGAAGTACCAGATGTGGCTCACGGGCGCGGCCAGCTCGATGTGGCCCATGCGCTCGCGGCGCACCTTGGAGCGGGTGACCTCCACGCCGCAGCGCTCGCAGACGATACCCTTGAAGCGAACGCGCTTGTACTTGCCGCAGGCGCACTCCCAGTCCTTGGTGGGACCGAAGATCTTCTCGCAGTACAGGCCGTCCTTCTCAGGCTTCAAGGTACGGTAGTTGATGGTCTCGGGCTTCTTTACCTCGCCGCGAGACCAGCTGCGCACGTCCTCGGCGGAAGCGAGCGAAATGCGCAGGGCGTCGAAGTTGTTGACGTCGAATTCCGTCATGGGGTTAGGCCTCCTCTCCGCCACCGATGAGGTCGGTGTTCAGGTCGGACTCAAGACCGCTCATCAGGTCGCCCAGCTCGGCAGCCAGGGCATCGATGGCGTTGGCCTCTTCGTCTTCGGTCTTCTTGGCATCAGCGGCAAGTGCGGCGTAAAGCGCCTGGTCGGCACTGTAGTCCTCGATCTCGTCCTCGCTGATGGGTTGCATATCGTGGCCCTCGAGCTCGACGTTCAAGCACAGGGACTTCATTTCCTTCACGAGCACCTTGAAGGACTCGGGCACCTCCGGCGCCGGGATGTTCTCGCCCTTCACGATGGCCTCGTAGCTCTTCACGCGGCCCGACGTGTCGTCGGACTTCACCGTGAGGATCTCCTGCAGCACGTTGGAGGCGCCGTAGGCGTACAGCGCCCACACCTCCATCTCGCCGAAGCGCTGGCCGCCGAACTGGGCCTTGCCGCCGAGGGGCTGCTGGGTGATGAGGCTGTAGGGGCCGGTCGAGCGGGCGTGAATCTTGTCGTCCACCATGTGACCGAGCTTCAGGATGTAGGTCTGGCCGACGGTGATGGGCTCGCGGAACTTCTCGCCGGTGCGGCCGTCGTACAGCCACGTCTTGCCGGTGCGCGTCAGCTGGGGCACCAGCTCGTCGCGGGCCATGTCGCCGTACTTCGCATGGTTCATGTTGATGAGGTTGCGGTTCGCCTTCTCGATGGCGTCCGAGATCTCTTCCTCGGTGGCGCCGTCGAACACGGGCGTGGCCACGTACATCGGGCCCTCCACGACCTCGTCGGTTTCCTCGGCGTCCGACCAGCCCCACTTGGCGGCCCAGCCGAGGTGGTTCTCGAGCAGCTGGCCGACGTTCATACGGGACGGAACGCCCAGGGGGTTCAGGATGACGTCGATCGGGGTGCCGTCGGCGAGGTAGGGCATGTCCTCGACCGGCAGCACGCGGGAGATAACGCCCTTGTTGCCGTGACGGCCGGACAGCTTGTCGCCCTGCTGCACCTTGCGCTTCTGAGCGACGTAGATGCGCACGAGCTCGTTCACGCCGGGGGCCAGATCATCGCCGGCCTCGCGGGAGGAGCGGTAGATGCCGATGACGCGGCCGCCGGAGCCGTGGGGCACCTTCAGCGACGTATCGCGCACCTCGCGGGCCTTCTCGCCGAAGATGGCGCGAAGCAAGCGCTCCTCGGCGGTGAGCTCGGTCTCGCCCTTCGGGGTGACCTTGCCCACCAGCACGTCTCCCGGGAACACCTCGGCGCCCACGCGGATGATGCCGTCGGCGTCCAGGTCGGAAATCATGTCCTCGGAGATGTTGGGGATCTCGCGGGTAATCTCCTCGGGGCCCAGCTTCGTGTCGCGGGCGTCCACCTCGTACTCGGAGATGTGGATGGAGGTCAGCAGGTCCTCGGCCACGACGCGCTCGGACACGATGATAGCGTCCTCGTAGTTGTAGCCTTCCCACGGCATGTAGGCGATCATAAGGTTCTGGCCGAGCGCCAGCTCGCCGCCATCGCAGGACGGGCCGTCGGCCAGCACGTCGCCGGCCTGCACCTCGTCGCCCTTGCGGACGATGGGACGGTGGTTGATACAACCGGACTGGTTGGAGCGCTGGAACTTCGGAATGAGGTACTCGTCGTACTCGCCGTCGTCGTTCAGGATGATGATGGTCTGGCCGTCAACGTAATCGACCACGCCGGGGCGCTGGGCCACGAGGATCTCGCCGGAGTCCACCGCGATGCGGTGCTCGATGCCAGTACCCACGAGCGGGGCGCTCGGACGCAGCAGCGGCACAGCCTGGCGCTGCATGTTCGAGCCCATGAGGGCGCGGTTGGCGTCGTCGTGCTCGAGGAACGGAATGAGCGAGGTAGCCACGGAGGTCATCTGGCGCGGCGACACGTCCATGTAGTTGACCATCTCCGGCGGCACGTCCATGGCCTCGCCGAACACGCCGTTGGTGTCGGTGGTACGGGCGAGCACGCGGGCGGACTTGTGGAAGACGCCGTCCTCGTCGGTGTAGCCGAACTCGCGGGTTTCCAGATCGAACAAGTCGTTGGCCTGGGCGATGGTGAAGTTCTCTTCCTCATCGGCGGTCAGGTAGTCGATCTCGTCAGTCACCTTGCCGTCGATCACGCGGCGGTAGGGCGTCTCGATGAAGCCGTAGGGATTAATGCGGCCATAGGTGGCCAGAGAGCCGATAAGGCCGATGTTCGGGCCTTCAGGCGTCTCGATGGGGCACATGCGGCCGTAGTGGGAGGTGTGGACGTCGCGCACCTCGAAGCCGGCGCGCTCGCGGGACAGACCGCCCGGGCCCAGAGCCGACAGACGGCGCTTATGCGTAATGCCGGCGGCGGGGTTGGACTGATCCATGAACTGCGAGAGCTGGGAGCTTCCGAAGAACTCCTTGATGGCGGCCACGATGGGGCGGATGTTCACGAGCGACTGCGGCGTGATCTCGTCGGGCTCCTGCATGGACATGCGCTCGCGCACCACGCGCTCCATACGCGACAGGCCGATGCGGAACTGGTTCTGGATCAGCTCGCCCACGCTGCGGATGCGACGGTTGCCGAAGTGGTCGATGTCGTCGGTGACGAAGCCCTCATCGCCGTTGTGCAGACCGATGATGTAGCGCATCGTGCGGATGATGTCCTCATTGGTCAGCGTGGAGGAATCGTTCTCCTCGGGGGTGAAGCCGAGCTTCTTGTCCATCTTGTAGCGACCGACCTTGGCCAGGTCATAGCGCTGCGGGTTGAAGAACAGGCCGTCGAGCAGCGTGCGGGCGGAATCGATCGTCGGCGGCTCGCCGGGACGGAAGCGCTTGTACAGCTCGATGAGCGACTCTTCCTTGGTGGTGGCGGGGTCGCGGTCGAGCGTGCGCAGCACCATCTCGGAGGAGCCCAGAAGCTCGATGATCTCCTCGCGGGTCTCGGCCAGGCCGAGGGCGCGCACGAGCAGGGTGGCCGGCTGCTTGCGCTTGCGGTCGATGCGCACGGAGAGCAGGTCGCGCTTGTCGGTTTCGAACTCGAGCCACGCACCGCGGGAAGGGATGACCTTCGCGTTGTAGATGGTCTTGTCGGAGGTCTTGTCGCGCTCAGAGGCGAAGTACACGCCCGGGGAGCGCACGAGCTGGGAGACGACCACGCGCTCGGTGCCGTTGATGATGAAGGTGCCGCGCGGCGTCATGAGCGGGAAGTCGCCCATGAACACCTCCTGCTCCTTGATCTCGCCGGTCTCACGGTTGATGAAGCGGATCTCCACAAAGAGCGGCGCCTGGTAGGTGACGTCCTTCTCCTTGCATTCGTCCACCGTGTACTTGGGCTCGCCGAACTCGTGCTTACCGAATTCGACGCACATGTCGCCGGTGTTGTTCTCAATCGGGCACACATCGGCGAACGCCTGGGCCAAGCCCTCGTTCTTGAACCAGTCGAAGCTTTCCGTCTGGATAGCGATCAGGTTCGGGACGTCCATGACGTCGGGAATCTTCGCGAAGCTTCGGCGATCCCTGTAAAGGCTGGTGGGAGCGGATTTCTTATCCATTGCCACGAGGCTGTTCCTCCTTCACGTCCATCGCAAATCTGCAAAAAAGTTGCAATTCGCCAAAATACTACGGCGTGAAGCCCGAGTCAAGAAAAATTTTTACGAGCCATGGAAATTTTCTGGAAAATAGGGCTGGAACGGGGGTTTGTTGCAAAGCGACAGGGCCGGTGCACGCCACCCAAAAGAGAGCAACGAACCACCGGCAAAGTATCCTGTGGTACCATACGGCGACAGCGGTGCGCACGGGCCGCACCTCGTTTATCCCCGAAGGCAGATTATGGTTGGAAATCTCGCAGTAAACGATTCCCGGAAAACGGCGCTGCAACTTTTCGCAGCCGCCCTCCTCTGCGCCATCGGCACCACCTTGCTCAGCCTGTGGTTCTTCCACTTCTATGCCGACATCGACGGAGGGCGCTCGCCCCATTCCCTCTTCGTCGTTGTGGCCAGCGTCTTCGTCATAGCGGCCGGCCCGCGCCTCGTGGCGTCGTTCACCGCGAAGCATCTCGCCTACTTGAGCCTCATCGGCATCTTCATCGGCGCCTTCCTCGCCGTGGCGGTGCCCGCCTGGGCCCCGGTGGGGAGCGGCGCTACGGCCATCGCGGGCACGTTCCTCGAGATCTTCGTCTATAAATCGCTCCTCTCCCTTTCCAATGCCACCATGCGGAAGGTGTTCGTCACAGCCACCGTGGGAGGCATCTTCGCCGGGTCCGCCCTTCCCCTCGACGCCCCGACAGCCCTGTTCACCGCATCGGTCTGCATGGCCCTCGCCGTCGCCCTGGCCGCCTCCCGCCTCGACCTCGGCCCGGGGACAAGGGAGGGCCGGGGCGCCCCCTCGGTACACGTTCGCCGGCAGATCATCCTGCGCGTTCGGCCGGCCGCGGGCCTCATCGTGCTGGCCTTCGTGGCCCACCTCGCCTCGGCCAACGCCGCGCCCTTGGGACCCGGGCTCACCGGGGGAGCCTACCTCGCCGCCCTGGCCCTGTTGTGGCTGAGCGCCATCGCCCACGACGATACGAGCCATATATCCCTCATCCGCTGCCTCGTTCTCATTTCCGCCGTCGTGTGCGCCATGCGCCTGTCCGGCGGCTTCGGCGCCGAAGCGGTGGCGTTCGTGGAAACCGCCCTGGGCATTATCGTGTGGACGGGCATCATCGTCGTCGCGCTCGATCTGGCCACCTACGCCGAAGTCCCGTTCTCCACCATCATGGGCGGCGTCTACCTGCTGCTCACGGGCCCCGCGGCCCTCATCTACCTGATGAGCCTGGCCGCCCCCTCGCTGCCTGCGATGCTCTCCTCCAGCCTCGCCGACGCCGCCATCATCTGCCTTCTGGTGTTCTGCGGTCTCTACCTGCTCAACGAGCAGAGCCTCGACGACCTGTTCTGGGGCGCCCACGACGCCGAGGGCACGAACCGGAACGAGGACGACGCTTCTCCTGCGACGGCCCGGGAGGAGGCGGCCCCGACACCCCTTGCCCCGGATTCCACGACATCTCCCTCCGCCGCGTCTTCCGAGCAGGAGGCCGCCGATACCATCGCCCGGCTGGCCGCCGAGGCGCAGCTGACGGCTCGGGAGCACGAGGTGCTCGGCCTGCTCGCCGAGGGACGAAGCGCCCCGTTCATCGCCGAGTACCTCTCCATCGAGCGCAGCACGGCGAAGACCCACGTGGCCCGCATTTACGCGAAGCTCGGCGTGCATACCCGCCAAGAGCTCATCTCCCTCGTTCTCAGCGCGAAGGGCCTGGGTAGCGCCGAGCGCTAACGGCCCTCCTCCCGTAGCCGAGGCAAAATACCTGGTCATCGCCGTGTATACACCCATTGGTATGACGAGCCCGCAGAGTACATTTCTGGCATAAATCAATCCAAAGGCAGGTTTTCCGCCCTCCCGACGTGCCCTATGGTTCTCTTATCGCCGCAACGCTCTGCCCAAGGGAGCCAGAGCCGCGGCGTGCGGAACGCCGTCATTAGAGGAGGATGACATGACTATGGAAAACCAGCCGTCTATTTCTCGCCGAGGACTGCTCAAGTGGGCCGGCGCCGGGTCGATCGCCCTGGCCGCGGCGGGGGCCCTTTCCGCCTGCTCGCCCGCCCAAAGCGAGCTCGCGAGCACCCAGGGCGACACGGGCGCGGAAACCGATTCGGCCCTGCAGGAGCGCTACGCCGACCTTCCCGTGGAGGAATCGAGCGCCTACGCCGTCATCGTGGGCGGCGGCGCCGGCGGCCTTCTGGCCGCCTACAAGCTGGCCAAGGAGGGCAAGACGCCCCTGCTGCTGGAGAAAGGCCCCTCCTGCGCCTCGTCCAACCTGGCGAACCTGTCCGGCCCGGCCGCCTGCAATACCTCGAACCAGAAGGCCAGCGGCATCACCATCGCCACCGAGCGGGCGCTGTACGACCACTACGTGGAATGGGCCCGCGGCTCGGCCAACACCAAGCTGCTGAAAAACCTGCTGTCCAACAGCACCGAGGCCTTCGAGAGCCTCGTCGACTGCGGCCTGCACTTCTACAACTACGTGGAGTACACCGGCGATCCGCAGTACGGCGAGTCGCTGAAATGGGCGCCCCTGCACAACTTCGTGGAAGTGGGCGAAGAGCGCATCCAGCCCATCGTGAGCGCCATCGAGGCCATGGGCGGCTCGTTCATCTACAACTGCGAGGCCACCGAGGTCGTGCTCGAGGACGGGGTCGTCGCCGGGGTGAAGGCCATCCGCGACAACAACACGGTGCTGTCCATCGCCACCAAGGCGGTGTTTCTGGCCACGGGCGGCTTCGGTGCCAGCGAGGAGATGATCCACGACCGCTTCCTCGGCGTGCCGCTCGTCAACATGGGCACGCCCACGAACTCCGGCGACGGCATCCGCATGGCCGAGGCGGCCGGTGCGGTCTGCGAGAACTACTACGGGCTCATCAGCAACGAGATCTGCGGCGCCAACCAGAAGCACGGCAGCGCCATGTACGACGCCGATTGGAACCTCAACAACGAGAACCTGTGCTTCGCCATTTACGGCGGCCTCATGGTGGACGAGACCGGCGAGCGCTTCATGAACGAGCAGAACATGGCCTTCGACCCACTGGTGTACAGCGGCCAGGCGGGCCTGAACAACGGCAACTACTACGTGCTCGTCGACGGGGAGTACTACGACGCCTGCGTGGCCGAGGGCGTGTACAAGCACCTGGGCGAGCCCGACTGGAACTTCGGCCGCGAGATGTTCTATCCCGTGCTGAGCCACGCCCCCGAGCAGTTCGAGGCCGCCGTGAGCGAGGGCTGGGCCGTCAAGGGCGACACCATCGCCGAGTGCGCCGAGGCCTTCGGCCTGACGAACCTGGAAGAAACCGTGAAGCGCTACAACGAGTTCTGCCAGAGCAAGGAAGACGCCGACTTCGGCAAGGATCCCATGTTCCTCACCGAGATCAAGGACGGCAAGGGCTATTACCTGTTCGAGTACCAGTCGGCCTACTGGGCCACCATCGGCGGCATCCGCACCAACGACCGCCTGACCGCGCTGGATGCCGACAACAAGCCCATCGATGGCCTGTTCATCGGCGGCCTCAACATGGGCAGCGCCTTCTGCCGCCCCTACTACGACATCCCCGGCACCGCCTGCGGCCTCTCCATCGCCTCGGGCGTCACCGGCGCGAAGGAGATCATCCAGTACCTGGAAGCCTAGCACCCCCGCGATCATCTCTCTGGCCCCGGCGCGTTTCCTCCCTCCCGCCGGGGCCTCTCCCACGCAGGGCCGAGAAGACATCTTCTCGGCCCTGCGTCGCGTTCCGGGACAAAGTGTTGCCCGGCACACACCTTCGTAGAGGCGACCTCCCGGTCGCCCACCCCCGCGAAGAGCCCCAACCTCGCCGGCCCCAACGACTTCGCAACCGAGGGGTGCCGGCGATTGCCTTGACCTTTCCGTTACGTCATGCTGCATACTGCGAGGCGCAGCGCGAAAAGCGCACGGCTGACAGCGGACGGCAACCGACAGACGGAACGAGGATGAGAGTTATGACCACTGAAGACAGCTTCGAGGCCATGAATCGCGAGGGCCTCCAGCAGTTCGAGGAGACCTACGGCACCGAGGCCCGCGAGCGCTACGGCAACGACGCCATCGACGCCTCCAACGAGCGCATGATGAACCTGACCCGGGACGAATGGGACGCCAAAGAGCTGCTGGAAGAGGCCATCAAGGTGCAGCTACGCCTGGCTCGGGCCACCGACGACCCATCAAGCCCCGAGGCGGCCGAGTTGGCGGCCATGCACCGCAAATGGATCACCGTGCACTGGGGCCCCGGCTTCGACACCGCCACCTACCTCGCCCTCGCCCACGGCTACCTCGCCGACCCCCGCTTCACGAAGTACTACGACGGTGCCGCAGGCGTTGGCGCCACCGAGTTCCTCGTCCAAGCCGTAGAAGCCGCCAACGCGTAGGGCGCTCAACTTCCCCTTCAAAAGTTAAAAGTTCAAATACGATGGTGTAACGGTTTAAAGAAGGCACACGAAAACGGCCGCACCCGGAGGTGCGGCCGTCGGCTTTCGGGCCTATGTCGTGCCGGTTAGTTTCCGGCGGCGCGGGCGGCTTCGTAGGCTTCCACGAGCTTCTTGGTCACGTCGTGGGGCGCGGCCTCGTAGCCTTCCAGCTCCAGGGTGTAGGAGCCGGAGCCGCGGGTCATGCTCCGCAGGTCCTTCGTGTAGTTGATGACCTCGGCGTAGGGGGCGCGCATCTTGATGATGGTCTCGCCGGCGGCGAACCCGGCGTCGGTGCCCACGATGCGGCCGCGGCGGGTGGAGATGTCGCCCATGATGGTGCCGGCGTACTCCTCGCCCACGGTCACCTCCAGGGTGGCCCAGGGCTCCAGAATGATGGGGTCGGCCTTCTCGCAGCAGGCGCGGAAGCCGATGCGGGCGGCCGTCTTGAAGGCCATCTCGTTGGAGTCCACGGAATGGTAGGAGCCGTCGAACACGGTGCACCGGATGTCCACCATGGGGTAGCCGGCCAAGAAGCCCTCCTCCATGGCCTCGCGCACGCCCTTGTCCACGGCCGGGATGAGGCCGTTGGGGATGGCGCCGCCCTTGATCTCGTCCACGAACTCGTAGCCCTCGCCGGGGATGGGGGCCAGGCGCAGCCAGCAGTCGCCGAACTGGCCGGCGCCGCCGGTCTGCTTCTTGTGACGGCCCTGGGCCTCGGCCGACTTCGTGATGGTCTCGCGGTAGGGAATGCGCACGGGCACGAGCTTCGCCTCCACGCCGGACTGCTCCTTCAGGCGGTTCAGCAGCATCTCCACCTGGGCCTCGCCCATGGCGTGGATGATGGTCTGGTGCGTGTCCTCGTCGCGGCGGATGCGCAGGGTGGGATCGGCCTCGGCGGCGCGGGCGAGGAAGGTGCCGAGCTTGTCCTCTTCCTTCTTCGACACCGCCTCGATGGCCACGGGGTACAGAGGCTCGGGCAGAGGCAGCGGCTCGATGGCGATGGTGCCCTCGCAGGACAGGGTGTCGCCGGCCCGCACGTCGTTGAGCTTCGGCACCACCACGATGTCGCCGGCCTTGGCGCTCTTCACGTCCACGGCCTCCTTGCCCATCATGACCTGGATCTTCCCCAGGCGCTCCTTCTTGCCGGTGCGGCCGCAGACCAGCTCCAGGCCCGGCTCCAGGTACCCGGAGATGACCTTCAGGAACGTGAGGCGCCCCACGAACGGGTCGGACACCGTCTTGAAGGCGAAGGCGCAGGGGGGCTTCGTCTCGTCGATGCGCACGGTGACGTCGTCGGCCATGCGGAAGCGGCCGTGGCTCTTCGGGTGCGGGAAGTAGGTGCAGATGTCCTCCATGAGGCCTTCCACGCCCTGCATGATGATGGTCGAGCCCACGAACACGGGAATGACGAGCTCCTGGGCGATGGCTTTGTCGAGCAGGCTCTCCAGCTCCTCCTGGGTGAGCTGCTCCTCGCCGTCGAGGTACTTCATCATGAGCTCGTCGTCGGCCTCGGCCACCAGATCGCACAGCTTGTCGCGGGCGTTCTTGGCCTCTTCCTGGTACTTCGCCGGCAGCGTGTCGATGTCCTCCACGCGCTCGGAGGTGCCGTCGGCGTCGAAGTAGCGGGCCTTCATGCGGATGATGTCGATGACGCCCTGGAAGTCCTCGGCCTGGCCGATGGGGATGGTCACCGCGCCGAGGCGACCGCCGAAGCGGGCGTGCAGCAACGCCATGGCGGCGTCGAAGTTGGCGTTCTCGCGATCGATGTGGTTGATGTACACCGCGCGCGACAGGCGCATGTCCTCCGCCTCGCGCCACAGCTTCGTCGTCATAACCTGGGGGCCGTCGACGGCGTCCACCACGAACAGGGCCATTTCGGCCGCCTGCATGGTGGCCAGCGTATCACCGATGAAGTCGGGATGGCCGGAGGTGTCCAGCACGTTGATCTTGTAGTCCTTGTAGGGAATGGGGGCAATGGAGGTGGAGATGGTGAACTTGCGCTTGATCTCCTCGGGGTCGTAATCGAGGTACGACTTGCCGTCGTGGGTCGTGCCCATGCGCGGCGTCTTGCCGGAGACGAAGAGCATGGCCTCGGCCAGCGAGGTCTTGCCGGCGCCATCCTGTCCTACAAGGACGATGTTTCTGACGTGTTCGGGAGCCGGAGCTGCCATGAGCGACCACCTGCCTTCCTGATAGAGGGCGCCCGCACCCCTTGCGCGGGTCTAACCCGGGCGCGCCGCCCATCGGTCGCGCGCCTTCTCGCCAAACGCTACGCTGAATTCCCGTTGCCGCGAACACCCGCTGCCGGGGCCGCGCCAACTGACAGATCCACGACCCGCGAGCTCTTGGCGCATCGCCAGCGAGCGGTCTTTCAGCGCCGACGAACGGCGTCTTTTCCGTGGCATCCATATTAGCAGAGGGCACCGCGTCCGCTGAGTACAGCGAAAAATTCGCGAGACGAAGTTCGTGCGCTTTTTCTCAGGGGGAGCTTCTCAGGGTTTGATCCGCGAGTTGGTCCGCGAATTGGTTTGCAGGTTGATCCGCGAGCTGGCCCGCAAGCTGGACCGCAAGTTGGCCCGCGAGTTGGCCCGTGCACCCCCCAACCGCCCATGCGACGCCACCACGGTTGGCGCGAGGAACCAACCGAGACATTCTCGCGTCATTAATACGGTTCGGAGAGAGTAGCCTGTTCGAACGCGCGCAGGGCGCAGGAGCCACACGCGCCATCCCTCACCGCCGCATGGCTTCATTATCGATTGGAAAGTGACGGTCAATGTCGAAACTAATACTATGGGGCTCGAGTGCCCTCGATTTCTACCAGCACGGCGATTTCACCTCTCTCCTCACTCTGTGGCTTGATATCGCCCACCAGGAGGACATCACCCCCAACGCTGCCGCCGTTCAGTATCTGGAGGATAGGCTCCCCTGGCTGAGCAAGCCTTTTCGCGTCATCGTTCCTTCACGCCAGCAAAAGCGCAATCTCAAAGATGTGCGCTGCCATGTCGCAGAGGCGTCAATTCAGCAAGATCGCTATTTTCGCATTGCGCAAGGACTCTTTGCTCCTTCCCCCGAGGTCGCCTTTCTCCAAAGCAACTGGAGTCACGACCTTGCCGAAGTGATCTTCAAAGGAAGCACCCTTTGCGGCGCCTACGGTCTAACGCCTCCTTTCGACACCGTCTTCAATCGCCCCGTTCTTACTTCATCTGAGCGCATCCAAGAAGCTCTTTTGGCCCACCGGGACATACGAGGCTGCGCCATGACGAGACGCGCCGCTCCTTGGATTCTCGATAACGCCGCCTCGCCGAGAGAGGCAGCCCTCGCTCTTCTCATGACGCTCCCCAACCATCTCGGCGGCTATCACTTCGCCCGACCGAGGCTGAATCATTCCATCGAACTCACCGGTGCCGCTCGCCCGCTTTCGCGAAAAGAGTACTATGTTGCAGATGTTTGCTGGCCCGCGCAAAGACTCATTCTCGAGTACGACAGCGACGAACGCCACCTTACGTCCGAGCAGCTGCAGGAAGACGCTGTTAAACGCATGACGCTGCAAGCCATGAACTACCGGATCATCACCGTGGGACGATTGCAGCTCAACTCAACCAGCGAAACAAGGAAAATCGCGCTCTCTGTTGCCCGCGCACTTGGCAAACCGATCCGATTCCGCATAGGCGACTTCGATGCAAAGCACAAGCATCTGCGAGAGGTCCTGGGACTCCCCTCCTGGCAATAACGCACCCTGACAACCGCAGCCCAAAGATGATTTTTGTCAGGCGTCCTTCCTTGTTCTGACATTTTTGCTGGTCTGGCTGCGGGTTGCCGAGGAAGGATTTGGAGGCACGAAGCTGTGACCTGGTGCTTCTCTTGCTGCGACTTTGTTTTTCATGGTTAACACCGCAGCCCGAGAGCCTAAAATGTCGCACGTTTCAGAACCGAACGACAAAAAGATGCCTCGGGCTGCGGATCGAGGATCAAAATGCCGTTGGCCCCAAACCCAAATGACAAAATGAGGCCCCAAGGTGCGGCCGCGACGCGCGAGGCCACGGCAAGAACCGCGGCCTCGCGAAACTGGGAGCAGCTGGGCTGCTCGACGCATGGGATATGGCTAGAGCTCGCTGATGATGCGGGCGGTGCGGGCGACGCATTCGGCCTTGGCGCGCTCGACGTCGATGGTGGGCCATTCACCGGCGCGGTAGATCACCTCGCCATCGCACATTGTGAGCACCACGTCGGCACCATCGCCGGCATAGACCACGTTGTACACCGGGTCGGGCGCGGGGCACCAGGAGGGGCCCGTGGTATCCAGCACGCACAGGTCGGCACGGGCACCTGCGGCCACAATGCCGCAATCCTCGCGGCCCTGGGAAAGCGCGCCGGTGCGCGTCGCCGCCGCCAGCGCCTGCTGGGGCGTGACCGCCGTCGGATCAAGCGTCGCGCCCTTGTAGATAAGCGCCTGCAAGTACATGTCGTGGAACAGGTTGTGGTTGTTGTTCGACGCCATGCCATCGGAGCCCAGGCACACGGGAATGCCGCGGCGCAGCATCTCGGGAATGGGCGCGAAACCGCTGCCAAGCTTCATGTTGGAAGCCGGGTTGTTGGCGACGAACACCCCGTGCTGCTGCAAGATATCCAGGTCGGCGTCATCGACCCATACGCAATGGGCCGCCGTCACCGGCACGTCGAACAACCCGAGGCTTTCGAAATACTGCACCGGCGAGAGGCCGCCGTGGCGCTCGCGGCATTCGCGCACTTCCTTCTCGGTCTCGGACAGGTGGATGTGCAGGCGCAGGTCGGTGCCACGCACGATGTCCAGAATGTCGCGGCAAACCGTCTCGGTGGACAGGTACTCCGAATGGATGTTATAGTCGATGCGAATGCGTCCGTCGCCGGCCCCGTGCCAGTCGCGCACAAGGGCCTCCATCTGGGCGCAGATGGGATATTCCGCATAGGGCTTCTCCTCGAAGGCAACGAGTCCCTCGCACATGTTGGCCTTCATGCCGGCCTCGAGCACCGCACGGGCACGCTCCTCGGTCGCGTAGTACATGTCCGAAAAACTGACCACGCCGAAGCGCGCCATCTCGGCGCAGGCGAGCACCGTGCCCCAATAGCAATCCTCGGCGGTCATTTTGGCCTCGAAGGGGAAGCACTTCTCCTCGAGCCAACGCTGCAGCGGCAAGTTCTCGGCGTAACCGCGCAGAAGCGTCATGGGGGCATGGGCATGGGCGTTGTAGAGCGCGGGCATGAGCAGACGTCCCGTGCCATCGTAGGTCTCGCCGAAGGTGGCAGCCACATCGGGCGCAGGAGGCACCGAGCCGATATAGGCGATTCGGCCGTCGCGCACCCCCACCCATTGGTGGTGCTTGATAGCGAAGTCGGCGTCGAGAAGATTGATATCGGCAAAGAGCATGGAAGGCCTTTCGAAGAGAGCAGAACGGGGTTCTAGGGAAGAAGCATAACGCATTTCGCGGACGGAAACGGTTTTCGCGGCGACCTCTTCCACAAATGGACATGGTACCTTTGGCTACTTCCGAATGCCGCCGGCAGAGAGCGAACCCTTCGTCGGCAAAGCTCGCTGCTGGCTGCGTGGCCGAGAGTGCGTCCTCGGGGGGGGGATTCCCTCTTGAAGCATCATTCGCTGCCACAAAAAGGACCCGTGCCTGAGCGCGGGTCCTTGGGAAACGCCTGGGTTGTCGAGAGCAGCTTACTGCTGGGTACCCTCGGCGCCCTCGGCGGCCTGATCGGCAGCGGCCTGGTCGGCGGCAGCGTCAGCGCCAGCCTGGTCGGCGGCCGTCTGGTCGGCAGCGGCCTCATCGACTGCCTGGTCGGCAGCGGCAGCGTCGCCGGCCTGATCGTCGGCAGCGGCATCAGCACCAGCCTCGCCGGCAGCGGCCTCGTCGGCGGCCGCATCGGCAGCGGCGGCGTCGGCAGCGGCCTGATCCTCGGCGGACATGGTCTCGTCGGAAGGCTGCTCAGTGCCCTCGGTGGCGGCAGCGTCGCCCTCGGCATTCTGGGCAGCAGCCTCCTCGTAGGGAGCAAGGTCGATGGCGTAGGGCAGGCCCTCGGGCATCGGGTTAACGGTGATCTCGGCGTTGTTGCGATACTCCTCGAACCAGGTGGAGAAGTTCTGGGAGGCGTTGCTCTGCTCCATGTAGGTCAGATACTCCTGGAACTCGGTCGGCAGCTGGTCAACCGACGTGATACCGCCCTCGGGAACCTCGTAGACATCGGTCACCTTGATGATGTGGTAGCCGTACTCGCTCTTGACGGGAGCGGCGACGATCTGATCCTTCTCGAGGCCGGCCAGAGCGTCCTGGTACTCAGTGACGAAGGTGCTCAGCGCGTCCCAGCCCACATCGCCGCCGTTAGCAGCGGAGCCAGTGTCGGTGGAGTACTGGGAAGCGGCATCCTCGAAGGAGATCTCGCCGGCGTTGATCTGATCAAGCAGCTCCTGGGCGCGGGCGGCCAGAGCGGCGTCGTCCTCGCCTTCCTCGGCGGTCAGCAGGATGTGGCTCGAGCGCTTAGCGCCGTTGAACTGCTCGCTCATGGCCTGGGCCTGGGCCAGGGTCGCATCCTCGCCCTCGCCTTCAGTATCCTGGGCGGCCACGGCCTCGGCGAGCTTCGTCTGAAGCAGATTCGGACGAATGACGTCCTCGATGTAGGACTCCTCGGTCATGCTGGACGCCTCGAGAGCCTCCTGGAAGGCCTCATCAGACTCGAACATGGCCTTGGTCTCCTCCATGGCGGAATCGATGTCGGCCTGCTCCACGGTCACGTTGTACTCTTTGGCGGCCTGGTCGTAGAGATCCTGGTTGACGTAGTAGTCGATGACCTCTTCGCGCACGGACTCGGGGGTGTAGCCGTTGGCGACCATCCACTCGCCCCACGCCTCATCGGACTCCAGCGAGCTGGAGGTGCGGAAGTTGGCGATGTAATCGGTGACCGTCTGCTCCATGATGTCCTGGCCGTTGACCGTCGCGGCCACCGCGCCGCCGCCGGCACCGTTGCCGCCGCAGCCCACCAGCCCGGCACCGAGAGCGACGCAGAGCGAAACCGCTCCCACGCTCTTCAGAGCAGAGCTCTTGAACGAGGCAAATTTCATGTGTCCTCAACCTTTCATGACATTGCGTCAGCCCTATTGCCGGCGCAGGCTCATCGAGCGCACTCCCGCTCCCTCCGCGGGACTCCCGCCCTTCCTTCATGAGCGCTAACTGAATGTTGCAACCCTAGCGTAACGTTCTTTACCGTTTCGTAAGGTCAGAGAGCTATTATTTCAATGCGCGCGCACCGTATAAAGCGAATTACTTAGTCCACACACGGTGTCAACAATAATCGCACATACCTGTAAAGTTCCTGAAAGGATTCCTTAAAACCTGAGGTGAAGGGTCATTTTCCAGGTGCCTGTCGAAACCGCAGCATCAATCATGAACCACCCCTCAAAGGGGTGGTTTGCTCTGGGCCTATAAGGCCGAGGGGGGCCGGCAGCGTCTAAAGGCGCTGCCTCTCACTTCGTTCAAGCCGTACCGCCCTTGTCTCTCGCGGGCCGCACAAAGCGGCCCTCGTACTACCGGGCAGCCCCTAAAGGGGCTCCCCTACTTCCTCTTGAACGGGTCCTCGTACTCCTTGACGCTCAACTTGTCCAGCGCGATGTCGTGGGCCTCCTGCTCCCTGATGTACTTCGCTATCGTCGCCTCGTTCAGGCCGACGGTCGACACGTAGTAGCCCTCGGACCAGAAGTGCCTGTTGCCGAACTTGTACTTGAGGTTGGCGTGCTTGTCGAACATCATGAGCGCGCTCTTGCCCTTGAGGTAGCCCATGAAGCTGGACACGCTGATCTTGGGAGGTATGCTGACCAGCATGTGGACGTGGTCGGGCATCAGGTGCCCCTCGATTATCTCCACCCCCTTGTACCTGCACAGGTTGCGGAATATCTCGCCCAGCGAATCCCTGTATTGGCTGTATATCAGTTTGCGCCTATACTTCGGTGTGAACACGATGTGGTACTTGCACATCCACTTCGTGTGCGACAGGCTGTGTGCCTTGTTTGCCAAAACGGCCGCCTTTCCGGGCTGATACGACTTGAACACCCGTATCGTATCCCGACTGGCGGCGTTTTGACGCAAGGGCGGAGCCTTCGACGCGCACCCGCATAGCGGGTGGTTTTTTGCCCGCCGCGCTTCGCGCGCCGTGCAGGCTCACGAGCCTGAAAACGAGGAGGGCGTCCCGCTAAAGGACGCCCTCCCGGAAGGATGACAGCCGGCAGGCTGTTATCAACGAATCTTAGGCCGCGCCGGGCAGGATGAGCATGGCGGCGGTAAGAATCACCATGCAAACCACCCCGAGCACGACGAACAGCTTGGCTCCGAACTTGAGCCAGGTCGAGTACTCGATCTTGGCCAGGGCCAAACCGCCCATGATAGCGCCGGAGGTCGGGGTGAACAGGTTCACGAGGCCGTTGCCGGCGGAGTAGATCATGACCATGGTCTCCACCGAGAAGTTCAGCTGGTGGGCCAGGCCGCCCATGATCGGAATAGACACGGTGGCCATGCCGGAGGAGGACGGGATCAGGAAGGACAGGACGATGTAGAGCAGGAAGGACAGCGGCGCGAAGATGATCGCCGACATGCCCGCGAGCGCGTTGGCGGCGTTCTCCAGGATCCACATGTCCAGGCCCGTGGAGGCCATGAGCACGGTGATGGAGCGAGCCAGCGCGATGATGAGCACGACCGACATCATGTCGGCGGCGCCGTTGATGAACGCCTTCACGAAGCGAGCCTCGGACACCCCGCCGATAAGGCCGATGACAAGCGCCATGAGCAGGAACCAGGTGGAGGCCTCGTCGAAGTACCAGCCGCCCAGGGGCACGCCGGTCAGGAACGAGGACCAAGCGGGCTGCACGGTCTCCTCGGAAACCGAGGTGGCCTCCACAGGAGCGGCCAGCTCGGTGGTGGTGCCGTTAGCCTCGTCGTAGGCCGTAATGAGTTCATCGCCGCTGATTGTGGTCGTGACCTCTTCGGTCACCTGACCGGCCTCGAAGATGTCCACGCCGAGATCGGTCCAGGGGATGAACGAGACGATCATGATGACGAAGGTCAGGCCGAAGACGATGAGCGACCACTTCTGGCGGCCGGTCATCTTGGCGGGGGCGGCGGCCTGGCCGTCGCCGGCCTCGACCTCGGACTCCTTCATGCCCCACTCGTTCATCATGTCCTGCTGCTCCTGCAACGACAGGAAGGTGGAGCCCTTGTCGGCCTTCACCTTCTTGGCGTAGCGCATCACGAAGATGATGGAGATGGTGATGGTGACGAGCCACAAAATGGCGCCAAGCGCGATGATGATGGCCTGGTTCACAGCAATGCCCACGCCGGAGAGCGCGTCGACGGCCACGCCGACGGCGAACGGGTTCACCGTGGAGCCCAGAACGCCGCAGCCGGCGCCGAGCAGCACCACGGCCGCGCCGGTCAGGCTGTCGAAGCCGGCGGCCACCATGGTGGCGGCGAGCAGCAGGTAGAAGGGCACGGTTTCCTCGCACATGCCGTAGGTGGTGCCGCCGATGGAGAAGATGAACATCAAAATAGGAATGAGCACGAGCTCGTTGCCCTTGAGCTTGTGAACCAGCGCGGCGATGCCGGCGTCAAGCGCGCCGGTCTCGGTAATGATGCCGAGGAAGCCGCCCAAGATCATGACGAACAGGCACACGCCGATGGCGTCTTGGAAGCCGAACACCGGCGCGGTGAGTACGCCGGAGAGCGTGGCGCCCTCGATGCCCTCCACGCCGCAAGCGGCCATGATGACGGTCACGACGGCGAGAACCACGAGGATGATCAGCAAGATGGTGAACGAAGAGAGGCTCGCGCGCTTCTTCTTTTTAGTATCAGCCATGGGAGTTTCTCCTTAAGGGAGAGGCGGCCGATAAGGGAGATCGGCCGCCGCAATGGATGGGAAGAGAGCCTAGATGGCCTCGCGCCAGGCCGGCATGGACATGCAGCGCGGGCCGCCACGGCCGCGGCTAAGCTCCGCGGACGGCATGACCAGGCAGTTGATGCCGTTCTTGTACAGCACGTCGTTGGTGA